>ERZ1027238.213-NODE-213-length-21134-cov-9.118317_pt1 | contig 21134 bp, 17 predicted proteins | sample MGYA00519477_ERZ1027238 | MGnify/ENA primary metagenome ERZ1027238 (study PRJEB26926, sample SAMN06164638) | human gut metagenome | biome: ENVO:00009003; feature: ENVO:2100002; material: ENVO:00002003 | host: Homo sapiens | place: USA | collected 2012 ...
CGAACTGGCTATGTACCTGTATGAGAAGGAAACAATTACAGGTGACGAATTTATGAATATTTTAGATAGAAAATAATGTAGTTAATTAGATAACCAATTCCACCCAAGAAAGATATTATATAATGCATATGATATTTGGTATCAAAAAGGAAACAGAGAACCTTTATCATGTATGCAGAGCCTTTTATCTCATCTGCTTTAGCTTTAGCTGCTTTCACAATAGCAAGTTCAGGATCATCCTTTTTGTAACTGGTTTCGTCAATGCCGATATTAACCAGACCATCAAGTCTTCTTGAGCGCTCCGGTTCTAAATCGTGAAGAGCACGATTGACACAGCGACCTACAGTTTCCCAGCCCCCTCCAAGTGGTTGGTCTGCTGGAATGTTTGTCATAAGCAGGACATGATTTGTGACAGAAAGGGCAGTCATTCTCATGCCATTTATTAGGTCTGGCTTTGATACGGATGTGTTTCACGCCATCCTCATCAGAGTAAAGATTAAAATTTTCTATCAAGAGAATAAAGTATTGACAAAATTTTGTGGGGTGGGGTAGAATGATAGTAAAAAATTCCAAAACATAACGCATTGGTGCCTTTCGCAGAAAGAAGAAAAATAAACATGAAAAAGAGAAAGAACTTGGGAAAAAAGTTAGTAACAATGTTAGTGTCTGTAGGCTTTTTTGCAGTTTTGATTACAGTCTTGAATTTAATGGCATTACAAGCTATTCGAGGAAAGAATAATGTGCTTATAGAACAGTTTGAACAATATGAAGAAGCAGTGGAAAATAATGATACCGCGGTTTTTGAAACAGCAAAAGGAGAAGTGGCAGAAGCCATCAGACATATCAACTACAGAATAAATGGAAGCATCATTTTTGATCTTGCACTTGTGGTAGCTGATATTATTGTAATCGTACTTCTTTCGATTGTTATTAATAAGTCCATTGTTCGTCCAGCAAAAAGAGCAAAGAATGATTTGGATGATATCATTTTAGGTATAGAATCAGGACAGGGTAATCTTACGTTAAGAGTATTTGATGAAACCAGTGATGAAATTGGTCAGCTTGCAAATGGTGTCAACCATTTTATTGAAACATTACAAAATCTTATGGTAAAGATTCAGAGTGTATCAAAAGATATGAAAGAATCCTCCTATCTTGTACAAAATGAGGCGGAATCTTCAAATATGAGTGCATCCAATGTGAGTGCAACATCGGAAGAACTTGCAGCATCCATGGAAGAGGTATCTGCTTCTCTATGTGATTTAGCCCAAGGATGTAATAATTTGCTAAAGAAAATGGAAGGCATGAATGAGGATGCTAAGAACTCTGCAATGAAGATGCATGAAGTGAAGCTTACTGCAGAAAATAGCTATAAAGAAGCGATTGCATCAAAAGAAAAAACAGTAGAAACATTTGATGGCATTCAAAAGGATGTCGCGGAGGCAGTAGAAGCATCTAAGTCTGTAAATGAAATTGCAAAACTTACAGAAAATATCTTAAATATCGCAGCACAGACAAATCTTCTAGCACTTAATGCATCGATTGAAGCAGCAAGAGCAGGGGAAGCAGGCAGGGGCTTTGCCGTTGTTGCAGATGAAATCAGACAGCTTGCAGATAGTTCACGTGAGACAGCAAACAATATTCAGGAAATCAGTGGAAAAGTTATTGAGGCAGTAAACAATCTGTCTGGAAATGCAACAGAAATGATTCGTTTTGTAGATGAAAAGGTAGCACTTGATTATGACAACTTTGTAAAAATTATTGGAAATTATGATGCTGATTCTGATCAGGCAAGTAATACATTTAACGAGTTTGCAGTTGAGTCAAAAGATAGCTTAGGTACAATGAATGATATGAATGAAGGTATCAATAACATTTCTATAGCGATTGAAGAATCTGCAAAAGGTGTTACAAACGTAGCACAAGAGATATCACAACTTGTAACAGCAATTTCAGCAATTACAGTGCAGGCGGACGAAAATAAGAACCTTTCGGAAGATTTATCGGATGAAGTAGCAAAATTTGAAAAAGTTTAACTAACAGATTTTTATTATGAGAAGAACTGTATTAGGTAAATAACCCGCACTAATTAAAAATGAATGCTAGAATAAGCACAAAGGCATAGCCCCATTACGGGTTCTATGCCTTTGCGTTTTCCGGAAGATTGTCATTAACTGCATCAAATTCAAGATTCTGTTCCCGGCACCATTCGACAGCATTCGAGATTCATTGAAATGCTGAAATATTATCCATTGGCAATGCTAAAGATTTATGTCAGCTTGTTTTGAGACTGTAAATATTATTATGAAGAGCCGTATGCGGGAAAGCCGCACGTACGGTTCTGTGAGGGGTTTACATTGTGAGGTGTAAGTCTACTCGACTGCTAAAGGAGGTGGTAACTATGTGGTGGTCTATTGGTGGTGGAATCATAATCTTTGCGTTAGGTATGTTTATCTTCTTAAAGCCGGGCTTAATATGGAAATTAACAGAAGAATGGAAATCTTATCGTGCAGATGAACCATCTGAGTTTTACTTGAAAACAACAAAAATAGGTGGTATTCTATTTGCCCTATTTGGAATTATTATGATTATGCTTCCGGTTATTTTGGAGTAATAGATTCAAGTTTGCAGAACTAATAGAGAAGTAACATATAAAACAATAAATATGGTCAAAAAATCATCGACATCCGACCTACAGCACGTTATAATATAGTTAATCTAATAAGAAAACCAAGTGATCATTGTTACGAAGCTGAATCGTAATGGTGGCCAACTGAGTGAACTCGATGGAACGGAATGGTTATATCCTCCGGGTGCTCCGAGCACCGGACGAGCACCGAAAGGTGCTTTACAGAGATGAAAACAGGCCTGACGAAGCATCACTCAGATTAGATTAAAAATTCTAGTCTGGGTGATTTTTTTCGTTCAGGGAAAAGGAGAAAATGTCATTGACAGAAAAGACGGATAACAGAGATTCGGATGAAAAATTAGTTGAAATTGAAATGGAGCTGTTAAGATATTTTACGAAGATTCCAATGGCAGATCAGTTTGTACATCCAGATCCTCGAAGATAATGGTACACGGCTTAATGAAATTATCACAAAACACCTTGATGATGATATCTGGGAGTTTCGTCCAAGCATAACTGTGTTTTATATTTTATATCAAAACCTTACACATCGAAAAGCGGAAAGCAAGAAGAGAACCATAGCTTTCATCTACTGTCCAGGTATCACATCCCCAGCAGATTTTATCAATCTGGTCCATTTCAATCAACTGATGCAACACCCGGTTTGAAACGGTGTATGATAGAATCGAAATCCAGGTCAGATCCGGATAAAGATTCGGATATTTTTATCAATCGGCAAGCTGCAGAGGAAGTTATCTATAGACAAGTCAGGATTATCACGTTAAGATATAGAAAAAGTAAGTAATATGAAAGAAGAAAACAGAATATGTAAAGGAGAAAATGAATGGAATACTCTGCAATTATTCATGATATGGACAAAAGATTCTGCTATGCAATAGATAAGGATTTATTTGTGATACGCATCCAGGTAAAAAGAGATGATATAAAGGAAATAATTCTTCATTATGAGGATAAGTATATACCAATGGAATGGAAGGATACACGAAAGACAATTCCAATGAAGAAGGTTGCCACCTCACAGTTTCAGGATTATTATGAAGCACAGATCCAGATGCATCTGATATGTCTCCGTTATTTTTTTGAATTTACGGATATGCAGGGGGAAAAAGTATATTACGGCAATTATGAGTTTAGTAAGGAATGTATTACAAACAGGGACAGAATGTTTGACTGCCCTCAGAATCTACGGGAGGAAGAAATGTTTGTGGTGCCAGAGTGGGCAGAAAATAAGGTCGTATATCAGATTTTTCCGTCCCGTTTTGCATCATCACAGCCGGTAGACAAGGAAGTATGGTATAAAGCACCAGTTACGTCTATGGATAATCTGCATGGTGATCTCAGAGGAATTATAGAACATCTGGATTATGTCCATAGTCTTGGAATTGATGTTTTATATATGACACCAATCTTTAAATCAAATTCAAGCCATAAATACGATACCATTGATTATTATCAGATAGATCCCTCATTCGGAACAGCAGAGGATCTTAAAGAGCTGGTACAAAAAGCGCATGAATATGGAATGAAAGTGGTTATGGATGCGGTGTTTAACCATACAGGAAAGGAATTTTTTGCATTTGAAGATATTTTGGAAAAGGGAAATAAGTCTAAATATCTGGACTGGTATTTTATTGATGAATTTCCACTTAAAAGTGAAAGGGGAGAGATTCCAAACTTCAAATGCTTTGGTTATTATGGTGGAATGCCAAAATTAAATCTGAAAAATCCTGAAGTTGAAAAATTTATTACAGATGTTGCATGCTATTGGATCAGGGAATGCGATATAGACGGATGGAGAATGGATGTAGGAGATGAAATCAGCCATTTTTTCTGGAAGAATTTTAGAAAAACAGTTAAGGCAGTAAAGAAAGATATGCTGATAATTGGAGAAATCTGGCATTATGCAGGAGATTTTCTTGAAGGAGATGAATGGGATACGGTCATGAATTATCCGTTTTATCTGAATATGATAGATCTGCTTGCAGATGAAAAGATTACGGTCAGCCAGTTTATACAGAATCTTGGATATTTGAAAGGACGCTTAAATAAGAAATGTTATCCTCTTATGTGGAATCTGATAGACAGCCATGATACAGCAAGATTTTTACATTTATGTAAGAATAATAAGAAAAAGCAGCATTTGGCAGCAGCTTTTCAATTGTTATTGCCGGGAATGCCGATGATTTATTATGGAGATGAGTATGCGATGCCGGGAGCAAACGATCCGGATTGCAGACGTGGCATGTACTGGGATGAAGAATACCAGGATAAAGAGATGTTTGAATGGTATAAACAGCTGTTACAGGTTCGAAAAAAATATAAATGTATCGTAGAAGGTGAATTGATTGAGGCAATCACAAGGGATGAGGAAGAAACCATTGTTCTGATTAGAAAAAATAGTGAAGAGACCATGGCATTGATTTTTAACTGCAGCAGCAGTGAGAAGAGATTTAATGAGTATGAGGGAAAATATAATTTGCTTGAAGAAGAACTGTTTGACGGAAAAGTTGAGGGACTTGATGCCGCAGTAATAGTGCTTTAAAATAGTTACAGAGGAAGAAGATCATGTCAAAAGATGAATATTTAATTACAGATGCTCCCCTTAAAGCACTGACTGTTTTTGCAATGCCAATGATTTTCGGAAGCTTTTTTCAACAGGTTTACAATATGGCTGATTCAATCATTGTGGGTCAGTTTGTTGGATCTTCTGCCCTTGCGGCTGTTGGTGCCTGTGCTGCCCTTACGAATGTATTCATTTGTATAGCACTTGGTGCAGGTGTAGGTGCAGGTGTACTTGTGAGCCGTTATTTTGGTGCCAGAGATTATAGTAAAATGAAAACAATCGTATCAACATCATTGATTAGTTTTCTGGTTCTTAGCATACTTCTGGGAGTTACTGGCTTTTGTTTTTCACGTTCCATGATGGGCTTATTACAGACACCCGCTGATATACTGGAGGAAGCAGTACTATATCTTCGTGTTTATTTTGTGGGATTTCCGTTTCTGTTTATGTACAACATTCTTTCAACGATGTTTACTTCAATCGGTGAATCAAAGATTCCATTATGCCTTTTGATTTTTTCTTCTGTTCTGAATATTATGATGGATCTTTGGATGGTAGCAGGCCTTGGTCTGGGTGTGTTCGGTGCAGCCCTAGCCACGCTTATTGCACAAGGCATTTCGGCAGTATTTTCGTTTTTAATCTTTTTATACCGGATACGCCAGTATAAGAGTCCGGCTCGCTGGTTTGACGGGAGGGAATTACATTCCATGCTCCGCATTGCTGTACCGTCGGTCCTCCAGCAGTCAACAGTGTCAATTGGTATGATGATTGTACAGGCGGTTGTAAATCCGTTTGGTACACAGGCTCTTGCAGGTTATGCGGCAACGATGAGGGTAGAGAATGTTTTTTCACTGATATTTGTGTCCATAGGCAATGCAGTCTCGCCGTATGTTTCCCAGAATCTTGGCGCAAAGAAAATCGGGCGTATAAAAAAAGGATACCACGCTGCACTGGTGTTAGATTTATGTTTTGCAGTCCTTGCTTTTATAGTCATTGAAACACTGCATACACAGATTTCCTCATTATTTCTGGGTAAAGATGGAACAGCGCTGGCATATCAGGTGTCTGGAGATTATATGAGATGGCTCGGCTTCTTTTTCATTTTCATGGGTATCAAGATGGCAACAGACGGAGTTCTTCGGGGACTTGGAATCATGCGTCCATTTCTCATTGCAAATATGGTAAATCTTGCAATTCGTCTGTCAGTTGCTTTGATACTCGCACCGCGTTTTGGCATTGCATTTGTCTGGCTTGCTGTACCGGCTGGCTGGCTTGCAAATTTTCTGATTTCTTATGTGGCACTCAGAAAATCATGGCCAGACGATAAGATGGCTTTTGCTGCTATAGAAGATGGTGCGACCGTTTTTATAGAAAAATACTGTAAATAGCTGTCTTTAAAAATGACGAAAAACCAAAGCAGGAAGTGTTAAATTTTATCAAAAAAATAGAATTTGAAAATTAAAGCTGAAAAGTCGTTGACTTTTGAAAAAATTCTGATATAACAAGGTCTAGAAAAAATTAAAATAAAGAGAAAGGAAATAAGAATCAATGTTTTCACAAAAAGATAAAATGAAAGGGAAATTAGAAAACATGCATCTGCAGGAAAGGATAAACTATGGCTACAGAAAAGTCATTATTATGATGTTAATTTCAGGCTTGCTTTCTATAGTGGTCATAGGTGTTTTATTTGCTAATATGGTACATTATATAGAAAATGTTACTGTAGCAGATCAGGCAGTAAAAATATGTAGAATTAATGTGAATGCGGCAGCAAGAAATATCAGGGAAATGGCATTAAATGATGATACTTCTTCATATGCCGGTTATGAGAAAACAGTAGAAAAGCTGCTGAAAGAAGTTGATTCTGAACTGAAAAATTTAAAGGGAACCGGAATTATTCCTGACTCAGATTATGAGGAATATTCATCAGCCCTTTCGGATTGGGGAAACATTGGTTATTCTATTATAGAAAAAATTAAAAGTGGTGATAAGGAAAAAGCAGTTGATGAAATCATGAATGATTGCACACCTGCATTAAATAAAGCGGTGGAAATCGCAATAAGATTAGATGATGTGACAGACCAGGAGAGCAGCAGGGCTTCCAGAACTACATTTACTTTTGCTATAGCAGGAATTGTATGTATTATAGTGTGTTTATTTTTGGCATGGATACTGACAAAGAAAACAGGTAAAAAAGTCCTGGATACAATTCTTGAACCTTTACGGGCAGTTGAGGATGTCGCAAAGGAACTGACAGAAGGAAATTTACACAGTACACTGGATTATCGTTCAGAAGATGAGATTGGAAGACTGGCACACAGTATGCGTAAATCAATCCGTATCCTAGGAAGCTATGTAGACGATATTGACCGTGCAATGAAATTGTTTGCAGAAGGAAATTTTGATGTTAAACCGGAAGTAGAGTGGCGGGGAGATTTTGTCGGAATTTTAAATTCTTTTATGCAATTTGAAGAAAGTATAGGAGAAACGATTAAAGGAATTCAAAATGTTTCCAATGAAGTTTCAAGTGCAGCAGACCAGGTAGCATCAAGTTCTAATGATCTTGCAGATGGAGCTACAAATCAGGCGGCAGTAGTAGAGGAACTGACAGCAACAGTTGCAGGTGTATCTGAACAGGTAGAAAATAATTCAAAATCTGCAAAAGAAATTAGTGGAAAGGTGGATGAGCTTGGAAATGCCATTTTAGAAAGTAATGGTAAGATGCATGAAATGGTTGATTCCATGCATGAAATTAATGAAGCATCAAAAGAAATTGACAAAATTATTGCAACAATTAATGAAATTGCTTCCCAGACAAATCTGCTTGCATTGAATGCTTCTATCGAAGCAGCAAGGGCAGGAGAAGCCGGAAAAGGATTTGCAGTTGTAGCAAATCAGGTAAATTCGTTAGCGGACCAGAGTGCCCAGGCAGCGAAAGAATCTGCAATGTTGATTGAAACCTCTGTGAAGGCAGTAGAAAAGGGTATGGTGATTGCAGGACAGACTGCGGCGCAATTGGAAGATGTTGCAGAGAACTCTAAAATAATTACAGAAGAAGTTACAAATATTGCGGAAACGTTAGAAACACAGACAACAGAAATCCGGCAGATTAATGAAGGAATTGAACAAATTAATGATGTTGTACAGACCAATTCTGCAACATCTGAGGAATGTGCAGCTGCCAGCCAGGAGATGAGTAGCGAATCAGAAAATCTGCGTGAAATGATTCGTAAATTTAAAGTGGCAGAATTAGAAAAAACAGTATAATACGATAATGATTTCCAGCTATAATTTCTACCACAGAATAGAAAGTTTATCAGTATAAAAATTTTATAAGAAAGGCACTTATACTATGGATACAAACATACGCAGACTGCTCAAGGAAATAGGAGCAGAAGATTTAATAGAAGTATTTGCACCATGTATGGATGACTATCTTTATATTATAGATTTACAGAAAAATACCCTTATCATTTCACAGGCAGCGGTGAAGCGTTTTAAGATGCCGGGCAATTCATTTGATAATGCTGCCGACAGTGTCCGCTATTTTGTATATGAAGAAGACCGCCCGATGATTAGGGAACATTTACAGCGGATTGCGGATGGAAACGAAAAAAATCACAATCTGCATTACAGATGGCTTGATAAAGATGGGATGCCGGTATGGATTAACTGCCGTGGAAAGGTAATCCATGATAAAGATGGAAAACCTCATTATCTTATAGGCTGTGTAAACGAAATTGGAAATATACAGCGGGCAGATAATGTCAGCGGACTTTTGGGTGAAAGAGAAATGCATTCCTTTGTTTCTTCCCATATAAAAGACAGCTCGTCAGTATTTTTAATACATATAGGGATTGATGGATTTAATGCGATTAATGGTACATTAGGCGTAGATTATGGAAATTATGTGTTGAAAAGTGTTGCTGACGGTATCAAGGAATGTCTTTCTGATAACCAGCAGCTGTACCATCTTGTTGCAGATGAGTATATGATTGTTGATCTGGAAAGTCATACAAGAGATGATGTTATGCTATTGCAGAAGGAAATATGTAAAAAAATAGAAGATTTTATTATTTCTGAAAAATATAAGGTGGTTTTTACAGTATCTACCGGAATTATCCATGCAACGAAGCTCTTAAAATATTATGACGAGTATCGTAAAATAGCGGTTTTCTCTTTAAAACAGGCAAAGTCCATGGGAGGAAACGGAGTATATTTTTTTGAGAAAGAAGATTATAAGTTATTTTTAAAAAAAGAGAAAATAAAAAGTGCACTTCGAGGTGCCGTGACAAATGAATTTGAAGGATTTGAAGTATACTATCAGCCGATTATAGATTGTTCCTCGGGAAATATAATTGGTGCGGAAGCGCTTATGAGGTTTTCCATGTATTCAGGTGGAAAAAAAGAAAGTATCTCGCCTGTGGAATTTATACCATTACTGGAAGAAACCGGGCTTATTATTCCGGCTGGAAGATTTGTATTAAATGAAGCTGCGGCAATGTGCCATGAAATGCGGCAGTATATACCGGGATTTAAGGTTAATGTAAATATATCTTATATTCAGATGATGAAAAGTGATATCTGGAAGGACATACTTTCGTCTATAGAACAATATAATCTTCCGCCGGAGAGCCTGTGTGCGGAACTGACAGAAAGCGGATATACGGATATGACACCGTATTTTTATACGCTTCGGAAGAAATTCGAAGAGAAAAAAATACAGTTTATTCTGGATGATTTTGGCACAGGTTTTTCAAATCTACATTGTATTGTAAACATGAATCCTAATTATGTGAAACTGGATAATCATTTTACAGCAAAAGCTATGAGTCAAACAAGGGACTTTGAGCTGTTAAAAAAAATAGTTGAACTGGTACATAGTATAGATATCAAAATATGTATAGAAGGTGTAGAAAAAGAAGAGTGGTATCAAAAGCTGAAAGAAATACATGCTGATTATCTGCAGGGCTATCTTTTTGGCAGACCATGTGATAAAAATCAGTTTTTAAATCAGTTCATATGTAAAGGTATCAACTAGCAAACTTTCTTAATTTTCATTTCTATTTTGGAAAAGGCTTCTTGAAGGAAAATTCTACCTGTGATAGAATAAAATTAATTATACTTACAGGGAAAGTAAGTACCCGGCTGCAGGACATATCCAGGGAACTGCCAGTATAGTGGCAGGTTTTTACGGTTTGCTCCTGCTATTTAGTGAAAAATAAAAAATCATGGAGGATTTTTACAATGGAAGAAGCAAAGCAGAACATCAAACAAAAGAAGGATTCTTACAATCTGAGAATTGTGACGGCTGTACTGGTATTAACAGTGCTGGTTTTAGGGGAATTATATGTGATGATTAACTATCCGTCCAATTATGTGGCATTGATTGTACTTACAGTTGTAGCACTGGCTGATATTTATATTCTGATTGCCAGTGCAATCCAGAAAAATTATAAGAAAGAGATTGACCAGTACGAACAGTATGATAATCTGTTTAAGTCAGAAAAAGCTTCTTATCTTGTAACCCGCAAATCCTTTGAAGATATTGCGGATCAGCTTGATCGTATCGAAGAGGCAGCCGGTTCACCGACAAAGGACATCATAGATGCACAGAAATCCATTGCCAAAGTTACCATAAGCCGTAACAAAGAAAATTCCGATGCATTGATGAATTCCAACGACAAATTATTAGAGCAGATATTTAATCTTTCCGACCGTCTGGATAATCTTGAGAAGAATGTGTTAGAGCAGCAGCGTATCATAGTTGAGAATGCCAATAAAGACCTTCTGCTAAAACAGCAGGAAATGGCAGCTTCCGTGAAAGAAATGGAATTATCCATCCACAATACCATATTAGCTGAAGTTGGAAAAATAAATGGTGCGCCAGCTGTTGCTTATACAGCAGCACCGGTACAGCCATCATCAGCCGCACCAGTTGAGGAAGTAACGCCGGAAGAACTGGAAGCACCAATCAATGAAGTGATGCCGGAAGAACCGGAAGCACCAATCGACGAAGTGATGCCGGAAGAACCGGAAGCACCAATCAATGAAGTGATGCCGGAAGAACCGGCAACAGAACCGGAGACAACTGCAGAGGATATGCCGGATTTAGCAGAAGATGATTTATTAAATATAGATGCTTTATTCGGAAATGACGAAGCAGCTGAAACTACAAAAGAAGAAGAAACCGGATCTGCAGAAGAAAACAATGAACCGGAACCAGAAGAACCAGTTGGTTTTGATGATACACTTGGATTTGTAGATGAAGAACCGGAAGAACCTGCATTTACAGAAGAAATGGTAAATACCATTGATGAACCGGTTATGGAAATGAATTCCAATCCGAATCATATGATGACACCGGAAGAGATTGCAGCTTTGATTGCAAATGCTGATGCAGCAGCTGAAGAAGCACCAGTTGTAACAGAAGATGCTATTTCAGAAGAATCTGAGCCGATAACGGAAGAGGAACCTGTGTCAGAACCGGTTGTGGAAGAACCGGCAGCAGAGCCTGTTATCGAGGCAAATTCTGACCCGAATCACATGATGACACCGGAAGAAATTGCGGCATTATTTGCTAATATGTAATTTACAAAATTTTTAAAAAAAATAAAAAATTACTTGCAATTCGATAAATTCTATTATATAATAGTCCTTGCGTTAAGCAATGCGCCACTAGCTCAGCTGGCAGAGCACCTGACTCTTAATCAGGGTGTCCAGGGTTCGAACCCCTGGTGGCGCATGTAAAGTACCGATTTTGTGGACGTGGAGCCATGGGGTTGGTGCTTTTTTTTGTTATAAAAAATCCGTAAGAAGCTGTCAGTGGCAGGTTCTGTAGATGTAAATAAGGAATGATGAAGATATCGTTTATTTGTTCAGTATATTTTTTACTTCTTTAAAAGACCTTTGAATTGTAGTAAATTTAGTGTGCAGGGCAGGCTTACGGTAGGAAAAAAGCAAAGCCTTTCTGGAAAAGCAGTTTGATTTGAATTTCATGAGGGCATACCCTTTTTTAGATATTATATGCAAAAGGATATAGAAAAATATATAAATATAGAGGAAATCATTTGGAAAAGAAAATTCTGATTGCCTGTGCAATGCAGCAGGATGAAATTGAAAAGTACAGAAAACAATTAAATATAACATATCCTGTTGTATATCTGCAACGTGGATTGCATAGAAACCCGTCTGTATTAAGAAATCTGCTGCAGCAGGAGATTGACAGGCACCAGGATGTGGATATAATCCTGCTCACCTATGGATTGTGCGGGCGGGGCACGGAAGGGATTGTAAGCTGGAATACAGAGCTTGTAATGCCACGTTTCCACGACTGTATCCACCAGCTTTTGGAGAATCATGTGGATAAGAATTCTCTTTATGCGACAAGAGCGTGGACAATTGACAAGGAGTCCATTGGAGGCCAGTGCCGCACCATTCTTGCTGCTTATGGCAGAGAACGGGGGATGGAAGTCTTAGATACAATCTATGGCGGTTATGAGAAGATTACTTTAATAGATACGCAAAGCTATGATATAAAGAAAACCAAAGATGGACTGAAAAGACCTGCAGAACTTCTAAATAAGAAGCTGGCGGTGGAGCCATCCGACTGCAATATTATAAGAAAGCTTTTATCGGGAAAATGGGATTGTAATTTCGTTCATCTTGAAAAAGGAGAGCGTGTCACAGAAAGACACTTTATATAAGAAAACCGGCTCCCTGACTTAGAATAAAATCTAATATCAGGAAGTCGGTTTTATGATGTATGCTCTGCAGTTTATTATTTTTTCATTTCGTCCATATAGACAGCAATTTTTTTATCCATACCAATAATATGGTTGGATAACCAGCCCAGCAGAAACTGAATCAGTTCCAGAAGATAAGTCTGCTGGTTATTGTCCATATCGTCAAGTTCTGAGAGGTCAATTTCTACCAGGCGTTCAACGAAAGCAGTGTGGGCACGCTTCTGGGCAGCCAGTTCCGGATAGTGCATCTTTTCCATCAGCATTTCCTCATCAGCAAAATGAAATTGTGTATAATCCTTTAATTTCACTAAAAGCCGCATAATTTCATCATATTTGTCATGCAGCAGATCGTTTTGAATCAGGTCATTGGTCTCTTTTATAATTTCAAAGAGACGGCGGTGCTCTTTATCCACAAGGTCAATGCCGGTCTTGTATTTGTCCGTAAAGGCAAATGGGTCTTCGGAAGTCCCTTCAACTGCGGACATTTTTCCAATCATCATATCACTGCTTAAGATATGGTGGTACAGCCAGCGTACCAGATAGGAAAGTAGTTCTTCGAAAGATGCTCTGGCAGCCTCTTTTGAAGACTTATCTAAAATAAAGGAATTGATTTTCTCAGCAAATTCAGCATGTTCCTTTTTCTGAAGAGGAAGCTCCGGGTCATGAATCTGTTCCATATAAGCCTCTTCATGGGCGAAATGTGTATTCGCATAATCCTTCAGATGAAGAAGCAGGCTCTGGGCAATTCCGGAAATATCTTCGGTTGTTTTAACAAGGGAAAGAGCATCATTTATTATCTGGAATAATTTGCGGTGTTCCTCATCTATTTGTGGAATATGAATCATACAATCTTCTGTAAATTCGTACATGGTATACATCTCCTTACATTATATCAATGATTTATGCTATGATGTATTATAAACCCTCAGAAGATAAGCCACAATAAAAAAAGAAAAATTTATAAAAATTTCACTGATAAACCAACTCCGACTGCTCAGGCAAATGGTTCATCTCATGGGTCATGCATCCGGCAGTGTCCGTGCACTGGCACTATCGGAAAGGTCATAAAGGAATATTTCTGGAAGTAATCAGCTTGCAGATAGGATTTCCCCTGGAAGAGAATTTCTCTTCGTATTCGGTCATGATATTGCCTTCATTCATGGCAGTATCATGGTGTAAATCCCTTGTAAATGCGTCCAGATTCCAGCCTGCAGCATCGATTTCTTCTAAGGAGAAGTCAAAAAGTCCTACGTTATCGGTCTTAAACTCAATCTGTCCGTCACCTTTTAAGACTTTGTCATAGCACTCTAAGAACTGGCGGGAGGTCAGTCTTCTTTTGGCATGGCGGTCCTTTGGCCATGGGTCGGAGAAATTAAGATAAATGCGGTCTAACTCGCCTTTTTCGAAAAAGTCCGGCAGAAGTGCCGCATCTTCACACAGAAGGCGTAAGTTTGGCAGTGGATTTTCTTCCAATTTCTGGAGTCCGCGGTACAATACGCTTTCGTAACGTTCCATGCCAAGATAGTTGATATCCGGATTCCGGGCAGCTAAGTCCATGATAAAGCGTCCCTTGCCCATGCCGATTTCAATGCGGATCGGGTGGTCATTTCCAAATATTTCATTCCAGTGTCCTTTATGGGAAGCGGCATCCTTGATACAGAGGTCACTGGCTTCTACAGCCGGCGCAGCCGCCGGGATATTGCGAAGTCTCATAATATGAAATCCTTTCTACTTATATATATCTTTCGAAAACAATTTATCATATTTATGGTTTAAAAGAAAGAGAATTGTGAATATTAATGGAAAGGTATTGCACCATGGAAATGGATTGATATATACTTAAAGGTAAGAATGATTTAGGAGCAACAGAAAATGAAAAAGAAAAAGAGAATATTAAGCTTCGGACTGGCAGTGTGCTGTTTTGTCGGCTTATTGGGTATAAACACACAAAAGGTAAAGGCGGCAGAGTACTGGCCCCAGGATCCGGAAACCGAATCACCCAATGCGATTGTGATGGAAGAGAGCACAGGAACGGTTCTTTATGATAAGAATTCTACGGAGCAGCATTGTCCGGCAAGTATCACGAAGATTATGACCACGCTTCTGGCACTGGAAAACTGTTCGCTGGATGAGACAGTAACATTTTCCAAAGAGGCGGTTTATAACACCCATGGTTCCGGAATCTCCAGGGATGTGGGAGAGCAGATGACCATGGAGGAATGCCTTTATGCAGTCATGCTGGAGTCTGCCAATGAATGTGCCTATGCGGTAGCGGAGCATGTAGGCGGAACTGTTGAGAATTTCGTTCAGATGATGAATGACAAAGCGGCAGAGTTAGGTTGTGTGAATACACATTTTAACAATCCACACGGACTATCTGAGGGAGAGGATGCAACCCTTCACTACACCTGCTGTTATGATATGGCACTGATTGCAAAGGCGGCTTACCAGAATGAGACTTTCCGTGTGATTACATCAACTAAGACCTATCAGATTCCACCAACCAACAAGCATGATGAAATCACCTATCTGCAGAATCACAATGAGATGATTCATGCCTTTAAAACCAGAGGACAGTATCTCTATGAATATTGTGTTGGTGGCAAGACCGGATACACCACAGCGGCAAACAGTACGCTGGTTACCTATGCAGAAAAGGACGATATGACACTTATCTGTGTCATTATGAATGCCCAGTCGCCGGCGCAGTGGACAGATAGTATTGCATTGTATAATTATTATTTTGAGAACTTTTCGCTATATAATGTAGCTCAGAATGAGACAAGGCTTGAAAATGGAGAAATGGATATGGGAATGCTCAATACCAATTCCTCCTTTGTAAAGATAGACCCGGCGGGAAATATTGTTCTGCCAAAGAGTGCAGAATTCAGCGAAGCTACGCCGGCAGTAAGCTATGATAATACTTCGGATGATGTGTTGGCAAATATCAAATATACATTTGCAGGACATGATGTAGGCAGTGCGGATATCATTTCCACCGGAGTAAAAGCAGATACATTCTCCTTTGATAATGTAAAATCAGAAGAGATTTCTACGGAAGCAGGAACCAGAACCACCACGAAGCATAAGTTCCAGATAAATATCTGGAAAGTGTTATTGGGAATTCTCGGTGTCGCAGCTCTTGTGGTCATAGCATTTCTGATTTGGAGATTTGCGGATAATTTCTATATTATCAGACACAAATATTTCTCAAAGAGCAGACCGGATAAACGTTATAAAACCATAAAAAGAAACTATCGCAGCAAGAGGAGACGACGCAGAAGAAGAAAATAGTCTCGAAAATTGCAATAGAACAACTGAAAAAGACAAGAATAAAAAGAAACGACAATATTTAAATTTAAATATTGTCGTTTTACGTTATCTTGGACATTAACGTCAGGACGAATTATATTCTGATAATTTGTGGATAAATCCATTATTATTCTGTTATTGTAGCAGAGTTATCCACACTATTTGGATAATTATCATCAATTTGTGGATAACAGAGTCTGGAGGTAGGAAAGGATACGGCTGCGCTCCCTGGTGTAGATAATGATGCCATTATAAGCCTTTACCATAGTATCATAATGTCCCTTTAAGCTGATGGAAGAACTTAAAGTATACATCAGATAATCGGCAAGCTCGGTTGGTACTTCAATCAGTACCGGTTCGGATTCCGCCAGACTTTTTAAAGAAGCTTCACCGGATTGCAGCAGGCGGCTGATTTCTTTGTCCTGCTCAAATTGCTCTGATGTTTTATTTACAATAAAGTAACCTCTCTCATCCCGGGGCATATCCATTGCCTTGATGGCACGCTGCACCTGTTTGGTCAGCGCATCGGAAGCAGGGTACAGGGACTGGAAATATCCCATAAAATCCGAAGCCTGACGGAAATGTTCATTGCAGCCCTTTTCTAATACTTCTGTGACCAGAATACGTTTGATAATCTTCTGGCAGGTTTCCCGGGAAGGGTTTTTTCGGGTAGTATTTTCTGTTTCCATAAATACCTCATTTATCAAAAACAAGCGTATATTCGAATAGACATATGCGACATTAAATATTGTTCCAAATAAATTATACGACAAGAAAATGACTTTTACAACGACAAATTAAAAAAATGGGACAAATTGCAACAGAAATTGACAAGCGGCAAAAATTAACTTATACTAGAAGAAAAATGCGAAGGAGCGATATCTATGAATGCGAAGCAGAAAGCGCAGACCATTGAAGAGATAAAGAAGCTTTTAGAAGAAAATAATGGCATTGTGAAAGCCGAAAAATTATATCCTTTGGGATTGACCTATAAAAGTATTCAGGGACTGGTGAAAGCCGGCATACTTGACCATGTAAAGAGTGGATATTATTCCATGGGGTATGAAGAGAAGCCGCAGGAAGAAATTATTCTGGGACTGTTTCCGGATGGAATCTTATGTATGGACAGCGCCCTTTACTATTACGGTTATATTGAGAAGCGTCCTTATGAATGGAGTATTGCCATCAGCAAGAATACTTCGAAGTCAAGGTTCCGCATGGAATATCCGGTGGTGAAACCATATTATACAGAGCCGGAAGTCATGGAGCTTGGTGTAACGGCCATTCCTTTTGCCGGTGGCGAGATGAAGATTTATGAAAAAGAGCGTCTCATCTGTGACTGCCTCAAGTACGAGGAACGTCTGGAGCGGGAGGATTTAAAGAAGGCCCTGCTGGCATTTATCAATGAGCCAAAGAAAGATATTGCAAAATTAATGGAATATGCCAGAGCCCGCAAGGTTGTGGCAAAGGTTCAGAGCAGAATTGGAGTGTGGCTGTAGTGGCAGAGTGCATACTGAGAGAATCATTGATCCGGCAGAGAAGTGAGGACTTGCAAATCCCTTTTGTGGACCTGCTTCCTTCTGCGGTAACCGAGTATTTTCTATATCAGATAAGTAAATCAACATTTGCAGAGAAGCTTTATCTTAGAAATGGCAGCAGCCTCGGTGTGGAGAATTATCGCCGGAAGAGAGTTTTTTCCCTTTCCTATTATTATCAGGTGGTAAAGGATGAGCATTTAACGGAAATGCAGTTAGGGCAGCTCATGAAAGAGGTGTTAAGCCGGAAGCCGGAGTATGTCTATCAGATAGAGAAAGAAAGGGCGGGCAGCTATCAGATAGAGGTGCTGGCAAAATCAAAGGAGCATGAAGTTCCCATTACCCTGCGTTTTCAGGAGCTTCGGGACGAGCAGATGCAGCCTGCCCATGGAGAATTGCCATTTTTCTTACAGGAGAATACGGTGATCCAGTTTCTGCAATATCCTTATGAGCAGGTTGTGGCAGAGAATTTTGTGGAAATCTTAGAGAAAATGGAATTAATCAACGACTTGTCCTGCTATGAAGAAATTTATGGAATCTTAAAGAAAGAGGCGTTAGATGGCAGAAAGGTTGAGCAGCAGATTATTGAAGTTGGAACAAAGAGAGAGCTGTTCTTTGGAAAAGACCGGCTGGATACCGTCCTTCACTATAAGGATTATACTTATATGAAACGGAAATGGACGGCATACTTAAAGAGGGAACGCAAAAAAGAGCCAGACTGGGTGGAAGTGATGACTCTTTTGGAAGCCTTCTTCCCACCGGTCTGGCGTGCAATTATCAGAGATGAAATTTTTATCGGAGACTGGATGCCGGAGCTGTGCCGTTTCCTGTAGATACTTAATGGCTATAGTCGCGGATCAGCGTCTTTAAGAAGCCAAGAAGTGACTTTGGCTTGCGGAAGTCAAAGCAAGGAACTTCTTCGCATTTGTAACCGAAATCACTGGCGATGGCAACAAGACCGGAAAGGGGATGCAGCGGAGTCTCATTTAACTCACTGCTCAAAAGCTCGATTTTAAAGCAATCTTCATCTTCTAAATCGCAGGTGAGGATGAGGTCTACATTTGTAATATTGGAAAAATCTTTTTCTGAATCAAAGATGGCAGCCTTAATGCCATCTTTTTTTAATGCCTCCAATAGCTGGATGCAGAAGGTCTTTTTATCAATAATGGAATCCCCTACCAGCGATACCACGGGAATAAAAGAAGCAATATTGCCTGTTGCCGGAAGCTCCAGATTGCTGTCTTCATCAAAAAGCTCTCCCCGCTCGGAAAGCAGCTTTAAGGCATGATAATAATGGGAGCGGGTATTGATGTTAAAAAACTGTTCATTCAGTGGAACCGGACATATATTTGTCAGCTCGTCTTCCGGGATATAGCCGGCATTGCATTTCTCATGAAGCCGGTTAAAGGAATATTGGTGAAAGAGCATGGCTTTTCCTACCTGCGGAATGCAGCTTTTAGAATAGACTGCGGAAAGTGTCTCCAGCTGGTCATTGGCACGCTCAATCGCCCAGATAGGATGCTCCTGTGGCTGTGACAGAAGGTAAAGCCCCAGTGCCGGTTCTACAAAAGGTGTATCTACGGAAATGAAGAAGGCACGTTCCTCAGAGATCATGGAAAGTGCGCTGAAGATACCGGACAGCGGACCGGCATTTCCATAGATGTCTCCAATGGTTGTCACCGGAAGATTCAGATGCGCATAATCATTTTTCTGCTGGACAGAAAGGTAGATTTTTGGGAAATCCGGCTGAAATTTCCGGACCAGATATTCAATCAGGCAGCAGTCCCCAAAAGGGAGCAAAGCCTTGTCCGTTCCAATTCTTGTACTTTTTCCACCACATAATATAACCAGTGCATGACTCATAACATTTACCTCATGTAATATTTACCTTCTCAAAAGTTCTTCCATCATAACATAAATCAGTCTGACTGTAAAACAAACATATCATTTCTCATATGTACCCGTTCAATTTCATTACGGCGGTAGGTCTGAATCAGATAATGATTTTTCCGGTCAAAGACCAGAGCAATCTTCTTTGTAAATATGGAAGTTCCCGGCGTATATTCAATGATGTGCAGGGATGCACGGTATTGTTTCTTTATTTTCCAGATGTCCATAAGACCGATTCCGCTGCCGCCACTGTCCTTGTGGGTGGTGTGCCGGGTCTGGCCGAAATCCTCAAAGAGCTGCACATCAAAGGCATTTCCGCTATCGGAAATCTCTATGGTACAACTGTCCTCATTATGGCAAAGGTAAGCAGAAAGGCTGCGCACCGCGTTATCACCAATGGCAATTATGGCATTTTCCAGCAAATCCGCCAGAAGGTGGGAAAGGTCTTCCCCGGAAATGATATCTTCCGTCATTTTTACAATATCGCCTGTGATATGCAGGGAAAAGTTGATATTCTGCGCCAGGGCACGCTGCTGCATATAGGTAAAAAGCGCATCTAAAACACAGACCCCGGTTGCCGGAAGAGCTTGTTCATCATGGCGGTAGGAGTTCAGCGTACCTTTCCGATCCTGTGCCATGGTCTTTAACTCATTGGTAAGCTGTTCGCCCTTCTTTCTGGTATCACCGTCTGTGATCCCATTCTCTAAATATTCGCAGACAGCCAGCTCCATTGCCGGAATCAGCTTGTTATCTTTATGAATAATCTTAGCCAGGGAATCATTATTTTCTTCCAGTTCCCGGATGCGGTTATCTTTCTCAATGAGTTCATTCTGTAAAGCCTTAAGCTCCGCCTGCCGCAGCTTCTCCCGGTAGTCACGGGTAATCCGGAACCGCCACCAGCAATAAAGCAGAAGCCCAATCAGGAAAAGGGCGATGAGGAGAAAGAGGAACTGCATGTCAGGAATGGAATCATAAAAGCTGATTATGGTAACAATGAGCAGAATAAAACAGCTTAAGATGAAACCTGTGGCAGAAGAGCCGATTTGATAGAGAAATGGCATGCCACGACGGAGCCTTTTGATTTTGAAAAGAAGGAATATTAAGAGCAATTCAAGAAGTCCACCTGAAATTTGAATCAGAGCATATGGCAGGTTGTAATTTCCATAAAAGAAGGGTAATAGTGCGAATCCTATAAGAACACCTGAAATTGCAAGAAAAATGAAATTTACACTAAGAGAAATGGTAAAGGATAGCAGACTTAATGTAAGCTGTATCTTAGTTACCAAAGTAAGTATAAAAGCATTTAAAAGGACAAAGACAGGGATTGCAAATAGAGGCAGACATGCATTGATAAAATTAAATAGGAAAGCTTCACCAATGAATATAAAAGCTGTCTCTTATACACATCTGACGCTGCCGACGAATAGCCTTGTGTAGAT
>ERZ1027238.215-NODE-215-length-21080-cov-30.049608_pt1 | contig 21080 bp, 16 predicted proteins | sample MGYA00519477_ERZ1027238 | MGnify/ENA primary metagenome ERZ1027238 (study PRJEB26926, sample SAMN06164638) | human gut metagenome | biome: ENVO:00009003; feature: ENVO:2100002; material: ENVO:00002003 | host: Homo sapiens | place: USA | collected 2012 ...
AGAGTATGAAAAAATTATTGGTTATGGCAGCTATGGTGCTGTCTTCAGTAGGTGCTTTTGCACAGTATTCAGCAGGCGATATCACTATTCAGCCTAAGATTGGTTTGAACGTAGCTTCTGTTGGTGGCGACGTTGACGGCGACTACAAGGCAGGTTTGGCTGTTGGTGCCGAGGCAGAATATCACGTTTCTCCATTGATTGGTGTTAGCGCTGGTCTTCTTTATTCTCAGCAGGGCTTCAAGGTATCAGAAAACGTTGAAGGTGTTGACATTGAGGCCAAGTGGAAGCCAGCTTACCTCAACATCCCTATCCTTGCCAACTTCTATGTTGCTAACGGTTTGGCATTGAAGGCTGGTGTTCAGCCAGGTTTCATGGTTGCAAAAGACGATGCAGAAAATGTTAATACATTCGACTTCTCTGTACCTGTAGGTATTTCTTACGAGTACATGAACATCTGCCTCGATGCTCGTTACAACATCGGTTGCACCAAGGTAGACAAAGATGTTAAGGGCTGCAACTCTGTATTCCAGATAACACTGGGTTACAAGTTCAAGCTCTAAGCTCAGAACAACAGGCTTTTCATAAGCCCATCCGCCCTCGCTCCTTGCTGTGAGATGAAAACATAGCAAGGAGACAAAAGAAGGGCTGGATACTCGATAAAGTATCTTAGGATAGTTGTAAACTATTTTAAGATACTTTTTTTTATACCCTTTATCGTGCTTTCATTTATGAGTAACAATTTTTATTTCATGACACTTTTCTCGCCATGGCTATTCCAAAGCAAGTTTAGTTCTGTTCATTTAGCTTAATGTAATTTCTCCACCGATTATATATTTCTATATTACTGACCTTATTTTTCCATAGAATAAAAAATACTATAAAATTTGTTTGCATCTTAATAAAAATAATTATACCTTTGCCCCCGTCTAAGAATAAGAAGTTAAAACACATCCTATTGGACAGCAGAACATTCTTGTTAGTAAATTTGCGCAACACATTATTATTAATTTATAAATTCAGAGAGTATGAAAAAATTATTGGTTATGGCAGCTATGGTGCTGTCTTCAGTAGGTGCATTCGCACAGTATTCAGCAGGCGACATCACTATTCAGCCTAAAGTCGGTTTGAACGTATCTTCCGTTACTGATGACGAAGCTGGTTACATAGCAGGCTTCGTTGGCGGTATAGAGGGAGAATATCACGTTTCACCCATGGTAGGAATCAGCGCCGGTCTTCTCTATTCTATGCAAGGAGCCTCAGTTAAGGACACAGAAGGTGACCCAAAATTGGAGATGAACTATGTGAATATCCCTATTTTGGTAAATGCCTATGTTGCAAAAGGCCTGGCACTGAAAGCTGGTATTCAGCCTGCATTCAACGTAAGCAACAAAGTTAAAGTTGCCGGCATCAGTATCGACTACGACAAATATGCACCAGATGGAGCAGAGATAAAGACATTCGATTTCTCTATTCCTGTGGGTATTTCTTACGAGTACATGAACGTTTGCCTCGATGCTCGTTACAATATCGGTGTATCAAAAATTGCAGATGGCGATGCAGGCCAAAACTCAGTATTCCAGATCACTTTGGGTTACAAGTTCAAGCTCTAAGCTTTAGCGATGACCCATGACAGGCATTTCTCAGTAGAGCCTGTCGCTTATTCATAGAGATGCCCCCGCAGACTCTTCCCCACATCAAGGAAAGTCTGCGGGGGCTCTGTTTTTATAGCTCATTAAGAGAGCATTAGTAAACTTTAGCAATGAAGTCTTGGCTGTATCAACAGAAAGTAGTATTTTTGCAGAGCAAAAAACAACAACAAAACAAAAAAAGGAAATGAATATATTAGTGACAGGAGCCAACGGACAGCTCGGCAACGAGATGAGAATCGTGAGCAAGAACACCACAGACCACTATCTCTTCACCGACGTGAACCAGGTGGAAGGCGTGGAAACCACATACCTCGACATTACAGACATGGACGCCATACGCAAGATGGTGAGCGAGAACCACATAGACGCCATCATCAACTGTGCGGCATGGACCAATGTGGATGCCTGTGAAAACGACGAGAAGTTGGCAGCACTTGCAGAGAAACTGAATGCCGATGCTCCAGAGAACCTTGCCTTGGCAATGAAGGAGACAGGCGGACTGCTCGTGCAGATTTCCACCGACTACGTCTTTGGCAAGGAACCATACAATGTACCTTGCGGACCCCAGCAGAAGGGAACTCCTACAGGCGTATATGGTACAACCAAGCTTCACGGCGAACAGAAAATCATGGCAAGCGGTTGCCAGTATGTCATCATCCGCACCGCATGGCTCTACTCTGAGTTTGGCAAGAACTTCTGCAAGACAATGCTCAACCTCACTGCCACAAAGCCACAGTTGAAGGTAGTGTTCGACCAGTGCGGAACTCCTACCTATGCTCTTGACCTGGCCAACGCCATCCTCACAGTCATAGACAAGATAAAGTCGGCCGACGACAAGAGCAAATACACCGGCATCTATCATTTCTCTAACGAGGGAGTGTGCTCCTGGTACGACTTCACACAGATGATAGCCCGCATAGCCGGACACACACAGTGCGACATACAGCCCTGCTACAGTTCGGAATATCCTTCGCCAGTGGCCCGTCCTGCCTACTCCGTGCTCGACAAGCGAACCATCAAGGAAACCTTCGGCGTGAAAGTGCCCTACTGGATTGACTCGTTACAGCAGTGCATTGCAAACCTCCTTAAGTAACATTTTAAATAATAAATATAATGAAGCGAACCATCATCATCACAGGCGGCGCCGGATTTATCGGCTCACACGTTGTCCGTCTGTTCGTGAACAAATATCCCGAGTATCACATCATCAACCTCGACAAGCTGACTTATGCAGGCAATCTGGCCAACCTCAAGGACATCGAGGACAAGCCCAACTACACCTTTGTGAAGGGCGACATCTGCGACTTCGAGCTGATGTTCAAGTTGATGAACGACTATCAGGTAGACGGCATTATCCATCTGGCTGCAGAAAGCCACGTAGACCGCTCTATCAAGGATCCATTCACCTTTGCACAGACCAACGTGATGGGAACACTCTCGCTCCTGCAGGCAGCAAAGACCTACTGGGAGAGTCTGCCCGAAGGCTATGAGGGCAAGCGCTTCTACCACATTTCTACCGACGAGGTGTATGGCGCCTTGCAGATGACACATCCCGAGGGCGTGGCAGCACCATTCTCCACCAAGGCATCAAGTGGCAAGAACCACGAGGCTTATGGCGAGGAGTTCTTCGTAGAAACCACCAAGTACAATCCCCATTCTCCCTACTCGGCTTCCAAGGCCAGCAGCGACCACTTTGTACGTGCTTTCCACGATACTTACGGCATGCCTACCATCGTGACCAACTGCTCCAACAACTATGGTCCTTACCAGTTCCCAGAGAAGCTCATCCCTCTCTTCATCAACAACATACGCCATCGCAAGCCTCTGCCCGTCTATGGCAAGGGTGAGAACGTGCGCGACTGGCTCTACGTGGTAGACCATGCCCGTGCCATCGATGTCATCTTCCACGAAGGAAAGGTGGCTGAGACCTATAATATCGGAGGTTTCAACGAGTGGAAAAACATTGACATCATCAAGGTGGTTATCAAGACCGTAGACCGTCTTCTCGGTCGCAAGGAGGGCGAAGACCTCGACCTCATCACTTACGTCACCGACCGCAAGGGCCACGACATGCGTTACGCCATCGATTCACGCAAATTGCAGCGCGAATTGGGTTGGGAACCAAGTCTGCAGTTCGAAGAGGGCATCGAGAAAACCGTGAAATGGTATCTCGACAACCAGGAATGGATGGACAATGTAACCTCTGGCGACTATCAGAAATATTACGAGAACATGTACGGCAACAAATAAATTTGTCAAGCCAAGGCGTGAAAAATTTTGATTTTTTACGCCTTAAGACATAAGCTTGAGCATTACGCATAAAAAAATTGAGCTTTGAACATTGAATCATTATGAGAAAACAAATAACTCTCATCATGCTCAATATTCAAAGCTCAAAACTTATTGTGCTTTATAACGCTTTGGCTTTATCCTTCACGGAAGAAGTCGAAAGCCTCTTTGATCTCGTCGATGGTGGCACTTTGGTTGATGCGAATATCACCGATTCCACCCAACAAGGTAAAGTTGATGATGCCATCCTGATTTTTCTTGTCATGGCGCATCAGTTCTATCAGTTCGTCGTAGTCATCGCAGGTGATAGGAAGCGAGCCATAGTACTCCTTGATGAAGTTCACCGTCTGTCGCATCTTCTCCGTTGGGAATCCCGTCTTCATCACACTCAGATAGAGTTCCGGAATCAGACCGAACGCCACAGCATAGCCGTGCAGAACAGGCTTGCGTTTCAGTGCCCAGCTTTCAAAGGCATGACCGAAAGTATGTCCCAAGTTGAGCGCCTTGCGGATGCCGTGCTCATGAGGATCCTGCTCTACGATGCGCTCCTTTACCGCCACGCTATCGCCCACCATGCGTTGCAACTGCTGCAAGTCGGGATGAGCCAAGTCGAAGCCAACCAGCTCCGCCCACATCTTTTCGTCCGAAATCAAACCATGCTTCAGCATCTCGGCATAGCCCGAACAGATGTTCTCGGCATCGAGCGTGCGCAGGAACTCAGTATCGAGAATGACAAACTTGGAGTCGCAGAACACGCCTATCTCGTTCTTCAGTCCACCGAAGTTGATGCCCGTCTTTCCTCCCACCGAAGCATCCACCATCGAGAGGAGCGTAGTGGGGATATTGATGAAGTTGATGCCACGCTTGAAAGTTGCTGCGGCAAAGCCACCCAAGTCGGTAACCATTCCACCACCCAGGTTTATCATGCACGAATGGCGCGATGCACCGCCCTCGCCCAACGACTTCCATACGTGTACCATCGTGTCGAGGTCTTTGTGCGTATCGGTAGCACCAATGGTAATGACCTTCGCATCCTTGAGCGAGAAATAATTTTTCACAACAGGCCAGCACTTGACAACTGTGGTTTCGTCGGTAAGCACAAAAATCTTGTCGTGCTCGCACTCTGCCAAGGCTTCGGCTATCTCACTTTCGAGATTGGTAGAAATGATGACTCTCTGACTCATAAATTTATCAATATATTATAAATAATGTAATTCTTGTGTGCAAAGGTACGTATTTTTCTGCATTTTGATGCAAAAGAACACACTTTTAGCATTCTTTTCACACATTTTAGACTAAACCTTATCACAAAGGATGCGTCTAAACTATCAAGCGAATAAAAAAACCTATAAAATACAGAAATGAGAAAATCAGTACTCACCCTGCTCCTGCTATTCATCGCCATGATGATGCAGGCACAGCAACACCTCATCACGGGTGCCATTATCGACAAGGGAACCAACGACCCTGTCGAGGCATCGACCGTACAACTGCTACGCGCGGACAGCACCTATATCTCAGGCGCCATCAGCGACGAGAATGGACTCTTCAGCCTTCAGGCTCCCGAAGACGGCAGTTATCTGCTCAAGATAACCAGCGTAGGATACAAGCCCACCGTAAGGCGCATCATGATGACCCAGGGCAAAGACCTCGCCATGGGCAAGATAAACATCAACGCAGAGGCCATCATGCTCAAGGCCGCCACCGTCACGGCCATGGCCAAGAAAGTGGTGCTCAAGGAAGACACCTTCGTGTACAACTCTGCGGCTTATCGCACACCCGAAGGCTCCACCATCGAAGAGCTCGTGAAGCGCCTGCCTGGTGCTGAGGTGAGCGATGACGGAAGCATCAAAATCAACGGAAAGGAAGTGAAGAAGATCCTCGTAGACGGCAAGGAGTTCATGACCGGCGACACCAAGACGGCCCTGAAGAACCTGCCCACCAGCATCATCGACAAGATCAAGGCCTACGACGAGAAGAGCGACCTGGCTAAGGTGACGGGCATCGACGACGGAGAAGAGGAAACCGTGCTCGATTTCGGCGTCAAGAGAGGCATGAACAAGGGACTCATCGCCAATATGGACCTCAGCATCGGCACCAAGCAACGATACAGCGAACGAGGCATGGCGGCTTATTTCAACGACCGCAACCGACTCATGATGTTCGCATCAGCCAACAACACCAACGACATGGGATTCCCCGGAGGTGGAGGCCCTGGCGGATGGGGATTCAACAAGCAGGGACTCAACGCCTCAAAGATGCTGGGTCTGAACTACAACTACGAGAACAAGGACAAGCTCAAGATGGACGCCTCGCTGAGATGGAACCACAGCGATGGAGACATCAGCAGCACGGTGGCTTCCGAGAACTTCGTGAGCCAGAACTCGTCTTTCTCGAACAGCCGTGCCAAGAACTTCTCGCGCAGCAACAGCTGGGACGGACGTTTTCGCCTGGAATGGACCCCCGACACAATGACCAATATCATGTTCCGTCCATCCTTCACCATCAAGAGCAGCGATGCACTGGCACGAAGCTTGTCGGCACAGTTTAATGCCGATCCTTACCAGATCACCAACGACCCGCTCGAGGACGCAGCACGTGCCGAGCTGGGACTTGAGGACGTAAGCACAAGCAAGAGTCTGTTGCAGCAGGCTGGAGCTCTCGTCAACCTGCAGTCGTCGAGCAGCATCAGCTATAGCGAGTCTGAAAATCTGAGAGGCATGTTGCAGTACAATCGCCGACTCAGTGCGATGGGACGCAACATCACCGTGCGCACCGATGCCAGCTACGGCAAGACCGATGCCAACAGCCTCTCACTCACCAATGCCTACATGTACCTTGTAGATGTGGCCAACGGCAACGAGACCGACCACTACAACACTTATCGTTACAACGTGACGCCTACCCGCAACTACAGCTACTCTCTGCAGGCCACCTATAGTGAGCCACTCTGGAAAGCCACTTTCCTGCAACTGAGCTATAAGTTCACCTACAAATACTCGAAGACCGACCGTTCCACCTACAACTTCTCCGACTTCAGCGATGAGGAGGCAAACCAGTGGGTTTCCATCACTCCCGAGTATCGTGGATGGGGCAACTACTTGGGCACTCTGCGCTCGCCTCTCGACGAGTATTTCGACAGCGACCAGAGCCGATTCTCCGAGTACAAGAACTACATTCACGAGATGCAGCTCATGATGCGATTCGTCCGACCAAAGTACAACCTCAGCTTCGGAGCTATGCTCCAGCCACAGAGGTCGAACTTCATCTACGACTATATGGGGCAGCACATCGAAACGACACGCAACGTCACCAACTTCTCACCAACCCTCGACTTCCGTTATCGTTTTAGCAAGGTGAGCAACCTGCGCGTCAACTATCGAGGCACCACTTCACAGCCTTCGATGACCGACCTGCTCGACATCACCGACGACAGCAATCCGCTCAACATCAAGAAGGGAAATCCGGGACTGAAGCCATCGTTCACCCACAACTTCCGACTCTTCTACAACAACTATATAGAGAAGCACCAGCGAGCCCTGATGACCTTCGTCAACTTCTCGATGACACGCAACAGCATCAGCGACATGGTGACCTACGACGACAAGACCGGTGGACGAACCACACAGCCCGAAAACATCAACGGCAACTGGAACGCACGAGGCGCCTTCATGTTCAATACAGCCATCGACAGCGCTGGCGTATGGAACATCAACACCTTCACCACCCTCGCCTATACCAATGCCGTGGGCTATCTGAGCCTCGACGGGAAGACCTCGCAGAAGAACACCACCAAGCAGACTCAGGTGGGCGAGCGAATCGCCATGGGCTATCGCAACAACTGGCTTGAGGTCAACCTCAACGGAACCCTCAACTACAACCATGCCCGCAACAAGCTTCAGGCATCGAGCAACATGAACACCTGGCAGTTCTCTTACGGACCGAGCATTACAGCCACCATGCCCTGGGGCATGAGCTTAAGCACAGACCTGAGCCAGAGCAGCCGACGAGGATACAGCGACCAGTCGATGAACACCAACGAACTGGTTTGGAACGCCCAACTCTCGCAAGGCTTCCTCCGTGGCAAACCCCTCACCGTGATGATCCAGTTCTACGACCTGCTGCACCAGCAGAGCACCTTGAGCCGTGCCCTTACTGCCATGGCCCGTACCGATACCGAGTACAACAGCATCAACTCTTATGCCATGCTCCACGTCATCTACCGACTGAATATCATCGGAGGCAAGCAGGCACGCGAGACGATGATGTATGGCGGACGCCCCGACTTCCGCGGACGCCCCTTCAATGGCGGACGACCTCCCATGGGACCACCTCCAGGAGGCGGACATCGCCGCTTCTAAGTTTAGAGAAGTTGAAACCCATATACATGATGCCCAGAACCATTCGTCATCGTTGGTTCTGGGCATATTTTTGTCTCATTGGCTCTAACATCTCTACACCTTTCCACATCCGTCAGTTTTAATTTTTATAAAATAATCTTTAAATAACTATAATTAAACAGAAAGAAAACTATATCGATACAAATATTTTCCTAACTTTGCAACCACTTTTTATTGTAACAGAAATGAAACATCGTATTTTAAGCATGACAATGTCACTTTGCCTCGCCTGCACGATGGGAGCGCAAAGTGCCGAAAAGATTGTACCCATCAAGTATGGAAACATGGATAATTGGGTTATCAGAAACATCAAGGAATCAGGTATCATAGGCGGAAACAAGAAGGTGGTTTATGCCGTAGGTCCGTCGATGACCATCAATGGCAATACCCCCTACACCAACAAGGGCGGCTCGCCCTGGGGAACCTCCAATGTGCTTGCCCACGTGTCAGGCATCTATAAGACCAACAACTCGGTATATCGCGACAAGCACGAGAACGGACATTGTGCCAAGCTCGTCACCCATATCGAGAAGGTGAAGGTATTGGGACTCATCAATATCAAGGTGCTTGCAGCAGGCTCGCTCTTCCTGGGCGACGTGCGCGAACCCATCACCGGAACCAAGGACGGTCCTAAGGCCATCAACTGGGGTATTCCTTTCACCCATCGTCCCAAGGCGGTGCGTTTCGACTATAAGACCCTGTTGCCCAACTCAGCCACCCGCATCAAGCAGAACGGCTTCAGCAGTGCATCGAAAGTGGCAGGACGCGACTATGCTGTCGCCATCCTCTATCTGCAGAAGCGTCACGAGGATGCCCACGGCAACATCACGGCCAAGCGTGTGGGCACCATGGTGGTGAAGTACAGCAAGAGCACCAATGGATGGGTGAACGACGCCACCTACACCATCCACTATGGCGACATCCGACACATGGCAGGCTATAACGCCTCGCTCATGGGACTTCGTAATTGTGACTATGCCCGCAACAGCAAAGGCAAGAGCGTCATCATCAAGGAGACGGGATGGGCTTCGGCCAACGAGACCCCTACCCACCTCATCCTGCAGTTCTCTTCCAGTCATGGCGGAGCCTATATCGGAACGCCCGGCAACACGCTCTGGATAGACAACGTGGCACTCGTATACTAACTGTTTATCACATATTAACACCCCTACACATTATTATATATATAACACATGAAGCAGCTTCTACTCTCATGCCTTACATGCCTTCTCTTGCCTACTCTTGGTATGGCAGGGGAGGCTGACTCTACCTTCACGCCACATACCGGGATGGAAAAAGAGGAAGTAAAAATAGGAAAAAAGGTGGACGAAAATGTGGAAGTGAAGGTGGAAGCGAAGGCGGACGAAAAGGCGGAAGTGAAGAAGGCGGACGAGAAGAAGAAATCGCTCATCACCCGTTTTCTCGACTACTTCAACGATGCCAACAAGAAGAACGACAAGCGGTTCGACTTCAGCATTATCGGAGGCCCACACTATGCCACCGACACCAAGTTGGGCTTAGGCTTAGTGGCAGCAGGCATCTATCGCTCCGACCCAGCCGACACGCTCCTCCTCCCCTCCAATGTGTCGCTCTTTGGCGATGTCAGCACGGTGGGCTTCTATCTGCTCGGTGTGCGCGGAACCCACATCTTCCCCCACGACCGTTACCGTGCCGTCTACACGCTCTACTTCTATTCCTTCCCCTGCAAGTTCTGGGGAATGGGATACGACATGGGCGACAACGACGACAACGAGAGCGACATGAAGCGATGGCAGGTGCACGTGAAGGGAAGCTTCCTGTGGAACCTTGGCAGCAACCTCTTCCTCGGTCCTTCCGTGGCCTACGACTACATCATCGGCAAGGACATCGAGCGCCCCAAGCTCTTGGCGGGAATGGACCGACATACCGACAACTATGGCGTGGGATTCACCTTCATGTTCGACAACCGTGACAACCTCACCTATCCCCACCGGGGTTATTACGTGAACCTCACCCAGATGTTCCGTCCGCGCTTCATGGGCAACGACTATGCCTTCAGCACCACCGAACTGCAGCTCAACGCCTACCAGCAACCCTGGCGAGGAGCCGTACTGGCCGAGGACCTTCGTTCCACACTCAACTTTGGCAATCCCTCGTGGGGCATGATGGCACAGACAGGAGGCAGCAATGCCCTGCGCGGATATTACGAGGGAAGATATCGCGACAAGCACATGATAGAAGCCACTGTCGAACTTCGCCAGCACGTGTGGAAACGCAACTCGCTCACGGCCTGGATAGGTGCAGGAACCGTCTTCCCCAAGTTCAGCCAGATGAGAAGCCGACACATCCTGCCCAACTGCGGAGTGGGCTATCGATGGGAATTCAAGAAGAACGTCAACGTGCGTCTCGACTATGGTTTCGGCAAGGGCGGACAGAGAGGATTCCTCTTCAATATCAACGAGGCGTTCTAAAAGAAAACAACACACAACATGAAATCATTCAACAAAATCATATACTGGTATGCCGTCATCGCGCTTACCGTGCCCAATGTGGCCCTTTGTTTCACCGAGCACCTCAGCACATGGGCAGCCCTTGCCAACACCGTGCTGCCCTTTGGTGTCTACATGGCTCTGATGAGCATCTGTCGCAAGCCGGGCAAGATGGTGTGGTGGCTCTTCCCCATCATCTTCTTTGCGGCTTTCCAGATCGTGTTGCTCTATCTCTTCGGCAAGGGCGTCATAGCCGTGGATATGTTCCTCAACCTCGTAACCACCAATCCTGGCGAGGCCATGGAGTTGCTCGACAACCTCATTCCTGGCGTGGCGAGTGTCTTCATCCTCTATCTGCCCCTGCTCATCCTGGGCGTGGTGTCCATACGGAGCAAGAAGGCACCCGTGCTGTCCTCTGCCCTCAGAAAGCGATATGCCCTGTGGGCTTCAGCCTTGGCCATCGTGGGATGCATCTTTGTTGCCACGGCCTGTCTCTCCCGTCCCTCCGACAACTCACAGCTCGACGACCATCACGCCCCACAATACAGCGTGCTCAACGACCTCTACCCCGTCAACGTGTTCTATAACCTCTACCTTGCCGTGAAGCGCAACAACGCCTCCATCCACTACAAGGAGGCATCTGCCCGTTTCCGCTTCGATGCCAGGCCGTCCCATCCCGAGGACTCCTGCGAGGTCTACGTCATGGTGATAGGCGAGACGGCACGAGCCATGAACTTCAGTCTCTATGGTTATCAGCGCGACACCAATCCACGGCTCAGCAAGACCCCGGGACTGGTGACGTTCAGCGATGTCACCACCCAGTCGAACACCACCCACAAGAGTGTGCCCATGCTCCTCTCGCAGGCTTCGGCCTCAGACTTCGAGCGTCTCTTCCACGAGAAAGGCATCCTGCAGGCCTTCCGTGAGGCAGGCTTCCACACCGTGTTTCTGAGCAATCAGCGCCCCAACCACTCGTTCATCGACTTCCTGGGCGAACAGGCCGACCAGTGGCTCTTCCTCAAGACGGGCGACGCCAACCCCGCTGGCCATGAGCTGGCCGAAGCCCCGGGCAAGGACGGCAACTACTATGACGCCGACCTGCTGCCCATCCTCGACAGGATACTGGCCCGGAAGCGCAAGAAGGAGTTCATCGTGCTCCACACCTATGGCTCTCACTTCAACTACATGGACCGCTATCCCCGACAGATGGCGCATTTCCAGCCCGACACGCATTGCGAGGCCAAGAAGGAGAACCGCCCCGACCTCATCAACGCCTACGACAACACCATCCGCTACACCGACCTTGTGCTCAGTGGGGTGATAGAGCGCCTGAGAGCACACGGAGGCATGAGCGCCATGCTCTATACGAGCGACCATGGCGAGAACATCTTCGACGACAGTCACAAGCTCTTCCTTCATGCTTCGCCCCGAGCTTCGGAGTACGAGTTGCATGTGCCCTTCCTGGTATGGACATCGCAGAGCTTCCAGCATCAGGAGCCAGCCGTGGCACAGGCCCTCTCCGCCAACCGCCACAAGCAGGCACAGAGCAGCCGTTCCGCCTTCCACACCATGCTCAATATCGGGGGCATCAGTACGCGCTTCCGCCAAGAGCACGAGTCGTTGGCGAGCCCTGCCTATCGTCCCGCCCCTCTGCTCTACCTCAACGACCACAACGAGGCTATCCCACAGGCAGAATGTGGATTTTAGCATATAAAGGAGTTGTTTTTAAGGAGTTAAAGGAGTTAACTCCTTAAAAATAACTCCTCAAAAAACTTTCTCTTTTCTTTCTCTATATCAGTTTTTTGCTGTAATTTTGCACCCGAATAAGTCAATAACAGTAGAAAACAATGGACTCAACACGCAAAATCGAAAAAGTAAGTTTGCGCAACCTCCACATGGAGGATTACGACCAACTGGCGAAATCGTTCAAGCGCATTTATGCCGACTCGGACGTTTTCTGGACACGTTCTCAAATCAAAAAGCTCATTACCATCTTTCCCGAAGGTCAGGTAGTCATCATCGTCGACGACAAGATCGTGGGCTGCGCCCTCTCCATCATCGTCAACTACAACATGGTGAAGGGCGACCACACCTATGCCCAGGTGACAGGCAATGAAACCTTCAACACCCACGATGCCAACGGCAACATCCTCTATGGCATCGAGGTCTTCATCCACCCCGACTATCGTGGCCTCCGACTGGCCCGACGCATGTACGAATACCGCAAGGAGCTGTGCGAGAAGCTCAACCTCAAGGCCATCATGTTTGGCGGACGCATACCCAACTATCACAAGTATGCCGACCAGATGCGCCCCAAGGAGTACATCGAGAAAGTGCGCAGTCGTGAGATCTACGACCCCGTGCTCACCTTCCAGCTGTCCAACGACTTCCACGTGCGCCGTGTGATACGCAACTATCTGCCCAGCGACGAGGAGAGCGAACACTGCGCCACCCTGTTGCAGTGGGACAACATCTACTATCAGCCACCTACGGACTCCTATGTAGACCGCAAGCCCACCGTGCGCATCGGTCTCGTGCAGTGGCAGATGCGCCCCTATGCCTCCGTCGACGACCTCTTCGAGCAAGTGGAGTTCTTCGTCGATTCGGTGAGCGACTATAAGAGCGACTTCATCCTCTTCCCCGAATACTTCAACGCCCCTCTGATGGCTAAGTTCAACAATATGGGCGAGGCACAGAGCATCCGACAGATGGCACAGTACACCGAGCAGATACGCGACCGGTTCCGTGAGCTTGCCATCAGCTACAACATCAACATCATCACGGGCAGCATGCCTTACGTCAAGGACGACGGTGCCCTCTACAACGTGGGCTTCCTGTGCCGACGCGACGGAAGTGTGGACATGTACGAGAAGATTCATGTCACCCCCGACGAGCAAAAGTGCTGGGGTCTTACCGGCGGAAGCCGCATACAGACCTTCGACACCGACTGTGGCAAGATAGGCATCGTGATCTGTTACGACGTGGAGTTCCCCGAGCTCTCACGCCTCATGGCTCAAGACGGCATGCAGATACTCTTCGTGCCCTTCATGACCGATACCCAGAACGCTTACTCCCGTGTGCGTGTATGCGCCCAGGCCCGTGCCATCGAGAACGAGTGCTATGTGGCCATTGCGGGCAGTGTGGGCAACCTGCCCCGTGTGCACAACATGGACATACAGTATGCTCAGAGTGCCGTGTTCACGCCTTGCGACTTCGCCTTCCCCAACGACGGCAAGCGATCGGAGGCTACGCCCAACACCGAGATGATTCTCGTATCCGACGTTGACCTCAACCTGCTCAACGAGCTCCACACCTATGGTGCCGTGCGCAACCTGCGCGACCGCCGCAAGGACCTCTACGAGTTGAAGAAAAAGTAAAAGATCTAAAGGAGTTTTTCTCAGGAGTTAAGGAGTTAAGGAGTTATCGCTCCCTGCGGTCGCTGAGGAGTTAAGACAAATGCCTTTGTGGACTTGATTTCAAGCAATAAGACTGTTGTCTTAACTCCTTAACTCCTTAACTCCTGAAAAATAACTCCTCAAAAATAAACATTAAACATAAATACAACGATATGAGAGAATGGAAAAAAATAGAAGGATTTGATTTCAAGGAAATCATCTTCGAAGAGTATCATCACATAGCCAAGATAACCATCAACCGAGAGCGTTATCGCAATGCCTTCACACCCCTCACCACATGGGAGATGTCGCAGGCCTTCAGCTATTGCCGTGAGAGTCAGAACATACGAGTAGTCATCCTCACCGGTGCCGGCGACAAGGCCTTCTGTGCCGGAGGCGACATGCACGTCAAGGGGCGCGGAGGATACGTGGGAACCGACGGAGTGCCACGCCTCAATGTGCTCGACGTGCAGATGCAGATACGCCGTCTGCCCAAGCCCGTCATCGCCATGGTGAACGGCTATGCCATCGGTGGCGGCCATGTGCTCCACGTGATGTGCGACCTCACCATCGCCTCCGAGAATGCCATCTTCGGACAGACGGGGCCCAAGGTGGGAAGCTTCGACGCAGGCTTCGGTGCCTCTTACCTGGCACGCATGGTGGGACAGAAGAAGGCCCGCGAGATATGGTTCCTGTGCCGCCAGTACAGCGCCCGTGAGGCCGAGGAAATGGGCATGGTCAACAAGGTAGTGCCCCTCGCCGAGCTGGAGGACACCTGCGTGGAGTGGGCAGAGATCATGATGGAACGCTCGCCCTTGGCACTGCGTATGATCAAGGCAGGACTCAATGCCGAGCTCGACGGACAGGCAGGCATCCAGGAGCTGGCTGGCGATGCCACCATGCTCTATTACACCATGGACGAGGCGCAGGAGGGCGGCAAGGCCTTCCTCGAGAAGCGCAAGCCCCGCTTCGACGACTATCCACAGTTCCCATGACAATTTTTAAACGAAAAAGGCCCGCAAGTCCCTATATTATGTAGGGATTGCGGGCCTTTTTTAGTAGAGAGAGGTGTTCAGGTGCAGCCAGAGCTTATGCCAGGGTGCAGCTGGTGATGCCAAGCGTGGTGGCAATAGCAGTCAAGATGCTGATGGCGATCTGAATGAGGGTTTTCCAAGTGTCCTTTTTCATAGTGATAGATGTTTAAGGGTTCTGTGTTTCGGTGAATGATTCTCGATAGGGGAGTTTTCGGGCAACTCCCCTTGGCGTTGCTCAGGAGTCAGGATGCCTATTCTCCGTCGCCGCCTCCGGTGCTTTCAGAGCCTCCTGGATTGCCTGTGCCTCCGGGGGTGGTGCCGCCAGTGGTGCCGGAGCCGCCTGCACCTCCGTTGTCGCCAGAGCCGGGCGAGTCGGTCTGAGTGCCGTCTGTGCCGAAGGCGTCGTACTCCTTGAGCTTGCACTTCTTGCTGAGCTCCGAGTTGCTCCAGGTGCGGGTGTTGCGCACGATGAGGTGCACCTTCTTGATGCTCTGAGCGCTCACGTCCTTGGCAGTCTCTTCGGCCTTCGAAGCCATGCCGATGGAGAAGAGTCCCAGGTCGCCGAGGCGTACGCTCTTGCCGTCGAGGATGAGCTCCTGCAGGCAGTCGAGTGCATCGGTGAGCACACCGTTGATACAGCCTCGTGAGTAGGGCGAGCCGTGGTCGGAGATGTGGTTGACGAAGTCTTCGAACGACAACTCTCGGTCGGTTACCACCGTGGCGTACCACTTTTCCTTACCAGCGTTTTCACCCAGGGGTGGAATGCGCTTTACCTTACGATACTTCAATGTTCCTTTTGTGTTGTTTGCCATAGTTGTAATGTGTTTTAATGGTTATTTAAGAGGGAGTTAAGGGAGTTAAGGAGTTATCGCTCCCTGCGGTCGCTGAGGAGTTAAGACAAATGCCTTTGTGGGGTTGATTTCAAGCAATAAGACTGTTGTCTTAACTCCTTAACTCCTTAACTTCTTCAACTCCTTCATATGATGAAAGAAGCTATTTCAAAATACTTAAAAGACCACGGCTTTGGGGAGTTCAACCCTAAAGCCGTTCTTTTTGATATGGACGGTGTGCTGTACGACAGCATGCCCAATCATGCCGTGGCATGGCAGGAATCCATGAAGCAGTTCGACATCCACATGACGGCATCCGACGCCTATGCCACAGAGGGCGCTCGAGGCATAGACACCATTCAGATGATGGTGAAGAAGCAGAAAGGCATCGACATCTCGCTCGACGAGGCACAGAAGATGTACGACGTGAAGACCGAAATCTTCCACACCATGCCTACTGCACAGATCTTCCCCGGGGTAAAGGACATCATGCAGAAAATCAAGAATGCCGGTATGCAGGTGGGCGTGGTGACGGGAAGCGGACAACGACCGCTCATCCTGAGATTACTCGACGACTTCGGCGACTTCCTCGACGAGTCGCACATCGTTACGGCATACGACGTGAAACGGGGCAAACCCAATCCTGACCCTTATCTCATGGGACTTCAGAAGGCAGGAAACCTGAAGCCCTGGCAGGGCATCGTGGTGGAGAATGCGCCCTTAGGCGTTCGTGCAGGTGTTGCTGCCAATATCTTCACCGTGGCCATCAACTCGGGACCTATTCCCGACGAAGAGCTCTCCCATCAAGGTTGCAACCTGCTCTATCACAAGATGACCGAGTTCTGCAATGATTTCGAATCACTGATTTCAATCCTATAGCGACAAAGCCCCTTCGCTATAGGATTTTTTCTATCCGTCAAACCAAGAACAAGCGGTCTCTAAACATCTATTTCGGTTTCTTGCAGAACGTGGAGCAACTTAGAATAATCGGCCTTTGAGATGCGTCGCCCTCTGAGGCTTCTCACCTGAGGATAATCTTCGAAATAAGACTCCTGGGTGGTATACCACTGATGATGTCTCACCTCTCGAAGTGCCCGGATCTTTCGCTCTATCCCCGTGGCAAAACTCGGATTGACACGCGACAGGTAATATTTACCATCGTGCATTTCGATGGCCAACATCAAGTAAGTCTGCGGACCTCGCAAAGTCTGTTTAGCCTTTACCTGCTCACTCACCTTCCACCCCTTGGTAGAGGTCATGACCCTGATATCCCAACCATACTTCCGGTTCAGGTTGTCCATCATCCCACGAAACACGACACCATGCGAAGAGGTATCGCGAAGCCCCGTATAGGCTATGGCGTAATGTATCATCTCATGAAGCAACACACTCTTGGCCTGACGATCGGTCATGTCGTAATAGGTTGTCATCGATATCTTGAAATCGTAAAGACGCACCTTGCCCCACCTCGACACACGCTTAAACGCCATTTGTCCCAAACGGGTTCTGGCACGACTCAAAGCCATAACTGGCAATGGCAGTTGGGCATCGAAATAGGAGCTGTTGAATGTTTCAAACCATCTCTCCATCCATTCCACGGTTACTATCATGATTCTTTATTACTTTATTCCTTGTTGCTATGTCCGAAATGTCGGCACAAAGATACTACTTTTTCTGCATTTATACGAACCGAAGCCTAAAAGAATCGTTTCTGCAAAAGAATACAAAAAGTACACCCGAAATGGTTGCTCATCAAAAAAAAACGCTTTTTGAGAGAAAAGACCTACAAAACCCACCTATAGACAAGAAAAAACTACCAAACAGAAGAAAAACAAAGGGAAATATAAAAATAAATGCCAAAATATTTGGTGGAACAAAATAAAAGCAGTACCTTTGCAATCGCTTTTGAAAAGCAAGGGTGGTTACCAGAGTGGCCAAATGGGGCAGACTGTAAATCTGCTGGCTATGCCTTCGGTGGTTCGAATCCATCACCACCCACTTTTTCCCAACATAACTCGTGATAAAAGAGTCCGGATTTCCTACGAAATCTGGATTTTTTTTGTTTATACGTCACTTATACCAAACCAACATTAAACAAACAGCCCCCGTTCATAAAAGATACGGGGGCTATCGGTTTACTTCAAACTGTCACGATACCATTTGTAGAGTTTCTCCACACCGTCTTCGATCTCCACCTTGTGGGTCCAACCCAGGGAGTGCAGCTTCTCTACATCAATGAGCTTACGGGGAGTTCCATCAGGCTTGCTGGCATCAAACTCTACGGTTCCCTCGAATCCTACGGCCTTGACCACCAGCTCGGACAACTCGCGGATGGTAAGTTCCTTGCCTGTGCCCACATTGATGTGGCAATTACGTATCTCACCCAAAGAAGGAATGGCTCCACCACGTCCCTCAGAGTTGTTGCGGTCTACTGCTCCATCCACCTTGGCACCATAGAATACCGAAGAATACTTCTCTATTCCGATAATATCGCTGAAGTCTACATTGAGCAGCACGTGCACGCTGGCATCAGCCATATCCTCGCTCCACAAGAACTCACGCAGAGGTGTTCCTGTTCCCCAGAGCACCACCTTGTTGTCGTAGATGCCATAGAACTCCAGAGCCTTGAGTATTCGCTCATGCGAGTTGTTGCCGTCCACGTTTCCCTCGCCTATGATGGCACGGAGCTTGTCGGTAGGGTTAATGGGGCGCTTGTTCATATCCACCTCGATACTGTGCCAGTCGCCGTCGTGGATGAGCTTGGCAAGATATATCTTGCGCATCATGGCTGGCATCACATGACTGTTCTCCAAGTGGAAGTTGTCATTGGGGCCATAGAGGTTGGTAGGCATTACGGCGATATAGTTGGTGCCATACTGCAGGTTGTAGCTCTCGCACATCTTCAGACCTGCTATCTTGGCAATGGCATATTCCTCGTTGGTATACTCGAGTGGCGAGGTGAGGAGCACGTCTTCCTTCATGGGCTGTGGTGCATCCTTAGGATAGATGCAGGTAGAACCCAGGAAGAGCAACTTCTTCACGCCGTGCGAATAGGCATTGCTGATCACATTGCACTGCATCTTCATGTTCTGCATGATGAAGTCGGCACGATAGAGCGAGTTGGCCATGATACCTCCCACGAAGGCTGCTGCCAAGACCACTGCATCGGGCTTCTCATCATCGAAGAACTTCTGTACGGCATACTGGTCTGTCAGGTCGAGTTCCTTGTGTGAACGGCCTACAAGATTGTGATAACCTCTCTTCTCGAGGTTGTTCCAGATTGCAGAACCCACCAGTCCGTGGTGTCCTGCAATATAAATCTTAGAATCTTTGCTTAATGACATATTTCTATTTTTATCAAGAATTTTCTTATCTCTATTTTTTATTTAGTCAAGAATTACAAGAATTAGAGATATACAAATATCCATATTTAAACCTGCATTAACAAAGAAAATTCTTATTTATTGAAGTTTCGCAAGTTTTGTGCCCCACACGCCCTGAAGGGGCAGAAGCTCTTAGCCCCAGGGCAGCGCCCTGGGTTATTTTGGGCGCAAACCTGTCGCCCTGTAAGGGCAAAAGCTTTAAAACTCCAGGCAATACATAAAGCTTTTGCCCTTACAGGGCGCCTTGCTGATTGCTATTATACCCAGGGCGATGCCCTGGGCTAGGAGCTTTTGGGCCTTCAGCCCGTTCTTGACCATACTAAAGAGATTCCAGTCTTTTTTAATGTCTGTCGGTGAAGAGTGGTGAAGAGTGGGTGAAGAGATACAAATAACTCTTCACCCCTCGGAATGCCGATAAACACAGGGGGTTCGGGCCGAAAGGTGAAGAGTGAAGAGTGAAGAGTATTTCAGAGTAGAGTTGCTATACTTTATTATAAAGCGTACGAATTTATAAAGCCTGCGGCTTAGAGCTTGCTGCCATAGCACAAGTCGCCGGCATCGCCGAAGCCTGGCACGATATACTTATGCTCGTTCAACCCCTCATCAATAGAGGCACACCAGATGGTAGTCTTGTCCTCTGGGAAGGTCTTCTTGACGTGCTCAATGCCCTCAGGTGCAGCGAGAACACAGGCAATGTGGATATGTTTAGGATTGCCCTTGGTGAGGAAAGCCTTCATACCCATCTCCATGCTGATACCTGTGGCAAGCATAGGGTCGGCAATGATGAGCACCTTATCAGTAAGATCAGGTGTAGCGAGGTATTCGATATGTACGCCCACCTCAGTATGCTCCTTGTTGGTATACTCGCGATAAGCACTCACAAAGGCATTGCCAGAGTGGTCGAAAATATTGAGGAAACCTTCGTGGAAAGGAAGTCCGGCACGGAAGATCGTACCGATGACAATCTTTTCGGTAGGAAGATTGACCTGGGCCACACCGAGTGGTGTAGTCACCTCAGTCTTTTCGTAATTAAGAGTCTTTGATATTTCAAAGGCTTCATACTCACCGATTCTCATAATGTTGTTGCGGAAGAGTAATCGGTTCTTTTGATAATCGCAGTCACGCATCTCAGCCAGATAGCGGTTGATGATGCAATTGTGCTCGCTCAGATTATTTATCTTCATATAGTTGTAGTTTTTCTGCAAAGATATAATAAATCTCGGAAACGGCAAAATGTTTGGGCAATTATTTTCTCTCTGGAGGAATGAAAGAACTGTTGCTATCTTATTTTTCCTTCAAATATCCTCTTATATATAAAAATAGGTGTAAATCTCTGCTTGTTTTTCTCTAAGCAGAGATTTTTTGCAAAGTCAACGTGGCAATTGTCGGTCGAATCAGTTTTTTTTAAGTTCTTTAACCTAAAAAGCTTTTAAAAAGAAAGAATAATACCTAAGAATCTTTGCTATAAAACATATTTTTCGTAACTTTGCGGCGGTTTTGGGAGAATGATGATTTCTTCTGTCAACCAAGATAAAAAGGTAAAGAGAAATTATTCACAACTTAAATACATTTAAAATAAAATGGCAAAGTTTGATAAGTCAGTTTTAGCAAAGTACGGAATCACAGGTACAA
>ERZ1027238.229-NODE-229-length-20245-cov-16.141159_pt1 | contig 20245 bp, 21 predicted proteins | sample MGYA00519477_ERZ1027238 | MGnify/ENA primary metagenome ERZ1027238 (study PRJEB26926, sample SAMN06164638) | human gut metagenome | biome: ENVO:00009003; feature: ENVO:2100002; material: ENVO:00002003 | host: Homo sapiens | place: USA | collected 2012 ...
CGAAGAAACGCATCTTGCAGTAGAGGTCGTAACGCTCGCTCCAGCGGATGAAATCCTCAATCTCAGGCTCCCACTGGTAACCGTTCGCCACATAGAGCACACATGCCTTCAGATAGCCGATTACGTTGGCACGGAAGCTCAGATTCTCATAGACCCTGTCCTGCGACAGACGGGAGAATTCCGCATTCTCATCCTTCAGCACCTCGGCAAGATGAAAAGCCTCCTTGCACTCCACCAGCCCCGAAGCCATACAGAGATTATCGATGTAAGGTTTCAGAGAATTTCTGAAATCCTCATCATAGGTTCCATAGATGGGAATGTCCTCGCCGATGTCTCTTTCGGGGATGGTGCAGAAGTTGATTCGGGAAACCGGACCGTCGGTCAGCACTCGCTTGAAATACCTGATGCCTTTATGGATGGTGGTAGAAGCATTCCAGTTGAAACGGATGGTGACACGCTCGGTGACACTTTGGGTTCCGACTCGTGTCTGTCCATATAAGTTACCTGGGTCGAAGGCGAGGCACATAATACGGAACTGCTGAAAACCGCTACCCTTGAGTGCATCAAACTGGTCGATTTCGTTCAGCGAAGTATAAAGGAAATGTTCCTTGGCTTCAGCGGTACGCATCACGAAGGCTGGGTTGGTCATATCGGCATCAATCTCCTGTATAATCAGATTCTCAGGGCGTTTGCGCTTATCCTTGTTGGCACCCTTGCGCATCATTTCATCCTTCCATTCCTTCTCACGCTTCAGGTTTTCCTGGTCGCGTTTACGGATATCCTCCATGATAAAATCGATAGGTTTCTGTACGCAACTTTTACCTGCGCCTGTGCCTGCAAGCAGACAGGTCATCAGGGTAGCTTCATGCTCCACGTTGTCGATATATCTGAATCTGGTTCTCCAGAGATGGGTAGCGAGCGAAGGAAAAATGGCGTGCGCCACAGCCGGCTGATAGATTTCCGGAGTCTTGGATATCAGCAGCTCCACCAGCTTCGGCAGTTTCTTCGGCATCGGAGGCGGAGCAGGATAATCCTCCTCTTCGGAACTTTGAACATTGAGCTTTGAACCCGCCAGGCGTTCCGGGGATTTGCAATCCCCGGCAAGCGAGTTATAACCATTTTGTCCAGAAAGAAAGTCCCCCGCCAGGCGTTCCGGGGATTTACAATCCCCGGCAAGCAAGCTCTTAGCAGCTTGCTCCGCCAAAGCATTCACCCGAATCACATCCCTCGAAAAAGGCTTGGAGCTGTCCCCATATTTCGCATAGAAATCATGGATCAGCTGATGGCAGTCATTCTCCTGATAATAGCTCGGCATTCTCTTCGCCACCACCTTCATCAGCTCCTCCTCACTCATCACACGAGAAGCGCCAGCACTCATAATAGCGAGCAGAGAGGAGTGTCTTGACCCGACGGTATCAATATTCATCCCCTTCAGTCCCGCAGATTCCTGGAAGAGGTCGAAGGCTATGAGATTCTTGGCATCAACTTGCCCTGCTTCTTGGGCTGCCAGTCCGCCAGCTTTCTGAGCATCTCCAGTATGGCTGATATAATCATCATCAGCACGATGGCTATTACCAGGTTGGGCAGGCTGAATAGCAGCGCCAGAAGAAACAGCAGAATAGCTGTCAGTGCCCTGAAATCGATTGTCTTGAACATCGTCATTACTTTGAACTTTAAGATTTGAACTTTGAACTTTATGATTACTATCGCTAGGTATTTGCCCCTGAAAGTCCCCCGACAGGCGTTCCGGGGATTTGCAATTAGGTACTTGCCCCTGAAAGTCTCCCGCCAGGCGTTCCGGGGATTTGCAATCCCCGGCAAGCAAGCTATAGCGAGCCGTCCCCTTTCCATCAATAGTAAGCCCACGCTTCAAGAAAGCCTCTCTGCGGGCTTGAATCTCCTCATCCGGCAGAACCCCATACCACTCCTTAGATCTGTAAATCTCCGAGTCCTTATCCGTGATAAAGATGATTCTCTCCGGCGTGATGCAGCTTTTGTCGTAGGGAATCCCAGCCGCCTCGCAATACGCCTTCTGCGTCTCCTCAATCGTCATGCCCATCGGCATACGGATATCAATATGCAGCTTCTTTCTAGCCGAATACTCCAGATGCAGCAGCTTCCCCTTCCAGATGGTGTTGCTGCAGTTCAGCTCACGAGCCTTCTCCAGGGCAGCATCCACATAATCCACATCATCCACATCAATGGTAGTCTGAAAGAGGAAACTTTCAGGATCCGCATCCTCACTAGAGCGGTGATTATTCCTGAATCTGTAATAATGAATCGCACGGATAGGCAGCAGTCTTTTCAGCCCCTCCTTCGCCTTCTTCACCGCTTTTTCATCACCAGCATCTACGCCGGGAATCGCCTTCTCCCCACGTATCTGCGCAATCACACCCTTCAGCCACGGCTGTGCTATCAGGGTGTCATAGACATACAGGGGCTGGGAAGAATTCAATCTTCCCATATTGCCCTTGCGTGCCGGATTTAAAGCCATTACCTGTTGCTTTATCGCCATATTTCCATTTTTAATGATTATCCCAAATTCTTCACCTCATACAGTTCGGCAAGCTCCCAGAATCTGTGGGCCAGATCATGGATAAACTTCCTGCCCTTCTCGGTCCATACGAGATAGGTATGCGTAACCGCCTTGCCCATCTTCTCCTTTCTGCCATCGCATTTCGGATCCAGGAAGGCATTGTATCGGGTGCGGCTCTTCGCCAATCCCATGTGCGCATACTCCGCATAGAGCAGATACTGCCCACTCTGGTAATACTGCACATGCAGCGCGCAGAGCGAGCGGTTCAGTTCCTGCGCCGTGATACCCAGCTCCTTCGCCACCTGGGTGGTGGTGAAGCACGAAACGGAATCCAGCACATTGTCGCTGTAAATCGCCTTAGGCAGAAGCCCGTCCACCTGCTTCTCCAGATTGATGACGTTCTCGCCCTGGATAGAAGCCCATCTCGTCTGCTCATCCAGCACTCCGTTGAGACGTCTGATCTCCACATCCTGCTCGCCGATGAGTTTCTTGTCAAGTCCCAACTGCACTTCCTGCTGATGCAGCAGTTTCTTCTGCTGCTCCAGCAGTTTCTCCTTCTTCTTCAGGGTAGCCCGGAGAATCTCCTCGGCATTGCGAATCGTCTCCTCCTCGCTCTCCCCCTCATGCACCGGGATATAACCTCCCGTCTTGCGAATCTGCGGCAGCACCACCGAGGTAACCCAATCCTTGAACTTCACCGCCGTAGCCAGTTTCGAACCGAGTACCAGGGCATAAAAACCGCTCTCGTTAACGAAGTTCATCTGCACGTTCTGCACCTTTCCTTCAGAAACGCCAAAACGATTTTTGACAGTTCTAGCAATGCGGTATTTCGCCGTATCGCTAGACCTAACATGCTGTCTTACAGCGTCTGTAGCTCTCTTATACCCGAGCACATCACACAAATCCTTCGCACAGAACCAAGGTTCGCCCTTCTCATCAGTAGCGGTGCGAACCATTCCGAACTCCGGATTTTCAAAAACAGCAGTCTGCACACTCTTCTTGGCAGAGCCGGCATTCTTGCCATCCTCCGCCTTCTGAATTTTTGAATTCATCATAAGCAAAAAAAAATTAAAGTAAATATATAAAAGGTACCCGATGGATACCTCCGTAAAAAAAATACACGCTAAAAGTTTCCGCAAATATTTTAAGTTGAGGAATTAACTCCTTTAACTTCCTCACAAAAAGTTCTGCAATAAAAATGTATCAACCTTGTCAAAGACCGATGGGCTGATACGCTGCGCCACTTACAACATGGCAGGAAACCTATGCCAGCAACCTGGCGATAGAAAACGCAAAAGCCCCAGACCTCAGAACCGGTATCGTTCTGAAATCTGGGGCAAAAGTAGAAAGAATGCTCCGTTACGCCTTTTCCGCCGAATGCGCCAAATTGAATTCGGCGGAAACAAGAAAGGGGCAAAACCATCGTCTTGCCCCTCTATATCAATATCTTACAGAGATATAATTATTTTCTTTACGTCAAATGAAGTCAGTAATTCGGCGCAAGATTCTATATATTATGAGACTTTGCGAAATCCTCCACAAAACCCTCTACCTCATAATCTATATTCCCGTCATTGATCTTCTTTCTGATATAATTGCCATACGACTTTTGGGTAACACCCAGTTCCAAATGACAATCATCGTGCAGAAAACGAGTGATGGATGAGCCATTAGGAACACCAGCACTCACATAGCCCTGATTAGACCAACGCAGGAAAAACGCCACCACACTCTTGTTCAACAAACCATCGGAAGTGGAAAGCTGACTGTCCGAAATATGATGCAGCTTGAGATATTTCACAAAAGCATCCGCCATCTTCCCGGTAAGCCCCACATCCTTTTCACCCTCAGGAGTAGAAAAGAGATTCTCGGCACTTCTTCCCGCAGAAGATGAAGCACACTTCACCTTAACACTCTGTTCAAAAACAACTTCATCGGTATCATTCTTCATTTCAGAAGAATCATCGGAATCCTTATGTTGATGTTCATGACTCTCATAATAGTTCTCTATATAGGTTACGGAACCTGCAAAATGGAAATTTCTACTCATCAGTATGTGGTTTTGTGTCTTCATCAGAATTCTCGTAATTATTCTCTATATATTTGCTATTAGACTGTACATACACAACATTCTTGTACAAGCAAACACCACCGTTTTTACACAAAAAACGGATAATTCTAAAAAATGATATTCTATCCATATCTTAAGTAGTTTAAAATATTACTAAAACTTGATATGGTCCTCTAATTGGTACGCGGAGGGCTAGACTAGAATAGCCAAGGAGAGCTTCTTAGGGTGGCATCCTCGATGCCGGTAGACAAGTCTTCCCTAGGTAAGTGTATTAGTTCGTTTCATGTTGATTTTTTTAGATAAATGTTATTGTTATTCATTATTTATTTTTAGGCACAAAAAGCTTTTGGTATTTTGCTATATGTGCTTCCAATTTGTTAAGTTGCTTCAAGTCTCTCGCAAAAGTAATCCACTGCGAAAAGGCTTCATTGAAATTCTTCTCAAACTGACTCTTGTCAAACTTCTTACCTTCCGCCGTATGTCGTTTGATCAGTTCATCAACGATTCTATCCCAATTATATAGGATACAGCAGCACCATCTTCTCTGCTGCAAAGGCTGAAGACTTACACTTCTCTTCAGCACTCTGAGCACTGTATCACACTTTATATGCGTGATATTAGAAAACTGATATGCAGATATCTGTTCAGCTTTGCCACCAATAAATGAATTGAGATACAAGATGATGCATTCTTCCTGTATCTTATCAATTCTTTTGTCTAGCTGAGCTAAATTCTCCAGAATCAACACCCTTCTATGTTCTGCTATATCCAGCATATTAATTGTAAATTTATGCGAATTTACTACTAATAGTTGGAACAGCCAAATGCATTACCCACATAGCAAAAATAGGAGGGTATATTTTTCAGAAACGTTAATACTTGAATAAAAATTAACTACAGAATAACAAATCGGGTAGGAGGTAAATGCTAATCACAAAAGGCATTTGCCTCCTATTTTCACACTTACCGACCTCCCACACCACCGTACGTGCGGTTCCGCATACGGCGGTTCCTATTTTGGATGCCATTCGAGATATGAACCCATCAGCGTTGGATAACCTGCATCATGCAGTTTCTGTGAGGAAGCTGCCCTCTGCATTATTGGAGAGCCACTAACTTTCCAATATCCTTTAACATAACCCCATCTTCGGGCATCATACTCATTAATGCCACATCGGATAAGGTTTTTAATCCTCGTCTTCGGGAGTTTCCAAGCCTTCCATATACACATGCGTATCCGTCGCCGCAGCCAACTATCAGTGTCCATAAGCAGGCGTTTCATATTGGCTAAGTGAAAGTATCCGACCCATCCTCTTATATACTCCTCAAGTATCTGCTTTCTCTTGGCATATCCCATTCCGTTGCTTCGTGAAGTCAACGCCTTGAGTTTGGCTTTCATCTTGGCTTTGGATTTTGGATGTACTGTGAGTTGGCATTTACCCTTACTCATGTAAAAGGAGTAGCCTAGATACTTAACGCCTTTCACGTATGATACGACAGTCTTTTCCTTGTTCACCTTCAAGTAGAGTTCACTTTCGATGAATCGGGTTATAGACTCCTTTACCCGTGTGGCTGCACGCTTGGACTTACAAAATATCATCGAATCATCAGCGTATCGCACAAATGGGAGTCCTCGGCGTTCGAGTTCCTTGTCCAACTCGCTGAGCATGATGTTGCTCAACAACGGACTCAGCGGACCACCTTGCGGTGTGCCCTCCTCGCTCATCTCAAAGACACCTTTGTTCATAACACCACTTCGAAGATATTTGTGTATTAGACTCACCACCCTGCCGTCCTTTATCGTACGGCTGAGGATTTCTATGAGCTTGCTATGGCACACCGTGTCAAAGAAGCGTTCCAAATCGAGGTCAACCACATACACGTAGCCGGCATCGATTATTTTCTGCGCTCCTCGCAGGGCATCATGGCATCCTCTTCTCGGACGGAAGCCGAAGCTTCTCGGGGAGAATTGGCGTTCATAGATGGGAGTCAAGGTTTGGTTGATGGCTTGTTGCACCATACGGTCGATTACCGTGGGAATGCCCAATAGGCGCATCTTGCCATTGTCCTTGGGTATCTCTACCCTTTTTACTGGGTTCGGACGGTATGAGCCGTCCTGCAAGGAACGTATCAGAGCATCCTTATTAGCCAAGAGCCATGGAAGCATTTGCTCACATGACATCTTGTCGATACCGCCACACCCCTTATTACGCTGAACTGCCTTGTAGGCGTTGAGCAGATTTTCGGGACTGAGGATGCGCTCCAACAGGTGTTCCTTGTCGAATGGTACTTCCACGATGTTGTCTTCACATATCCACATGAAGGTCTGCGCTCCCACATATCCTTCGGATTCCGTCCTATCTTTCTGTGGGCAGCCCTTGACTTCAGCCAATGTTTTCTGCATTCTTTCCTTCATAAGGTATGTATGTTTCAATTACTATCGTTTAATTTATAGGTTCTGCCCTTCGTGGAGCGTTATCGAGTACCCCACTACTATGGCGTCTGCTGACTTCTCACGGCAAGCTTTACTCCATGACTTTCGTAAAAGCAACTAATCATCATGTCCGTGAGACCTCACTAGTTAAGCATGTTGTCTTTCCATCTTATACCCACTTGATTTACTACTTGCAGTTCCGAGTAGTTATTGGACTTTGACTCTTTTTGCAGCCTTATCCCTGCAAACAGCCTTATATCAAGTTTCTGTGCGTTGGGTCAGATATTTGCCGCTGACTTCTTTCAGATTCCGCGTCACCACGGACACCCTTGTCTCTCTGGCTAGACGATTCCCACTACTAGGGCTCGTTAGGGACTTGCACCCATTAGACAACACACATGCTAGTCAAACAAAAAGAGAGAAAGTGCGCATTTTTAGCGCTACACTTCCTCTCCTCGACTTTTATGGATGGATAGGCAATTCTATTACCATTTCCACGGCTCTTGTGAACGACATGAGGGGTGGGATTTTTACTCCAGCGCTTCTCAGATAGTTCACCAGTTTCTTCTTGCCCCAGTTGATTCTGGAATCTCTTTCACGATAGAGTTCCCTGAGCTGTTTGACATTGGAAGGCAAAGAATCCAGCTTTTTCTTCAGCTCGGCAGGATCTCCATACCGGGTCATTTCCTCTATTCGAGCCTTCAAGGCCTTGTTCTCCTCCACCAGCTGGTCGTAATAGCGGAGCAAGACTTTTACCTGCTGCTCGTAAGGCAGGTCTTTGTTCATTTCATGCATAAGCATTTCTATTTTAGAATCTCTTCATAGAATAAATTCATTCAGTTCATCCCTGTACTTCTCCCACATAGGCATGTGCTTGTCAAGCACAGCTCTAAACTGAGCATCGTGATTTTTAGACACGATGTGGGCTAACTCATGCACCACCACATACTCGATGCAGGACTTAGGTTTCTTCGCCAATTCCAGGTTAAAGAGAAGCTTATGGGTGCGCTGGTTACAACTACCCCACCTTGTCTTCATTTCCCGAATAGTAAAGCCACCACATTTCAAGCCCATCTTCTCTTCCCATTTAGGAACCAGCGTATCCAGCAAATGCATCAACTTAGCTCGATACCACTCCTTCATGGCATTAGCCAGATACACCTTGTCTGCACCATACTTCACGAATAGGTTGATATATCTGCCACTGATTTTAACCGTTGGTCCAAAACCCTTCTCGTGAACTTTAAGCAAATATCGACGCCCCATGTAATAATGGTCTTCACCCGATACATAGATGCGGTCAGTCTGTCTCTCAGTGCTATTGATTCGAGCAATGGCCTGACGAATCCATACCAGATGGTCGATGGCATAAAGCTGGAGACTTTCTAGCGTCATAAACTCCGGAGCCGAGATATGTACCCTTGCATCAGGTGGATACACGGCAAGATGGATATGCTTGATATTCTTGCGTTCCACCTCTATATCGATATCACTAACAGTAACCTTTTCCATACTCATCATGAAGTTTGATTATATCATATATCTTCTGCGCCATTTCGTCTCCCAGCAATTTTGCGAGTGCTTTGATCAATTTTCTTTGTTTCAATCTATTATCTCTGAAACCAACAAGGGCATTCTCCTTGATTACCTCATGAGCCCGAATAGCCAGGTATTCATTCTGTCCCAAGTTATCATAGAGAGCTCGCATGCCAGGGGTTTTGATGGATTCGGGATATGAATTGGCTGATTTTCCTCTCGCTTTCTTTACAAGTTCTATCAGTTCTTTCATATACTCTTCGTAATCCAGCATTTCCTTTTTGCGCTTATCTATCAACTCCTGCAAGATGATGGAAAGCTTTCCGTAATAAGCAGGATTGAAAGGACTGTCCTTGCGGATTACTTCACGCAGATTCGCTTCTACGGTCTCTGCTGATGCCCTGCCATATTCATCTTTCAGTTCGTCAGGCAAATCATTGAGCTGTTCTTCATTTTGAGCAGCCACAATATCCAGAAAAGAGGTATCGTCCAGTTTGGCTATCACCTCACTGTCCTCAGCCTTCACATAAAGATCAAGAACCTGACGCATATCCGGTTCATAACGTCTCATATCAATATGGTCGTTACTGCGCAGTTCTATCTCACGCTTCAAGGCATCATACTTCTTGGCACATTCAGCATACTCCTTGCGTTCCGCTTCGCTATACCCCATATCCTCCAACGAATTGGCTAAGTTGGCATAACAATTCAGATAGCGGCGCACATACTTATAAAGCTTAGAGCGCTTTTCCGCATTATCATCCAACTGCTTGTCCATCTCCTCTTCCGGGGCATTATCATCATAGACAAAATATCTGAAGAATCCTTCTCTTGTCTGAGGATGAACGAGAGCCAGCAAGGCCTCCACCTGTTCCTTGGCTTCTTCCAAATCCTTTCGGCACGCCTTGTTTTTCTCCTTGATATAGCCTTCAATATCTTCTTTGTCATAGCCGCTCAAAGCAGCCCCATCAGAAGTATAGTCGCCAATGGCTCCTGATATGCATTCAAACAGATTCTGATAATCTACAATGTAGCCATATTCCTTATCATCGCCATCTACGCGATTCACACGGCAGATAGCCTGGAAGAGATTATGGTTTTCCATGTGCTTATCAATATAAAGCACACAGGCAGATGGAGCATCGAAACCAGTAAGCAGTTTATCTACCACAATCAGGAGGCGCATATTCTTAGGATGGTCAATAAATTCCTTCTTGGCATAGGCCTCAAAGGCAGAAACGCTTTTATGTCCATCTGTCATTTCCTTGTAGATGCGATATTTGTATTCATCCTCAGATTCGTTCTCGCCGGATGATGCCATATTGATATCATCTGCTTTTGCCTCAAAGCTGGTAATCACGGCACAATGTCCCTTTAAGGCTGTCTTCTGAAAGGCATCCCAATATCTGCAAGCCTGATAAATGCTGTCTGCCACAAGAATGGCATTACCACGCCGGTTCACCAGCATCGGCGTGGTGTCCATATCCAAGCAAATATCACCCACCACTGCATCTATACGTTGACGGCTGCTGAAGATGTTCTGCATGGTTGCCCATCTACCTTTCAGCCGGGCTGCAGCCACCTTATTCAGTCCCTTTGTCTTCTTCTCAAACCAGGCATCTATCTTATCTTTGTTGCCCAAGAACTGGTCAACTTTTCTTGACTCATAGCGCAGGTCGAGAATCACACCGTCTTCTACGGCTTCATTAAACCTATAGGCATGAATCAGCGGGCCGAAGGTCTGCCAGGTATCTTTCTTCTGTGTATGGAGAAGAGGAGTACCCGTAAAACCTATCATCATTACATCTTTGCCCATGATGGTTTTCATAGCTTCATGCAGATAACCGCCTTGCGTTCTATGACACTCGTCAATGAAGACGAAGATGTTTCCCTTTGCCTTAAATCCCTGGGGAAGTTGTGCTACAATCTCCTCCAGATACTTTTCCAGGGGTATCTCTGATTTCACTCCAGCCATATCGCCCTTACCTTCCACATTCTTCTTTCCAAATTTATGAATCAAGGTACAGAGCAGCCAAGGAGCCTCTTCATTGAGCATACCGATAAGACCAGCACCGCTCTTGGCACGGGCAATGGTTTCTCCGGTATCCTTGAAACCATCAGAAATCTGTTCATCCAGTTCTTCTCGGTCGGTGATGATAACAACACGAGAATTATCAATATTCTCATGAATCCACTCTGCCAGCCAAACCATAATCAGACTTTTGCCACTACCCTGTGCTTCCCATATCACACCACCTTCTTTCTTCTCGCAACGTGGTTGAGCTGCCTTTACGGCAAAATACTGGTTAGGGCGACAAACCTTCTTGACTCCAGCATCAAAGACCAGAAAATCATGAATCATTTCCAGCAATCGTTCCTTATTAAACCACTGGGTAACACTTCTATCCAATTCGTTAGGAATGCTTGCATCCGGTTCTTTCCATCTGAGCCAGAACTTTTCGGGTGTATCTATCACGCCATAATATAAGCCCTGACTATCGTTGCCGGCAAAAAGCAGTTGCACCGTAGAGAAGAAAGGACGGATAAAATTCTCCTGCTGATTGCCTATCGTCTGGCGGATACCATCATGCACGCTCACCTTACTTCGTTTCAGTTCCATCACAGCCAAGGCGATACCATTCACATAGATAACCAAGTCTGGTCGCTTCGTAAAGCTATCAGGCGTGCTGCTGTTGATGGTTACTTCTTCTGCTATATAGAATTGATTCTTATCAGGATGCTCCCAGTCTATCAGATTCACAGTAATCTTTTTGGCACCTACATCTGGAGATACATTCACTCCATAACGGAGCAGGGAATATACCTTCTCGTTCTTCTCCTGCATGTTCTGAGGTGTACAGTATGCCTCCTTTTCCAATATGGCAATGGCACGCTTCGCCTCATCCCCCGACCACTTTTTCGTACTCATCAAGTAATCGAAGAGAAGTTTTCTTTCTATGTTACGATTACAAGTACGATACTCATAGTTGCCGAGATATTCGTACTTTAGCTTCTCCTTGAAGAGAGCCAGCAATCTGTTTTGAACCGATCTTTCGGGTTCGCCTATATGTGAGTCCATAAGCTATCATTTTTACTTAATTAAACGGATCTTGCCTGTCAGGAGTTGCTGCATCATGCCTTGCTTAATCTCCTTGTATTTATCTCGCTTCTCTTCGAGAGCTGCGATTTCAGAATCGCAATCGGAAAGGATGTTGGAGATGGCAGTTTGCTCTGCCTTGGAAGTCGGAATATAAACTTTTATCAGAGATATATTCCCTAAATTAATTTTCTGAGGTATAGCAAAAACCAAAGAGTTTAACATAACTTCTTCTTTAAAAGATTTTATATTAGATAAGTAAGATATAAACTTACTGTCATATTTCTCGTTGATTTTTAGCAATGCCAAGCTTACATAAAAGCTCGCATCTACATCCCAATCCACATATTTACAACAACCAATAGAACCTATTCGAGTCATGAGAACATCTCCTTTTTCCATTCTATAATTACTCGTTAAAGCCTTATGCTCTTCAAGCGATATATGCTTAACATTTTTAAAGTCATCAGCTGTTACATTCTCCACACTATAAAATGGTTTTCCACCACTCTTTACATATTTTGGGGTTTGGTGAGTTCCATCTTTGACTTCTGCTATATCACCTAATAACATAGATTTCCATTTATCATTAAATCCTGGCAATCTTTTCTTACCAGTAAGGAGCTGCTGCATAAGGCCCTGCTTGATAGCCTTCTTCTTCTCTATCTTTTTGGTTAAGGCAGAGATAAGAGAATCGACATCAGAAAGGGCTGCGGCAATGGCTACCTGCTCTTCACTATTTGGTAGTGGAAAACAGAATTTTACAAAATCTTTCTGATAGAGATGATTTATAGTTGAACCAGCTACCAATCTATTCAAAAATTCTTCAAAATAAAAAGACATAAAAATTTTCGACAGAAAGACTTGATCAATCTTCCTGTCGTTAGCTCTTATCACGAATATTCCACTATTCAATGTACCAGCTTTTGGAATCATCCCGAGATATGCAACTTTACCAATTGTTCCATCTTTAGATATAAGAATATCCTGTGGTCTTATTTTAATGTTGCTATCCTGCTCATAGCGGGCTTTTGATACATAAGCACAAGATTTCCAGTTTACTTGTCCATTATCAAAGTCTGTACCTGTAATCAACAAATAATCTCCAGAAGACATATACTCTGATTTTTTTAGCCCCTGCCATCCTATTCTCGCTTTTATCAAACATGATTCAGAAACATTTTTCACCTCCCAGTCCTCAGGTATTACCCCGACTTCCGTCATTTTATAACCACTTTTCATTTCAACCATACTCAATCCTCCATTCATTAAAGAACAAAACCCATTTGAGCAAGATGAGCATTCACCCTGCTTTCATAATCTTCAACTTCCTTATCAATAGAAGGAAGAGTCTGGTCATAGCGTTCAGAAATGGCAGAAAGCTGACTTTTCAGCTGCTCAATGCTACGGCTCAACTCAGATTCTATGCGAGTAGAAATAGCATTTACCCACTTCTCCTTTACGAGATTCTTTACTCTCATTTCATTCTGCGCCAACAATTCATATTCCTCTTTTACACAAGACAACAACTTGTCATTAGCTTCCTTCAACTTGACCTTTTCTGCCTTGATGGAATTCTGCAACTCAATCCACTCCATAAGATGTTCCTGTTCTTCACCTTTAGTAACTTTGGCACGCTTCTTAACAGAAGCCAAGTTAATCTTCTCCTTCTCGAAATTCTTTGTATCAAATACATCATCATTCTCTTCAACAAGGCTTGTCACCTCATTTTCCATAAAAGCAATGCTGGCAGACAACTCATCACACGCTTCCAATTCACTCTTACAGAATCTATTGACGATATACTCTACTGGCAAGAGGTCACTCTCCAAATCATTCCAGGTTTTCACCACCACAGGAACCATTTTCTTCTCCTTTTTATCCTCTTTCTGCTTAGGACGGAGGTTAAGCTTCCAGCCATCAGCCATAATCATATAGACATCATCCTGCATGGTTTCTGCCCAATAATTCATCAGCTGCTCGTAGGCATCATATTCATCAACCAACAGGTTTCCCTCACCAAACAGATTACGAATGCTTTGTCCCATTCTTTCAATGAGAGTCTTCGGCTTTTCGCTGCTTTCTGCCAGGTTGTAAATGGTTTCCTGCCACTGCTCCATAAAATCAGTTCTACAATGATGCTTCAATGTAGCTTGCTGAGTCTGATAATCCTCATTGTCGTTGATGATACCATCAATCTGCTCTCTGGATACCGCCCAGGCATAATAACCATTACCCTGATATTTTACCAGTTCATCCTTCAAAGTTGGCAATGCCTCCCAATAATCGGAAAGCTGCTCTATATCGTGCTTTGGCAAGCCACCTTTAAGATGGGCTTCGATATTCTGTACTATCTCGGTATCACGAGCCTCAATATAACGAGGAATATTCAGATTGTAATCATTCTTCTCTATCTCTTCCTGTGGAACAAAACGAGCATAATGAGGTACGTCAACCCATGCTTCCCATGTGTCAACAATACGCTGGATATCCTCTTCACGCAGGCGGTTCATATTCCCATCCTTTACAAAGCCATCCTTGGCATCTATCATAAAGATTCCCTTACGATCAGATGCTTCCTGCTTATCAAGAATGATGATGCAGGCTGGGATTCCGGTACCATAGAAAAGGTTTTGTGGCAGTCCGATGAGTCCCTTGATATAACCAGCCTTGACAATGTTCTTGCGGATTTCACCCTCTGCATAGCCACGGAACAAAACACCATGAGGCAAAATGCATGCGCCCTTACCATCAGCAGCCATCGACTTGATGATATGAAGCAAGAAGGCGTAATCGCCATTTTTCTCAGGTGGCACACCGATAGAAGAAGGAGTACGGGAGCCTTCTTCCATATCCACCACACCATTACCCCAGCGCTCAAACATGTCGTTTTCCTTAGCACTCTTCAACCATGATTTCTGGCTAAAAGGAGGATTTGCTACCACGTAATTGAAGGTTTGCAAGGCGGTAGGTGAACTGAGGAACTGTGGATTATTAAGGGTATCACCCTGCTGAATATCACTGCATTCATAACCGTGAAGAATCATATTCATCTTAGCCATACCCACATTATTGATGTCTTTCTCCTGACCAAAAAGAGCCGTATTGTTGGGATGCAAAGACTCGCTCAAAGCTCTCAAAAGTAGTGAGCCTGAGCCACAGGTTGGGTCATAAATCGAGATATTTTCATGTAGATCCTGATGAATACCAATCACCTTTGCCATCACACGACTCACCTCGCCTGGAGTATAAAACTGTCCCTTACTCTTACCGCTTTCTGAAGCAAAATTCTTCATCAGGTATTCATAGGCATCACCCAGAAGGTCATCATCACCAGCACGGTTGCTGGAAAAATCAAGTGCATTTTTTGTGAAAGCCGTAACAAGTTTAGACAAAGTATCTACCTTGTCCTTACCCTTACCCAATTTGGTATCATCATTAAAATCGGCAGTATCAATCACGCCGCTCAGATCATTTTCCTCTGCAATCTGATGGATGATTTCATTCAGTCTTTCACCGATATTACTCTTATAACGAAGCACAAGAATATCCTCCCAAAAACATCCTTCAGGAATATTGAGAAGATAATCCTTATCAGCCTTTGCCTTGTCACTGATATATTTTAGGAAGAGTACAACAAGTACATAATCCTTATATTGGCTGGCATCCATGCCGCCACGCAACTGGTTGCAGCTCTCCCATAAAGAGCTGTATAACTCAGATTTCTTAACTGCCATTTATATAAAATTTTACTGATTAATTAATGATTAAAACGGAGCGTAACCTCCCCATCAGGCATTTCTTCAATGCTCTGCACCCATTCGATGCTGCCTGTATCGGGATTTACGTCTATCGAATATTCGCTGCCTTCCTTTTGACCATCAAACTGCACGGCAAAACGCCAAAGACCATCTTTCAGGACTTCGGTAAAGGCAATATGCATTGTTGAAGCATGCGATAGGGATATATCTAATCGCTTAGCTATCTCTTCATAGCTAAGTGTCCATTTGGAATGATTCGTATCTTGTTTGATAAAACATGCTATACCAGAGGTGATGTACGCAACCCCTTCAGTATCGGTAATGGCATAGTAAGTACGTGTACTATTAGCTTCAATACAGATGGCACGCTCACCTGTATTAAAGGTCTCATCCTTGCAACAACTGGCAAGAACAAGCAATAAAGTGAAGGCTACCAGAGCCTGTACCCCAAATCGATAGGGGGGGGGTAAAACGCTTGATACTCATAGAGTTATATTGTTTTAGAGTTCTACTTTTTCTATATTACTCCTTCAAAAGTACAACAATATTTCGAAACAGGCAAGAAAATCGGGGAAAAGTTTTAGAAAAAATTACATTCGAAGGGTATTGTATTTCACATCTCTCCTATATGCATTTTTCAGATATCACATTCGTGCCTCTGGATTTACCTCGTCCAACAGTCTATCCAATTCGAATTGTGTACGAGCTCGTACACTTTCGCAATGATGTATAGCAACATGCATAACAAATGCTCGAAAAACTATAAAATAAATCCACATGGATTCTTTTACACAACTTTTTGCCCATGTTCTAACTATTTTTGTACTTTTGCAGCGTATACCTATTGCGTGCATTATAAATAAGGAGGGCAAATGATGCTATACCATTTCATCGAGACACAGTTTTTGGTAAACCAGCTGCGAAGAAACAGCTTCCAGACTTCTCCACCAGAAGTAAGCAGTGATGACGAGCGAAGTCTTGTCACGAGCGATAAGCTCCTCAACAGGGGAAGGAGGAGATTCAACTTTCCCATGAAAATAATCTCCAAAAATCTTGGTGATTTCAAATAAAAGTTGTAGCTTTGCGGTTGAATTAAAATATAGACAATATGGCAAAGGATATTTTATTTACAAGAGAAACTTTCTTGGCGGCAATGCGTCGTGAAAAGAAGCGTAAGCAAGAATGGGAGGAAAAAATGAATAAGAAATTGGATGATTTGCAAGAAAAAATTAAGCTTGCAAATGATTCTCATATCTATGATTTGGCTTAGTTATGCAAACCTTAGACATAAGCCAAATCAATATTCTTGCGCCATATCCTGTATGGTATGAAGGAGAGGAAATCCTATTTAAGACAGATTACAACATACTCTATTCTGTTGCTTTTGAATTAGATGATATGCTAGGATTAACAGCTTATTGGTTCCGTATAACTAATAGAAGTGGGAAAAAATCACCTAATGACAAAAAGATTCAACAGACAGTTATTATTGTTATAGAAGAATTTTTTCGTAAAAACCCCGACATACTTCTTTATATGTGTGATACAGCAAATGAACAACAAGCACAACGTGATCGTTTGTTTTTGCGATGGTTTAATGCGTATGAACAGAAGAAAAAATATGTCATCAAAACCGCAGTTGTTTATGATGAGGGCATACCTAACTATGTTTCTTTAATTGTGCCAATTGAGCATCCTCTGTTAGAGGATATTCAAGCTACTTTTGAGAGTGAAATTATAATGTTTCAAAATAACAAATAGCATCTGATGATAAATGGTTCACCTGCAAAAGCGTGTGGCTATGCATAAATTCTAGTGAGCCTTCCTGTAATTGTGCAACAACTTGTTGCACAATTATATTTCCTTGATTATAAAAGAGATACCATTGCCTAATGTATTGTAGATTCCTGTATGAAAGCCCTTTCATATCTGGAAACTCCGCCATAAGTTCACGGCTCAATTCTTTGAGCCAGCCATCGCCCCAAGATGCAGATTTCTGCTTTTCACAGATGTCTGCACCCATACGCCAATAAAGGCGGAGCAATTCTGTGTTAACCTTGATTGCCGCCTTAACCTGTGCATGGCGTATATCTTTCTTCAACTGCGAAACCCAACTTTTGAACTCGCTGTTTCCTGCCAATGTCATATTTCCTGCCATATTCTATGTCTTTTTTAATGATCGATTTGAGCATTTCCGTATTCACTTTGGCAAATCCATATTATTGATTTCGTCAAGTCTTTTCTGGTCAAGCACGCCCGAATCCCAAAGTTCATTCAGAGATTCATCCATTTTCTTTGAATAATAAGAATACAACAATTCCTTCAATTCTTCCAAACCTTTCTGAGAATCATCTACTTGAAACATTTGCAAGAGGTGTACTTGTGTACTATTTAAAACCGTTGCAGCCATAACCTTTATATTAAAACGTTCTACATTTTGTTGCAAATTTACATTTTTCCTTTGAAACCACAAAAGAAATCCCCCAAAAACTTGCATAAAAGAGAAATATTGCTTATTTTTGCATTATCTTTGTAGGAATTAAGAGGAAAGGGCGAAAAATGGAAAAAGAAAACAACAGAATACAATTACCCCTAGAAGAAATCAAGCTCGCCTTCGCAGCGTCATGCGTTGAGGGAGCTGCAAGAAAGCTCGGGGTGCCATATATTGAAATATACGAAAGAATGAGAAAGGTTGATTTAATCAACAAATTCATTCTGCCCCACTACGATACGCTCCACACCGAGAGTCGAGAGTATCTTATAGAAGATGTCATTGAGTGTCTAACTAATTGGGAGAAGAAAGCTTCTCATCAATAAATACTTAATATACAATGGAACAGAAAAAATATAAACAAATCAATACCAAGACTCCAGAGATTCAAGAAATGATTCTCAGCTATCAGATAGGTGGCGTAGCATACGAGTTATCACAGCGCCTGGAAATATCTCCAGCTCTGGCTCTTGATCTTTTCTATCGCAGCAAGACCTGTGCCCAACTCCACGATAAGCGCACCGGCTTGTATCTTATGAGCAATGGCTACATCGCCGATGATTTCATTTACGAGAAGCAGAGAGGGTACTAAGCCACTTTATTTATAAGCGAAGAACTTCCCACAGTTTTTTAGAATCATTCTACTATATACCTCATAAATCGTGTAATAATTCATAAAAAAGAAGGCTTTTGCTTGTCTGATTCAACTTTTTCTCTTATCTTTGCATTATGAAGAAGGAAAAGGAATATACATTGACTGCCATCCGTGAATGCCTGGCTAAGAATATGCCACCATACGGGAAAGCGATACTTTTTGGCTCACAAGCTAGAGGCACCGCTAGGGATGATAGCGACTGGGACATTCTTGTTATCTTAGACAAGGATCAACTTCTACCTTCTGATTATGATAATGTAACCTATCCTCTTACCGAGCTAGGCTGGGATTTAGGAAAAGAAATAAATCCTGTAATGTATTCCGCTAAGGAGTGGCAGAAATATAAGATTACACCATTTTATAAAAATGTAGAAAAGGAAGGAGTAAGATTATGGGGCTAACAAACGATGAAAGAAGTTCTTTAGTAGAACTTCGTCTGGAAAAAGCAAAAAGATTTATAGCAGAAGCAGAGCAAATGCTTTCTATGGAATTATGGGATTTGGCAGCTAATAGGTTTTACTATTCTTGTTTCCATGCTGCTCAGGCACTATTAATTCATTATGGACTCTCGGCCCATACCCATGCCGGCACTTTAGGCGTATTTGGTATGAATTTCGTTAAGACAGGTAAAATTGACAAAGAACTTGGTGCATTTTTCTCCAGGATGGAACAATTAAGAATGAAAGCTGATTATAACTGCGAATATGATGTAAGTAATTCAGATGTCGAGAATATGCAGCAACCTGCTCATGACTTTTTAAATAGCATCATAAAACTTATCAAGGAAAAACAATAATGTGCAATACAACTTTCACCCAAAAGTCGTACTTTTGCCGAAACATCATTAAAGAACAACATGGAAGATTACGATAAACTTATGATTGGCGACCAATCTGTAGATGGACGCCTTTTAATTGCAGACAAAGACAGACTTTGCTATCAGGTAAAATTAGAAAACAAAGGTGCCTTTAGCATGCGTACAATATCCAAGCAATTGCTGGGAGAATTTATAGACTACTATAGAAAGAACCCCGACAAAAAGGCTGAGGATGCCAGAGTAGAACTCAAAGAATTATCTAATATTGATAAATTTGAATATGGCTACAGCGCTACGTTGACAGCTATGGCAAAGATGGTTCTTGACCCAAAGAACGAGCTTATAAGAAAGGGTATCTCTACAGATACTTTTGTTACAGAAAACACTTTACTTAAGACGACTGGACTTCAGCAGATTTACTATGGTGCGCCAGGCACAGGTAAATCAAAGGCTATCAAGGATTTGACCTTTGGTGAAGACGTTATTCGAACTACATTCCATCCAGACACAGATTACGCCTCTTTTGTAGGTACTTATAAACCTATTACAGAAGAAGTTGTACTCCGAGATTGTAATGGCAAAAAGGTTATTGATGAGGAAACCGGAAAGGTTGTAAAGGAAGACAGAATTGCATATAAGTTCATTCCTCAGGCTTTTCTTGAAGCCTATGTTGAAGCGTGGAAGAAACTTGGCAGCAAGACGATTGAAAAGGGCGATAAAAGCAATAATAGAATCCATCCAGCACTTCTCGATACTCCTGAAATTTTCACTAAGAATAAGGCATCAAAGAAGCAATATCTTATCATCGAAGAAATAAATAGAGGTAATTGCGCCCAAATCTTTGGTG
>ERZ1027238.232-NODE-232-length-19965-cov-15.238925_pt1 | contig 19965 bp, 18 predicted proteins | sample MGYA00519477_ERZ1027238 | MGnify/ENA primary metagenome ERZ1027238 (study PRJEB26926, sample SAMN06164638) | human gut metagenome | biome: ENVO:00009003; feature: ENVO:2100002; material: ENVO:00002003 | host: Homo sapiens | place: USA | collected 2012 ...
GTAGCTTCACCCCCATCCATACCGGCCATATCGCATTGGCGAAAAGCCTCTGCGAGAAGGCGGGACTGGACGAGGTGTGGTTTATGGTATCGCCTATGAACCCCTTTAAAAAGACGGCAACCGACTTGCTCGATGACCATCTGCGACTGGAAATGGTAGAGAAGGCACTGGAGAAGGAGCCTCAGCTCAAGGCATGCGACTACGAGTTTCGCCTGCCCAAGCCATCCTATACCTGGCACACGCTTCAAGCCATCAGCCAGGAATTCACAGACATCGAGTTTACGCTGCTGATAGGTGGGGACAACTGGGCTGCCTTCGACAAGTGGTATCATCACGAAGATATCCTTGCCCACTACCCCATCGTTGTCTATCCCCGTCAGGGAAGCAGCGTGGGCGAAGTGCCTGAAGGCGTAACAATAGTAGAAACTCCATTGCTCAACATCAGCAGTACCGAGATACGGCAGCGCATCAAAGAAGGAAAGAGTATCAAGGGAATGGTACCGGAGAGCATCGAAGAACTGGTAAAAAGAAACTATAACGCCCGATAAAAAATAACATCCGGGTGTTTGGAAACTTCTGCCTTTTAAAAGCATATAACGTTTGCTTCAAAAAACTGTTTACAACATTTTAAACAACAATAGAAAGATATGAGTTGGAAAGAAATCATCAAGAAGTGTCTTAGTGTGGCATCTGCTCCTATTCGCAGAAATGCCAACTTCTTCGTGTTCATGTACTTACTGGGCACGATCAGTTCACTGGTGACCATACCGAAATATGGCTCATTGTACGACAATCTGTTCCTGGAACTCTTTGTCGACCTCTACCTCCTGTGTGCCATTCTTGCTATCTTCCCCAAGAAGGTACGCTTCTGTCTACGTATCGTGCTATACATTATATTATATAGCACCGCAGCCGCAGACACCTATTGCTTCGTGAATTTCGGTTCCACACTCAATCCTTCTATGCTGATGCTGGTGGGAGAAACCAACAGTTCCGAGGCAAGCAGCTTCCTCTCTGCCCTCATCTCTGTCGAAGTGCTCTTCAGCAGCGTAGGCTGGATTCTGCTCCTGGCGCTCCTGCAGATACTCATCGTCATCTTCCGGAAACGGCTCATCAAGATCTACGTCTTCCTCGTTACCGTACTCGAATTGGCATCGCTCAAGAAACGACTGATGGCTATTCCGCGAATGACGGCAGCCATGCCAGCCACCTTCGGTATCCTCTGCCTGGCTATCCTCATCACTTCCATCTGCACCTCCTGGCACAACAAGGAGGCTTACCATAAGCTGATATCGGGAAGAACCATCGGAGAGGTGGAGCACACCCTTACAGAGAAAGATCATGCCGTACTCTATCTGCCAATCTACCGTCTCCAATTCAGCATCTATGCCAACCAGCTGGCAGCGCATCAGATTACCCAACTGATTCATGCAGCCCACGAGGTGAAGGTAGATAGCTGCAGCTTCCGCTCGCCAAACATCGTGCTGATCATCGGCGAAAGCTACGGTCGCCATCATTCACAGCAATATGGCTACTTCATGGAAACTACCCCAAACCAATCGGCGCTGGAGAAATCCAAGAAACTCACCAAGTTTACAGATGTCGTGACCTGCTGGAACCTCACCAGCTTCGTATTCAAGCACATGCTCTCTACCTATGTGGTAGGCGACAAGGGAGAATGGTGCGACTATCCGCTCTTCCCGGAGGTATTCCGCAAGGCAGGATACAACGTAACCTTCATCACCAACGAATTCCTGCCTCAGGCTAAGGAGGCGGTATATGACTTCAGCGGCGGCTTCTTCCTGAACAATCCGGAACTGAGCAAGCTGCAGTTCGACCACAGAAACACCGAGCTGCATGCGCTGGACGATGGATTGCTGAAAGATTATGATGACAGTCTGAAACAATACAAGACCGACCATAATCTCACCATTTTCCATCTGATGGGTCAGCACGTGAACTACAAGCTGCGCTATCGCCAGAGCCAGGCTAAGTTCTGGGCAAGCAGCTACGAAGACAAGCGCCCAGAGCTGACCGATGCCCAGCGCAAGGTATTGAGTCATTACGACAACGCCACCCTCTACAACGACTCCATCGTGGCAGAGATCGTGAAACGATTCCAGAAGGAAGATGCCGTCATCATCTATGTGCCCGACCATGGTGAGGAATGCTACGAGGAAAACCGTGGCTTCATCTGCCGCAACCACTCCGCCAACATCGACTGGAAGCTGGCACACTATGAGTTTGAGATTCCTTTCTGGATCTACTGCTCAAAGAAATACATCCAGAAACACCGCGCCATCTACCGGCAGATACGTGCCGCCAAGGACAAGCGGATGATGACGGATGCCCTGCCACACCTGCTGTTGTATCTTGCCGGCATAGAGACTCCGACCTACAAGGAGGAGAACAATATCCTGAGTCCGAAATACAACGAGATGCGCCCCCGCATCCTGAAGAACTCTGCCAACTACGACAAGCTGAGAGATGAATATCTCAAGACGCAGGCTAAGCAGGAAGAAAAGAAGCAAGACAAGAAAAAAGATAAGAAAAAAGATAAGAAACAAGGTAAGAAACAAACAAAGAAAGGAGTCAGGAAATGAATCAGAACATACTTTCCAGAAGTGCATGCAATGCATTGAGAGGACTTGCCATCATCGGCATCTTCCTACACAACTATTGCCATTGGCTAGGTCCGATTGTCAAGGAGAATGAATATCAATTCTTCCAGCACAACGCCGACTGGCTGCTGCAGGTGATGGCGAATCCCGACATCAACCTGCCTGTCCATCTGCTGTCGTTCTTCGGTCATTACGGAGTGCCTGTATTCCTCTTCCTGAGTGCATACGGACTGGTGATGAAGTATGAAGCCAAGCCTCATCTTTCTGCCGACCAGCAGGCTCAGATGTACAGCATTTCGGGCAGGAAGCAATCCTGGAGCATCAGCTGGCGCGAACCTCTGCGCTTCATCCGCTATCACTATCTGAAGCTCTTCAAGATGATGATCGTGGGTTTCATCGCTTTCACGATGATAGACTACATCACTCCGGGTCCACGCCATTACGAGGTGTTGGGCATCGTATCGATGCTGGGTATGTTTAACAATGTATTGCCCAACCCCGACAACATCATCTGGCCAGGACCTTACTGGTTTTTCGGTCTGATGCTGCAGCTTTACATCGTATATCGACTGCTGCTCTATCGCCGCCACTGGGGATGGACGGTAGGCTTGATGCTTCTCTGCATCGGCATCCAGCTACTGCTGGGCTTTGACAATCCCGAAAGCGAGGCGATGAACCGCTACCGCTATAATTTCATGGGCGGTATGCTGCCATTCGGTCTAGGCATTCTGTACGCCCGCTATGGCGAGAAGATTCTGATGACCTTCCATTCGCCTGTTACCAATATCTTCGGCTGCGTATTCTGCATCTCGCTGATCTACAGTCTGAGTCTCAATATGATAGGATGGACCTTCGTACCATTCTTCATCTGTCTGCTCAGTGTGCTTGTAGCCGACCTGCTGCAGGAGGTAAGTTGGCTGTCGGGCATCTACAAGGTTCTGGAATGGATGGGCGTCATCTCAGCCGCCCTCTTCGTCACCCATCCCATCACCCGCAAGATATTCATCCCTATCAGCCGTCATGGAGACATCTATGCCGGACTGCTGCTCTATATCATTGCCAGCATCGGCATCGCCTGGCTCTTTACACAGCTGCTGAAGAAGATACCCAACCCGAAGAGCTAAGTATTAGAGAGCCCCCCGTTCCAGACGATTCCATCGCCTGTTAAAAGCCCCCTAAAAATAATAACAAAAAAGATATATCAGATGAAGTGGAAGATAAAAGACATAGAACTGGCGAATATCAGCAGATATCGCGGTGAATTGATGGGAGCCGCCATGCTCTTCATCATTCTCTTTCATGTAGCACTGCCTAGAGAGAACGCTTTCTTCGGATTGCGCCGCATGGGCAATGTAGGAGTAGATATGTTTCTGTTTCTCAGCGGCATCGGCCTGTGGTTTTCCTGGATGAAGAATCCTTCTGCCAAGCATTTCTTCATCCGCCGTTACCTGCGTATCTACCCGGCATGGCTCATCATCGCCTGTCTCTACTACATCCCCCGATTCCAGGGAGGAGACCTCGAGGCGTGGATCAACCTGATAGGCGAGATTACCATCAACTGGAATTTCTGGCGATACGACGAGCTTACCTTCTGGTATATCCCAGCCACCATGATGCTCTATCTCTTCGCCCCAGCCTATATGGAACTCATCAAGCGCCACCCCATCTACAAATGGTTGCCGGTGGTGATGATCATGTGGTGCATCCTGGTGCAATACGTCACACCGATTCATCAGGCTGTAGGCCATCTGGAAATCTTCTGGAGCCGAGTACCTATCTTCTTCATCGGCATCAATATGGGTGAGATGGTTCGCCAGAAGCAGACGCTTGATGGTGCCAGCATCTGGATGATATGGCTGATGTTCCTGATGACGCTACTCGCAAGCATCTTCCTGGAACAGGAGAAACACGGTATGTTTCCGCTCTTCCTGGAGCGTATGCTCTACATTCCGCTCACCATCACGAGCATCCTGCTCCTGAACCGCATCTTCCGTCGTACCCCAGGATGGTTTAACCGCAGCTTTATGCTGGTAGGAGCATTGAGTCTGGAATGCTATCTCATCCACATCCACTTCGTGCTCCATTATATCGAGCCTCATCACTTGGGATACTGGCCTACCTTCATCCTCTGCATTGCCATCACCCTGCCACTCTCCTGGATATTGAGCAAGATTGCAGAATGGATTTCAAGGGAACTATCTAAGATTATTAAATAAAAAGAATCATCTAAGATTAAATAAAAAGAAGTTTTTATGAACGAGAATGAAATAAAAGATAGCCGGGGCTTCGCTGCCTTGATGCGCCTGATCCGCCCGAAACAGTGGATCAAGAATATGTTTATCTTCGTGCCCCTCTTCTTTGGTGGTGCCCTGTTTCATACAGATGCCCTGCAGGCGGGTCTGATCGCTTTCTTTGCGTACAGCTTTGCCGCATCGAGCATCTATTGCTTCAACGATATCCATGATGTGGAGGCAGACCGCCGCCACTCGGTGAAGTGTCACCGCCCTATCGCATCAGGAGCCGTAAGCATCAGGCAGGCTTACGCTTTGATGTTTCTGATGCTTATCCTCTCAATGGGAGTATGCAGTCTGCTCGATTCGTGGGAGACGATGGGAATCATCGCCTTCTATTGGGTCATGAACCTCTGCTATTGCGCCAAGCTCAAGCAGTATGCCATCATTGACGTGTGCATTGTGGCTTTCGGATTTGTGCTCCGCTTACTGGCGGGTGGTGTCGCTACGCACATCATACTCAGTAAATGGATAGTGCTGATGACCTTCCTCATCACCCTCTTCATGAGTTTTGCCAAGCGCCGCGATGACGTGCTGCGAATGGAAAAGACAGGCGAGGCGCCACGCAAGAATACGAGCCGATACAACCTCACCTTCATCAACCAGGCAATTACCATCACCGCCTCGGTTACCCTGGTTTGCTACATCATGTACACGGTGAGCCCAGAAGTAATCGAGAATTTCCATACCGAATACCTCTATCTTACCAGCGTATTTGTATTGGTAGGTTTGCTGAGATACATCCAGATTGCAGTGGTTGACCAGAAAAGTGGCGACCCTACGAAGATTATTCTGCGAGACCGAATCACCCAGTTTATCGTTCTCGCCTGGTTACTCTCCTTCCTCTTCCTTATCTACATAGAATAAGGAGAAGATATCTTTATTAAGAGGATATCTTTATTAAAGAGAACAACTTAAACACAGAAGAAGAAATGAAGAAGAAATTATACTGTTTCGATTTCGACGGAACACTGACAACGAGTGATACCCTGCTCGAATTCATCAAGTATGCCAAAGGCAGAGGCCGCTTTCTGATGGTTTTCCTGATGTACAGCCCACTGCTGATATTGATGAAACTGCACCTGTATCCCAACTGGAAGGCGAAGCAGCAGATCTTCGCCCACCTCTTTGCCGGCATGCGCATCGAAAAATTTGATGCTCTCTGCCGTGGGTTTGCAGAAGAAAACCAGCATCTGCTCCGTCCTAAGGGCATCACCCTGGTACATGAAGCATTGGTAGCTGGAGCTCAGGTCTTCATCGTAAGTGCCAGCATCGACAACTGGGTGCGCCCTTTCTTTGATATCCGCAATCTGAAAGGCGTTCAGGTTCTCGGCACCCAGATAGAAGTAGAAGACGGCAAGCTGACGGGACGCTTCAAGAGCAACAACTGCTATGGAGCAGAGAAAGTATGCCGAATCACGGAAGCCCTTTCTGCATCCCGAACAGCAGATACCGGAGACAGAACTTTTCCCGACCGCTCTCTCTATGAGATAGAAGCCTTCGGCGACAGCCGTGGCGACAAGGAGATGCTTGTCTTCGCCGACAAGGGGCACTACAAGCCTTTCAGAGAATAAACCATCCAGAGAATAAGCCTTTCGGAGAATAATCACTCCCGGAAGAAGTCTTCCAGAAAGATAAGTCACGGATATAGTTACATATAAATCAAAAGGAATCAGATGAAAAGAAATACCGATCTCGATTTCATTCGAGCCATCCTCATTATCCTCATGATATTGATTCATATCGTGAGCTTCGGCAACGCATATCCCCAGCTGAAGGCAGGCATACTATCCTTTATGATGCCTACCTTCCTCATCATCACGGGCTATCTCGTGAACATCGAGAAGACCGGCAGGCAGATGGGAAACTATCTGAAATGCCTCGCCCTGCCCTATGTCATCATGGTGACAGGATTCTCGGTGCTCTCCTATTATATGCCGGTGAGAGATGGTATCACTGAGCTCTCCCTCTCCCAGATAGGCGAAAAAATCTTCGTCACTTCCATCGGTCCCTATTGGTTTATCCAGACTATGATTATCTGCGGAACACTCTATTACTTCTGCTTCAGCGGAAGGAATTGGAATGATTTACGCAGGAATTATACGAAAAGAGATACCTATGCCAGCCTTTTCGTCTTCGCAGTTACGCTGCTTCTGATATCAGAGACTCCAGCCCTATCGGCAAGTGCAGCTGCCTATTACTTCATCGGCGTGGTCATCCGACAGAGCAAAACGGAGTGGAGCAGGCTGTTCCGCCACGAGTTTTTCGCCGTCTTCCTATGGATTTATCTGCTCTACCGCGATGACTGGTACGACTGGGGAAGTCTGGCTATCGTCTTCTCCTGCTGGTGCTGCATCAGCACCCTGCTGTTCCTGCAACACCTGCTCGATGCTCCCGAACGCTTCAAGGATTTCAGTCCCATGATAGAAAAAGCAGCAAAGGTGACCAACAGAATCAAGGACACCTTATTATATATAGGGCGCAATACGCTGCCTATCTATCTCTTCCATCCCATCTTTACGATGGCTGCGAAGTTCTATCATCCCCTCTTCAGCTGGGATCCGAGCGAGATCTCGTTTGCTGCCGTCACCATCCTCCTTGCCATTACAGGCAGCCTGCTCATTGCCAAGATGATGGAGAAGACCAAACTGGCTTATCTCTTCGGAAAAGGGAAACTATTAAGATAAATCCAGGCAGATTCATATTTTGTAGAAAGAATATTTGCTAGAAACAGGAAAAAGGCGTATTTTTGCACGCCGTAAAAGATAAAACAATGAATATCAAAAACAAGATTAATAATATGGATGATGCCAGACGGGAAAAGCTGGGCGAAGTCATCAGATTCGGAATCGTAGGCGGACTGGCTACGGTGCTGCAATATGTCATCTATCTGGCTATGATGCCGGTGCTGAACCATTTCATTCCACGAATGGGTGATCACAGTCTGGCTACCACAGCCAACACCATCGCCTACATCGTGAGCTTCATCTTCAATTTCATCGCCAGCACCCGATACACCTTCAAGGTGAAGGCAAACGCCAAGCGAGGTGCCGGCTTCACCCTCTCACATGTAGTAAACTATACGATGCAAACCGTCTGCCTCAACCTCTTTGTAGGTCTGGGACTCGCCAAACAGTGGGCGATGATTCCTACCCTCTGTATCTGTATCCCCGTTAATTTCCTATTAGTAAGATTCTTCCTGAAGAAATAAAAGAATCTCCGACCCCCCGAAAGAGAAAGACAAAGAGATGATTCCTCTCAAAACTTGAAAGAAATAGATAGATATGAAAAAGATATTCGATATTTTCACGATCAAGAAAGAAGAAAGATGGCTCGCCCTGGGCATTTTTCTGGCACTTGCCGTTCTGAATGGTGTAGTGATAGCCCGCTATGCCAGTCATTTCACCCTCATCACGGATGATTATTACAAGAATTTCATCCGCCACTTCTGCGTATCGGGCTTCGACCCGCTTACCTACTGGGTATTGAGCGACTGGAATGCAGCATACAATGTATATCGCCATCCGCTGCTCGCCTTCTATATGTATATTCCTTACCTCATCAATGTGGGTCTGATGAAACTCACAGGCTACAACTGTGCCCTTTTCATCGCGGTAGTCATCCAGATATTCTGCGGATTCTATGCCACCCTCTTCCTGAAGAGAATCTTCCGGGAGGTAATGGATCTCGACAAGACGGCATCTCATATCCTTACCCTGCTGTTCTTCTCCTTCGGATATGTGATGGTTACCTGCATCGTGCCCGACCATTTCGTCATCTCCATGATGCTGCTCATCCTGGCACTCTACGTATCCGGTCTCAGAATGAAACATCACCATCCGCTCAAGATATGGCAGAGCGTGGTATATTTCATCCTTACAGCCGGCACATCGCTCAATAACGGATTGAAGATTTTCTTTTCTGCATTCTTCGTAAACGGAAAGGGATTCTTCCGCCCTAAGCATCTTCTTCTGGCAGTCATTCTGCCAGCAGCCCTGCTGTGGGGATTCTGCAGATGGGAATACCGCGTCTTCGTATGGCCTAACGAGATGGCACGCAAGGAACTGAAAGCCAAGAAAGCGGCTGAGAAGAAAGCCAGACAGGAACGTATGGCACAGATCAAGCATACCCGTGATTCGCTGTCAAACGACTCTATCAAAAGAGGCTTGAAGATTATCTCTGCCCAGGAGATAGCCCTGAAAGCCAAGAACGACAGCATTCGGAAGGCAAAGGAACTGGCTAAGAAAGAAGCCAAAAAGAAAAGAGGTCCTAAGCAAGGTGCCCCTATCATGAAAGGTGAATTCATGAACTGGACGGATGCCACAAGCTCCCGCACACAGTCGATCATCGAAAATCTGATGGGCGAATCTATCCAGCTGCATCAGGATTATGTGCTGGAGGACGAATTGCGTCATCGCCCGATGTTCGTGAAATACCGATACGCCATCAATTATGTTGTAGAGGCAGTCATCATGCTGCTGTTTGTTGCCGGCATCTGGGCGGGCAGAAAGAGCAAGTATCTCTGGCTGGTGATGTCGTATTTCGGTCTAGATATGATGCTGCATATCGGACTCGGCTTCGGTCTCAACGAGGTATATATCATGGCGGGGCACTGGATATACGCCATTCCGATAGCCATCGGTTTCCTTCTGAAGCAAAAACGACAGCAGCTCTACAGCCGTTGCCTAAAAGGCGTATTGCTCGTCCTGGGTCTGGCACTGCTGATATACAATGGTATTCTGATTATCGGATATTTCTGCTAGGTAAACTAGCTAAAAAAACAAGCACGCTTATTCTCATCTTAATGAGATCAAGCGTGCTTATTTATTTGAAGTCAGAGATCAAGCGTGCTTATCTCTTCCAATCATCTTGCGCCATCTGCGAGCCATCGCCTTGAAGATGCTGGAGAAATTACCATATCTCAGATTCAGAAAGAGTTCTTCCAGGGAGCGCGACATCTTGATAAATGGGTGACCCCAGGCATTGATCTTGTACACCCGCTCCTTGAAATCTACGTTTTCCACCACATATTTAGGATGTTTCAGCGGAAACTCCAGTTCATGGCGCTTCATTGTGAAGATTCTGCGATAAGCCTTCGGAGTCGTCTTCATACTGCCCGAGAAATGGGTAGAGTCATCAGAGAGACCCAGATTATTGATCAGATTCCTGCATGGCATGATGGCAAGGCTGGAATTCAGCAGCATCGAAGCCCAGAAGATGCTTTCATAAAACTCCTTTCCACTATGGGCATGATCCCTGCACATCGGGATGAAGTCCTTACGGAGCCCACGCTGGCGAACCACCGATTCCAACTGTCGCATCGCCTGCTTATCGCGCAGAAAGGCATAGTCACCCTCCCATTTGTCCACCACACGGCGCCACGATGCCCATCCCCAGATAGAGAAGACTGAAGTAAAGAAATAGCTGTCCTCGCAGTCGGGGGTCACCTCATCTTCATTGAATCCAGCAATCATGGCAATACGTTCGTCGTGCTCATAGCGGTCGAGCATCTCCTTGCAGAAAGGGAAGAAAGATTGCGAAGGCACATCGTCATCTTCCAGCACGATACACTTATCCACAATCGAGAAAGCCCATTTCTGGGAGAGATACTCCGATGGATCGCATCCCTGGTTCTTGGTCTGATAAGATCTGTGCACCTCACACTCCCAATCAATATTCTCATCTGATGCTATCTGCCGGCATGCCTCGATACCCGGCACATCCCGCTCACCTCTTGCTCCATCCTGATAGAGGAACAACTGGGCAGGACGAGCCTTCTTCACCTCGTCAAACACTTTCTGGAAATTGTCGGGACGATTGAAGAAAAGCATCAATACGGCGACATCAATCTTAGCAGGTTGTTTCATATATATATATTACTTGTTTACAATATTAGCCAATACAAAAACTACACAGAACTTTCGCAAGCGGTTCAAGAACGGGCTAATGGTCCAAATCTACTAGCAAAGTTCAGTACCATATCTCCTGCAAAGATAACCCAAAAAGCAGACAATGCCAAATAAACCGCCACAAAAAAACAGCCGGAATGAAATATTTCCTCATTTTTCTTCCCACAATCAATTTTTTACACTAACTTTGCAGCCAAATAAGAATAAAACGATGAAGAATATTTTTAAAATCAAGAAAGAAGAAAGGATTCTTGCACTAGTTTCGATGCTGGTATTCGCAAGCTTGAATACCGTGCTGATCCATTCCTATCCTGCTAACTTTTTCAAGGCTGGCAAACTGGGATTTTGGAGTATTTTCTACAAGCATTTCACGGTATCCGGTTTCGATGCCTACTCGTATATCTTTCTTTCCAACGAAAAGATATACTTTGAGCTGTCACGCCATCCGCTCTTTGGCGCCCTACTCTATCCCGGAGCCTGTCTCAACGACTGGCTGATGGGCTGGACTCATCACAACTGTGCCACCTTCATCATGGCAGTGATGCTCGTCATCAGCGCCACTTTCTCTGCCGTATTCTTCTTCCGCATCTGCCGGGAGCTCATCCAGCTATGCCGGTTGGATGCCTACATTCTCACGGCATTCTTTTTCTCCTTTGCCTCCATCATGCTCACCACGATGGTACCCGATCATTTCTGCTTTTCCATGCTCTGTCTGCTGGTCAGCATCTATATGGTGGGAACCTGTATGGCGCAGGGCAAACAGCTCAAGGCATGGCAGGCTAGTCTGCTGTTCCTTACCACGGCAGGAGTATCGCTGAGCAATGGCGTAAAGACCGGCATCATGTCGCTTTTCTGTAATGGCAGAAAGGTATTCACTCCCCGATTCTTTGCCATCGCCTTCATCCTCCCGCTCCTCATCATGGGCGGCAGCTTTTACTATCAGAACGAATACATCGTCAAGCCTCAGCAGGAAAAAGGCAAGGAGATAGAAAGAAAGCTGATGCCGAAAAGACCCGATATTGCCCAGAAGAATGCCGTTCACGATGCGTGGATGGATGCTCATCGAGGCAAATCGGTATCCGATATGCCATTCCTGAAATGGACCGATGTTTCTACCCCACGAATGGAATCCATCGTAGAAAACCTCTTTGGAGAAGGCATCCAGCTGCATCAGAAAGAACTGCTCAAAGACCTGAGCGTATCGCGCCCAACCTTTATCCGATACGATTGGGCCATCAGCTACCTCTTCGAAGCATTCGTTTTCCTGCTCTTTGCAGCCGGTGTTTTCTACAGCAGACACTCCCGTCTGATGTGGATGTGCCTGAGCTGTGCGGCATTCGATGCCTTCCTTCACCTGGTGCTCGGTTTCGGACTCAACGAGGTATATATCATGGCAGCCCACTGGATGTTCGTCATCCCATTCACCATGGGTTATGCATTCAGAGAGGCTCAACCCAAACTGGCTAATGCGATGAGAGGAGTCACTCTCTTCCTCGCCATCTACTTCTGGGCATACAATGCCACATTAATCATCACGCATTTCTTATAATCCGGGGAGAGATCCCATACGGGTCTTCCCGATAAAAATATAAAGAATATGGACTTTTACAAAGAAATCAAAGAATATAGCCAGCAGAATCTGCGGGCATGCCAACTCAAGCAGCTGGCTATTCTGGAAGAAATAGACAAAATCTGCAAGCGCCACAAGATAGAATACTGGCTGGATGGCGGTACCCTGCTCGGAGCCGTACGCCATGGCGGTTTCATACCTTGGGATGACGATATCGATATCGGTATGTCGCTGGAAGATGAAAAACGATTCGAGGAGATTGCCCCCAAGGAACTGCCCGACTGGCTCTATCTGCAGACCCCCAAATCGGATCCGGGAAGCAAGGAGCCTATCACGAAGATCCGCGACTGCAACTCTCTCTATATCGAACAGGGCGACGATTTCTGCCAGCCTTATGTAAAGGGAATCTTTGTGGATATCTTCCCTTTTGTGGATTATCCAGACATTCCCCGTTCGTGGATCAAGACCTTGACAAAGGGTATCTCCAAGAGTTATTCTATCCTGAACCACCGACACACTTACTCTCTGCGTTCCTTTGCTGAGTTCTTCTATTTCGGAGGCAAGTATTGTCTGTGCAGTGCATTATGGAAGGTAGTAGGCTTGTTCGGAAAGAAGACCCGTTATTCTGATGTTCCTTTCCTGAATGGCCGAGGCATCTCATTCGACAAGAAGGCAGTCAAGCCATTGGGTACCATCAAGTTTGAGGGCAAGGAATTCCCTGCGCCATGCAATCCCGATTCCTACCTCACCGACCTCTATGGTGATTATATGAAGATTCCACCAGTAGAAAAGCGCGAGTTTCATTCAATATTCATCCTGCCGGAACTAAGGAAAAGGAGTTAAGAAGTTAAAGGAGTTAAGACGTATGTCTTGCTATTTTAAAACTACACCAAAAGACCAAAAGCAGCACGCTCTTTCAGGGCGTGCTGCTTCTGTTTTGGGGCCTCAGCCCATTCTTAAGCCACATGCAAAAACTCAATCTATCATTTACAGCAAAACCTGGATGGTATGAGCCAGACCATCCTTTAATAATGTAATCGGCTTCCAGCCCAGAGCTTCCAACTTATCCGTAGCAAAAACAGCCTTGGTAATAGGAGTGGTATTGCCATGACTGGCATCATCGGGAATATCAAAGACCACCTTTCTGCCAGCCAGATCAGCAACAGTTTCTGCCAAGGTTCTGATGCTTACATTCGACTCCTCATTGGCTATATTATATGCCTCGCCGTTCCCGCCCTTCAGCAGGATACAAAGCAGCGCCATCGCACAATCCACCACATAAGTCCACGAACGGAACGCCTCCCCCTTACTCTTCAGTACGATATCCTCGCCACGCAATACATTGCGGATAAACTGGGCATAAACACGATTATCGTTCTCTGTAAAGAACGGACCGTAGATATGACTCGGACGGGCGATGGACACCTCAATGCCATACTGATGAGCATAGCAGATACAAAGCGTCTCGGAAGCACGTTTTGCCGAAGGATAGCACGCCCTCACCGTAGTAGGATCGATATACCCGCTATAGCTTTCTTCAAAGACACGACCGTCGCCCTCGCCATAGACTTCTCCGGAAGATACATAGACCAATTTCTTCAAGCCGTGCTGCAGTCCAAAGCGCAGCAGATTATCCACGCCGAAGATATTAGACTTCATCACTCCCACAGGATCCTCGCTATAAAGCTGTGGACAGGCACCGCCAGCAGCATCCACGATATAATCGAAAGAGATATCCACCGACAAGGGAGCCGTAACATCAAAAGGAAGAAAATGATAATGTCCGGAATCAAGATACGCCGAAAAGCGCCTGTTAGCCCGCTCTTCGTTACGACCCGCAGCATAAACCTGATAATCCAGTCCCTCATGCTGCATCAGCATATCAACCAGACAGCCACCAATCAATCCAGTAGCGCCCAGCACCAGGATATTCTTGCCCGAAAGCTGCTGCCATGGCAGCTCAAACGCAGCCAAAGCCGCCTTTACATCTTCATTATATAGATTTGTCTGTTTCATCCTACTATCTATTTCCTTCTATTATCTATTTCAACTTATATCGGCAGAGCCTATTATCTATTTCAGCCACTCATCCTTGGTGGTATGCTTCAATGCCTTAAACAGCTCCACATCCTCCGTCTGGGTAAGCTTCAATCCGTTTTTCTCAGATCCCATCACCAGGTGCTGGTTATCCACTCCCAGCTCAGCCATCAAGGTACAGGATGCCACCGTGCCGTCAATACCCTTGGCATCAGCCTCGGCGTGCGCCTTCAGCAAAGTGCCGAGAGGATAGGTATGGGGAGTCTGGGTGCGAACCAGCCGCTCGCGTGGGATGTCGATATTCTTCACACAGTCATCCACCTTCTGCATGATAGCCTCCTTGCAGATCATACCCGTAATGGCATAACCATACTTTCTGCACTTCTCGATATTCTCGGTAATGATTCGCTCTGCCACCAGCGGGCGCACACCATCGTGTACCAATATGATATCATCCTCTGCACATCCGGCATCGCGCAAGCCCCACAAACCATTGCGGATGGAGTGCTGATTGCTGTCACCACCCTCGAAGATCCACTTCAGCTTGGTGATGTTAAACTGGTTGGCATACGCCTGCAGTACCACTTCCCATCCCTTGAGGCACACCACGCAGATGGCGTCTATCTGAGGATGGTTCTGGAAAGCCTGCATGGTATAGATGATAACAGGTATGTTATCTATCGTCATAAATTGCTTTGGGATATCCTGTCCCATACGGTTACCAACACCGCCTGCAGTCAATAATGCAATATTCATAAAGTTCGTATTTTAAGATTGTCTATTATATTGAATGTTATTATATGCGAAGATCAACGGATAGCAGAAGGCACGTATCTTTGCCATCAAGCCCCGCTGATGCTTGCTGTAGTATATCTTGTCACCATGCTTCAGACAGAGGAAGCAGAGGCAGAAGAGTGCCAGCAGATTGTGATGCAGCATATAATAGCTCATGCGATGTGCCAGCGCAAACTTCGGCTCCCGGGTATGCTCATATATATAGGTATAGAGCATCTGCCAGTTGGGCTGCTGCTGCAATCTGCGATAATTGGCGATACCATAGAGGTAAGGCTGATAGGTAGGGCGGGCATCCACCTTCTTGCCTGCCTGCTTCAGTTCCTCATGGCAGGCAGAAGCCAGATTCGTGCGATGCCAGTTCAGTGGTTCATCTACCATCACGATACCGCCATGCAACTGGGCGCAGATGGCAAGACTCCAATCGTACATGATATTCGGCAGCCAGTATTCACTTGTCTGGATAAACTCCCGGCGGAGCAGCATGGTATGTCCGGCAAATCCGCAGAAGAGCAGCGCCTCCAGGCTGTACTGAGGATTCACAAGATGCGTATGCTCCCTGTCGGCACCACGCAGATGGGTAGAAAAACAGATGTCATGATTGCCGATGGCAGCCACCTGCTTCTCTATCTTGGTAGGAAACCAGACATCATCCTGATCGCTGAAAGCCACAAAATCGCCCGTTGCCTTCATCGCAGCCGACTTGAAGTTCTGATTGAATCCCAGATTGCTGGCATTGCGCGAGAAATGTATGATAGGAAACTTTTCGGCATAGGCTGTGCAAATCGCCACCGTATCATCCGTAGAACCATCATCCTGGATGATGATCTCCTTCAGGGGATAGGTCTGCGAGAGTATGGAATCCAACTGCTCCCTGATATATTCGGCACCATTGTAGGTGCCCATAATGATTGAAACTGTCTTATTTGTATTCATCCTTCATTCTGATTTATTCATATGAACCCATCAAGGTTACTTCTTTCCCATTTTCTTCTTCACGAAAGCCATACACTCCTTCAGAATGGCGGCACCGGCAATACGCATCACCAGATAGTACAGCACAACAGCCATCAGAATGCGGCAAAGCAGGAGCAGCCACAGATTGTGGATAGACTGCGTGGCGAAATAGGTAGCCGTCATCACCGCCAGGGCAGCCAGCGCAAACGGCAGGATATCCTTCAGGAACATCCATACCCGATAGCCTATCAGGCGACGGGAGAAATACTGCCATACGAACAGCCAGATGATGTTCAGCAGCACGTAGGCGATGACCATCGTGCGGATGCCCCAATGCCATATCAGAATCATCGTCAGAATCTGAACCACACCCAGGGCAAAGGTCACCCCAAAATAAGTACCCGACTTACCATTGCTCACCACCAGACTCGACATGAGCTGGCTCATCGGAATGATGGCACCACTCACGCAGAGAATCTGCAGCAGGAAGGCACTCGCCAGCCATTTTTCGGTGATAGCCAGGACGATAAACTCCCTAGCCACCATTCCAAATCCCAGCATCAGCGGGAAGGAGATGAATGACGTGAAGCGGATCAGCTTGCGCAAGGCTTCCAACTGGCGTCCCGGCTGCTCACGAAGATCTACCAGCACAGGCTGGGCCACCGAATCCACCATTCCCTGTATCACGCTGTAAGCCTTGAAGTTCCACTGCGAAGCCTGGTTGTAATTACCCGTATCATGCGCCGTGAAGTAATGACCCAGCAGGATATTCAGCACATTGTTGTTGATATGCGTGGTGATGGTGGAAGCCAGCAGTTTGCAGCTGAACTTGAACATCCTGCGAATAGGTTCGAAATCGAACCGCAGACTCGGGCGCCACGGAGAATAATGCCAGAACAGCACCGTATTCACGATGCTGTAAACGATGGTCTGGGTGGCCAAAGCCCAATAAGACATGCCGCAAAACGCCATGATCACTCCTACCACACTCGAAAAGAGCGTGGCGATGATGCCCGACTGCGCCCTCTGCTTCACCATCATGTGCTTGAAGAGATAAGCCGACTGAGCCGTACAGAGGCTGGAGAATAACAGCGACAGGAATGCATACCGACAAAGAGGAACCAGTGCCGGAGTATGATAATAGCCCGCTATCAGAGGGGCACAGAGAAAAAGTACCAGGTATAGAAAACCACCTACAGAGATATTAAACCAGAATACGGAGTTATAGTCATTATCTGTAGGTTCCTTGATATTCGTGATAGCCGTGATGAAGCCCGAATTCTGCAAGGCATTGGCTATCAGAGAAAAAACAGTAATCATGGCGATCATACCATAATCGCTTGGCGACAACAGTCTGCCCAGGACGATGCCGAATACCAAACCGATAACCTGCATCGCCCCATTGTTCATGGCTCCCCAGAAGAGGCCCTTTGCTGTTTTTTCCTTTAATGTTTCTGCCATTTAAATTTATTTTTTTCTTGCTAAAACCATGCGAACTAGCGCTTGAAGAGACTCCTCACCACAAACCAGGTATGCACCAGAACCGTGGTGACAATGCCATAGTTGCTGCGCATCACCTCGAAACGCTCCTTGAGCGAAGCCTTGTGGTTCTGCACCGACATGCCGCCATCCAGATAGTTGGTGATGACTGCATGCACATTGCGCAACGGAAGATGGCGCTGCTGAGCCGCCTTCATGATGCGGATGCACCAATCCACATCTGCCGAAAGGCGATAGTGAAGATTATAATGGATTTGGCGGGCGATATCCGTGCGGGCATAAAACGACTGATGACAGACGAGCATCCCCCACTTGAACGAGCGCCAGTTCAGCTTCTCGGGAGGCGAAAGACGGCGATGGCGCAGGAACCGTCCCTCGTCGTTCACGATATCGGTATCTCCATAAAGCACGCCCGGCAGGTTCTCGCCCTCGCCTACGCATCCCTCCACATACTCCAGGGTATCGTCAGAAGGAAACACGTCTCCCGCATTCAGAAACACGAGATAGTCGCCCGTGGCACGGTCGATGCCTTTGTTCATGGCGTCATAGAGTCCCTTGTCGGGTTCCGAATACACCACGATTTCGTGGGCATTCTCTCCAGCCTTTGCCCTGTTCTGGTATGCCCGAACCATTGCCAGGGTCTTGTCCTTCGAAACACCATCTATGATCAGGTGCTCGATGTTGCAGTAAGTCTGCTTATTGACACTATCCAATGTACGCTGCAACACACGCTCAGCATTGTAGGTACAGGTTACGACGGTAAACTTAATCATATCCGGTAGTTTTTAAAGGCCATCGCCTGATTATACACCTCAACATATTTCAGCGCCACCGCATGCTGCGAATAGTTATGCATCACCTTCTGCAGGCACGCCTTCTTCAGATTCTCACGGTCGGCTTCTTCCAGCACCCAGTGGATGCCAGCCGCCAGATCCTTGGCATCGCGGTAGTTTGCCACATATCCGTTCTTCTGATGATCGATCATCTCCGGTATGCCGCCCACCTTGAATCCTACGCTCGGCACGCCGCAAGCCATCGCCTCCATGATGGTATTCGGCAGATTCTCCGACAGGGAAGGAAGCACGAAGACATCGGCAGCATTGTAAATATCAGCGATGCGCTTGTCATCACTCACATAACCGAGCGAAACGATCGGGAACGAAAGCTTGCCTTCGAACTCCTCGCTGTGTCCACCCAGTATTGCCACGCAGGTGTTCTCCCTCATCTCGGGATGCTGCTCAGCCATCAGCCGGCACGCCTCTATCAGATAATCCATGCCCTTATAAGGATTGGTGGCTCTCTGGGCGATGAAGAGGATGATGCGCTTGTCCTTCGGCAGCTGCGTGCGCAGACGCGATTCCAGCTTGTCCTGCGGACAATAGACATGAGTATCTATCGGATTGGGAATCGTCTCGATGCGATGACCCGCCAGGAGTCCGCTCAACCGGGCTTCTGCTGCCAGCCATCTGCTGCAGGTAACAAAGGAAAGAGCCCCACTGTTATACACCTTCTGCTTCTTCTTCCATATCTTAGCCGACAAATCGTTCTTTCCCCCGTTTTCCGGCAGATACTTGCAGTTGCCGCAGCCATTGTTGTAATGATGGCAACCCAGGGTGAGATGACAGATGGATGAAGCCGGCCAGATGTCGTGCATGGTCCATACCACCGGTTTTCCGCTGCTGATGATCTTCCGGATGGTCTTCAGCGAAAGCATGCCCTGGTTGACCCAGTGCAGATGGATGATGTCAGCCTCCTTGAACTCCGGCAGGGAAGTGATGTCGTATCCCGCATTGGCGATATCGAGTGCAAAGAGATTCTTCCTGGAAAAATGAAGGCGACAGAAGATGCACCAGCGCTCCCACAGAAAATTCCACTGCATCCTGAACGAGCGTGGCAACCCTACCACGGTAATATCATCGGTCACCTTATCACGCACCAGCATCTTAGCCTTAACACCATTGTTGTTAAGGGCATCCATCAGGCGGTTGGCAGCCACGGCAGCTCCACCCGCCTTCTCACTTGTATTTACTATGAGTACTCTCATGATTATCCTTTTAATTCTGCTTGCAAAGATAATGTAAAAATTTGAGTTGGCGAAGAAAAAAGGAGACTTTTCTGAGATAAAGAGAATGTTTTTTCTGAAATGATGAGAATGTTTTCATAAGATAAGGAGAATGGATTGAATAGGCAGACGAGAATGGATATAATAAAACATGCCACAACTCTCAACGAGCTGTGGCATGCACTATGTCTGTCTCTTATACACATCTGACGCTGCCGACGAATAG
>ERZ1027238.252-NODE-252-length-19274-cov-61.011083_pt1 | contig 19274 bp, 18 predicted proteins | sample MGYA00519477_ERZ1027238 | MGnify/ENA primary metagenome ERZ1027238 (study PRJEB26926, sample SAMN06164638) | human gut metagenome | biome: ENVO:00009003; feature: ENVO:2100002; material: ENVO:00002003 | host: Homo sapiens | place: USA | collected 2012 ...
TGCCCCCAGCAGGGAGTGGGAATGAAAGTTAAGAACAAGCCTTGACACAGTTTAATTTACACCCCCATGATTTCCAATCGAACACGATGGTGTTGTCATCTTTGATATTGAAGCTCATACCTACCTTGATAATTTCCTTGCCGCTCATGGCAAAGGCATCGGCATAATGCTTGCTTTCTATCTGCTCAAGAGCCTCCTGGGCAGTCTTTCCAAACTTCAGCTCCATTACATAGATAGTATCGTCCGTCTCCATGGTTATATCAATTCTCCCCTTTGACGTATGTTGCTCCACTATAATCCTGAAATTCGTGAGCAAGGCAAAGATGATATACATCGTTTGCTGGTAATGACCTTCGTAATGGGTGTTGTTGCAATAAGGCACCGTCTCCCAAAACGATTTCAGCAACTGTAATGCTTCGTCTATCTTGCGCTGTTTAATAAGCACCGACATCTTGGCGATGGTAGTATTACACATCGCAGTCTTTGAGGTCAGATAATGAGGCAACAAACTTCTGTACAATCCAACTCTTATTTCCTTGTTGGGAATGGCTAGGGTATAGAGCTCCGTTTCTTCATCATAATCCTTGATGGTGATGTAGCCACTCTGATAGAGCAGTGGCATGATGGTGGTCATGGTTTCCGTGGCAGCATCAAAGTCATCCTTTCCGGCTTCCATGCTCTCGCCCAGGTTCGCTGGCAGAAAGTTGAAATTGCGCATCATATTGATCAGATAAGTAGGAGTGCCAGATCCAAACCAGTAGGAATCAATCTTCTGCTTGGCAAAGCAGGTTAATAAGCTGAACGGATTATAAACGTCTGGAGAAGGCCATGTAAAATGATAGCCGTCATAATTATCCTTTAACTTAGCTAACGTCTGCTCATACGATAAGTTTAATTTTTCAGCAAGTGCCTCTATGTCATCCCGCATTCCGTTCACCAGTTCATCTTCCGTAATTCCGCAAATGCCGGCATACGGCTCGTCCATACTGATATTGGTGATGTTCTTCAATTCGCTGAAGATGCTGAGCTGAGAGAATTTGGTGATGCCTGTGAGGAATACGAAGCGGAGCAATTTCTCGCATCCTTTTAGCGGACTGTAGAAATTGCGCATGGCATTGCGAAGTTCTTCCAGTTTTTCATCCTCGTGCACCACATCAAGCAAAGGGGCATCATATTCGTCAATCAGTATTACCACTTGCTTGCCCGTTTCCCTATAGGCAGTCTGGATAAGTGAGATGAGGCGGACGTTGGCATCAACAGCCGGATTCGTAATGCCCCATTTCTGCTCTTGTTCTGCAAGTTGCTGGTCGAAATATCTTTCCAGCTGGGCTATCTCCATGTGTTTGCCCATGCTCATATCGAAATGCAGCACCGGATAGCTTATCCAATCCTTTTCCAGCTTTTCGATGGCGAGTCCTTTGAAAAGCTCCTTCTTTCCTTCAAAATAGCTCTTCATGGTAGTCAGCAACAGCGACTTTCCGAAACGGCGTGGACGGCTCAGGAAGAAACAAGTACCATCCGTATGTGCCATACGATATACATATTCCGTCTTGTCGATGTAGAACTTATCCTCTACTCTGATTCGTTCGAAAGTTTGTAATCCTATCGGATATAGTTTTCTTGCCATAATTGCTCGCCTTTCTTTTAAGTGATATTCTCTTTGTTGGCAAAGATACGAATAAATGGTGAAACCACCAAATTAAAAACATCTTTTCTTCATTTATGCCCCTTATCTCATTTCCTTATACCTTTTATTTCTTTTCTCCCTTCTCTTATTTCTTTTCTCTCCTCCTTTTATTTCTTTTCAGGCTTCCTCTTATCTCCTTTCTTCCTTCTTGCTGTATTAATAATGGGTTAATCTCGGGAAAAGTCTTGGTTTACCCCTCTTCTTACTCTCATTCATTCGTTTTCTTGCTCTCATTCACCCGTTTTGTGAGGGTGTGTCATAAGCTTCTTAGGATATAGATAAGGCACGGATTACACGGATTTTCGCAGATTTCTTTTGATTTTCTTTGGCGGTTTCAATAAAAAAGCGTAACTTTGCGGCAATAAACTATAAAATGAATAATGACTATGATGGGAATATTACAAGTTGCCTCTTATATATACAAGCGCTATATGGATGATTTTGGCGTTCGTATTGATGAAATGAAGTTGCATAAGCTACTTTATTTCACGCAGCGTGAGTGCTTGATTCAAAAGGGCGAACCCATGTTTGATGCACAATTTGAGGCTTGGAAATATGGTCCTGTCATGGTTCAGATTCGCCAGCATTATAAAAATGATTCTCTCCCAGAATTGATGGATAAAGAGCAGGTTGTACAATATGAGCCAGTGTTTGATATGGTGTTTAAAACTTATGCTCCACAGAAGTCTTGGAGTTTGAGTACTTTAACGCATGGAGAGTTTTCTTGGAAACACGCAAGAGAAGGCATTGAGGAACAGGATTCATCTGAGGTAGAGATGAAAACAGAAGACATTATGGTTGATGCCAACAGGGTTCGTGAAAGACGAGCAGTTTTGCGTCAATTAAATCTTTATACTGCATAAACCATGAGAATAACTGAGGAACAAATGGCTTTGATACATTCTCTTCGTTGTGAACGGCTGGCTTCTAATGAAGAGAATTTGCGATTGATCGATTCTTTATATAGCACTCGAAACAACAATGTTGCGGATGCTTTGCTGAATGAGGCCTATCAAGAAGATGAGTCTGGTGTTGTTGCCTATTATGTGGTGAAAGATAGCGATGCTAATGTGTTGTTCTTCTTTTCTTTGAAGTGTGGATTGTTGTTTGATGAATTCATAGAAGGAGAAAAATTGACTAGGCTCAAGGAACTTTGTTCTACTTTGTCTGAAAAGCTGAATGGGGGAAACGTGCCAGAAGAAGATAGGGATGGATTGAAAGCCATTTTGGAATCTGTTAGGGCAAAAAAGGATTGAAGAAAGATGAAGTGGCTCGTATCCTTCATACTACAACAGATTCTCAGGAAATCAATTCTATTTTCGACAAAAACATCAAGAATGTGGGCAAAACCTTTGCTGGTGTGGAGATTGTGCATTTCTGTGCCAATGATGATTGTCGTGAAGTTTGGGATAAATATAATCTTGACCAAAGTCTGGGAGCAATCGTCTTTTGGCATTTTATCGTTCCTTTGATTTTTGAGTTGAGAAAGATTGTTGGTTGTGAATATCTTTTCTTATTTGCTGCTGATTGTGACCCTGATGAGCATCTTGTGAACTATTATAGCCAAAAGTTGAAATTTAAGAAAGCAGACGAGCATAGTGCTGCAATGCCGATTTATGATTTTACATGTAAGTTCATGTATCAAGAAATTGCGGAATTAGAAAAGAAGCGAATGAAGTTCTATGAGAACTTTAATCATGATGAAGATGCTGTCTAATCTTTTCTGACTGCATCAGGTCATAAAGAACTGGGGCAAAATCATATTGTTTTTTAAACCAGATCACTGCTGTCCCGTTTAGAAATCATCGGGTTAAAATAGGCTAGGATGCCATATGAGTGCAAAGGTACAAAATCAAATCGAATACACAACTTCTAGAACATAAAATATTGGATATTAATAACTTATATAATAATCGTCCAGACTAAACGGGACAGCAGAGAATGATTCTGCGAGTTCCATCCGGCATTTACATCGTGAAGGCATCTACCCACTCCTGTGCTCAGGCTAAGGGTCAGAAGATTGCCGTAAGATAGTATCCTGAACTTGCGAATCTTGAATAAATTATATAGAAAAAATTCTAAAAGCTTGGTAGTTATTTTGTTTTTTCGTACCTTTGCACCATGATTAAAATGAAATATACGTATGGCAAGTACCTGATATGCAAGGGGCATATATAGGTGAACTTAGCAAGTCACGATAATTTTGTTTTTTGTAATTAGACAAGCAATTATAGTAGATATGAACGATAGAAAATTACCAGTAGGCATCCAGTCTTTTGAAAAAATCAGAAAGGGTGGATATCTTTATGTTGACAAGACAGATATTATCTGGCAACTTGCCAATAGAAATAAAACGTATAATTACCTGAGCCGCCCACGCCGCTTTGGTAAATCTCTGTTGGTAGATACGCTCGAAGCCTATTTTCTGGGTAAGAAGGAACTCTTCGAAGGGTTGAAGATTATGCAGATGGAGAAGGAATGGGTGAAGCGACCTGTCATCAGGCTCGATATGAGTCGTGCTGGCGCAGAGCCGGAAACTTTACGCTCTTATCTCGACATCACTTTCGACAGATTAGAGAAGGAATATGACATTACACCTAAGCCAACCGCCAAACTTGCCGACCGTTTTGACGGCATTATCCAAACGTCATATGAGCAAACTGGACAACAGGTTGCCATCCTCATCGATGAATACGACTCTCCATTGCAGCATTCCTGGAAGACTCCACATCATGAAGCATGTACGGATATCTATAGAGAGGTTTTTGCCATTCTCAAAGCTGATGATAAATACGAGAAGTTTGTTTTCATTACCGGTATTACCAAGTTTACGCAGATTTCTCTTTTCTCTGTACTCAACAATTTGAGTAATATCAGCTTTGATTCTGAGTATGCAGCTCTTTGCGGTATCACGAAAGATGAACTCCTCTCAGATTTTAAATCGGAGATTAACAGGTTGGCTACAAAGAAAGGATGGACTTTTGATGAAGCCGTGGTACAGTTGACGGCATTCTACGATGGTTATCATTTCAGTCATGAAAATATGGTTGATATATTCAATCCATTCAGTCTTATCAATGCCCTCGCTGACTCCAGTCTAAAGAATTACTGGGCTTCATCTGGAGCAACCTCTTTGCTTCCTAAGTTTGTAGATGATATGGAAATTAGATTGAAGGATTTCGAGAAATGTCCGATAGACAGCGATACCTTGGAGACTTCTGATGTGACAGGTGGTGGAGCTGAACTTTTCCTCTATCAGTCTGGTTATCTCACGATAAAGGGATATATGGAAGGAATTTATTTGCTGGGCATTCCAAACTATGAAGTACGCAAGGCTCTATACAAGATAGTCTTGCCAGCCTTGACGCTGAAATCAAATGCGATAGTGATATCTACACAGAATATGTTGCTGTATTCTCTAAAAATTGGCGATTTGCCTGAAGCCATGAAATGTCTGAAGGCGCTTATTGCGGATGTGCCATACAGCAATAAGAAACTTGCCAGCATGGATATGGAAGAGAGGTACCGTCTTATCTTGAGTACCATCTTCAATGCTATCGGCTGCAGGGTGGAAGTTGAGAAGATGATTTCTACTGGTAGGATAGATATGGTGTTGGAAACCAATAACTTCATCTACGTTCTGGAACTGAAGCTGAGCAACAATGGAGGCATTGATGCGGCAGCGGAGCAAATTAAGGCTAGACAATATGCCGAACCATTCAAGGCGGATAAGCGCAAGGTAATAGCTATTGCTATAGAACTGGATGATTCTGGTAAAGGACTGGTTGATTGGAAGGAAGTTTAGAATCAAGGAAGAGGGTGTGGCTTATGACACACCCTCTTCTTTGTAAAACTGCTGCTTTTATACTTTAATTATATATAAGTAAAAGATGTTATAATATTTATCACTTATCTTATGTTTATTACAGAACATGTACCAGGCGGATTGGCATGGCCCTGTAAGTCCCGGTGTTTTTACCTGCATTACCGCTGACGAAGCGGAGATTCGACATGGTGCAAATCTTACCATACACATCTAAATAGCGATACCAGAAGCCATACTCAGGACTGGTGGTGTCGAAACCCTGATTTCCTGAGAGTAGCGTGCGGGTCCATAGGCTGACATGGGTGACATTTCTGAAAGCATCACCCTCCACATATCCTGTGGCTGGCAAATAGATTACGGGCAGCTCCGAATTGTCTGTTGTTATCTCAACACTGTTGTACGCCTCGCCCGACAAGGTGTAGCGGGTCTCCTCTTTCAGATTACCGCCGTCTATGATGTCTTGGAACACACTATTCTCGGGAATAGTGAAACCTTGAGGCAGATTGCCGATAAGATTACCTGCATTTGCCTGATCCTGTTTCGCTTTAGCAATATGGAAGTATCCGCCAATAGCACCCTTGTTAGCTTCCAACGCCTTGGTGCCCGGAGCATAGCATCTGTCGCTGGAGGCTCCGAGGTTGCGGTCGAGCATGACGTATGTTTTACTCTTTCCTTTCACCTTCACTACACCGTAGTAGAAACGGCCGCTGACACGAGATTGATCAACAGGCGGTTGCTGGTTGCTGGCATCTATCTTGTGGAAGAGTCCACAATGATAAACGGGATACGTGATAGCAATGTCGTGTCCATTCTCCTGATAGGTGATGGTGAAGTCGCCGATCCAGATGTCATAGTTGTCAGCACCGCTGTTCAGCGTCACTTTCCAGTTGCCGTCTCCATTATCCGTTACCTTAAACAAGTTGCTGTTTGCGCCATAAGTCACATCATCACCCGTTTTCTTTGGAATCAAATAACTGAACTCGTTAGTTCCCACCCCGAAGTGCAGACCATCGTTTCTGACAATATCGTTCTGCATATCCTTCGGGCTGATACCTTGAGTACCTGGCAGGAATTTGTTGAAATAGTTCTCATATTCTTCCGATGTGCCCACATTGCTTGATGTCACAAGCTTTACGATTCTGTCAGAACGCTTGAAGTCCTTACCTTTCTGGGTCACGGTTATGGTGCGGGTCAAGTCGCCCGACTTCACGATTACCTTTCCTGTGCGTGGTACCTCAGAGTATTCATTTTTTTCTACAGCAATCGAAATCTTATATTTCGTACCTGTAGTAGAGTTTGAACCGTCAGTATCCGGCACAGTGCCAATCTTCGTGATCGTCGTAACATCTTCTTTTATCCAGCCATCGGACGTAGAGCAAGTCGGCTTCTCGTCGTTTTTGATAGTTGTAACGACAGTGGCGATAATATTCTCATCATCCCATGCGCCGCTTACTTGGTCGCTTACTCCCAGATGGTAGTCCTTGCAGGCTATCATATCATTAACCAAAGGATTATCATCTTTCACGTCCACCATCATTCGGTTCTCGGGATATGGGTCTTTAATAGCCTCTGCTTCTGTGGGCCAGCCATAGGTGTTCACGTGAGTGATTTTTACTGTATAGGCATGGTTGCGGAGCAACGGCATGGCATCCTTTGTTTTGTTGTCGAGGAAAGCCACCTTATAGAAAGACTCCACACTATTATATTTACCCTTCACGATGAGATAGGCTTGACCGGCGGCAGTCTCATAGAAAGGTGTTTCGCCTGTCTGCCATCCGCTATTAGCTTTGCTTGCATCAGCTGGCACATTGACTGCTGCTGCATTATAGTCAAAATCCTTGGGAGCTATGGTTCCCTTGTCTGCAGCTTCATACACCTGGAAGCTTTCCAATTCAAACGTATTGTCGTCTTTGAAATCACTGGATGTAGTCTTCTCATACTTGACGTTTACCTTGGCAAACTGGCGCAGCAGACTGATTTCCGGATTTTCCTTCATCAAGTCTGACACGCTGATCATTCCCCAGCAGACAGGATTCTCTGTGTTGATTGTTCCCGAAATGGCAGCCTTGTCCAAACCACTCTGACATTGAGTATCTGACAAATCGCCGGCATTGGCAACAAGATGAATCTTTGTAGCCTTGTCCGTGACTGGCACTTTCACTTCGTAAGTGTTGTCGGTGCCCGACACAAGTTCGTAAGCGGAAACGCTTTGGTTCGACAGGAACACTCCTTTATCATCGTAAGCCACTACGTTCAGACTCTTCAATCCCGTATCGCCAGCCCTTGTCAGTTCCTCTTTTGAAAAGTCGGGAAGTGTGATGGTGAGCGTGATGCCCCCATCTTCCACCCCATTCTTGTTGCTTGGGTTGGAACCTTCGTTCAAAGTGTCGCTACATGCTGCCAATGCCAGCAGTGCCACTAAAAGAGATATTATCTTTTTCATTTCCTTACTTACTTTACTTGTTTATACACCTGATGGTTTACCAGGATGCCAGCTACCATTGTCATAATATCCTGTATCGTTATGCTTCTCATAACTTCTACCTCCGAAAAGGGTATATTTCTCATCATAGACATCCTTTTCAAACTGAAGGACTATACCCTTCTCATGATAGCCGTCAACCGCTTTTAAACTTATCGTTGTCTTCCACCAGCCTCCTTCTTGTACGCTTTTAAAACTCTTGGCACTGTGACCATCCCAAGTGTTGTCCCAATGTTCATATTGTTTATTATCTCCTGAGGATGTCGGATTGTCTGTTGCGACACCGAACTTAAACGCCCAGCCTAATACTTCTTTCTTGGTATAGACAACATAATTGATATCCTTAACTATCGGCTTCTCATCGAAAATACGATAATAGGGGTCTGTTGTCGGGTCGTAAAGTATCCAACCTTCTCTATCCTCATAGTTAAAAAGGGGGATACCAGGCGCCATGTGCTGAGGGCAGCGGTGAAGGTCCGCACCATCGTTGTTGAAGCTGTAGAATATCATCAATGTCTCGCCAGGCTTGATCGGTGTAGTTTCTTGACCGTCGCCTTTATCCCTTCTATATCCTTTAGCATTAAAATCCATGTCCTTGTAGTACCATCCTGGATTATTCGTGTCCCCAGTCATACCGTTTAGATCTTTATATCTATTATTAAAGTACCACACATCTTCTTTAGGTATTGCTGTTCCTGTCGTTTCACCCTTTTGAGAATAAATATATACATTATGTCTACTTGTTTGTATCTTATTGTCCCAACCTTCTCCTCTCCAAGAATCGTTCCAGTTGTTATTGTTATCACCAGTTCCATAGTATTCTTCCAAAATACCTTGGAATTGGTTAGTATTAAACTTGTCTTTATTTGACGACCTGTCATTAATGGCACGGAAATAGATACGGTAATTGTCAACCGGAGGTCTTACTGTCACCTTAATGTCTCTGTACTTATTGTTGCTATTATACAAGTCTTTCGAGTGTACTCGGAATGTATGCACTGTAGTTGTTCCAGGGTCGGTTGTAGCCTCCACCTGGAATGTTCCCTTGGGAGCGTTTTCATCGGATGGCTTCGATATTTTGATAGTTGAGCTACCAATGATGGAAGTCAGATTGTCCGGAAGCACGATACCTCCCAAGTTTGTAACCCAAGTGAATACCTTTGTGTTGGTTTCTGCTTTTGCCTCATAATAGATGATTACCTCCAATGGATCAACCTCAAACAGAGGTTCTACATTGTAGTCTACATCCAGATATTTCTTCAGGTTGTTAGCCTTCAGCCATATCTTGGTCTTTCCTTTCGGAGGAAATTTACCTTCCCCATCTCCATAAGCACTCATGGGAATCTCGGGATTAATCCTAAAGGTGATAATATGATTGACCTCATCTCTTTTATCTACAACGACGAGGGGCTTACCATCAACAATCGCATCGCAACCAAACTCCACATTCACCCAATTTGACTTGTAGGAAATAGAGTCTTCCTCTATGGAGGTTATTTGAGCGCTTGTCTTGTTTACCCACAGTGTGGTATGGCTGAAGTCTGCATCTATCGTTACAGGAGTCCAGTCCTCTACGCTCACATTACAGTTGAGAGTCATGTTTCCCAGACTCTTGATCTTGCCGATAATCTCATAATAGGTGCCACGAGGGAAAGTTGGGACTTCTTTGGAAGTTGAACTCTCGTCCTGACGATGTCCCAGCTTAATCTTATAGTAGTTCTCAATGTTACCATTCACAAAGCCATTAACTTTGAGGGTAGACTGCTGAGAGGCTTCGGCGATATAACGCTCAGGCAGATAGTAAGTGCCTTGAAAAAGCCACTTATCGGCGACATTCTGTGGAGCAGCTTTAGGAGTAGCACCCTGAACAAGGGTGATGATGTCCTTATTATTCACATTGGCATTGGTTGCATCCTCTGTCCAGTCTCCCGCCTTATAATAACCACCCTTATTGCTTGCCTCAGAAGAAGTTGCATAAACTTTATTTTCAAAACCATTGGCATAATCTTGGCTAACACTAGAGGCTGGCTTGCTAAATGCTCCATCCCAACTCAGCGTGGTGCTAGGAGAAAGCTTTTGAGCCAGAATATCCTTGATGATATAGCTATTACCATTGAATGCAGAACCTTCAGCAGTAGGATCGAAGATAAGATTCAGCTTAACCTTTACGCATGTAAACTTCAGGTTAGCTGCCACCTCGGTATATTTCTTACCACTTTTTTCTATTTTTGTATCGATGATATCACCGTTTACATCCTTTGGCTCATAAATCATCGGGATGTTAGTAGAAACAGGCATTCCCGGTTCTGTTCCAACGCCATAACTCAGTACTATTTTTTTGAGATCATTTTCAGTTTTGATAGTCTGACCACTCAACACCTTGTTCATATTGGCAACCACATAGATATGGTAAGTGCCCGGCTCGATGTTGAGCTGATAGTTAGCTACATGCGGCTCTACCATCATTGTAGCCAATGGGGCAGGGAGCGTCTCTACCAGAAGCTTGCCTTCATTTCCTGTAGGAAAAGCATAGAGGGTCAGGTCGTTGATCTGGCATTCATCTACCGTGGCATTATAGGTAGGAAGGCCGGAAGCATCGTCGGCACGGGTGCCGCGGCTGCTGAGCACGGTTGGCACGAGTACATGCAAGTTGCTTTCTGACGAAATGGGGGCGCGCTCGCCTCCAAGTTCGTCAGAGCAACTTACTGTAACCAACAATATAAACCAACTAACTAAACTTAAAATGAAATCTCGTATTTTCATTGTTCCTAATTTTTAAAGTCAAATACTCTTATGAGCTAAATGCCCGGAAGGGGCTCTGACAACTGAAACGGTTAGAAATCGACACGCTGGATGCGCTTGCTCCAATCCAGGATGGAAATGCTGAGCTGCACATACTTCCACTGGTTGCCCTGGAGGAAGAAGTCGAGCTTGTAGTCGTACTCTCGGTCCAGGAATTCCTGTGCTGAATAATGGCGGGCTTCGAAGGCGCCACGGCCTTGAGCCAGACAGTCAGCAAGATTGATGCGTGCCACCTCTTCGCCTGTAGTCTTGTTCGTGATGGTGAGGATGGCGTTCTTGTCGTTTTCTGCTGCCGGATGCCAGATGAGTCGGGAGAACATGAGGGCGGCATGAGCGGTGCGCTCCTTTACATTGCCCTCGGTATCCTTAAACTCAGTGGTCCAGGTGTAGTATGGGGTATATGTCAACTCCTCGTCGGGGAGGAGAGAGTTGTCGTAACTGATATCGCCGTTGGCATTGGTTATCTGATAACTGAAGTCATCGGCATTGATGTTGGCAGGCTCGTCGGTCTGATGCAGGCTGATGGTGAGCTGCTTGGTATCACGAACCAGACCGATGGTATGGCGTGTAACCTGCAGGTCTTTTACTTCAACCAGTTCGTTGCTGAGTCCTTGCCAGAGTGTATCGAGCGGTTGGCTCTGGTTGTTCACCTTGCCCTGTTCGCGGTCGAGTCGTGCATGGAGGGCGGTGATGTTGTCACCCTGCTGTGGCAGAGCTATCTGGAATTTGGCACCTGGCTGCGCGAGTGCATCTTCGTATTTCTTTTGGAAGGCGAAGGTTGCGAATCTGTATTTGCCCGGTTCCAGATTGATTCGCATGGCATAGTTAGGGTCCTTGAGCGGCTGTGATGTCGCATCGTTATAGGCATCATGGCGAGCAATGAAGTTGCCCTGCTCGTCGTATACGAATACGCTGAGTCCGCCCACATGATCATTGAACATGTCGGCACGCTGCACGTTGTAGTCGTACTTGAACTGCAAGTCAACACCCATGTCACAAGGAGGCAGGTCGTCGTGCATCAAGTCGTTGCAGCTGCTGAGCATACTGCCCGCCATGATGAATCCCCATCCCATGCATATATTCTTGATCCAACTGTTAAACTTCTTGTTTGCCATGATGCTTATCTGTTTTATGAAAAAGTAAAGTGTATAAATTGATTCTTATTCTTCCGATATAGCCAGCCGCTCCTTAGCGCTAGAGCGGCTGAGCTATATATAATAATGTGTTATGGATTACAAATCGACGCTCTGTGAACGCTTAGCCCAAGAAAGGATCTTCACGCTGACGCTAAGATACTTCTCGTTCTCATCATCTGGCAGAGTTGGGTCTACTGGAGGTACACCAGGGTAACCAGGACCATAGACGTTGCCAACTGTCAATTCATACCAGTTGTTACGGAGCATACCATAACGGCCAAGATACTGTTTGTTGTTGTCTCCATAGTTTTCACCTGAATTCCATTTGGTTAATACATCACCAAAGTGCTTGACACGAGCGATATAGTATGTTTCTCCCTCAAGATAAGTATTGATACCAACCATCGCTTCTGCACGTCCTGCTCCATCAGTCAAGCCGAGTTTATCATTAATCTCTTTAACGATTTGTGTACCTGTCTTACCACTATAATCTTTATCGGCGACAAGAGCTTTACCAGTATCATCCTTGATATCTGCCGTTGTTATCACATGTGAACCACCTTCAGTCTCGAGATTTGTATAGTCAACTGTACAACCTGAGAGAACTGAAGTTGCTGCTGCATTTACAGCTTTCTCTAAGTCTGCTTTTTTCAGGATAGTTGTCATATTGCCGATGGTGTAGAATGTTCCATCTGTCTCTGCAAGGCTAACACCAGCATCATTCTTTGGAGCATATTTTGCCTTGAAGATAACACGGGTTGTCTGACCCTGATGCATGTTAGCCAAGTTGAAGGTGTTCTCTAAGCAATATACCGGATTGGTTTCGCCGAAGTCTTTATCAATCTTACTTGTAGCATCGATAAAATTGAATTCTTCTTTTCTTTTCTTATCATTAGCTTTATCTGCAGTATTGAGTTCAGCCAAATTGTAGTTAGGATCCTTACCCCAATAAACTCGATTGTTAAGACCTGTGAAACGAGCTGTAGACCAAATATCGTTAAAATCAGAACTTAAGCCATCAATATTATGAACAGCGAATGTCTTCTGGTTTGTGATATCCAAAGCCCAATTGCTAAATGTTACCTCACTCTGTGTAGTAACTGTTGGGTTTGCCTTGTCTCTAACAGTTATTGTTCCAGTTGTTCCAGGCTTAGCAACTGTCATCTTTGCTACTCCACGCTCTACATAAACTGTTGCGGCACACTCACTAGCATCTTCCTTTGCTTTTGCCTCGCTAGCATATATTTTACCTTTGTCAATAGGAACCAAAGTTGCAGGTGAGGCAGCACTTCCTTTCAACGGAGCATTAGCCATATAGAAGCCATCAGAACCAGCCCAATCAGTAGCTGAAAGAGTCAAAATTTTTTTGCTATTCCAATCATTATAACTTTGACCTACAGTAGGCAAAGCAACCTTTGTATTGTTAAGCAAAATCAAAACACTATAATCATTCTTGGTATCCACATTGGTAAGCTTTGCAACCAGCTTTGGAGAAGTAGTTGTGATACCATCTGTGGCATCGTCAGTCCATCCATCTATAGGTAAAGTTACGCTCTCAACAAACTTGTAAGAGCCTTCATCTGAACCATACTTCTAGAAGATGAGGGCAGTTGCGCTTTTTACAGCATACTCTTCTGGTGTGCCTTCATTCATTTCAGCACCACCAGCATCTGCAGCACGAGTTCCACTTACCGAAGGCAAGTTGATGGTGAAAGTTGCATAACCTACACCTGCTTCGTTAGTACCAGTACCTGGACCTGCGGTTCCCAGGTCCTCATTGCTTGAACAGCTTGCTGTCATAGCTGCGATGACAGCCAAGCCAAATAAATGTTTAATCTTCATAATTTTTGAAAGTTAAGCTTGTTTATAATCGTTATTCTCTAATTTTCTGTTATTCCAATTCCTTTATCTGCTTGAAGACATCTCTTACACGCTCTGCCTCTTTCGAGTTGCCTGCCTTGGCAAGATGCTTTTCGGCAGAAGTAAGATCGCCTTTCTGCAAATCGGTGCAGGCGGCATTGAGATTCGCAGCCTCATCATCTGGGAAGAGGCGGACAGCAATGTCGAATACCTCGTTAAACTCTGGCGAACCCGGCTCGTAAGTCTGTGCCACCAGGAACATCTCCTGCAGAGAAAGCTGCTGAGGCTTGGTCTTCAATATCTCCTTGGCTTCTTCGATGCTGAACGGACGAACCGTGTAGGTTACCGTATAGTCGCTATGACGGAGACGAGGATAGATATGCTCCAGGATGTAGCGGTAACTTGCCGGATGGAGCTTTCTGATCTTCAGGTCCTTATCATCGGGAGCCAGCGAGGAGTTAGCTATCTCGAGTATCGCTTCCTTATCAGCCAGATGACTTGCCTGGATTTTCTTCTTGAATCCTTCCCAGTCTTCCGGTGTAGCCTGATAGGTAAAGAGCTTGCTGTTTAAGGTGTAGAGGCTGCTCACATATTTGCGGAGGGCAGCTGCACGCTCGTTGGCAAGGCGCTTGTTGTTGGCATACGAACCATCAGGCGAAGCAAAACCGTGGATATCAATATCTGTGATTTCAACGTTCTTGTCGTTCTTCACCAGGTCGATGGTGGAAGTAATCTTCTTCAGCTCAGTAGCATTCTCACGGAAGTTGGCAAGAATATTACTCTTGTTAACCACAAAGCTGAGATAGGCTTCACCCTTTTCGGCTCTCACCTTCTTGGCTTCCGCCTTCGGCTGCACGAAGAAATCCTTCGTAATCTTCGGTGTACGGTCGATATCCGCAATCGGCGTATTGTCCTGTTCTATCAGGTTGCCGCATCCGCAGAGATCTTCTTTCACCGAGAGTTTGAACTTCTTCATCCATTTCTGATAAGGAACAGACTGGGCGAAGTAAACCTGCTGACTGGTCTTGTTCTTGCGGGTAAAAACCTGTGCCTGCGGATTCTTCTTGCTGTCGGCAAGTCGGCGGTATCTTACAGCCTGGTTTCTACCCTGGATGATGATAGGGTTAAGAGCGATAGAATCAGTTCCTACCATTACCGGTGTGAAAACAATCTGCTGCTCTGATTTCATCTTCAAATCGTTCAGATTCATACGGAAGGCAACGTCCATCCGGTTGCCGTTCTTGCGTGCCAAGACGCTGTCTACCTGAATCTTCCCCCCTGCCAGCTGTTGAGCCTGAGCAGGCATGATGCCCTGAGAAAAGAGTATGCAGAGAGGCGAAATGACCGCATAAAGCTTCATTTTATCCATATTATGATTTCCCTAAAATTTTTTGTATTCTGTCTAGTTATTACGTGTTTATATTGTCAGTTAAAACAACAGTTAAATAAAATTCTTAGAACACGTATATGAGAGATAGTGCGGCTTTTGTAGGGCCCACATAGTTGCGGTGGTCTTTGTCGAGACATTTTTCGCATCGTCCGTAAAGCTTGTAAGGACTGTAGGCATATCCCAAACCGATAGACCCTTCGAAATTGAGGTGCTTATTAAGCAACCACTGATAGCCGTAGGTAAGGCCTCCACCTACATACCAGCCTTCATAGTGCCTGCCCTCCAGAGTTTTCGGCAGGATGCCGAAGGGCATGTCAATGTTTTTAATGTTGTATTCACCGCCTAAGGCATGGATTCCGAAGAAATGGCCTCCAAACTTCTGGCAGGTGTACCATCTGTATTCCGGCATCACATTCCAGAATCTCATCTTCTTGTCGCCCGAGAACTTCCAGGGGTTCAGGGTACCGAAGAGTTGGAAGGTTGTTTTCTTGCCCGTGCCGATTTCGATGCCGGCGTTGGCAGATGTGGAAGCCCATCCCAGTAAGTTGGTCTTCAGAGCGACCTCCTGCGCTCGCGTCGCTGCCGTTGAAAGGATCAGCAGCAGCAACATTGCTGATTTTATGAATGTTTGCTTCATCATATCTTTACTTTTATATTTGGTTTCGTTTATTTAAACTTAGCCTTCGTTTGCCAGTTGGTATCTTTTTCGGCTGCAAATTTAAGAGAAAATCCAATACGAAGCAAGAAAAAGTTTCAAAAAGGCTACATTTCTTTGTGCAAACGTTTGCGCACTTTATGCAACCTGTTTACGCACACACATCATCAAGCACATGATTGATGGCTGCCTTTGGATACAACAAAGTTAACAAGGAGACTCAAAACCGTTGGAATGCTTCTAAGGAAAACAAACGTAAAATGGTGGAGAAACTGGAGAACTTGGTTCGCAAAAGCTGTCTGGAACGTACTGGTAAAGAACCTATAGGGGTAGAAGTATGGTAGTAGAAAAGATGTCTCTGGCTGTGCTTGTGCTTATGTAACAGAGAAAGCTGTTGTGCAGAAGATGTCACTGCAGAAACTGAAAGAGTTGTATCATGGGGATTCGGCTTTCCTATCAAATTTTAAAGTGGATGGAATATAGAGCTTAAGAGATGAACCACTATGAACCGTTTTTCTGAATCTCGATGTAAGTGATGCAGGAAAATTGTAACTGTCTGATAATCGGAATGGTAGAGAAATGCGCTTGTCAAATATTGCCAATGCATCTGATTCTGCTTTTGATATTTCTGATTTGAGAGGTTGGGCACTGCCTGGATTTTTCATGATGACTGATCCTATGACATTCCAGGAGTCTCCAAACTTCAGCAGGGTACGCCAGCGGTATTGGAATCCATCCTCAGAAAGATTCCAATCTTTTTCATTTCCCATATAGTGTGCAAATACTTTCATATCATTCTTTTTTATTCTTATGTTTGTGTTTACTTTTGTGTTTGCATTTGTGTCAGCAAATCGTATCCAGCTGTTCCTTCACTTTTTCTTCTTCATTTGCACCCTTTGTTGATAATCTTAAGAGTTGGAGATGATATGATTTGAAGATGTGGTCCTTTAGGGCGTCACGACTACTTTGTACGGTTCCTTTATGGTGATAGGCATAACCATCGATTTCTATACCGAGTAATGGTTGCTTAGTAGCCCGATTTATGATCAGGAAATCTACATGGGTATTGAAATTGCCTGCATAAATTCTTTCTTCTTCACTCATTAAGTCTGTTTGCCTGAAGATTGAACGCAAAGGGATATGGCATAATACATGGAGACAGGAATACTTCCGGTCACTTTCAAGTATACTTTTGATCAGAGAATACGCAATGTTCTCAGAAGCATACTCTGAGATTTTCGGATGGCTTTCCAAGAATGCGATGCGCATATCTGTATATTGACTATAGAGATAGTCAAAGATAGAAAACACCTTGCTGTCTACGACCTTACAGTTATTGTAGTCAATATAATCAATGAGATCTTTGATGTTACTTGTCTTCTCTTGCTCATTGCCTGTTACCACTAGGTAGAATTTCTTCTTAGCTCTTGATACAGCTACATTTATGAGATGTGGATCATCAATGAAATCATTAATCTGATTGCTTACTACACTCATTATAATGACCTCCTTCTCTCTTCCTTGGAACTTATGAACAGTACCCACTTCAATATCAGGTAACTGCTGGCGAATGGCATTCACCTGATTATTATAGGGGGTAATGATTCCTATTTCATCCAAGCAAATATCTTTCAGCTCAGGAATTACCTCTTGTTTGATGACTTCAATTTCTCTCAGATTGGTCATGTTTGCTGCATGGTTACCCTTTACTGTCTTATAAGCAGCAAGAACATTTTTGTTGGTCTCATCTTCCTTCATAATGAGAAGATTTCCACCATAAAACTTCTGGTTACAGAAGTTGATGATACGGGAATTGCAGCGATAATGTTCACGCAGTAAGGTTTGGGGTACATCCTTGATCATGATACTTACAGACTCCAGGAAACTATGATTAGCACTATCATATCCATTATCTATGTGGGATAAGCCAAAAATAACTTTCAGTTTCTCTCTATCATTATTTGTAATTACATTTGGCAACTGTTTTGTATCGCCTACAATTACAGCGTTCTTTGCACAGGTAAGAGCCAACGTTCCTGTCTCAAGTGATACTTGAGAGGATTCATCCATAATTACATAATCATAGATCGTATTGCCGCCTAATGAAGATCGGGCAGAGAAAGTTGTACTCGTAATAACCGGATATTCCTTGAGGACTTCCTCAGCCTGGGTGGACAACGTATCTGCATCCGTAAACTCACGACGCATTCTGCCTGAATATCTGGCATGAAGCGTATTTTTCAATATCATCATTGAATGATCAGATAATGAATCCATAAGAGTTTTGTTGTCATGTAGCTGTAATTCATCTTCTATCTTTCTTAGCTCCTGTTCCAGTTCTTCAATTCTCTTCATATAGTAAAGGGCCTGAAGTTCTATAATGAGCTCATCCAGGTGATGTTTATCAAACTTACTCTTGAGATGCAGCCAATATCTGATAAGCAGGCTTGTCCATAACCATTTCAGCCATTGCCAAAAACTCTTGGAATTATCATCCCTGGTATCGGCAAACTCCTGAAGTTTTACCCACATTTTCTTTTTTGTAAAGATATGTTTTCGGGTTTTCCTTAAACATCACAGCCATTTTCTGCTCATTGGCGGGAGTAATGCTCTCAATATTCAAGGGTTTTAGAGGGTAGTGTTCTCTGCTAAATAGCATTGGTGATGCTTTTGTTTACATATCGTGCCAATTCATCAAAAAGGTCTTTTGCCTTTGGAATGAATTGGCACTATTATATAAATATCATCAAAGCAGATTTTCCTTGAGAATTCTGCTTCCATTGCAGCATTTCATTATATATTTTTCTCTTCATAATTATCTGTTTGTCACGTTATGACGACCTATCTTTGCCCTATTTCTCACGTTTTGATGAGATAACAGTAGGCTATTTCTCACGTTTTGACGATTTTTTATGTTGCAAAGATACAAAAAAAATGCCTTAAGTTATTCACCGAAGTCTTCTTTTTCATAAAGGCGTAATCAGCAAAGTCTCGCGCACCAGCTACAATTACCTTATAGCTGTTGAGGTAACTGGTTTTGATGGCGGATAGGGCTTTTTCCTTATCTAGCACCTTGTCATTTAAGTGATCTTTTTCCATTTTCATTGTTTTTCCTTTCTATTTTTTTTGCAAAATTAGCTGAATGGTGAGAAAAATAGTTGCTCTGGAGAAAATATTCTCGACCTGTGAAACGAACTTTCATAACTACCCCGTAACTTTGCACCTGAATACAGAATCAGGCACAAAGTATATGAGTGTCAATTGTTTTACTTTTAAAATATCAGACAGATGAATACGGCATTAAAGATGAAATTGGAGGAAATGAACAGACGTTTGAATGAGGCTCTTGATACTGACCTCTTCGAAGAATCTGAGTCTGAATTTAATGAATTTCAGGCTGAGGTAGATTCCTTTGAGAGAGAGTTGGAGGAGATAT
>ERZ1027238.260-NODE-260-length-18917-cov-54.788411_pt1 | contig 18917 bp, 19 predicted proteins | sample MGYA00519477_ERZ1027238 | MGnify/ENA primary metagenome ERZ1027238 (study PRJEB26926, sample SAMN06164638) | human gut metagenome | biome: ENVO:00009003; feature: ENVO:2100002; material: ENVO:00002003 | host: Homo sapiens | place: USA | collected 2012 ...
AATATACAAGGATCCTTTCCGAAAAAAGTAGGATTACTTTCTTCGGAAGAACTTACATAGTAAGGCTATCGGAAGAAGGATGATAGCTGCTATGTAGGAAAATATGATGCGTATGGCTTGCTTCATGCGAGCAAAAATACAACTTTATTTTGAAACAACAAAAGATTTTCTTTGATTTCTTGCGATTCAGCATTGGTTCTGCCAAGGAGATTCCTGATTCCTTGAAGGAAGCGGATTGGAAGGAGCTATATGCTATTGCCCAAAAGCAGGCCTTGCTTGGTGTGCTGTTTTATGGTATCCAGCGGTTGCCAAAGGAGTTGGCACCAGAGCAGAAGCTACTGATGCAATGGATGGTGATGGCGGAACAGATACGAAAACTGAATATCAGACTGTTTCTGGATTCCGTAAAAGTTTGCAAGAACTTCGAGAACAAGGGCTTTGCTAACTGCATCTTGAAGGGGCAGGGGAATGCGTTGCTTTATCCTGACCCTTATATGCGTACTCCCGGGGATATAGACATCTATCTTTCGGGGGGTAGCAGGAAAATCATGAAGTATGTGGATCAAGTGTGTCCGAATCAGGTAATGCGGTATCATCATGTGGATTTTCCCGTGATGAAAACGGCAATAGAGGTGCATTTCACTCCTTCGTATATGTTTTTCCCTATTCATAATAGCAGGATGCAGAAATGGTTTAAGGAGGTGATGGATTTGCAATGCTCGAATGTAGTTACATTACCAGATGGGTATGGAGAAATTACAGTGCCAACGATGAGTTTCAATGTCATATATATCCTTTCTCATCTGTATCGGCATATCTTTACGGAGGGTATTGGCTTACGTCAATTAATAGACTACTACTTTGTTTTAGTGAAGAGTGAAGAACGAAGAGTGAAGAATCTGACGGCATTGCAGCGTGAGCTGAAATATCTTGGTTTATGGAACTTTGCTGGGGCTGTGATGTATGTGCTGCATGAAGCTTTGGGGTTACCTGAGGCGAAAATGATTGCTCCTATAGATGTGTATGAAGGTCGTTTTTTGTTGGCTGAAATCATGCAAGGAGGCAATTTCGGTCAATATGACACTAGACTTGGAAGCAAGGAGAATGAAGACAAACTTCATCGCTATCTCAGAATGAGTTTGCGCAACTTACGCTTCGTGAAGCATTATCCTACTGAGGCATTGAGCGAACCTTTGTTCAGAACTTGGTTTGCTTTATGGAAGAAGATACATGGAATAAGATAATAGATCTACGGGCGAACGGCTCCCTCTCCCATTTTTTGAGCTACTTTTCGGTGATGGAGCCTAGTAGCCCGTTTTTATACAAATCGATTAAAATTGATATAATGAACGTAATAAAGACAGATATTGAAGGCATGCTCATTATTGAGCCTCGCCTTTTTAGAGATACTCGTGGCTATTTCTTTGAAAGCTTTAGCGAGCGAGAGTTTAAAGAGAAGGTGGAGCCATTGGTAAGCTACAAGGTGGAGTTCTGCTAGGACAATGAGAGCATGAGTTCTTATGGTGTGATGCGTGGTTTGCATTTCTTTCGGAAAAGGATACGAAGCATGAGGTATTGAAGGACTTTGAAAGTCCTTTTGAATACTAAAAGGATTTTGTTTTCTAAAATCATCCCGTCCTTCTTTACCATTAAAGAAGGCTCCACCTTTCTCACCAAGCCTCTCTTCAATAGTCTTTACGCCCCCTTCGGTTCCCCCAGTTCTGGGGGACAGAAACCCTCAGGGACGAGAGGATGCAACCGCCCTACAGTACTCGGTACCGCTACGCTACAAGGTTGGCGGGGTATCAAAGCCCTGCGCCATGGTTGTGCGGGATGGGACCGCCTGAGATGATAGGGGATACGACTTCTGAATGTGATGGCGTTTCTACTACTGCAGTACAATCTTCTTCTGCTGCTATCGATAGGGGTACAGGAGGAGTTGAAGGAGTTGGGATTATGGAAGTTTGCAGGGGGGCATGTATATCATGCAAGAGGTATTCGGTATGGCTGCCTCTTCGGAATCGGTTTGGAAAAACGCAACTTGGGCATAATTTCCAAAGGGTGTACAGGGATATAAGACTCGTGAAGTATTTTCCTGGTGAGGCGCGATGCGAACCATTGTTTAGAACTTGGCACTTCTTTTGGAGGATGAAGAATAAAAAATAACGATATATCGGGCGAATGGCTCCTTATCTCCTTTTTAATGAAGCTACTTTTTTGTGAAAGAATTTAGTAGCCGATTCTTAGAAAAAGAAACTTTAAAATAATATACGTATGACAGCATTAGTATCAGTAATGAATAAGCACGCTGTTGTAATAGCGGCAGATAGTGCAATAACTGTAACAACTCCCTATGGGCATAAGGTTATAAATAGTGCAAACAAAGTTTTTGCTCTATCTAAGTATCACCCTGTTGGAATCATGTTTTGTGGTAATGCTAATTTTATGAGTACTCCTATAGAGGTTATTGTAAAATTGTATAGAAAGCAATTGAAAGATAGATGTTTTGCAACGATTTCTGAATATTTATCTGATTTTCTAGGGTTTATTAAGAATAACCATTATTTTTGTTCTGCAGAAATGCAAAATGCAAATATGGAGAACGAGATAGAAAATTTCTATACGCTGATCCTTAAGATAGCAGTAAATACTGCAAATGAAAAGAAAAGTTTATTTCTAAACGAATTTATTCTGCAGCTAAATAGTATTGTTGTTAATTCTTGTGAGAATTGTACTTCATTTCAGAATTTTCCAGAAAAAAACTTCGTTCAATCCATCAAGGGACATTGCGCAAAAATAATAGCTAAACATGAAGATGTATTTGGAGATAATGCTCCTCTGAAAAGACTCTTTATTAAGGCTTTTGCTAAATTTGTAGCTCATGGGAATAGTAATTTCGCTAATGAAACACAGATTGTAGTTGTAGGATATGGGGATAAAGAAATATTTCCTTCTCTTCGTTCTGTATGTTTATATTGGGGATTTTATGAATATTTTCGTTATAACAGTTATATTTCAGCTGGTATTACAGAAGATAATTCTGCTTCAATTTGTAGATTTGGGCAAACTGATATAATCAATACTTTCATAAATGGAATCAATGACAACCTGAAAAAAGCTTTATATGATATTTTTGGAAATTTTACTTCTCAATTGAAAAATCTGATGATAAATAATGTTGATACTCAATACTCTAAAGATATTATAAATTCGGCAATTGATGAAGGTAAACTGGTTGCTACATTGGGTGCAACATTGGATAATATCATTAGAGAAACGTCAATAGCGCCTTTGATGAGTTCTTTAGGCATATTAGACAAAGAAGATATGGCTGAACTTGTTGAAAGTTTAATTTCTATTACTCACTTGAATCGGCGTATTACTATGTCTGAAGAGGGAGTCGGTGGTCCTATTGATGTTGCCATTATATCTAAAGGGGATGGTTTTGTTTGGAAAAAACGTAAGCACTATTTCAAACCAGAGTTAAACCAGATGTTTTTTGATAATTATTTTAGGAGTTAAAGGTATGGTTAATATTTTGAATCTTGCTGAAGTTCAAGAACAGAAGCAAATTGATGAGATAACAAAATGTATTGTTGATTCTTTAATCAATGAAGTGGAAAAAAGTCTTTCTAAAACTAAGGTAGAAAGATGATCATTGCTTAATTGATGGTTTCGATGAATATAAAAGTAATGACTGTCTGTTAAGGATGTTACCGATTATGTAGTAGCTTGCGATGAGCAACAAAGAGTTAGATGGCTTTAGTGACTTAAAGTTGTTGTCTGCCGGTTATCATAATGGTTGTTCAGCTTCGTAAAATGAAATGGAGATTGTTGGGGAATCGCTACTATATTAACGTTAAAAATAATCTCTAATTATAATGTATCGGAAAAAAGTGAAGAAAATGACTAAATTAAGAATTTTGCAACTGTCAGACATTCATAATGTTGTTTGTCCAAGAGCAATGGATGATTTTAAAACAATGCGAAGTGGGTTGTTGAAAGATATCAAGAACTATTGTGAATGTTATGATTGTCATTTTGATGCAGTCTTAATCTGCGGTGATATAGCTTTTAGTGGAAAAAATGATGAATATGAGAAGTCAAAGATATTTATAGATGAAATCTGTAAAAATGTAGGATGTAAACAGTGTCAGGTCTTTGTTGTGCCTGGTAATCATGATAAACTTCGTAAGGAAGGAAAGCCTTCCTTACGAAAAATTCTAAACTGGGGATTTACACATCTAGATAATAGAGAAGATATGTTCAGGGTTCTAATGAAAGAAGAGCCTGACATGTTATGTAATCTATATCTTCCTTTCAAGCATTATCTTGATTTTTGCAAGAGTTTTGATAATATAGAGCCTATTATGCAAAAATGTATAAATGATAGTGGTGATGAGTTCTTCCATATAGACTATGATGCAGATGAAATGTTTTGGAAAAGTGACTTGGCTCAGGATTTTCATGGTTACCAGGTTAATCTTGTAGGTTTAAACTCTGCGTTATCATGTGATGAAAATGATTGGTCTCCCGACTGGAAGCCAGAAGGGCATAAGATGTACCTGTCGGTTTTTGCCCATAACAATTTAGACTTGCCAAATAATAAATCGATAAATATTCTTATGATGCATCATCCTATGTCTTTTATCGTAAAAGGGGCAGAATTACAGAATAAATTTGATGAATTGTTTGCTATTCAATTTTATGGCCACGTGCATGTAGCAGATTCTTCTCAAGCTAAAACTGGTGGAGCTGTGAGAGTGTTCTCTGGAGCAATGCAGCCTCCTGTAGGAGCGAATGAGGAAGAGAAGAAAAAATATATACCTATATATAATATAGTAGAATTGGATATGTCTGACGGTGACGAGAAACAATTAAGAGTGAATCTTATTGTTAATAAATGGAATATCAATAATTTTGTTCGAGATGAGGAGCATTGCAAGGAATATTTTGTAGATTTACCTAAGGAAGAAAATAGATGGAAGCATGAAAATAAAACTCCAGTTTTACCTGATGGGGTATCAATACGAGAAATTCGTTGTTTATATAGTGATCATATGAATCATAAAAAAAATATCAACATGATGTATGATAACTTATATGATAGTTCCCAAAACGATTATTGTAATGATCGTAAATTCATAGCTAAAGTATATGCCGATAATAAATGGGTTGAACTTTGGCATTTATTAAATTCATAAATAAAATAATATGAATACTTTATCTGGAATCTTAAATGAATGTGGATTAGTTTGTCCATATGATGATGAACTTGTCTGTCAATTGGAAGAAATATGCCATGATTTTGTAGAATCCGTTGATTTAAAAGAATCAGAATTCGCAGATTGGGTGCAATGTTATTGTAGGGGAAACTATTCTAGCAAAGTAAGAACCTTTGTAGAAAAAATGGCACATGATAGAGAAATCAGTACAGCTGATTTCCCTGATTGTGTTTGGAATGCCCTAACATTTTATGTCATTTATATTTCTATAGGAAATAATGATGATGATGAACAAAAAGCAATTCTATCTTGCTCTCTCCAGAATCAATTGCTTTTTTACAAAGGTCATTGGGATAGTTTGAATTTTCAAGATTATCTCGTTAAATTATATTATGACTTTTGTGACTATTTAGATAAATATAAACAAGGATTTGGAGATGTCGATATGGATTTTGTTGCCGAAATCTTTGATGAGACAATTACGTCTTCAGACGTTGACGATGAAACCCTAACAAAACTTAAAGTTATGGGTAAGTATACTTGGCTATATAAATTAGAGCATTTTTGGGATAATAAAGAATTTTCTGGTGAACGTAATGCTTTCTTAAAGGTTCTTTATTTTCTTGACTATTGCTACAAAGAGATACCAAGTATATATATATGTGTTAGCTTGAAGAAAATGTTGGAATTATCTGGTGCTTTTAAATCTGTCGCTAATAAATCGTTGCGAGGTATTATCTCTGATATACTTGCCTTGGAAAAAGATTTCTTTGATGTTCCAATATCAAAATCTTCTATCATTTTGAAGATGATAAATGAATCTTATATATATGAAGAGGTGTTTGTAGATGAAAAACTTTCACCAGCAGAGTTTTTTGTTTACTTGTATTACGAAGTTCTATTAGAATTAAAATTGAAGGAAAATGGAGGAGAATAATTTAGATAAGAGTCTTCTTCTTGAAGGTGATGCATCTGAAGCCGTTGTGTCTTCTATGCAGAAAACAGCACAAATATTAGATAAGCAGCCGAAAAATGACAGACGGTTTTATTGCGATGCGTTAGATGATGACAATGTCAATCAGGTAGTAAAAGACGTAGTACCCCATGTTGTTACATTTTTGGGTTTTGCGGAATTTGGCAAATCCACATTTGTAGGGTCGTTATATCATTATCTGATGGCTAATGGTGTCATTGGTGATTTTACGTTCTATGATTCAGATACGTTCTCAGGTTTTGAACGTAGAACATATATTCGTAATGCTAAACTTAATGGTGTAAAACGTTCTTTACGTACTACGGAAATTGATGGTTATTATCTATCTCTACATTTTGAAAGGGATAGACATCATTTTCAACTTGTATTATCCGATCGTTCTGGTGAAACTTATGGTAAAAAATATGTTTCTGATGTAGCAAGTATTAGTGCAGATAAGGGCTTGAAAAATAGTAGGCATTTAGTTTTCTTTATAGATTCAACAGTGTTTGTTGATAGAGCAAAAAAAATGCATTTCAATAACCTATTTGATAAATTATTGTCTCGAATGAAATCTACTGAGATTTTTAAAAAGGATATGGTTATTGATGTTGTCTTTAATAAGATTGATGATATTCAAAATAAGGATGAAAATATACAGGCTGAATTTAAATCGATGGCTGAAACTTTCAAAGAAAAATTAGAGACAGAAAGTGGATTTAAAATCAATAGAGTTTTTGAAATATCTTCACTCAAGATTGATGATAATGAACTCTTAATTGATTTTTTCAAATATTTGGTGAGCTGTTGTGATAGCAAGAAAACATATAATCCTAAAGTTGATTGGGTCGCAGAATTATTAAAGTCATAAGATATGGAAAGTAGAAAATGTATGATCGCAGGATTACCTAGTTCGGGTAAATCCACTTATATAGGTGCTCTTTGGTATAATTTATGCAATAGTAATAAAAATATGCTTATGAGTGCAGGTGAACTGCCTGCAAATATTGAATTGCTTGAAAATTTAGGTGATTTATGGCAAAAAATCCAAAAAATTGAAAGAAACAGCACTGAGCAAAATGTTGTGGACAATGTTTTGATTAACTTAAAGGTTAAAAAGACAGGGCAAGAAATCGCATTAAGTGTTCCTGATTTTTGGGGTGAAAAATTCTATAATATCATAGAACAAAATAATACTGACGAGATTGTTGAATGGTGTAAAGAAGCAGATTCTTTGTTTTATATGGTATATGATGTCTCAAATGGTCTCTTTTATGATGATGACAAAATAGAGAAAGAAACCGAGGGAGAGAATGATGTTCCTCCTCTTGAAACAAAGAAAATGTCGTCTTCTGCCATAAACATTATGGTCTTAAAATATTTATTTAGTCATAAAAAATTTAAGCGGTTGGTATTAGCCGTAACACGTTGGGATGACGTGACAAATAATGGAAATGATCCTGAAAATCCTGAGGAATGGTTGAAAAGTACATCACCTGCTTTATATAATTTTGTTAAGCATAATTATCCTGATGCTCTCATTATTGGCTTAAGTGCGCAAGGTTGCGATTATAGCAAAAAGAATTGGAACAGGGATGATATGCTTGAAAAAACAGAAAACGGTATTCGTGCCTTTGTAAATGATACAAATGGTATATATTATGATTTGTCTAAGCCATTGAATTACTTGTTGCAATGAAAATACAGTTAGAACAGACTCTTCACGGTTATTATAAGGGACATGGATTGATTGCTACCTCTATACCTAACTTGAGTCAGGTGGATGCTTCGCTTATGGCAACCCTTAGTGATTGGACTGGTTATCGTGGTTCTAAGGAAGAAGAAGATAACTATCTGACGGTCTATCCTTTATCTTCAGGTAATTATATGGCTTTTGCTAAAACATGGTATGCCAAGGAAATGGAGAGACCAGGTTGTGTTTGGACTCATACTTTGTTGGTACCAATTGAGTGCTTCACTGGAAAATTCGATATTAGAAACTTATTGAAATTCTTTAGGAGACCCGTGAAAGACCAATATGCGATGTATACGGAAGCCTTGATTATTGATACCGAGGATGTTTATAACTATAATGGGGATTCTATTTTTTCTAAAATAGACAAGATTGCTTTTCTGTTTATCTTCTCTGTGTTTTTGGGTGGATTTAGAGGCGCTTCTTTCGGAATTAGTCGAAGTCAAAATGAGTTGCAGATATTATTGCTATCTCTATTGCAGTATCTTCCTTTAAATATTCTTTTGGAAACTTCTGTTAGTAGCGGTTCTGAAACTATAAGAAAGATAAATAAAAAAAGTTTTTCGCTACAGTTTATCATGGGTGGAAATACCGAAACTTTGGAAAGTGGTAATTGGAGAAGTGAACTTGAAGAGGATAACTTTACCAGAGGTTTGCGGTATCTTTATGAAGTTGCATGTAAGATGCATGACAATACTTCTTATTTGATACATCTATTTGATAAAGACATTGAAAAAAGCATTATTAAGTTTGAGAGTGTTATCAATTTGTTTAAATTGTTGGATTATGCTGTAGATAAAAATAAGAAAACTCCCCCTTATAGCGATGTCCTGGCTTATATCTTTGGTGCCTTTCCGAAGGGAGATGAAGGAAAAATTGTTAAAAGCAATTTCCTTAGTAAAAAAATTACGGATTATTTCTGTACAGATTCTGAATATCTTAAGGAAATCTCCTTGCGTAATATTGATGAAGAAAATTGGAACTTTGTCGATGTAGAACAAAGGCTTCCGCATTTAAATACTTCAGATTTGTTAATTTTGTCTTCCAATCTAATTTCGCATGATAGTATATCTAAGACTCCATCGAAAATACTCTTATATGCATTTGAGTATTTAGATGAAGTGCAAATTAATGCTATTGTTGAGATGAAATGGGACCTGCTGAAACATTTAATTATAGGAAATGACTCTTATATTACAAAAGAATGCTGGTTGTGGTTAAGTCCAGAACACTTTGGTGAATATTTCCACACATTGCCAATTGAACTTGCACAAAGATTGAGGCAATGGGATATGCTGTTACTATCTGTCTTGCGTAATGAAGCACAGATTGGAAGTGCTTGGGCAAATGAAATCTTCAAGCATGTAGACTCTGTTGTCAATATAGTTTTTGATTACATAAATAAAGAAGAAAGATCGTACGTAGATGAAAGTCTATTGAAGGGCTGTTTGTTGAAAACAAATGATTGCCTTGATTGGATGACAGCTCAAACTGATGGTGTAAAGAATGAATTCTTGCTTGATGCTTTGACATCTTATATTAATCCTTCTTGGAAGCAAGTTCGTGAATATCCTAATTCCTATTGGAAATGTCTTATAAATAGCAATAGTAAAAGACCAGGTTTTTTAAGCTTTACTTTTATGCTAGCTTTTCAACTATCGGGTTCATATAGCTTATGTTTCTTTAAAAAATCATTTGATGAGATTTATATGTTATTGAGTAATAGTGCATTTCCTGATAGCGACTGGAATAGAATCCTTGTCTATGAGTATAAATTCAAGTTTATTAGACAATGGGACAAATGTCAGCGTTTATGCTTGATGGTTATCTTTCATTTGTATAAGAATGGTTTTAAGAAGGATGTCATTAAAAGTATTTCTGACGATAAGAAAATTCGAGAACGCTTATTAAAATATTGGAAGAAAATTGCTGATACCAAATAAGTATTTTTAAGGTATGTGCTTACTGCGTAGCTAATTTGTTGTATATTACCATTACAGCGGAAGGTATTAACACTTTAAGTATTTATCTTTGCATCAGAAATCATAAATATTTTGATTTAGAAAAGAGTGTTGTTATTTATGCTGTAGCTCTTACGCTGTTTATGCAGAGCAAGAGTGCAAGGTTACTATCTGCACTTCGATTATCAATGAAAATCATAATGAAGAAAAAAGTTTTTGTAAGCGGTTGCTATGACCTGTTGCATTCTGGTCATGTGGAGTTTTTCCAGCAGGCATCACAGTATGGTGACCTGTATGTGGGTATAGGATCGGATGCTACTTATCTGGAGTATAAGCATCGCAAGCCTATGTTCCCGCAGGAGGAAAGGCTATTCATGGTCAAGAATATCAAGGCGGTGAAGGATGCGTATATCAATGAGGGGAGCGGAGTTTCAGAAGATATGGCCGGTGAAGTTGCCGAAGATGGATCCGGAGATGCTCGCCCGACTGGTATTCTGCTTTGAGAACAATCCGGAGCGTCACGACGGTATCATCTCGGGTGCCCAGGATTCTATCGGTATCTGTGTTCCCGGTCTGGTGCGTCATTATTATGACAACAACTTCTGGCCGGAGAAGATTGAGAGTACGCAGGATGAGATGACTCTCCGTTTCCTGGAAGACCATCTGGTGATGATTCCGATGGAACCTAGAAGATCGGGATGCAGTGTGGTGGAAGGCAAGGATATCACGCCTGAGAAGGTGAAGGCGCTGGCTGATGCAGCTGATGTCTGCTGGAAGGCGATTCTGGCGCACGACCTTGATGCCTTTGCTGCAGCATACAGGGCATCTTTCGAAGCTCAGATTGCGTTGTTCCCGGGTATGGTGAATCCGTCTATCAACGGTGTGATAGAACCGGAGGCGAGTGTACAGCCGATGATTGACCGCTACAGCTGCATGGAGGAGGTACTGGCATGGAAGATGCCGGGAGCCGGTGGCGGTGGTTATCTGGCTCTGGTAGTAAAGGACAGTCTTAAATTTGCAGAGAATCATGACGAAGCCATCCATCTTCAGATACGAAGGGCATAACTATCTGGTGCCCTTCCTCATCATCAGCAGTCTCTTCTTCATGTGGGGCTTTGCCCATGGCATCCTCGAGGTGCTGAATCCACATTTCCAGGAGTCGTTCCATATCAGCAAGGCGATGTCGGCCCTGACGCAGGCTGCCGTTTATGGCGCCTACTTTCTGATGGCACTGCCTGCCGGATGGATTATCCGGAAGTGGGGCTACAGGAGGGGAGTGATAACAGGACTGGTTCTCTTCGGTATCGGTGCCCTGATGTTCATACCGGGAAGCAGGATCAACAGTTTCTACTTCTTCGTTCTGTCACTGTTTGTGATAGGATGCGGACTGACCTGTCTGGAAACGAGTGCGAATCCTTATACTACGGTACTGGGACATCCTGACAAGGCGGAGAGCAGAATCAACCTGTCGCAGTCGCTCAATGGTATCGGATGGATTGTAGGACCGCTGGTTGGCGGACAGCTTCTGTTCTCGGGTGTCAACATTGCCATCCCTTATGCCCTGGTGGGTATCTTCGTGCTTGCTGTGGCGCTGGTTCTGTCAAGAATCAAGTTGCCTGACCCAAGGAGAGCGCATGAGGCGGATACGAACGAGAAGGTAGAGGAGAAGCCGATGCGAGTGATGGCATTCGGTTTCGGTATGCTGGCCTTGTTTCTTTATGTGGCAGCCCAGACGAGTGTGAACAGTTTCTTCATCAACTATGCTGAGGAGAGTATTCATATAGAGAAGCAGACTGCCAGTCTGTATCTCGCTTTTGGCGGAATGGGTCTGTTCTTTATCGGCAGGTTGGCTGGTGGTGTCATCATGAATTATATTCAGCCAAGGCTGGTGCTGCTGGTCTGTGCCATCCTCACCTTTGTAGCCACTCTGATTGTGGTGGTATGTAGCGGCACCTTATCGCTCATTGCGTTCTTCGCCCTGTATCTGGGAGAGAGCATCATGTTTCCGACTATCTTCTCGCTGGCATTGAGAGATGCGGGTACAAAGACCAAGCTTGCCTCTTCATTGCTTATCATGACGATAGTGGGTGGGGCGGTTGCTCCAGTAATCATGGGGTATATAGCGGATACTACGGGCAGCATGGCGATTGCCTTTCTCATACCGCTGGTATGTTATGGGGTGATTGGAGGGTATGCGCTTTCGAAACGCCACGTTCCTCTTTAAATAAAAGGAGGATTTTTCGAAAAATGCCTCGTTCCTGCCATGTGACTATGTCCGCCATTTTGAAGATGGTACGGATGCGGAGGTAACGAAGACATCCCAAGCCGTTGCTTGATTGTAGAATTCGTGGATTATAGAAAATCATAATTACTGGTACGGCTAACCTGCTGATAAATAGTTGGGACGCTGTATTGGTGGTTTACCATATTACTTCTGGGGAATATCAGAAGTATTATGAGAATATGTATATATACAGATGATATATCTCGTCGCTCTTATTTCGTTCTTATTGGGATTTGCAATAAATCTTATTTCATTACCCTACATCCTTGAATATATTATTAAGGATGCTTGTAGATATGTAAGGAAAATAAGTACATTGTCAGTCTTTCGTTGGTCAGTATCTATTATTGTATCTTTTGCATTAAGTGCTCTGATTATACATAATCAACAAGTGCGAATCATAAAGCAGACAAGTTCAAGCTATCAGCATATCGTAGATAGCTTGAACTTAGAATTGAAAATATTGAAACAGTACAAGGTGAAGTGATATGGCTTTTGATTTCTCCAATTATACATATAGTGGACTAATAGGAATATTCTCTGCTATCATCGGTATGTGTTATCCCTTATTGCTACAAGCAATAGACAGAATAGATGAGAAGTATCATGTAATCAGGTTCGTAGAACTCTTTAAGGAAGAAGTCGTTTATGGCAGTTTTAATCACCTTCTTTTATTGTCTATTGCGTTTGCCGTGATAGATCCATTTGCTTTATATATAATGAGCGGTATTCTTTGGATGCAGATGCTGGTGTTGGTTAGTCATACTTTACTTGTATTAGTCCTTCTATTACATGTTGTAGCATTGTATAAGCTGATTTTGATCTATGATGACCCTCATCTTTTTTATAAGCATTTGATAAAGAAAAAAGGAAATTTTGTGTTGGAGTTGATTGATTTGGCCAAGTATGCTGCAAAAAGAGAAGATTTAAGTCTTTATAATGCCTGTATTCAACGTGTATATGAAATCTTACTAAAGGACGATGATGAAAAAGAATGATAAACAAACGATTCGGGAGGAGGCTATGGCCAAACTCCTGGAATGTTCTTTTCGGAAGGATACGCCCTTGATGATGAAGAATGATAATGGAGTCTTTGCTCTCTTCTTTGATACAAGAGTCAAAGGCCTATCTGAGTTCAAATATAAAAGGTTATGGTATGCCATCAACCAAGTGGTCCGTAATGATGAAAAGAACTGGATGTATCGTTATTGGGAGTTTGCAGACCAGTATTATAGTAATACTTTTGCCTACGAAAGTAGTTGTGAGGAAGGAAAAAGATTCTTCGAATTTCATGTAGCGGTAGGTGGCTTATTTGCTCTGAACAAAAAGTATGAATGGATTGAGCATATTGCTTCATTTTCAAATTGCCTCCCTGCAAAATACTTCTTGATACCAAGTACATTCTCTGAGATATTCAATTGGTTGCAATATTTTGATGACATGGTAGGCTCATCAATAGACTTGGATATTAAGTATCATTTGTATTCGCAGTATGAGGGAGTAAGAGCTGGCGCAAATCTCTACAAGGGAATTGTCGAATATTTAGCTTTGATGATGTGCCGCTTGCCTGAAATGGACTTCAATTCTAGATATGTCGATCCTATGGCATTGCCTCGGGTTTATGGTTGTGCTTCTAATGAAAAGAAAAATTTTGTATCCGTGAATCTGGAAAACATTCGTATTGCAGAGTTCTTAAAGAAAACGATTGACGAGACATGTCTTGGCTATAAAGGTAAAGATCAAGCATTACAATTATTGAAAGATTACATTGATACCTGTAAAAATTGCTTGAATACCGGTGCTCATGTGGATGATGATAAAATAGATTATATAGCAAGTATACTGCTTGAGGAGTTCGAACGTCAGCAATCTGTCTTGATTACTTCAAAAAACAGTAGCTTGGAGGACTTTATAAAGGAGAGATGGTTCGCAGAGTCTGCCGATCAATTAGAGGAATATGATTTCTTGGAAGGAAGGAGCTACAATAATATAAACAGAGAATCGGTAATGGTTCGGCATATTATTGCAGGAGCTATATTTAGATATACGAAAATCTTGAATACGTATCAAGCATCAGCGACCTTGAACGTCAGATATAGAGATATATCGTCAGCTTTGACAAAACTTAGCATTCCAATGGGTTATGTAGTTCTTGTAGGAAGTATCGGCACTCATCTGCTACCTGATGGATTCGACAATAATCCAGATGTTCATTTTATCTATTCCAAACAATCAGAGATTATCATTGTTAATAAGAGTCTTTTGCCATTTGTGTCTTTTGATGAAGAAAAATGCAATGGTAATAAGTATAAACTTATAGACGATAAGAAGAATAAAATTCTTTATTCGAATATATGGCAAATACAAGAAGCTGGTGAAACTAAGTTGAACGCAGAGAAGAATAAGTATTTCGATTTGTTCATTGGTTGTTACGCTTCGATATATATGCCTCCAAAAGAAAAGCGAAAATGTATTCGCATTAGAGCTATTGATGGTATTACACAAGAAACTTTTGATTTGGACAAAATCTTGAAAATAACAGATTATATGGCATAAAACAATGTAGGATTGCACAAAATTAATCTTTACAATACTTTTTAGTTAGTGTTGTCTGCAATACTTTCCATATAGTGTGTGAGCAGTCACTTTGGGCCGTCTTGTGTACGTTCATAAAAATATATACCTTTTCCTCGAATTTTAAATTCGGTAACCCACCAATACAGCGTAAAGTGGGGTAAATGAAAAATATTATCTTTGCAACCATCTTAAAATTCACATAAAATGGAAAGCAAAGAATATTTTGAAAAGGTGATGATATGCGTTATGCCATCGACTCTAGAAAGTTTCAGAAGGAATTAGGTTGGGAGCCATCTCTCCAGTTTGAGGAGGGTATCGAAGAAACGGTAAAGTGGTATCTCGATAATCAGGAATGGATGGATCATGTTACTTCTGGGGAGTATCAGAAGTATTATGAGAATATGTATGGTAAGTAAGCCCCACCTGTCCCTCCCCTGCGGGAGGGTCCTTACCCTATACCCAAGCCCTAAATCCCTACCATAGGGATTAGGGATGTAATCGCCCTCCGGTGCTTAGAACCGCTACGCTATAAGGTTGGCGGGGCATCAAAGCCCTCGCTAGGTTGTGCGGGCTGGGACCGCCAGAGGAAACTCAACATAATATAATAAATCCTACCTTATGCTTAAGAAATATAGGATAATCATAAGGAATTGTTGGATTTGTCTAATAAATCTGAGTATAAGTGGGCATTTGAGAAGGGTATAACGCATCAGATTAATTACCGAGATGGATACCTTCTTAGAATGTATGAAGCATGTTTGGTTTAAACGATACTTATGTCTGTAAGATTAAATAAACTATTACGGGAAGCAAATATTGGGCTGCAAGCATTCAGCGCAATTCTAAAGGCTTTAGATATTGATGAACCACATCTTGAGCCAAGTACCAAAATATCGGATGATCTTGCTAATCTGATATTAAATCTACGAAATGTTGATTTAGATTTTATAAAGTTGATTGAAAAGAGTGTAGAGAAGAAAACATCTAATAGTACTCCAAAATCACCTTTAAAAATTATTGGGAATATAGCTTTAAACGAATATGGTTCTCCTAGTCGTGCAAACAGAGATATGGAAGCCTCTGGTAATAGGTTAACGAAATCGTTGGAGTATTATACGACAATTGAAGAACCTCAATATAAAGAGGACAGCAAAAACTTCTGGGTTGAGGAACTGATATTGCTAACACCACAGGGGAAAGCGACACGCTTACCAATAGCTTCTTTTGGTTGCCAAGATAAAGTTCCTCTTTACTCTGTATTGATAGGTTGTAATGGCGTTGGCAAGAGTACCTTGTTAAAGGAAATGGTGGATTTCTTTGTAGACCTGCATGCTTATATCAATAATTTTAAGCAGAAAATGTCATCTGCTAATAAGGCGAGACTCAAAGGCGTTAAGTATCATATTGATGGTGTCTGCTGTGAGGTGATAAGAATCGGTAGAACTTTCCTTACTAAGATAGATGACAGGTTCCTTGCTTCGAAGAAATTGAGAGTTCCTACTATCGTTGCATGCAATTTTGGCGCATTCGATAAGTTTCCTGTTCAAAAGGTGAATGGCTCTTCTCAAACCAGGTATGATGTACCATATTATAAATATGTAGGGGCTCATGTTAATGGAAATATGATTTCATCCTCTGCTATTGCTTTTCGGTTATTGTTCGCTTTGAAGGAGAACATGGACGATAGGCAGCGGCAAAATTTATCATCTATCTTGGATTTCATAGGATATGATCACACTATAACTTTGAATTACTCCATAGTTTTAAAATCCAAGAAAAATGGAAGTGTATATGATCATGTTCTTCAGCATGTACTAAAAGACAAAGAATACAGCAAACTTACATCTGAGCAAAGGAGTAATAAAGTTAAGGAACTCTATGATTTTTACAAGAACAAGGAGTTTGCCAAGCAACCTACGTGTAACTATGATATAGATATTGATCAAAATTCATTGGCTGCAAATGAAGATTTGAATTATATATATAAGTTGAAGCAATATGATTTGGTTCAAGCTACTAGTGTTGTATTCTATAAGAATGGAAAACAGATTGCTTCAGAAGAAATGAGTTCCGGTGAGTTTGCTATGCTTTCTATGGTGCTTAGTATTTCCACAGCAGCAAGTGATTCGCATACGTTAATTCTCATAGATGAGCCAGAGCTGAGTCTTCACCCCAATTGGCAGATGACAATCATCGATAACCTTGACAGGGCATTGAAAAATCAGGTGTGTCATCTGCTAATAGCTACACATAGTCATATGCTTGTATCTGATTTACCTATGAACAGGTCTTCTGTTTCACAGTGGGAAAAGGATGATGATGGTAATCTTATAGCCAATCGGATAGGAGAAAATACTTATGGGTGGTCTGCAGAGGAAGTGCTTCTTAAAGTTTTCAAGACGGCAACCGATAGAAACCGATATTTCGGCGAGCGTATAGCCAAACTTTTAGAACAGATGGGTAATAATTCAATTACTCAAAAAGCTGTAGCAGATGAATTGAATGAACTGCAGGAGATTTCACAGCATTTAAGTGAGGTGGATCCGATGAAAATGGTTCTGAACACAATTATAGACGCATATAAATGATGAACTATGACAGAAGAGGAAGACTACATTGTGCAAAATCCGTATCAGCCTACAGAGAAAGAAAAACTTGCTATTGAGGAACTAGTAAATAAAGGACTTGATTCTGGAGATTGGAATTCTAAAAAGACTGGTATAACTGAATTCAAGGCTCATATGCGTGAACACATGTACTATGAACAGAACTGCAGATGTGCTTATTGTCGTACAGAATTGCCTATAGCTTGTTGTTTCTTGCAGCGTGAACACATCGTTCCGAAAGCTCCACATCCTCAATGGATGTTCGAACCTCGCAATCTATGCTTTGCTTGTGATAAATGCAATAATTTTAAGGGAGATGAAGAGGTGTTGAGAAATCGATATGCAGTTGCTTATCCAACTGATAGCAAAGATTTCTTGATTGTTAATCCCTTTCTCGATAAATATTCAGACCATATTGAGCTTAAGGATGGTATTATATATATTGGGAAAACAAAGAAGGGGCGTTTTACAATTGATACTTGTCAACTCTTTAGGCCTGATTTGGCTTTGGAAAGGGCAAAGAAAAAGATGGAGACGGAAAATCCAGATACTGTTCGTACACAATTACTTGCTTTGTTGTCATCATTGCCTATTTTGGATGAGGAAAAAAGTAAAGCTTTGGAGAATTTTGGGAAAGTCGTAAAAATATATAAACAGAAACATCGGGATTGAATTGAGATTCGTTGACGGCCCAAAGTGGTCTTCGCCAGCTTTTGTAGAATAGGATGACCACCTGATGTAACTGGCAGTTATGTGGAAAAGGTGATTTAACGTCAATTAGTGGAATGATATTTATAATTTAATATAGATATAAATAGTTGAATGAATGATATAACTGCAATTTTCGCTTTTCTGAAGTATTGCCTTGGAAGTAAGGAGGATATGAGTATGGTGATTGCTGGTATGGACTGGCAGGAGCTATATTCCTTTGCTTCTAAGCAGGCTCTGCTGGGGCTTTGCCTTGAGGGTATTGAGAGACTGGGGAAGGAGTATCCTGAGGAGTTGAAGCAGAATCCGATAGGGAGGGAACTGGTGATGAACTGGATGGGGAAGGCGCAACAGATTCGCAGGCAGAACATGAAGGTGAATGCTGTGGCTGGTAAGCTCTTCTCAATGCTGAGAGAGGATGGGATGAGGTGCTGTGTTCTGAAAGGTCAGGGGAATGCCTTGATGTATCCGAATCCTTATTCACGTACTCCTGGAGATATTGATGTTTGGGTTAATGCAAGTAGGGAGAGGATTATGGAGTATGCTCAAAAGAAGTTTGAACTGGAAGATGATATCAGACTGCAGCATCTGGAGACTTCCTTGGATGGTGTGCCTGTAGAGTTGCATTTCTTTCCTTGCTCTATGAATAATCCTCTTTATAATGCCAGATTGCAGAAGTGTTTCAAACGGAATGCAGATTTGCAATGCTCAAATGTTGTTGGGCTGCCCAATGGGGCGGGGGATATTGCTATACCAACGACGGCATTCAATGTGGTTTATCAGCTGACGCATCTATATCACCATTTCTTTGATGAAGGGATTGGAATGAG
>ERZ1027238.266-NODE-266-length-18620-cov-47.959817_pt1 | contig 18620 bp, 13 predicted proteins | sample MGYA00519477_ERZ1027238 | MGnify/ENA primary metagenome ERZ1027238 (study PRJEB26926, sample SAMN06164638) | human gut metagenome | biome: ENVO:00009003; feature: ENVO:2100002; material: ENVO:00002003 | host: Homo sapiens | place: USA | collected 2012 ...
GGTGCTCGGAACCGCTACGCTATAAGGTTGGCGGACCATCAAAGGTCTTCGCCATATTATGCGGAATGGGACCGCCTGGAGAAAAAACCAAGTACATAGAACGGCAGTCATCAATGGAAAATCACCTTATTTATTATTTAGAAACTTACACATTCTCTGAAATAATAGCTCAAGCTACGATCTTTACGGTTTTGGTTGTAGTCCTGTATCACTTTTTCGAAATATTCCCTTGTTTCCATTATCAAACTGTTTAAATTACGGATGCAAAGGTACCTATATTAATATAGGTACCGCCATACGGGCTAACGATGATTTACTAATTGAGATTCCATGTGGCTCCCCTTCCGTCTTGTAGCGGAACCAGAATGTCTGAAAGTCTTTGTCGCTGTACATTTTACTTATGTTTAAAATTACTAGCGACAAAGTTACATCTTCTTTATCAAATCACCAAATACGTTTTTGGACGCTTACGACCAATACCAGTAATGACACAGATAGCCAAAAAGCATACGCTAAAGTATCAGGATGCTTCATAGTCTCCCAAAAGGTGCTAGTTTTTAATACCATAAATATCTTTATTAAGTTATTATTTAATCTGAATATTTCAACATCAAGAATGATGGGAAGTTCTATTCTCTGCAATATATCTTACTCTTCAAACCAGCTTCCTTGCAACAGGATATGAATGCATTCAATATCCAAACCATCTGTATCACTGTATTACGTTGTCGAAAGTCAACATCCTGTTTGATATGTTCAAACGCATTAACTAACTCTCCCTTTGATAAGAAATCTATAGCTAAACAGACTTCTTTATTTCTATTGGGGTTTACCCTCAATGCCTTGAATGCATCAATAAAAGCACCAACTTCATTTCCACTTCTCAGATTTGGTATCTGGGTATTCTGCCAGGTACCATTCCAAGATTCCCTTTTCCTTTCTAATTCGTCATTGCTCGGATTTAAATGTCCGATATTCTTAATCGCTTGACCAATTACTTCCTGAAAATTTGAAGCAGACAAGCTAGAACTTCCTTTGCACTTAGAATGAATAAATGAAATTGTATCTCCATTAATTGCGATATGATCAGCCCATTCATTACCCATATCATCGCATACAACAAATTGGGCATTAGCACATACATCTGTCTCAACAACATGAAACATACTATCTTGAGCAAAATCGGTACTATCATTGTTATAACCTCGTCCTTTCTCACTAGTTACATTCTCTATTCCCGTAATGGGAAAAAGAATCTGCAAGATAGAATCAAAATCTTCCTTTATGCTCGAATTTTGATATAGTCTTCCCCCTGTATAGATATATGAACAATCCTGAAAGCTAACAGAAAAGAATGCATTAGAGGTAACTATACGTGTCAACTTCACATAAGTTCCTTGATTTAGCTTTACATATAACTTGTCTAAACCTCCCTTAGCATTAAGTGATATTTTAGTGGAAGTTTTTGCAACTCTCAGTTTTTCATCTTCTGATACCCAACAAGTTGTTTGTCTATATTGGGCTTCATGTAAAGCCCATGTCTTATCCCCTCTTGAAATCAATCGATAAAAAGCATCTGTAACGTTCCTATAATCATCAGAATCAAGTTTCTTATAGATGGTATGATCATTGAGCTTAGACTCTATAAAATCTTGTAAGTTAAAGACATTTATAAGTAACGCATTCGGTTCCAAATGATCTGCCATTGACTTCCAAGAAAGTGGCTTAGCAAACCTAGAGAGGAATGTAGGTTGAACTACATAAATATCCAAACAACTTGCAATATCATCAATCCATTCCAACAACTCAGTCTTAGTCTTTTTACTACCAAACTTTGCAAGCCTAGATGTACTAATATTTAATGTACATATTTCACCATCCGTTACAAAGCGAGTTGCTGTAGCAATATTTTGATTGGCTCCAAAAAGCGACATAACGTTAGCTAAATCATTCGCCTCTACAGATTTGTTTCTCACGCCATTATCATTAATATTCATATTGGTCAAGCTCATCTTCTGAAATTCTGTAGTGTTATTAACCAATATGCCAGACAAGACATCTCCATCAATCACCTCTAGAGTTTTTAAGAAAGACGACAAATGCGAGACATTCTTTTTAACTATAACGATATAGTCATCATCCTCAACTATCAGCAAATATCCTAGCTTTGTTTCCGTAACAGCTTTTTGGGTAGATGTTGGCAAATCAGCTTCATTTAAGAAACTAGGTATTGCAGATATCTTAACTACAAGCAAAGAACAAAAGACACTTTTTTCGTGAACAGTTTCCCTTACCCTTACTTTTCTTGCCAATACAACCTGTTCCTCCGCAACAGAAGAGAACAACTCCTCTATACTTACTTTTGAAATACTTGCATTACCTCTCTTAAAGAAATAAGCTCCCTCATTCAAAAGTATATGATCATAGAGATTATACTTGTCGATATTACGTGCCATAATTTCAAAAGGGGTATTCACACAATCTTACCAGATTGTTTCATAGCAACCTTAAACTTCCGTGCTACATCATTAGCAAATAGTTCTACAGTCTCCTTCGCTACCTCTTTTTCTCTTTCAGTAAGAGATGCGGCATCGACATTCTGTTTGGCACACTCCACCGCAGATTCCTTCGTTTCATCAAAAGTTGACTCACTAATAACATACGGAGGAGTAAACAATTCCTTCAAGAATTCAGCTATAGCCAAATTAGCACGTTGCTGTGCTATTTGCTGTTTTGTATTCATTTGTATAAATCTATGTTAATGACGAATGGTCTGTCGAAGTCCTTTAAAACATCATGTTTTGTATCTTTCTCCGAGAGGATGGCATGTTCGGTTGGTATCTTCCAATCAATACCGAGAGTGTCCATTAAGATTTTTGTCCTCAACTCTCACAAAGACAAAGGTGGTAAGAAAACAGCCTCACGGACAACACGTTTACCTCGACTGTTTATCATGATACGTCTTTCCAAAGTGCGTCGGATCTGTTGCTACAAAACCATTTTCAGCTACATATCCTTCACTTTTTGCCATGGCTTCGCCGTCGTCCCCTGCAATAGTGGACGTAACCTGTGAGTGTATATTTGTCTCTTTCATCATGCGAATCAAGCTCGTTTTTTGATGTCGTTCATCTGAATCTCTACATAAAAGACACAGAAACTCTTTGCAAATATAAGATAATTGTTGGAAACTAGCAAATTATGCGTGTTAAAAAAAATAATAAAAATGATAGGGACACCTTCGTCTCTATCAAAGAAACAAAGATGCCCCTATATATAGTAAGGTATCAGATAATGTGGGTATAAAAGGATTATCAAAAAATAAGTATTGATATTTAAAAACCAGAATATACTATCTTACTGAAATCTTCTGACCCTTAGCCTGAGCACAGGACAGGGTAGATGCCTTCACAATGTAAATGCCGGATGGAACTCGCAGAATCATTCTCTGCTTATCAGGCAACTGATAACTGTGAACCATCTTGCCATCCAATGTAAATACCTGAACCCTGTCGAGTTTCTCACTACCCAGAGCAGAAACAACAATCATGCCTGCAGCTGGTGAATAGGTCTTCAGCTGATTACTTTCAGCCTCAGCCTCTATCTGCTGAATACCGGTAGTACCACGAGTCTGGGTCAGGAAGTATCTGCCATGCTCATTTGCCTGAATGCTCACCTCATTACCATCCTGCAACTCGGTATACAGTTTGCTGGCAGCATCATAGAGATACAGCGGAGCATCGAGCTTGGCAACACCCTTGAAGTCAAGGCTCACCATTTCGTTCTTTTCTCCATTCTCCATGATTACACCCATTGGCATCCATTCAATTTTAGGAGTAGCATTCACTGCCACAGCCTGAGAACCTGCCACGGTATAAACCTGCGGAATATCCTTCAGGTTCTGATCGCATAGAAGATCTACATCCTCCTGCTCATCATAATCATCAGAAGCCTCTTCTCTCACGGCTATACGAGCCTTCGAACACTGTCCCTTAGCATTCTGAGCCGATACATTCAAATCTTTGATATAATCAGAAGCAATGGCGATACCAGAAGAGAGCAGACGGTCTACATACATCGCAGAAGTGAACTTCACCTCACTGACAGAAGCATCAATCTTCTTGACAAAGAACGACTGTGTAGGCTGGATAACGAAATCCTTACTACTTAAACCTGTAGAAGAAACGCTTCTTACAGCATCTCCCTCAATCAGCCATACAGCATTCTGTAATCCTTTATTCAACTCGAAGAACTTCTTCAGAGAGATAGAGCAGGTATATGGATTAGCCACGAGATAGAATCCGCTGTTATTATCCGTACCTAGCGCCTGAACCATCTGAGCAAGATGCTTTTCCTCGTTGTTGTAAGCAACGAGAAGTTTGCCATGGCCTTTGCTATTCTCAGCTGAAGAAACGATAGCAGATACATCCGGCTTGTCAACTCCCGTCTTACCACCAGAAGTCGATGCTCCATCATAATCGAAGTACTGATAGTTAGTATCTTCCTTTGGCAAGCGGAGAATCGCATTTGGCAATGCAGAACCATCAGTAGGTTTCTTAGGCAAGAGCGCATTACCAGCCTTGATAGCGAAGCCGCCGAAAGTTCCATCTGCGGTATAGCTCTCATCCACCTTATTATATACGTGACTCCAATAGCCGAGGTTTACAGCAAAACTGCTAGCCTCACCGTTTGGCTCACCATTTGGCTTATGCCATGCACCATGTTCACCCTTAGAAGTGATTTCCATCACATCACTCTTCATCCAAGCTCTCTGATAAACCGGATACTTACTTCGGCTATACGCAGCAGTACCGCCCACCTTATCAGTAAACTTGATATCCGTAAATGCCTTGGTCTTCTGCTGACCATCACTTGCTGGCACATACATATCACCTGCGTAGATATACTGCAGAGGTGAAGCCATGGTATACCACTTGTTAGGCTCCAGCTCCTTCTCTACCCAAGCCTTGTCATATACAAGATAGCACTGGTCACGAAGTTCGCCCTGAGGCTTGAAGTAAATCTGATGGCAGGTATTGCCATAGAACTTCTCACACTTCAGATTGCCGTTCACCAATCCCTTATTTTCATTATCTGCCTCATCCCAGTAAGCCATGATGTCGTACTGGATATACTTCGTTGCCTCATTACCCTTGCCATTGGTCAGCTTGGTAGCGATGCCATTGGTGCGACGGTAAACGATGTTACCGAGGTCAGGGAATGGCAAACCATTCAGATTACCAATAGTTACCTTGGTAAACTTCATTGGCACATAGCTGTTCAGCGTAGGAATGTCATAATTCACATAACCATCATCATACAGTTCTTGTTTAGAAGAGCGATGCCAGTTAACATCATTATTCCAGTTGGCATTCATACCGCCATCCGCAGTAGGAGTCCAGGTAATGAACTCCGGTACAATCTTCAGCTTGAGATAAGACTCGCCAGGGCAGTTGGTAGTTTCCTCAGAAGCAGCTCTCTTCTCGTAAACGAATCGAAGCTCGTAGTAGTATCCCTCGTGGAAATCAGCAACTGCATCATCTATAAACTTGAGGTTGAGAGTAGCCTGAGTCTTTTTATCAAAAGCAGGCAACTCTGCATTCTCCAATGTGGCAACCTGTGTATTCAGCTTCTTTTCCCATAAAGGATCATTCGTTGTTGCAACATACACCTTTGTCGAAGTACCATTGTCATCAATGAAAGTAAGAGGTTCAGTTATAGCTGTTCCACCTCTCATCGTAGCACTATGAAGAGGCACCTTCAAATATCTCTTAGAAGTCTTCAGCTTCTCCAACTGTGGCAAACCAATACGAAGCGATGCCTCATAGCTGCCATCATTGAAAGGATAATCCACATCATTGAATCCGAAGTTAAGCTTAGGACCATCCAACATCACACGTAAATCTACCGGTATAGCACCTGTACACAACAGAAAGGTTGTACCATTGATTACGTATGGAATATAGCCATCTGTCTCTTCTCCCTCAGGCTTCATATAGATTTGATGAGTTTTACCCAAGGGAAGCTTATCATTGCTGATGGTGATTTCGTTGCTGGCTGCTTCGTTCAACTTATTTTTCTCAGCTGTACCATCAAGATACCAGATGAACTTAACATTATTCAATGTTATCTTACCACCATTATGAGGGTCAGTTGTAGTCAATTGTCCCTTGATTTTAACCTCATAGTTGTCAGCTTGATCGCAAGGAATCTTATAATCCGTTACGATATTACCATCAGTATCAGTAATGATTGGATGCTGGCTAACCATTTCGAACCAGTCACTATATAGCGAGCAAATTTCTGCAGGTGAGCCCCAATTAGCCTTACCCTCAGCAGGATTACCTGTAGATACAGATACATAATACTTCTTACCTGTAGTCAAAGGATAGTCTTTATTGCTAAACACAATATAGGTTTCACCTTCACTGTCTACTTCTATCATATTAGTACCATCGATTTCAAAGTTCTTACACGTTTCCTCTGAATCGTATACGTCTACAGTACCATATTTATCACCATCAACTTTCGTCGTCGTTTTTTTCGTTATATCATATAAATTATATGAATAAAGTCCTTCACCAGAAACAGGTTTACCATCTTCATCCACTAAACGGAAATAAATTTTGGTATCTTTATGATCCAAGATTGCATTCAATGTCTCGTGGATAGCACGTATCTTCAGCTTGACGGTTCCAGTTGTAGCACCGCCACATACCGGCTTCTCCTGGAGTACCTCTACTTTTGCAGGTTCGATATAGATACGGATATCATCTACGGCATAATCGGCACCCTCAGTATTCTGACAATAGTTATCAATGACAACTCTAAAATCAGAGTAATTCTCTACACCAGATTCCTTCTGAATGACAATTTTACCATAAACCTGATACCATTTAGCCTTGGTTAAATCATCAACATTTGTCTTAAAATCTCCAGACGAGAAAGAATGAAGCTGTTTTTGACTCTGTATATTTCCTTCTGCATCATAATTCACTCCATAAAGTTTAAACATAACCTGAGGGACTTGTTTACCCTCTGAAGTCATATCTGCGACATTAGCAGAAAATATCATCTGCATACCCGTACAGAGATTTGCCTTAAAATCTGCAGCGGCAATCTGACGACTCTCATCAGAAGCATCCACATAAAGGAAGTGTCCGTACTGAGATCCATTCGTCATTTCGTACGTGCGATCATACAAGGGTTGACCTGTCCACCAAACATAATCATCCTTACCATCAGAAGATTTTCCAGAAATACCAGAAATATTAGCAGTTTTATAAAGTCCATAATCTCCATGAAGTGGGGAATGTCCAATACCAACAGAATAACCAGTAGCATCATAGTCTATCAAATCACGATATACGAAGCTATAGGCACGGCGATCCCATCTTGATGGCAATCGGTCTTGGTTGTCATCTGGAGTTGTTGGGGCTGCCACCGTTTGCTCATCATCATCATCGTCAAATGAAATAGGCTTGGTGGCTTGTTGATAATGCTCATCAAGATATGATATGGTTCTGTTATTATAGCCTTTAGCAGTTATCTGCTCATGCGTCATTGGATGGAATCCCATAAAACGAACATCAAAATTAGCTACAGGACACATATCGTTTCCTTCACCCAAATAAGCTACAACAAATACAGGAGTACCTTTATCTATAACCGGCTTTTCATTAGCAGCAATCTTCGAACCTTCTAAATTGTACCAGTCAGCATCATTCAGTTTTTCTTCACTTAAATCAAGAAAGCGAACTTTCCCTGATAACTTGCAATATTTTGATTTAGAAACATCATAAATACGCCATTCGATAAAACCTCCGTACTTAGAAACAGAGACATATTTTGACTTATCAAAATCAGCTTCAGTAATATCATTATTGTATACAACCTTTATCAAACTAGCAGGTTTCATCGGATAAAATGAGTATCGAGAAATATCATTCAATTGCAAACGCAATGTTGTTACTGACTTTTCATCCTTATAACCAAATGTAACCTTCTTATTATCTTCATAAGTATAATCACCATCATCATGATTACATAATGCAGCCATGATATCATCAGCAATCTTCTTTTTGGGAAGAATATGGAAGATGTAACGAATAGACAAAGTTGGTTCATGGAGCAGATAAGTCTTTGACTCATCCATTCCGTCAATATATCTACTTACATCACAGGCAATGGTCTCCCCTTTCCATGAATCGTTAACATGGGAAGTACTATAATTAACACCTATCCTATTGCTAGTAGGATGTGCACCGATATTATTGGCGAATAATCCCCATTTTCCCTTCTTGAATAATTTTGTTTGTGTTTCATCAACAACCTTAAGATGTTCTGATCCTTCATCAGTATTATAATTATACCAACGGAAATAACCACGAGGTTCAAGATCATTACCATCTCCCTCATACCTCTGGAATGGCAGGGACAAGAGAATCTGCGGATTGTATTCTTTTCCATCAACATAATAATAATACTCCCATTCATGGGTCTTCTGATAGGTATGCCCGTTCACCATATCCCAGTCCCCCTTCTTATTGGCGATACCTTCATAATGCTTAAATGGAAGATTATCTGGAGAATAGAGCTTTACATTTATCTTGCTCTTGAAAGCAGATGGTTCTTTTGTTATAACCCCATATTGAGCCTCATATCCTGTAAGATCATTGCTCAACAAACAATATACCTTCATATCAGAAGACCATGAAGAACCGGAAGGCAACTCGAAAGTTACATCCAATCCATTAGGTAACAAAGAAGAACCATCAGTCGATAGCAAGGTGTAATACCCCACACCCTCAGAAGTTTTGCGCAAAGCCAAAGCGCCATTATTAGAATTAGCACTTATGATTTTGCCAGCCTTATCAGCCAATACCCAACGCATATAGAAGTTGCTGACATCTTTCTTATCAGCTACGCCAAAATCAGATAGGATATCAGGAACTATATCTTTCAAACTTACCTCAAGTTTTCCGCCTTTATATATTGCATCTACATCATGACTTGATTCAGCTGCTACATTGTCTGCAGAAAGTTCCAAAGGAAGCGCATCAAGTGTTTCCTGCTTTACAAACTTGAAGGAATATTCACCATTAATAATAGATGGCTCCTGAAGAATATAGGTATTTCCTTTATATGTTACCACCTTGGCATCATCGTCATTATTTGCCCAAGTACACTTCAAAACATAGTTCTCTACTTTTGCTCCTTCTGGAAGTTTCGAGAAATCAAAGGTCACAGTACGGTCTGCCTCATTAGCTATAACGGTTGAATTAAAGAAAATCAAATCAGAACCTTGAACTGCTGATGAAGAATTACTCAATTTATCTGTTATGGAAGCAACAGGAGTGGTAGCAGTCTCAGACTCAAATAACTGCCAACGCAAATACTTAGCATTGAAATCTGGCAAAGTAACATGGGTTGTGGTCGCAGCTTTTGGGATTATAGAAGTACTTTCTGCTTTGGAAAAAGTTGGTGACTTACTGCCATACTTAATCGCAGAAGACTTCAAGCCATCTTCTGTATATAAATCAAATTCCATCCTTTTGACGCCTGCAAGATTCTCTTTTTGGGTTAAGAGATTGGCATCGTTTGAAAGAAGGAGAACGAGTTTAGAATTATGGATATCAGTACCTTTAGGATCTACGTTATACTCAAAAAGAGATTGAAAAACCCCATATTGAGTCTTAGCTTTATCATAATACACATAATGATTGTCTTTCTTATGACCATGATATGGATAAGAGCCTACTTTAATACTATGACCATTATCAGTAGAAATATCCCAACTTGATATATCAAGTTTCACTCCATCTTTCTCAAAATAGAAACATGCATAATCAAATTTATTCCATATATAATTACTCCATTGCAATGATAATGGAGTGTCACCTTTTTTTACATATAAATCATCACTAGCCCATCCTTCCACTGGCATCAAAACCAATGAAAGGAGGAGGATGAGAGTACGATATATGTTTTTAATCTTATTCATAGCGATAGTATTTACGTGTATAATGTTTACGAGCAGCAAAGCTACTCAAATCCTTGGTGAAAAGTATCTTGTATGTTAGATACTTGCTCGTTTCACCTGGCACAGGGACGGTGACCTCGTAGAGGGCGCTCTGTTTGTCGGCTTTGTCATCATTGAAGATACCTTCGAAATAGCCGGTGGTCGTATTCCATGATGGAAGAGTTTTAAAAACCAGCTTGGCATTCGTTTCGGCAGCAGCGGCATCTGCCATACCTTCGGGGATTAACTCCCATTTTACATTGTCATAATCGATGGTTCCAGTCACATCTGTATCATCACCTTTTACTACCTTTGGCTGGATATGGAATTCCTCTTCCGGGTAATTACAGGTGTAGGAAAGAGTGGTTCCGTAATCTGTTATGGATGGATAGAGACCGATGGCAGTGAAGGACTGAACATCAAACTTCAACTTGTAATCATCTAAAGAGATTGGTAGAATGTGATGGTCGTTGCGAGCTATCGTTGTCCAATCCTTGAACAAGGCGTAACGCTTGACTCCTGCTGAAGTATTCAGGTTGATGATGAAATACTTGGAAGTATTGCCCGCTGCGCTTTCATTCACATAGAATGAAATCTCATTCTCTGGTTTATAATCGGTTACACCTGCCTTTATCATCTTTGGCGAAGACAGCGTATATCTATAATTCTCCGTTGCAGCCTGCCCTACCAGATTTGGAGAACATGTAACTTGATCATTATCTGCATCAGAATGCATTGGCAACAACATGATGTTATCAGCATCTGCATTATCTTTGCTATTCTTAGTAATATCGCTGATGGTAATATCATTGATTTCCAAAGGAGTAGAACTTGGATTCTTAAACTGAAGTGTAACCTTTGCCAGCATTCTTACTACCCAAAGATTCGTTTTATCAGTTGTTCCATCTTGGTTTACAGTAAGCGTCTGCTCATTGCTCATAGGAATACCTGAAAGAGAAGCATCGAAGCCATTGCCATTCATCTTATATTTCTTGTTCTTAAAATCAACAGCATAGCCGTTGGTCAACGTACCCAACTGCGTTTTATCAATATTGGCAAAAGAATAGACCTGATAGATGCCTGGGGCTACATTCTCCAGCGTAACCTCGTCTTCCTTAGCATGCTGAGCATCAACCTGAGTTTTCTCTATAGTTTGCACTACCTTATCACCTTTAGTAAGAACAACAAACCAGCTCTTCATATTCTCTGCATCGGAACCAGACTCCCACTCAGGGGTAAGAGCACGGCTATGAGGTGCAGCCTGACCTATAGAGCCAGCCGCAGAAGTAGAGAGCTTGAGATGAATGGTATAACCATTTTTGCTTCCTCCATCAGAATTATCAGACATAGAACTGTCGTCTGGCGAGCAAGCCGTAAAGGTGGCAAGCATCGTCAGTACCAACAGCGCCATTATCGTTTTTATCTTATTCATATCTATTACTCATTATTATCCGACTTATTACATGGAAGTCTCTGCATGGGTATACTTTGCCCACTTCTTGACAGCAATCTTGAGAACCATACCCTTCTTCTCACCCACTACTCCTTCTATCTTGATGCGATAGATGTTATTGCGGACTATGCCATAATACATAGGAGCGGTTTTAGAACCAGCACCTGTTGGATCACTATGGCGAATGGTATAGGTATAGTATTTATCTGTACCGGATTTACCAGGCTTAGGCTGCTTATTGATTGTGTCCCAATCAGAAAGCTCATAATACTTTCCTTTAAACACTAATCCTGTAGCATACTCTTCAGAATTATCAAAAGTAGTATTCTCCATCGCATAATCAAGAACGAAGAAAGAAGAGCTTGCTGAACCAAAAACTTTCTTGACAGGAAGGTATCCTGTAGCAGAAGACCAACTTGCATCATTTAACTTACGAACATTATAAGTAAGACCGCTTGGAGTAGAACCAGCATTTTTATCAGAAGTCCATGGATCTATCACATAGTTTGTTGCAGTCTTGTCGGTTCCAGAAGTTGTAGTCTCATCACCCAAATAGCTCAGAGTTGTTCCCATTTTATCGCCCACACGCTTGATGCAAAATTCACCGGAAGTAAGCTTGTTGTAAGGGAGAATAGACTCCAAAACAAAGCCACCCACTAAATTGTTTGAAACATCCTTCACATCAAAAGCATAAGTTCCGGTACCAGGATTTGTTGAAGAATCAACATACTTACCATCACCAGGATCAATATCAATACGGGCAGCCAGACGCTCAATATCAACATTTACTGTAAGCGGATTAGCCTCGGTTCCATCACCAGTAGCATTACCACTAGCAGAAGTCAACTCGGTAGTAGCATCCTTCTCTGAAGTCATGATAAAGTATTTCGAAGTAGAATCAAAAGCCGGAAGATGAGCATCTCTAAGTTCACTCAGTTTCTTGTTCAAGTAGGTTAGAGTGATGTCACCGGCATTCGCTACCACCAAAACATGATATGGCTTGGTAACGACGATTGGCGTACATTGCTTTTTCTCAAACGTATATACCTTATCATATCTGGCATCACCTGGCTTCTCTGTTGGTTTCTCAAAATAGAAAGCCTGCTCTATCTTTGCATCGCCATCGCTTATGCCTTTAGTGCTAGAGTAAAGAAATACGCAGACATTATTCACCTTATATTCGTTTTCAAAAGCCGTTTCTCTTCCATTACCCTCTTCCCCTCCTTGAGGACCTGCTGCACGAGACGTGGCTTGGGTATCACCAGCCACAGCTACCTGCACAGTAAAGTAAGCCTCTCCCTTGAAGGCGTCGGGCTTGCCGTCATCATCATCGGTGCTGCCAGCGCAAGATGCGAATGCACCGATGACAAGAACTGAAAGCAGAAGCAGATATATTGATTTCAACTTCTTCATAATCCTCTTAGTTGTTAAGTACTTCAAACTGTATTCTCTGACTCCAGCTCAGCGCATTCACACTGATAGTAATGTAAGCGTATTTCAACTTACCATCTTGAAGGAAGAACTGTAACTTATAGTCATAAGCTCTATCCAAGAACTCTTGTGGAGTATACATATATTCCTCACTGGTGCGAACTCGGCTCAAGAGATCTGGTAAATCTACATCTACAACAGTCTTGCCTGTTTCCTTGTTGGCGATGATCAATTTTCCATCGTCCTTCGCCTTATCGTGATAAATCAGACGGGAGGTCATAAAGTCGGCATGAGCTATCTTGCCCACTCCTTCCAATTCATTACCATTAACATCACCAGCGGTAGAACCTTCACGGTCTTCTGTATTCCAAACAGCATGTGGAGTATAGATTACCTGATTAGTCTCATCGAGTGAATTGTCGCAGAGGATGCGGGAGTTATGGTCTTGAATGATAAAACTATAGTCGTTTACATCCATTGTGGTTGGGTCGTTGAGTTCACGCAAGGTAACATTAATCTTCTTGGTATCACGTACCAGCGAAACGGTGGTATAGTTAGGACGGGTAGCGGAATACTCTACCAGCGCATCTGTCTTACCATGCCACAGGGTATCGAGTGGCAAGTTGTGGTTATCTATGATATAATAACCATTGCGCTGAACCTTATCAAGGTTTACCTCCAATTTATCCATCTTATCGCCCACAGCAGGTTCTGTACGAACGAACTTTGCACGCTGAGTATTCAACTGATCAGCATAAGCATTCTGTCCTGCCAAAGCTATGAACTGATACTTGCCTGGTTGAAGATCGGTAATATGCATTTTATAGTCTATATTTTTCAAAGGCAGCGCAGATAAAGAGTTTGCCTCTTCGAATTTCTTCACAAAATTTCCATTTTCATCATAGACATAAAGGGTTACCGCCCCAACATGATCATTGAACATGTCAGCACGCTGCAAGTTATAGTCATACTTAAACTTGACATAAATCCCTGTAGGACAATCGTCGGTGTCGGTATGCCACATATCACAAGAGGCAACCATCAAGAGTGTAGCAATCGCCAGCACTCCTCTTTTCACCAAGCTAAAAATCTGCGCTTTCATATATTTCTTCGTTTTATATATATTGAATCTAATTATTATCACATGAAGTGTCGGACAGAATCCGAATATCACCATCTCTTTGCATCTGGCGATGCGATGCCTTGTTGTACAACAAGCTGTTTATCAGAATATTTCTGATGTAGTTCTTTTGTTTTTTTTTAATGCCCCCACCTAAAAAAGGTGGGTGGGGGCAAGATTATTTTTACTGAAGGATTGTACCCTGCGTACGAACAGCCCAAGAGAGAGCATTGATCTTGCAAGAGATATAACGCTTCAAGTTATCATCAGGAGTATCGTCATTGTTTACATTAAGTTCACCTGGTGTTGAAGCACCAATTGCTGCTACGCCAGTAACATCAAGTTTATACCAGTTGTTACGGAGAACACCATAACGACCCAACCAATTCTGCTCATTATTTGTGCCAGGATAAGATAAAGTTGTCTTGGTTGAAGGATTCCAAGGAGTCAACTCGTCACCAAAGTGCTTAATCAAAATGGTATAGTATGCATAACCATCCTTGAACTCATTAACCTTAATAGATGGTTTGAATTTTGTTAAGTCGGCTGCAGTGACTTCCTTGTCTGTTGTACCATCAGTTAAAATCATCTTTGTGATAGTCACTTCTCCTGCAGCATCGGCAAATTCAACATCCTTTACCTTAATAGTCGCTGTTGTAGTATGATAATAATTAGCTTTTACATTAGCATCACCAATTTCTGCCAAGAATCTCTTACCAATTTCAGTCTTGACGTCAGCTTTAGAATATACCACACCCTTGTTGTCGTCAATTGTGAAGAAAGTACCGTCAGAGTAACCATCAGGGGTAATCTTCATCTTTACAATTGCACAAGTTGTCTCCTTTACATTCTGGTGAGCTACATTAAATGTATTCTCATAACAATAAGTGCTTGCGCCACCTGCCAATGTTGGTTCAGCATTTCCATCAGTGAAAGCAGGAGCAACATCATAATTAGCATCCTTGCCCCAATAGGTTCTGTAATTACCAGTAGCAATTGGAGAAATACCTGCAAAACGGTAAGAATTACGGTCATAGTCTACATGGGATGCTGTTGTAAAATCTGTAGCATCAGACTTATAACCATTCCAAGTATTATCATACTGGCGAGTCAAATAAGAAGAGGTATTTACATTAGCCAATCTCCAACCCTCCAAAGAATATGCAAAAGTTTTTGCTGTACTACCGCTACCTACACTAACTTTATTTGTAGAAGTACCTGTAGCATTTCCCAAAGTTACCTTAGCAGCCAAACGCTCAACATAAATATTAGCAGCAGGATGAGAAGTTGCCTCTGACTCTGTTTTATAAATTTTATCTGTAACATCTGTCAATGTTGTAGCTTTCTCAGTACTAATATCAGCATCACCTGGCTTGCTAATGATAACAGCATTTGACATCATCAGATTTTCCTTTGTCAAAGATTTTTCTATATTCTTCTTTGACAAGTCCGCAAAGGTACCAGTAAAGTCAGTTCCATTTACCAGTAAAGTATTAGTAGGAGTTACTTTTAATGCATCATTATGGTTCAATACAACAAAAGCATATATTTTATCTGTAGACGATGCAGAAATCACGTTGATTTTCTGAACCTTTGATAAAGTGGTAGAGATTTGATCACTAGGCGTAAGATCCTTCTTCCAGCCACTCAAATTATAAGCAGCCTTGATTTGTGCTGTTGCTTCATCTGCTCCCGCAAAAAGGATAAGAGTGGCATCATTAACTTTGTACTCTTCTGCATCACCATGATCAAGAACATCATTAGCTGCACGCGAGGTTGACTGAGGCTGAGTAGGCAAATTCAATGTTACATTAACAAAGCCTTGACCATCGGCACCAAACTTACCAGTTCCACCACCATTCAGATCATCACTACTTGAACAAGAACCGAGCATCAGCCCTGCCAATGCAACGGAAAATAATAAAGTTTTCTTCATCTTGTAAGTTATTATTGTTGTTATTAATATTTTATTTCTTTACTTATAACCGCTCTTAAAAATCTAATTATATTACATTTTTATATATTTGGTTTACCATTCATCTAACACGTTATATTTGAGGTATTTTCTGAAGTTTACTTAGAAAATTTTGACTGGTTCAGGAGACTGTCCCAAGCCAGAGCAGTGCCCTGACTCTAAGGAACAGCTATATGAACCTAAACAGACAGTATGTATAACTTTATAGATTCTGTAAATTTTCTTTTGCAGAAGCAACACCAGCCTTGGCAGCCTGCTCCAGATAATAACGAGCTCGCTTCTCGTTGCCCTTCAGCATCTCATAGACACCTCGGGCATTCTGGGCATCGGCACTGTTTCCTGCCTTGTCGAGATATGATTTCGCATCTTCTGCATCACCGGCATTCAAGCGGGTTATGGCTGCATTCAGATTCGCTGTCTCATTCTCCGGGAACATGCGGACGGCAATCTCCATCACATCATTAAACTCCTTGCTGCCTGGCTCGTAAGTCTGGGCTACCAGGAACATCTCCTCCTGACTCAACTGCTGTGGCTTGGTCTTGATAATCTCCTTTGCCTCTTCCACATCGAAAGGTTTCACCTTATAAGTAATGTGGTAGTCGGAATGACGGAGTGCCGGATACCAGGTGTCGAGCATAAAGCGATACTGTGAAGGATACTGCTTCTTAATCTTCAACTCGCGGGCATCAGGATTCAGACTCTTATCATCAATAATCGCCAGAATGGCACTCTTATGCTCCAGGTTGCTACCTTTAATATAAGCTATCAGTCCATCCCAATCCTCTGGAGTAGAAGAAACCGTAAAGAGACTGTTAGGCAACTTCACCATGCGGCGAACATAATCGGTAAGCGTCTTAGCACGGTTCTTTGCCAGATAATCATTATGGGTGTAAGGACTCTCAGGTGAAGCATAACCATGAATATTGATGCCGCTCACTTCGAGATTCTTATCTTCCTTCAATGCATTGATGGTGCGGATGATGCTATCCAACTGTGCAGGATTACGGCGATAATCTGGATGCAACTCTATGCGGTCTACAGGGAAATCAATATAGGCGCGCTTATCCAGATGACGGACCTTGATTGCCTCTACCTCCGGACGGACGAAAGAAGCTACCGGCTGGCGACGACGAGTGATGGTAAAATCAGTACCATCCTGCAAATCACCACAACCGCAGAGGTCCTCGTGAATTTCGAGATCGTAGTTCCTTACCTTGGAAGACAGAGGAACGGATGCCAGATACTTCACGGTCTGCTGCTTCTTGTTGTCTCGCTTCACCACGAAAGCCTGAGGAGAAAGCTGCAACTGTTTCTTTCCAACCCCTCGGTCAAACATGATCTGCTGTCTTCTACCGTTGATAACAATCTCAGGCATCTTGAGCAACTCTCCCTTATGCTTGATAATCGGAGTATACACAAGCTGGTTGTTAGTAGGGAGATCCAGGGAATCGAGATTCAGATCCATCATAACCGTAATCAGGTCACTGTGATGAGACATCTCTACATGAGATACCTGAATCTTATCGGCAGCCAACTTGAGCCTCTTGCAATCCTGGGCTGCAAGAGGCATAGCCATCAAAAGAGAGCTGAATAATAATATGTAGTTCTTAAATTCTTTCATACTCATAGATTATATTTAATGAGTTACAACATATAAATAAGAGAAATGGCTGCCTTGGTAGGACCCACATAGTTGTCATGAGATGACTTCTCCTTCTCGCCACAGGCACCGCACTTGAACTTGTCGTACTGGATATAATCATATCCGAAACCTACAGAGGTTTCCAGGTTCCAGTGCTTGGAAAGAGGCCATTGATAACCAGCGGTCACACCACCACCTACATACCATCCTTCGTAACGATGGTCGCGTAGAGATTTGAAAATGCCAAGGGGTAGCTTCACTCCTCCTGCATTAAACTGTCCGCCCATGGCATGAACACCCAAGAACCAGCCATTAAAGCTCTGGCAGAACCAGTAACGATATTCTGGTTGCAAAAGCCAATGACGGAGGCTTGACTGGTCGCCGCCGGACTGTTTCCAAGGATTGAAGCCAAAGAATACCTGAGCGGTATGCTTCTTGCCTAAGGCAGTCTCGACACCGAGATTAGGAGTTGTTGTAGCCCAATATAAGAGGTTGGACTTGACTCCCGTGTTTTGCGCATAATTAGCTAGTGATACAAATATGAGTAACACTAAAGCTAAAATTAATCGTTTCACCATCTATTAAAAGAGTTTAGTTAAGTCTATTTATTTATTTCGCTTTTATTATATAAATAGGTAATTATAAAATTAACCGTTTACATGATAGTTCGCATTTTCTTGGGGCAAAAGTAATAAAAAGAAATGAATAGGGGGGGGGTATTTTTCGTAACTTTTTGGTGGAAAAAAACATTTTAGTACGTAATTTTGCTGATTTTATAATGAAAATCCACCATTCATTAACATTTTATACATGGAATAAAGGTAAAAAAGTAAAAAGGTAAAAAAGTAAAAGGAGCTGCGACCATCTCCGAAATCCTAGACCGAACAGGTCTAAAATCTGCGTCATCTGCGAAATCTGCGTGACCTAAAAAACAATCAGCGTGAGAAAAAGAAAGATTCCGCGTGAAAACAAAAAAGCCTC
>ERZ1027238.292-NODE-292-length-17543-cov-39.077710_pt1 | contig 17543 bp, 9 predicted proteins | sample MGYA00519477_ERZ1027238 | MGnify/ENA primary metagenome ERZ1027238 (study PRJEB26926, sample SAMN06164638) | human gut metagenome | biome: ENVO:00009003; feature: ENVO:2100002; material: ENVO:00002003 | host: Homo sapiens | place: USA | collected 2012 ...
TTATGAAAAAAATGAATTTGCTCGTAATGAGCTTGGTTTCAGCCGCAGCTTTGTCATTCACTAGCTGCAGCAGTAATGATGATTTGGCTGGCAACGCTGGTCAGGAGAAGGTAGATGGTTTCTACATGACTTTGACAGTACAGTCTCCAAATGCTAGCGGCACTAGAACTGTTCAGAGCAATGAGTATAATGCTTCTGAAGCAGAATCTAAAATTACAAGTGGTACATTCTTCTTGATGGACTCAAAAAACAAGATTGTTTTCAGCAAGAAGGTTAAAAACTTGGAATGGGATAAAACTGGCAAGACACAGCTTGAAATTCCTGTTGAGGACGTAATTGCTGGTGCAGAATACAAAGTATATTTCTTGGCTAACACCGACAGCGACGACCCATTGAACAGCACATTCTCGTTTACACCAACTCCAGAAACTACAGCAACTACAGATAACAAGTTCGTAGGCGACTTTGCAAAAGCCAACAATTTTGCTATGTTCAATGAAAACGACAAGGATGTAGATGGTAATAGCTATACTGTAACATTCAAAGATGAGAACAAGTCAAAAACCAATGCTGCAAAGGTTAACAAGACCATCAAATTGGAGCGCATTACTGCACGTATCGACCAGCCAACATCTAATGAGACTAGTATCAAACCTTATCCTACAGATGAGAATCATAAGGCGACTGCAGCAGAGAAGAAGGCAATGGCTGATGCTATCGATAGAGTTGCTAAGATTGAGTTGACTAGCTATGCTATCTCTAACGTTGCCAACACTACAAACATCATGCAGAAGTGGAACGATACACAGCTCCTCATCCCTTCTTCAGCAACAGGTTTCAAATACATCCAGCCAACTGATGAGTTTGGTACCAAGACTTTGTTCCTGAATGCAGAATACTTCAATCCTATTGTAAAGGACGAAAATGGAAAGGTTAAAGACGAACATAAGGACTATGTATTTGAGAACAACAATGATAATGCTGCGACCTCAATGTATTTCGAATATAAGGTTACATTGAAGGATAAAGCTGGCACTCATAAAGATTTCTCAGATGGAACATTCTATCGTTACAACAACATTATCTACACAAGTTTTGAAGATATCTTCACTGCTTACAACGATGTTAAGGGTCTCTTCAATGATCAAAAGGCAGATGCTCTCAAAAAAGAGGTGGATGATGCAAAGAAGGCTACAGATTCAGAAGCTGAGTTGGACAAACTCCGCCAGAAGTATGATATAGAGATCTTCAACCAAGGTAAGACTTATTACAAGATGGCAATCAAAGACAAGTTCATCGGTTATGATAACGCTATCCAGCGTAATACTGTTTACCAGTTGAATGTAAAGAATGTCTTCAACGTTGGTGCCCAGGTTCCTAACGGCACACCTGACAAGGAAGGTTTGTTCTATCTCGATGTTGAGGTTTCTGTTAACCCTTGGGTTCTCAACACAGAAGACGTTGACTTGCAGTAATATTCCGTCAAACCAGACAGATAAAATATAAATACTTATATATATACCAAGACTCTCGGGGGAGCAATCCTCCTCCGAGAGTTTATCAACCAAACGTTCGTTCTGAAAAGAACGAAAACATTCTTAAAAGATAACTAACATTGCCGCCCATGTATAAAAGGCGGGAGATACAAAGACGTGCCGTCATACCCCCAACCCGAAAGACTGGCACTTTTCATCCTTAGATAATAACGATGCCGAAGGCAACGAAACAGAGAGCTGATAAAGCAAAGATATTCGCTACCTACGGCACTCTCTATATAAAATAAGTAAAAGTAAAAGATTATAAAAGATAAAGAATATGGCACATTTCCTCAACAACAAATGTTGCAAGCTGGTTTGCATCTCAGCCATCGCACTCACTTCTCTTTCATCATGCATGAAAGATGAGATCACGAGCTGCCCTACAGCCCCGGACGGCCCTACAGCTAAGTTGTCGCTCAAATTCGACTATACTTATAATGTGAAAGAGGCTGATGCTTTCTCTGCTGAGGTGAAGAACCTCAACGTTTATGTATTCGATAAGAACGGTAAGTTCGTAGATAACTATACCGAGTCGGCTGACAAGTTTGAAACAGGTCATAAGATGGAAATCACAGACCTGCAAGCAGGCAAGTATACCTTCGTCTGCCTGGCTCGTGACAAGCAGCCTGCCGCAATGGGAACAAGAGCCGAAGGTGATGATGAGACCGAGTTTAGCTTTACTAAACTTACCCCAGGTATCTCTACCATCAATGACCTGCAAGAGGAAATGGGCAAAAAAAACGCAGAAGAATCCGTTAACGACAAGCACTTCACCGCCCTCTATACCGCACAGGACTCCCTCAACTTTGATGGAGAAAACGATGTGCAGGGAAAATTGAGTCTGATGAAGTGTACCAAGACATACCGCGTGGTGATGCTTCCATTCGAACCCGACCAGGAAGGATTTACAGCCGAAAACTTCGATGTAGAAATCAAAGGTTCCGCTGCCCTACTCGACTATAAGGGCGACAAGGTAAAGCCAAAGGCAATCACCTATCTTCCTTATGAGAAGAAACTGGTAGAAAACCACAGCGGCAAGACCGAGGTAGAAGGCGAAGACGTAGAAAAGGCGCTGGTTTACGACCTGTCATCATCACGTATGTTCGAAACCAAAGATGACAACAAGAGTCGCGCTGCCGACGGATCCAGCCAATATGATGACAAGCGCATCGTCATCACAGACAAGCGTATCAACAAAGTCATCTTCAACCACTCCCTGCCTTGGTTCCTCTCACTCTGTGCCAGCGACCGCTACGGCAAAGACTGGAGCGACCAGCAGTATCTGGACCGCCAGGACCATTACACTCTGGTATTCTACGTGCCAGCTCCAAGTTCTACCTACAGCATGGATGCAAGAATCAAGGTAAACAACTGGGTTCTGAATCTTCAGAATGCCGACCTGGGAAAATAAGAAAAGAAAGAAGTATAAGTAAAAGAAAGAAAACATGAAACGCTATCAATCTACTCTGACCAAGATGACACGCCCAGTGTGTATGGCACTCGCTGCTTTGCTCACGGTAGGCGCAATGGCATCCTGTTCAGAGAACGAAAATACAGAAACAGCTCAAAGCGACAATGCCTATCTGAGCCTCAGTTTCTCTACCGGCACCGGAAACAGTACCAGAGCCGGAGAAACTAGCGGAAAGGCTCTTGCCGACAATGAGACTGATGCGAATCCTACTCAGGAGAGCGACATCCATAATATCAAGGTATGGGTGTTCAAATCAAATACCGGCGATGAAGCTACTCCTATCTCTTATAAAGCAGAGACGCTGAGCGAAGTGAAGAACGGTAACTATACCCTGAACCTCCGATTCCTGAGAAAGATTGGCGGCGAAGAAGTAAAGAACATCGACCTTTACATCCTGGCAAACTCTGAGAGCATCAACATGCTGGACCAGATGAAAGGCAAAGACCTCAGTTCTGTTACCCGCAAAGATCTGAAAGAAGTCAGCTTTACCTCACCTTTCGGTATCAATCGCGATGGTAGTGCAGAAAACCAAGAAGTGCCAGCCGGAAAGGGACTCCCTATCTCCCGTGCCATCACTCAAATCTCTGTAGACAGCCATGTGGCTGATACAGAAGAAGGAGCCAAAGACAAAGGCATCAAGATTCCTTTGGTTCGCGCCGTTTCGAAGCTCCATTTTTACTTTGCCCGCAAAAAGGGTACTGATGCCAACACCAGTCAGGTAAAGGTAATAAGAATAGAGGTAGAAGGCAATACCATTCCTACTGCCAGCTATGTTTTTCCCGACGAAGCGATATATAACGAGAATGGTTACAACCAGGACGTTACAAGTCAGAAATACGACACAGGTACGACTTACGTACCTACCGCTCTGAAACTGGCAGGTGTAGAGAACACGGATATCAAGGATGTGGAGGATCCTAAGAGTTTCATCAAAACGAGTAATCAGTCTGCCCAGGAATATCTGGATGCTCTTAATAAGGAAGGAATCAAATCTCATGATCTCTGTTATCTCCGTGAGACCAACAAAGCCATCCGAGGCACCATCTACTATTCATTAGATGGCGGAGTAACCGAGAAGCACGAGACCTTCAATATTCCTTCTGAAGGAAATGCCATCAGAAACAGAGAACTGGTAGTTTATGGTTATTTCCTCAACGGACAGATGGGCAAACTCACCGTTACTCCTACCATTCAGGAATGGCAGGATGGAGGAACGTTCGATTTCATCGATGCCTCTACCAACGTGGTTATTCCTGACAAAGATCAGACCGACTGGGGCTACAAGGTATATTACGGTTTCCCAAAACTCGGACCGATGATTACGCTCGAGGATATCGATACCAAAGGTAAGCCTTGGATTCTCCAGACAGACAACCCGATGTTCGGATTCGTACAATGCGATAAGGATGGCAACTATGATGATCATAAAGATCCGGTTTACGATCCAATCATTTCAGACCAAAACGATGGAAACAAAATAATTGGATATACTTATCATATAGATGATTTCATCATCAATAAAAGTGGTAAGAAGGATACGCTTTACTTCTATGTGGTTCCGAAAAGCAGACTGGATCTGGCAAAGCCACACAATGTAAAGGCGCATGTCTTCCTGACGAAATATCCAAACGATAAGTTTATCCTGAATCCAGGTTTCAAATATAAAGGATGTAAGGAGGGCAAATTCGCCGGTAAGGATATTCACTTTGAACAAGTATTATAAAGACAACAGAAAATAACATTCATCATGAAGAAGTTATATATAGACATAAGATTCGCAAAATGCATCTTGGCTCTTACGGCAGGATGGCTCATGGCAGGATGCTCAGCTGAAGACGAACTGGGAAACGGTTCGGCTACACAACAGTTGAGCATGACTCCCATGATCAACGACCTGCAGACCACAAGAGTGAAGGAAGAAGAGAATCTTCATGAAAAAACTCTGTCTTCTCTTGACTTTAAGATGTTCGGACCAACAAATAATGGTGATTGTAGAATCGACTGCCAGTTTACAAGACCGGTAGAAAACCAGGCAGAGGTATTGGCTTCCGGCGACTGGAAATCGGAACACCATCTTGATGTGAATAATACTTATCATTACTATGCTGTAGCCAATGCCAAGGAAGATCTCAAGGATAAGAATCTGAAAGAACTCCTTGCCAGCACCCAGCAGGATGATGATATCTGGATGCCAGCTACCATGGTAAACGACAAGAAATTCCTGATGAGCAGCCAAGGTGAGTATACCATCAACCAAGATCCGGAACAGAATATCCCTGTAAAACTGGTAAGAGCGGCAGCTAAAATCAAGCTGAACATCTCATCTACAGTGAAGGATTACCATATTTCAGACGTTCAGTGGAAACTCATCAATTACAATACCAATACTACCATCTTTGCTGGTGCTGATCAAACCGCAACTCCACCTATCATATCAGACAACAATACCTGGAGCCCGGCAGCATCTGCAGAAGATGAGAAGGGAAATAAGGTCTTCACGGTAACCACCTACAGTTATTCCACCCAATGGGAAACTCAGGAAAAAATGCCACAGATTGTAGCAAAGGTCAACTTTAAATATAAGGACGATCCTAAAAAGGATACCCTGATGGTATTGAATATACCGGTTCGTGACCCTCAGGGTGACAAGAGGTTAGACCGCAACTATATCTATACCGTCAATGCCGTCATCAAATATCTGGATACCAATACGCATATCGATTACGACGGAGATACAGATTATCTGAAATGGCAGATTGCCAAATGGACCCAGGGTGAAGATACTTATGTGAAGGGAGATAAAGCCAGTTTCCTCGTGGTATATCCTACCCAAGTGGACCTCAAGGATCCGATGGATTGGGGAACAGAATGCTGGTGCATCGACTGGTTTGCATCCTGCCCTATCGATCTGCCATATCAGGAAAAGAAAGTATATTACTTTGATAAGAATGGTAATAAAAAAGAGGATTTCAACCTGGCTAGTCAGATCAACAGCCAGTCTGACAAAAACGTTAGTGACAATAATCGAGGAAAGATAGATGTCCATGGTAACAAACCGGAATATACCATTGCCTACATCAACTTCCTCGTAAAGGCCGGATCCAAATCTCAGAAAGTGAATGTAAGGAAGTACCCTGCCATCTATTCACTCAATGTGGCAAATGCAGAGGCTTCAGACAAGCAGAACACGCAAAACAGACTTTACACGCTGCAGTTTACCACCAACCAGGGCATCGGCGGTTACACGATAGCCAAGCCTCAACTCGATAGCGAAAACAAGTCTACAGACAAGACGGTTTCCCCTGCCTTGATCATGGCATCTGCCAGACATAGCAACGAAACAGCAGGAAGCAACGAGGCTGCAAGAAGATACTGCCAAAGTTACAGCGAGAAGGCAACAACGCTGAAAGGTGAAACGCTGAACATGCATGGCTGGCGACTTCCTACCACAGACGAGGTTAAGCTGATCTACCAGCTGGCAAACAATAACAACGTGGTAGACAGTCAGATTCTCAGCAACGCATACTACTGGACCCTGGATGGCACGAAGGCAGCCTTTAATGGTAATGGCGCACAGGAAGTAAACAGCACATACGTTCGCTGCGTTCACGACCTCACCTTAGAGGAAATTAAGAAAATTGAGAACCAAGGTTTTGAATAACAGAAGGTAAGCAAGATGAAAAAATATAAATTATATATCGGAATCATGATGATTCTGTTAACAGCAATGTTGACAGGCTGTTCCGACAATATACCCGACAATATCACTTCTCCTACCGAAGCAAACGAAGCAGAAGAAGGTTACTATACGGCAAACTTCAATGTATCCATCCCCAGCTTCGAACAGCAGGTTACCCGAAGCACCCTGTTTACGAATGAAGGCATCGGGAAAAACTGCGTCAAGCTGTTCTGCTTCGATGAGGAAGGGCAGTTCGTGGGTTTCGGAAAAGTCGGGGAATTCGGTGAAATCAAAGGTTTCAGAAGAGACGTAGACGGCAACATCATACAAAACGGCGACAAAGATATCGACAATAATGGACAAACCACCCCTCGGAATTTTTCTGCCCAGATTCCCAACAAGACGGCTCGCATCCATCTGGTGGCAAATACAGAAAGCCAGTACAAGACCATCGACTGGGAAAACCAGTCAAAATGGGTGGGTATGCACGAGAATATACTGATGACCACCTTCGAGACAGAGTATGGTGAGGATCAGGCTGCGCTGACCCGATACTGGGGCTACATCAAGGAAGATTCGCCAGAGAAACTCAAGGAATATCTCCGCCAGGATACTACCAAGCAGGATTACATCATCCATCTTATCAGAGACAGAGCCAAGATTTCGGCAGAATGGAGTAAGCAAGCCAAAGATGCCAATTCAAATCTCAAAGACGAGGACTTGACGATGACTGTGGTGAATGGTATGGCATACGGAACGCTGGCTCCCTTCAACAGAGACAGTCTGTTATTCAACCCTACTACAGGAGATGATAAGTGGGAATGGAAGGTGGATTATGTAACTCCTGCCATCAGTAACAAAAAGATGAAAGGTGATAAAAAACAGATGTATAATCCTACCGCAGCATTCGAAGATAGAAACCTGCCTACTGATCCGGCAAAGGTATTGCTGAAATACAACGGACTATGTTACCTGATATACTTGCAGAATCAGGACAACGTTCCTTATGCCATCAAGCGAAATTACGAATATAAAATAATCATCGACAAACTGGACGAAAGCTATGGTAAGGGAAGTTTGGAGGAAGCACTGAAAAGCGCACCTGTCAATAATCCTTGGATTAGAGTGGAACAATACATTCCGGGAGTGAAGGATGGTAATTATGAACTCGCCATCAACGAGGGCACCTATCAGACCACCAATGCAGCTTCCGGTTCTGACCAATTCATCGAATTCACCTATAAGGGCAATGATGCAGCCGACAAGAAGCCTACGGATTTCGTGGCTTTATGGACTGAGAACCTGTCATTAGGAACTACAGCTGCACCAGTGGTTACCAGCTATGATTATAAGACCGGTACCGGTACCATTAAGTACAAGCTGGGCACGGTAGACAAGACCTGGCGAGAAGGCATCATCTACCTCACCGACAAGAAGCATGGACTCAACAGAAACATCCATCTCTATAGCATCAACGAGGTGCAGTATCAGGTAAATGCTCCTGCCAACATCGGAACAAATGCAAATGCCGAAGCGGAATTTACCTTTACCGTTCCTGCCAACTACCCGAAGGAGCTGTTGCCAGTAACCATGAAGTTTGCATCGGGCGATGTAGTTCCAGAGGACTGTGACATAGAGTACAGTTCTACAAATGAAATTGGCAAGACTTGGAACAGCTGGTATGTATTCAAGGCTGGTGAAGCCGGCAAGACATACACCGTGAAGCTGAAGAATGTCCGTCAGGCGAATGCCGGAACAAGCGGCAGCTATTACGTGAAGATGGACAATGCCAACCAAGGAAAGGCCAAGAAGTTTGAATTCACCTATCAGTAACAGAACTTTCGCATGTGGTTCAAGAACGGGCTGAAGGCCCAAAAGCTCCTAGCTCAGGGCAGCGCCCTGGGTATAATAGCAATCAGCAAGGCGCCCTGTAAGGGCGACAAGTTTGCGTCCATAATAAGTAGCTGTATCACACTTCTGTCAAGCAATTCAAGCTGTTCAGCCAAGCACCTCAAGTAGTTCAGTAAGCGAGTTCAGACGTCTCAGTTAGCTGATGCAGACGTCTCGATAAGCCTACGGATACGGCTCCGTTAGCTTACGCAGTAATATCTGTAACCCGATGCAGTCATATCTGTAACCCGATGCAGTCATATCAGTAACCCAGCGCAGTCTTCATATGAACAAATTTTATATAATAATCTATCATCCATCACGATTTATATGTATTACACATCTTAATATACTAATATACAGACACTTGAATAGCGTGATAGATACTTCGAAAACGGAAATATCCATCACGCTATCCATCACGATTTGGGGGTATCCCTCACGATTTTCTCACTACACTCTATCAGATACTGCATATCATTGTTGAAAAGCTTGCGATAGATGGCATCAGACCTTAAAGAATTAGATTCGTGTGATTGCCGGCATATGGCAGCAACCATGCAAATCAAGATGTTCGAACCAAATAAACGTGGAAGTATGACTGTTTAAGTTATGAGTTATAGAGTATTAAGACAACACACCTTACGCTTCGGATATGTACGTATTAAAAGGAGAAACGAGAGTGTTATCAACATAAGCAAAGAAACAAAAAAGTTCCGTTGCATTCTGCAAAACAACAGTTTTACGTCAGCAACGGAACTTACTATATTAACTATGCGAATTTCATCTTAATGGTAATAACAGCCTTATGGAGCTTGCCACCTTTATTATATACCATCGTTGGTTTGATGGTATAAGTCTTGCCCTTTTCGGAGTGACCAGGATTATGACCCACGGTCAAGCCATAGCCAACGGCATCATACTCATAGTAGATAGGAGCATCGCCCCAAGAACTGGCTGTGCCATCGGCTGCAATCCAGAAACCAATGCCATTGGCAGAGTAAGCATACGACACCTTGCCATCAGGATTAGTCAAGCCCACAGCCACCTTGCCATCAGCAGGACCCGTGAAGCCCTCAGCTTTCACAACGCCAGCCTCCAATGTAGCACTTGCAATCTCAGAAGGCTGCAACTTGAATGCCTTTGCAATCTTCTCCATGACACCATCATTCAAGAGATTGAAGGTATGCAGAGGATAGCTTTCGCTGCTTGCGTCAAGACTAACTTCAAGTGAAGTCTCCACGTCAGTAGGGACGCCTTCTGGTATCGTCACGTTACCCAGCAAGTCTGTACCCAAGAACTTCACACGATAAGGCCATTGCTCATCATTGGTCTCATCATCATCCCAGGCATTACGATTATACTTATCAGGAGCAGCCAGTACACAGAGGTACAATCGCTCGGTATTGGCAGGAACTTCGTAGGTTGCTGTGCCTTTCTTGCCTGTATGCATCTCGCCATAATGCGACTTGCCATCCTTGGTGATTGCCACAAAACCATAACGATAATTCTGCTGAGTATTGCTCTGTGAATTATACTTGGTCACAGTACTCTTGGCATTACCATCTCCATCTACCACAGTACCTGGATCACCAGCTGCCAAAGCAGAACCAGGAGCCAAGCCCTCAAGCGTAGCACTTACCTTGCCTGAAGCAGGAACATTCAGCGGGATGAGGTTGAAACCTGTTGTACCCGGACAGTTAGTATAAGCCACCTGATAACAGCCATCGTTCTTATACAGTTTGGTAGAATAGTTAATGGCAGCCTCCTTCTTATACTGATGCACAGCCTTGAAATCATAGTCAGCACAATGAGCACTATACGCATACAAATCCTTGTAGAGTGCATCAAGACTATTGTTGCAATAGATGCGCATATAAGTCTGAAGCGGATCCTCCGGATATTTGCTCTCTTTCCAGATACGGGCGTATGACTCGATGCCATGCTTTTCAGTAAACCAATACTGGAACCAGTAGCTTGCGTAACGCATGAACTCATGGTTGAAATGGCGATGATGATTCTTGAGCCAAACAGCATAATGAGCGTCCTGGTCAAAACACTCGTTAGGATAATCCTGGAACGACTGCCACTGGGCACATTGTTCCCAATAAGCACAACCGCCTGCACCATTTTCACCAAAACCATAACGGAAACCGGCAGGCACAAGCTGAGAACCATCAGCCCTATCTATTGGCGTAACCTCACCCGTGAAGAGTTTGTCGGCAGAAACCTGATATTGGAAAGAGTGTCCTATCTCATGACCAATGGTTGAACCAACCGGCTTGCAGGTAGATGGATTTACCCAAAGAGCACCTATCTTGTCATCATAGCCAGAACCAGTAGCAAGCCATTCTGTCTGATAAAGGAGATAAATCTGCATCTTATGATTGTCAAGGACCGATTTTCCCTGTCCGACAGTTGCCATACCGAGTTTCTCTACATTGGTCTTATAGAACTGCTCAGCCTTCTGCAACAAGTCATCAATATCCACACGCAAAGCCTCCGGTACTGATTCCGCATTAGGATTATCTCCAAAGCCAGGCTCCCAGAACACAAAGAAGTGCTCGCTCTGCTTCATTCTCCACCACGACCATCTGGCATCGCTGCGGAGCATGTAGTCAGGTCCCTTTTCAAATCCTTCATTCCATGTACCAGGACAATAGTACTTACCATAGTTGGCTATCTTTGATTTATTCATCAGCTTCACATCCGATGGTTTGGGATTTACAGGAGTATCAGTTTCCATGGAATCATTACCGGAACTGCAACTACAGAATGATAATAAAAAGAACATTGACAATACTGTCACTATCCCCGTTTTCAGTTTAATTTGTTTCATGATTTATGTTTAAGTTGATTTTGATTAAATACAGAGATCTAAAGAGTTGGAAAAAATATCGCCCAATAGCTTATGTGTTTTGCTATTGGGCGAATTATTCGTTATTTCAAAAGAATTGTATTACTGCTCAGCAGCCTCATCTGGTTCCATTGGCCAGTATGGATTCTGGTACAATGAGGGTGTGTCATAAGTCTGAATAATAGTTGGCGCATAACAGTTGACCACCGCATGCACAACGGCTGTTGTGCATGCGCATATCAGCTGTTATGCAAGCGCACAACAGCTGTTGTGCGGCCGAAGATACTGACTGTCTCAACAACATATCCTATCTCATCCAATAACAAGAAGAGGGTGAATCATAAACTTATGACACCCCCTCTTAGTATAAGACCTAAGCAAAAGTTATATTTACTATAAACTCAACATACTTAGAAGGATCTTTCTTGCTAGCAAGAACACAGTGCACTTTGCCCGTTGTACCTGAAGCAATTTTTTCGTAACGTCCTATATTCAAACTACCGTCAACAGCTTGAACAAAGTACAGACATCCTGAGCCCCAATTTTGAATAGTACCATCCTTGGTGCACCAGAAGCCAATAACACCTGCATCTGTATTATAAGAAGCTGTGGTATTCCACGAATCGTCTGCATTTACCATGTACAATGCAATATCATTTTCTGTATTTGATACAGCATCATTCAATTCCTTAACAGTCATACCCAAACATGTAGTAATTGCATGTTCATAATCAGCATACTTCACCGAATAGGTATTATAATCACCTTCAGGAATTGTCACATTAGCCATGATAAGACTAGGATCAGTCACCATGATTGTAAAGCTAAATCTTACATAATCATCATAATCCTTTCCATTATTTATGGCAAAACCTACATTTGCAGAAATAGAAAGACCTGCTGCAGAATTCTCTGGTACATCAATAACTAAGGCCTTATTAGCTTTGTCTAATTCTACACTTGCGACCTCAGAACTTTGGTCGCAAATCAAACCATTGTTGTCATAATACCAACCTGTAGAACCTTTGGTTGGAGCTGTTTTATTCCACTGACCAAGAGATGGGTTGATATTGTAGAATACAGCATTTCCACTTTCCAGAGCAGACATCAACTCGTCCACTGTCATTCCAAGCTTAGTTTGAATTGTCTCAGCATAATCAGACAAACGAATAGTCTTTGCCTCTACATGCCCCTTACGAAACTCAGCTGTATATGCTATCGTTGCAGAAGCATCAGTACGCAAATATGGATTCTCATTTTCTCCATATACATGCTTCTCGGTAGCATCCATCGGATCGTCGCTGCATGAGCCGAATGATACGGCCATGCAAGCTAACATTGTATATAAAAATATTTTTTTCATATTGTACTATTATTTTCAGTTTTTACTTTATCACTGTTTATTATCAGCATAACCAGGATTCTGTTTCAACTTAGGGTTGCCATCCAAAGCCGACTTTGGAATAGGGAATATATCCTTATGGCGATCGGTCTTATCAGGATTAGCATCCTTACAGAACCAAGACTTACCATTATAGACATTTTCCTTAGAACCCTTGATGTGGAAACGAATCAAATCTTGACGACGATGATGTTCTGCTACAAATTCCCAAGCCAACTCATCGAGCATTCCACCGAGTTCGATGTCTTGTCCACCTTCATTGGTAATAATCCATTTGTCAGCCTCGCCCATTTTTCCTTGGTTTTCACGGTGTCCGTATGCATACACACTACCACCTTTCAATTTCTCTACGGTCACCTTTGCCTTCTCTGGGTTGTTCAAGAAGTTACGTTCACGAACCTTGGTAACCAAATCTGCAGCAGTCTGCTCTGTTTCGCCCTTATAGCCACCAAGACGAAGCAAGCACTCAGCCTTCATCATATAAGCATCAGCCAAGCGGAAGAATGGTACATCATCATATGAAGAACCATACTCACCACCCTTGATTTCATACTTTACTAAACGGTAGCTTTCGAAAGGATAACAACCAGGATTATCAATACTGTGTAACTCTTTAGTGTAAACCAAAGGTTCACCATCATAATAAATAGGAGCACCAGAAGCATCATACTGCTGACCACCAATCCAACAATCCTTAAAACGAGAGTCATCCTTATCATAAGTATCAAGGAACTGAGGCATCACAGCAGCACCACCTGTTGCCCAACCATCAAAGCCCCAAGTTGCCTTGCCAGCTACGTGCATCCACATATTTGCCATATAGTTACCAGAAGCATACTTATTCTCGAATGGGATACCAAAGATTATCTCAGGAGAGCCAGAGATATCATCCATAAAGTTAGCAGAATATGCAGAAGCCAAAGAGAAAGGACCCTCTATTACCTGATTAAGTTCATCTATACACTTACCATACCAGCTATTGTCGGAATCATCCTGGAACCAAGCATTATGATTCAAGTACATTTTGGCCAAAATCATATGGATGGCATACTTGTTGAGCTTGCCCATCTCTATAGTTGTGCCACAATCGTCTGCAATCTCATTTAATTCCTTGACCAAGAAATCAAAGGTCTCCTGCGGCTTAGCTTGCTCTGGTAACCAACCATCAGGGTGCTCAAATTCTGTATCCAAAGGAATATTGCGGAACAAGTCAAAAAGTATATAGTAATACAAGGCACGATAGCCTCTCAACTGAGCCACCAACTTAGGATTCTCCTGAATCTGCTGATATCCCAACAACTTATTACAAGCATTGATACCTGCATAGTTACGAGTCCAAGTATCGTTAAAATGCGCAATCTGTGAATGGAACTCGTGCTTATGCATAGACACATAAAGATCTCCCCAACCAATACCAATGCGATAAGGAATACACCAAACATCAGAAGATTGGTCCATCATATCGGCATAACTATACCATCCCCAATATACATCACGCAAACTGCTATATACGGGACCGAACATAGCCATGATTTCCTCATTGGTAAACTCATGGTTTTCGGTAGCAATTGTATCATACAAATGCTCATCCAAATCGGTACATCCTGTAGTAGCCAATCCTGCTACTCCCAGCATTGTACTAAATAATATATTACGAAATTTAGTATTCATATCTATAACGCTTAAATTTGTTAGAATGTAAGATTGACTCCCAATGTAAAGGTACGAATAGACGGATACTTATCTCTCCAATCAATACCCGAAGCTTGCACATCACTATTAGTCAACTCAGGATCCAACCCCTTGTAACCTGTAATAGTAAACAAGTTTGTTCCTGAAAGATAAACACGTGCAGCTTTTACATACTTATTCTCCTTAAGAGGCACATTATAAGCCAAAGTTGCACTACTCAATTTCAAGAAATCACCATTCTCCAGATAGTAGCTGACAAAAGTCTGCTTTTGTGCAGAAGACAACTTATATCCACATCCGTAAGGCTCATCATTTGCCGACTTCAAGCGATTGTATGCTATAGAGTTATTTTCGTAGTAGCAACGAGCCTCGTTCAAGATTTTGAACCCGAACTGACCAGTGAACTGCAAAGACAAGTCGAAGTTCTTGTAACGGAATGCATTAGTCCATCCCATATACACCTTAGGAAGAGCATTGCCTAAATACTGACGATACTTGTCATTAGACAACATATTGTCTTTAAACTCCTCAGCCTCTCCTGTCTCAACATTCTCTATCATCCACAATCCATTCTCAGAAACGCCCACAGATTTCATTCCGTAGAAATTTCCAATAGACTTACCAACCTCCAATCGCTGTGTAGAAATAGAAATTGGCTCACCTAAATAAGCCTCATCACGCTGATTGGCTGTCTCATAAAGATCATTTGACAAACTGATCAACTTATTTGAGTTATGAGAAACTGTAACAGTTGTTTTATATTCAAAGTCTTTTGTCTGAACAGGAATTGCCGTAACAGAAGCCTCGATACCTTGGTTACGCATCTCACCTACATTGGCAAGAGTTTGCTTATAGTAGTTTGGTGGGGTTGGTACATCATACCACCAAAGCATATCCTTTGTGGTCTTTTTATATACATCTATAGTACCGCTCAATCGCTCACCCAAGATGCTCCAATCCAAACCAATGTTGAACTCTGTTGACTTTTCCCACTTCAAATCTGGATTTGGATTTGAGTTTACAATCAAACCAAGATTCCATTTGTTATTGTCGTAATAATAAGTAGGATTTATACTACTACTGCCGTATGTCCAACGAGTCAATGATTGGTAAGGGTCATTAGGAATTACACCTGTAACACCAAAACCAGCACGAAGTTTCAAGTTGTTCACCCACTTTACATCCTTCATAAACTTTTCATTACTGATAGTCCATCCAAGTGATGCAGAAGGGAAAGTTCCCCACTTATGATTGGCTCCAAACTTAGAAGAGCCTTCATGACGAACACTGACAAGAATATTGTATCTATCAGCATAGCCGTAACTGATACGCCCAAAGAAACCAATCAACTTCGACTCGCTCTTGTAGCTATTTAAGCCCGCCTTACCGTTCTTAAGAGCTGCACCGATATACATATTGTTATACTCGAACATATCGGTAGGGTAATCATAGTTGCTGCCACTGAATCCATACCATGTGTCTTTTTGATAGCTGTAACCTGCAAGCGCATTAAAACGATGCTCGCCAAACTGATGGTTGAAATTGCTTGTCAACTCGAAATTATCGGTCTGACCTGTAGCATAGTTCTGAGAAGCATAACCAGTATGGTTTTCGGAAGCCTGACTATAATACTTAGAAGTATAATAAGTCTGATCATGATTATTGAAACGATCAGTAGAGAACATAGCCTTAGTCTGCCAGCCCTTAATTGGTTCGAAAGTAAGAGAGCCTGTATATCGAGTAGTTTCTGTTTTATACTGTCCCTTGTGCTCCTTGATGATTCCTAATGGGTTATAATAGTAGTTTACGCCAAAATTCTCGCAATAACTACCATCAGCATTATAGATTGGCTCAGTAGGATTACGGATAATAGCCTGACGATATAGCATCTGACCAGCAGCATCGATAGGACCATTCTCATGCCATGTTTTCAAAAGATTTACTTGAATCTTGACCATATCGTTAAGCATCCAATGGCTCAAGTCGAAACTTGCCTTCATATTTTCATTATAGGTATCCAAAAAGACACCCTCGTCCTTACGATAAGTAAAATCTGCAGAATATGTAGTAGTCTTGTTACCGCCATGAATTAACACATTATGATTATGGCTAAATGCTGTTCTAGTTATAGCATCCAACCAATCTGTATCATAACCTTTATCCGAAAAATCCGTTTTACCTTCGCGGATATCTGCTCCATCCATGAAATCAAGAGTCTTGGCAAAAGCTGACAAAGAAGCATAGCCAGAATAGCTTACTTCTGTCTTAGACTCACGCTGACCACCTTTTGTGGTAATGATGATAACACCATTAGCACCACGAGTACCATAGATAGCAGCAGCGGAAGCATCCTTCAAAACATCAATACTTGCAATATTCTCAGGAGCTACAGTACTAAGAGAACCTTCAATACCATCTACAAGAACCAAAGGCGTGTTACTACCATTCAAGGAAATCACACCACGAAGACGGATGGTAGATTCTGCATTAGGGTCACCAGAACCATTGGCAATAGTCAAACCAGCAACCTTACCCTTAATTAACTCGGCAGCATCTTTCACTTTACCTGTTGTAAAGTCTTCAGCCTTGATACTTGTAATGGCAGAAGTGATATCACCCTTCTTCTGGGTACCATAACCAATTACTACTACTTCGTTCAAAGACTTCAAATCTTCCTGAAGTGTCACATCACCGCCTTTGGTCTCTTGATTTACATATCCGATATAGGAGATTGTCAAGGTAGCGCCTCGCTTTACCTTCAAGGTATAGTTACCATCAATATCGGTAACAGTACCATTCTTGGCGTTGCCTTTTTCAATAACACTCGCACCAATGATGGCTTCACCATTGGCATCCTTCACTACACCCTTTACGGTTACTTCGTTCTGCTGAACATTTTCTACCTTTGGGCTTGATGAGGTCTCACTTGCAGCTAGAGTAGGTAATGCCCCCCCCACATGCAAGGACCAAACACGCGATGGCTTTTACATAAGCTTGACTATGTACAAAGCCTG
>ERZ1027238.301-NODE-301-length-17198-cov-47.435396_pt1 | contig 17198 bp, 17 predicted proteins | sample MGYA00519477_ERZ1027238 | MGnify/ENA primary metagenome ERZ1027238 (study PRJEB26926, sample SAMN06164638) | human gut metagenome | biome: ENVO:00009003; feature: ENVO:2100002; material: ENVO:00002003 | host: Homo sapiens | place: USA | collected 2012 ...
TTAATAGGGATTTGATAAGACGTAAGATTGTGCAGTTAACCTACGCATACTATCAAAACAGCGATCATAACATGGAGAACGCTGAGAAGGAGCTGATGTTTAGTCTCTCCAAGTCATACGATTTGTACAACTACATGTTGCAGCTCATCGTTGCCATCACCCAGGAGGCACGCAAGCGCTACGATGTAGATGTAGCTCGTGCCAAGAGAGAGGGTGAGCAGGAACCTTCACCACGTTTCGCATTCAATAAGTTCGCTCTGCAGCTCGAAGAGAACAAGATGCTGCTCGAATGGATAGATGTTAAGCATTCCAACTGGGATGAGGATATCGAAATGGTGCGCAAAGTGTATACTGCGATTACGTCTAGTGATCTCTATGCTGATTATATCAGTGGTGCTATTGATGAGGAACTCGTCGATCTCGACGAGTACAGCCGCGACCGCGAGGTATGGCGCCGCATCTACAAGCAGTTCATTCAGAATAATGAAGATCTTGATGCATTCCTTGAGGAGAAGAGCCTCTACTGGAACGATGACAAGGATATCATAGATACTTTCGTATTGAAGACTATCAAGCGTTTCGACCCGGAAGCTAAGGCCAAGCAGGAATTGCTGCCGGAATATAAGGATGCTGAAGACAGAGAGTTTGCACGCAAGCTCTTCCGTGCTACCATCCTCAACTGCGATACCTACCAGCGCTATATGAGTGAGGCTTTGCGCAACTGGGATTTCTCACGTCTTGCCTATATGGATGTGATTATCATGCAGATTGCCATCGCTGAGGTTATGAACTTCCCTGGCATCCCGGCTACCGTCACTATCAACGAGTATGTAGAACTTGCCAAGGCATACAGCACTCCTCGCAGCGGCGGTTATGTTAACGGTATGCTCGACAGCATCTGCCGCGAGCTCATCAGCCGCAACCTCATCCAAAAGGAGATGCCTGAGCGCAAGCAGCATCAGCATGCACAGCACGGCGAACATGCCGGCAAACAGCGCCCAGACAACCAGCACCCAGCCGGCCGTCGTCCGCGCATTCACCGCGCTCCGGGCGAGGGTGAGTAAATAACGGAGGCCTTTCTTGCTGGCCCACCTTATTTATATATAGAACATAAAATAATAATAGATAATACTTTAACGACATGACAAATTTAGTATTGCAAGCAGCTGCCGGTGGTAGCAGCATGAGTTTTCTCATCATGATGGTAGCTATCTTCGCTATCATGTGGTTCTTTATGATCCGTCCTCAGCAGAAGAAGCAGAAGGAAATCCGAAAGTTCCAGAATGCTTTGGCAGAGGGTACCAAGGTGGTTACAGGCGGCGGTGTTTATGGCACTGTTAAGCGTGTTGACCTTGAGGCTAATACCGTTGATGTTGAGATAGCTCGTGGCGTGGTAATCACTGTAGCTAAGGGCTACGTGTTTGCTGATGCAGCTAGTCAGACACCTAATGCATAGTATCAAGAGCATATTAAAAGCTGTCAGAAACTTCCTGTTCAGTGGTCTGAATAAGGAGTTTCTGATTTTTTTGTTCTTTCTCGCTCTCAGCGGCATCTTCTGGCTGATGATGACGCTCAATGAGACTACCGAGAGAGAATTCAATATTCCTGTGCAGTTAACCGGCGTGCCCCGTAATGCGGTGATAACCGGCGAACTCCCTGATACCGTGCATATTACGGTGCGCGATAAGGGATTCACACTCGTTACCTATGCTTACGGAGGCAAGATTCATCCACTCACATTCCGGTTTGCCAATTATGCCGACGAGGAAACGGGAACGGGACAGATTCCGATGGCTGATGTGCAGAAACAGGTGGCATCCCAGCTCTATGGCTCTACCAAACTGATCTCCATCAAGCCGGCAAAATTCGATTTCTTCTTCACCTACGGCTCTTCCAAGCGAGTGCCTGTGGTGTTCAGAGGTAGGATTACAACCAGCAAGAGTTATTATCTGGCACATACCGAATTCCTGCCGTCTACGGTTACGGTTTATGCCAACAAGAAGCAGCTCGACCAGTTGGAATCGGTAGAAATCGAGCCGTTCAACATGCGCAACCTGCAGGATACCATTCATCGCAACGTACCTATCAAGAAGATACGTGGCATGAAGATTGTGCCTCAGATGGTGCGACTGGCGGTATATCCTGATGTACTTACCGAAGAGTCGGTCGATGTGCCTGTTACGGCCATCAACATGCCTGATAACATGGTGCTCCGTACCTTCCCATCTAAAGTGGCGGTAAAATTCACCATCGGAGCCAGCCTCTTCAGAACCATCAAGCCGAGCCAGTTTAAGGTGGTAGTAGATTATAACGATCTGGCTAACAACCCTTCTGACAAGTGCAGACTCCAGTTGCGCAGCGTGCCGCGCTCGGTGAGCAAGGCGCATCTCGATCTGGAAACGGTAGATTATCTGCTGGAACAGCAATGATGATTAATAAATTATAATTAATAATTCATCGTGATGAAGATAGCGATAACGGGCGGCATAGGTAGCGGAAAGAGCTATGTGTGCCGGATATTGGAGAAACAGGGCATCCGGGTTTACGATTGCGATGCTGAGGCTAAGCGGCTCATGCGTACCGATGCCCGCTTGCAGGCTGGTTTGAAGAAGCTGGTGGGCGAGCAGGTTTACAGTGCAGAGGGCGTTTTGCAGAAGCCCGTGCTGGCTCAGTTTCTGCTGGCTGGCGAGGCTAACAAGCAGGCTGTCAACGATGTGGTTCATCCGGCTGTGGCGCGCGATTTCGAGCAGAGCAGCTATGAGTGGATGGAGAGTGCCATCCTCTTCGATAGCGGTTTCTACCGCCGTATCCACCTCGATTTCGTGGTCTGCGTAACGGCTCCCATACCGGTCCGCATTCAGCGCATCATTCAGCGCGACCATATCTCGGCAGAGAAGGCGCAGCAGTGGATAGATGCCGTCATGCCGCAGGAAGAGCTTGCAGCCCGCTCCGATTTCGAAATCGTGAACGATGGCGAGCAGGATATCGATGCACAGGTAAGGAAATTATTAGATATCATTAATAATAAAGAATAACAGAAAAGACAATGGAAACAATCCTTTCAATTGCAGGCAAACCAGGCCTTTATAAATTGGTATCAAGAGGTAACAGAAACCTCATCGTAGAAACACTCGATGAGACTCACAAGCGTATCCCAGCTTTCGCTACCGACCGCGTAACAAGCCTTGGTGACATCGCTATGTATACAGACGCTGATGAGGTGCCACTTTGGGAAGTGCTCGACAGCGTAAGCAAGAAGGAAGAGGGTAAGCCTAGCACTTTCAACTACAAGAAGGCGCCTGTTGCTGAGCTCCACGCTTATTTTGCTGAGGTTCTTCCTAACTACGATCGCGACCGTGTTCACGACAGCGATATCAAGAAGCTCCTCCAGTGGTATAACATTCTTGCTAAGTACGGCATCACCGATTTCAAGGCTACTCTCGCTCCTACAGAGGGTGAGAACGTAGATGATCGTGCTGAGCAGGTTGCTGAGTAAAAAATAAATTGCAGTTGTATTATACTTAAGGGTGTTCATATTTCTAGAAATAGAGTATGATACACCCTTTTTTTATTCCTTTTCAATCTTCTTCAATTCCTTCTCAAATCTTCTTCGATACATTTCTCCCGCTATGGTCAGACCGAACGGGAAGGCTAACCAGATGCCCAGAATGCCCAAGCCGCAAGGGAAACCTAGGGTGTAGCCCAGTGGCAAGGAGATGACGAAATAGGCGATGAAGGCATAGAGCACCATCGGCTTCACACAGGCGATGCCACGCAGCGCATTGGCAAAGGTATACTGCAGTCCGTCGCCAAACTGATATACCATCAACAGGATAATCAGCGTAGCCACATACGCCTGCACCTCCACATTATCATTAAACCAGCCACCTATCTGATGGCGAAGCAGGAACACCGGCAAACCCATACACAGCGAGAACAGCAGGTTCAGCCGGAACCCGTCGTAGGCATTGCGGCGAACTGCCCCGTAGTCCTTCTGACCCATAAAATGGCTCACGCGGATAGCCAGCGCTGCCGCCATGCCCGAAAGCACGAGATAGAAGAGCTGCGAGAGGGTAATCATCACCTGATGGGCCGCCAGCGGAATGGTTCCCAGCCAGCCCACCATCACACAACTCAGCGTGAAGGCAGCCGATTCCATGCCCAGCTGCAGCGCCACAGGCCAGCCCAACCGGTTCATCTCCCTGAAGTCAGCCTTGGTCAGAGAACTGTGCAGAATATCGCGTCTATATTCCCCGAAATTCTTGCCCGTCATCAGCATGGTCACCATCGCCAGCGCCATCAGAATACGGCTCACCAGCGTCGAAATACCGGCTCCCAGCAAACCCAGTTCCGGGAAGCCTGCCACACCGTAAATCAGTACCCAGTTGCCCAGAATATTGATTACGTTGCCGCCAATCATCGCCCACATCGCCACCTTGGTCTGTCCGAGTCCGTCAAGAAATTGCTTCATCGTGAAGAAGATGCCCATGAAGAGCACCGAGGCGAGGTTTACCAGAAAGTAAGGGCGGATGAGCGAGAGCAACTCTTCTGGCTGTCCGATGTGCCCCAGATTCAGGTAGAGCACAACGAGGGCGAGGGTGAAGATGATGCCCGTCAGCATGTTGGCACAGAAGGCATTGCGCACTTTCTGTCCGATGCAGTCGGTCCGTTCCTCGCCGTAGAGCCGTCCGATGATAGGAGTGAGTCCGTAGGTGAATCCCATATAGGAAACGAAAACGAGACCGAAGATATTGTTCACCAGTCCGGCAGCCGCCAGCTCGGGTGTACTGTGATGGCCAATCATCAGCGTATCAGCAAATCCCAGGATGATGGTACCCAGCTGTCCTATGATGATAGGAATGCCGATAGCCAGCAGTTCCCGGTAGTGATGTTTCTTGTTCGTCGTTATTGATGTCGTATGATTATTCATATTTGCTTTTAATTACTAATCTATTTCCTTTATTCTGCTTAAGAGCATGCAAAGTTACGGCTTTATTCACTAATTACCAAATTTTTCTCCCCTTTTTTTTAGAGGACCAGCGATGGAATCGCTGGGAACGGGGCGCAAAGGGGCAGGAAGAGGCAGGAAGAGGCTTTCCCCCTTCCTGCCCCCCGTCCCCAGCGATTCCATCGCTGGTCCCCCTAAAAAGGTAAAAAGAGCCCTAGCTAGCTTACCCCCGCTAGGCTCTTTTTACCTTTTTACTTTTTTACCCTTTTACCTTTAAATGTATAAACTTCCTTCCTCTTTCTGTCCATACGAGGTAGGTGTGGGTGTAGGCGGTGCCCAGCTTCTCCTGTACCCCATCGCAGTGAGGGTCGGGGAGGGTAGAGTAGCGGGTGCGGCTCTTCGCAGGGCCCATGTGGGCATAATCAGCATAGAGCAGATACTGGCCGCTCTGGTAGTACTGGATATGAAGGGCACAGAGCTGGCGGTTCAACTCCTGTGCCGTGATACCCAGCTCCTTCGCTATCTGCGTGGTGGTATAGCAGGAAACAGAGTTGAGAACATTGTCGGTGTAGAGCGCCTTCGGCAGAAGATGATCCACCTGATTCTCCAACTGGATGATGTTCTCACCGTTCTTGGCGATGCAAACCACCTGTTCGTCTACCACACCGTTCAGCCGACGAATCTCCGTATCCTGTTCTCCGATGAGTTTCTTCTGCTGATCAATCTGCACTTGCTGGTTTTTCAGCAGATTCTCCTTCTCCTTGAGTGTAGCTCTGAGAATCTCTTCAGCATGCCGAATCGTCTCCTCATCACTCTCGCCCTGCTTTACCGGAATATAACCGCCCGTCTTGCGAATCTGTGGCAGCACCTCGGAAGTAACCCAGTTTTTGAACTTCACCGCCGTTGGAAGCTTGGAGCCGAGAACCAAAGCATAGAATCCGCTCTCGTTGACGAAAGTCATCTGAGTCCAGCGTTTAGCCTCGCTTCCATCCTTCTTGATACCTGTTACTACCCATGTACGGTGTTTCACCGTATTATGTGGCTTAACTAGTTGGTTTACAGCATCATTCGCTCTCCTATATCCCAGCACGTCACAGACATCCTTCGCGCAGAACAAAGGTTCCCCGTTTTCATCGGTCAAGGTGCGAATCTTACCGAATTCAGGGTTTTCAAACACGACAGCATTACCCGCTGTCTTTTCATTCTTCATCTCTTCTTTTTTTGTTTTATAATTTTTTTCCATGATATAAAAATGTTAAATTGAATGTTGAGTGTTGAATGTTGAATGTTGAATTATTAGTGTTGAGTGTTGAATGTTGAATGTTGATTTTTTGCCTAACGGACTCAAGGGCGCTAGCCTAATTCAACATTCAACACTCAACATTCAACATTACAAAATCGTTCCCCAAATGCTCTCCTCCCTGTCTCTCGCAGCGGTGATGGCATTGATGAGGCGGTGGAGCCAGATGCGGGAGTTTACAACCATGCCTTTTACACGGTTCTCACCCACCAGGATGCAACCCTGCGTATCATCGGGATAATTGCCGGCATGAATGCGGATGCCCTCAAAATTAGGGACACCCAACAGCAGCGGCAACCACATCTGAAACCTCGGCGACTTGCTGATCACCAGCGGATAAGTGCCCTCAGGTATCGCCGTCTTTCCCTTCATCTTCTGCGCCTTCTTGCCCGATACACGCCCCAACCGCACATTCTCCTCGGCAGGACTCAGCTCCACACCCAGAAGATTGCGCCAGCACGGCTCCAGCGTATCACAGAAATACGAGTCCGCATTCAACTTCTCCGCAGGCACCTCGCACACCGTCTTCAGCCCCCTGCACTTGTTCACACTCTCAATCGTGCGCTTCTTCACATCCTCATCCTTCAGGATGTAAAGGCGACCTATCGTGTAGGTCTTCTTCTTCGCTATACGTTTTAAAACTATCTGCATAAGTAAAAATAAATTTAAGATTCAATAACCATACCGTCGTGGCGGTACTTAAGCTTCTCAAAACTGTCACAACTGTCACAACTGTCACGCTTGCCCGTATACTGATACGCCCGCCTGATGTAATTCCGGTGCAGCCACTGCCTGATCATCATATCGGTACCCTTCGCATCCAGTCCATGCTCCAGCCGGATGGCAAGCAACTGCGCAGCCGTAAAGTTATCGGGCAGTATCTGTAAAAGATTCTGAGGCCCACGCTTCGAACTCCTCTGCGCCGTAAAGTTCTCCTTCGCAATCATGTCGCCGAAGAACCGCATCTTGCAGTACAGGTCATACTGCTCGCTCCAGCGGATAAACTCATCAATCTCCGGCTCCCACTTGCAACCATTGGCTACATACAGCACGCACGCCTTCAGGTAAGCGATGACGTTGGCACGGAACGAGAGATTCTCAAACGTCCTGTCCTGCGACAGCCGGGCAAACTCAGCATTCTCATCCTTCAGTTTGAGGGCAAGCTGAAACGCTTCCTTACACTCAATCAGACCCGTTACTTTGTTCAGATTTTCGATGTAAGGCCGTAGCGCCTCACGGTACGATTCATCATAGGTTCCGTAAACAGGCATATCTTCGCCGATTTCCCTTTCGGGGATGGTGCAGAAGTTGATACGGCTGATAGGACCATCGGTAAGAACCTTAGAGAAGTAACGCTGACCCTTCTGGATGGTGGTAGATGCATTCCAGTTGAACCGGATGGTAACACGCTCCGTAACACTCATTGTTCCTACGCGAGTTTGTCCATATTTGTTACCTGGGTCTGCTGCCAGACACATGATGCGGAACTGCTGGCTTCCGCTGCCCTTGAGCGCATCAAACTGGTCTAGCTCATTGAGCGAAGTATAGAGGAAATGTTCCTGCGCTTCAGCCGTTCTCATCACGAAAGCCGGGTTCGTCATATCCGCATCAATCTCCTGGATAATCAGGTTTTCAGGTCTCTTGCGCTTATCCTTGTTGGCACCCTTGCGCAGCATCTCATCCTTCCACGCCTTTTCGCGCTTCAGGTTTTCAGCATCCCTCAGTCTGATATCCTCCATAATGAAATCGATAGGCCTGTTCACGCTGCTCTTACCCGCTCCGGTACCCGCAAGCAGCAGCGTCATCAGTCTCGCCTCATGCTCCACGTTGTCAATATACCGGAACCTCGTCTTCCAGAGATGCGTAGCCAGCGGCGGGAAGATGGCGTGCGCCACAGCCGGCTTGTAAACTTCCGGCGTCCTCGATATCAGCAGCTCCACCAGCTTCGGCAGTTTCTTCGGCATCTCCGGCGGGTCAGGATAATCCTCCTCGGTATTTTGAACTTTGAGATTCGAACTTTGAACAGCATAATTAGTCACAGCATTTGAATTCTTCACTCTTCGTTCTTCACTCTTCACTCCATTCGCCTTCTGCTCCGCAAGCGCATTCACCCTCATCACTTCCCTCGACATCGGCTTCGTATTGTCAGCATATTTCGCATAGAAGTCATGAATCAGCTGATGGCAGTCGTTCTCCTGATAGTAGCTCGGCATTTTCACCCTCACCACCTTCATCAGTTCCTCTTCCTCCATCACCCTCGAAGCACCGGCGCTCATGATAGCCAGCAGCGAGGAGTGTCTCGACCCCACGGTATCAATCTCCATACCCCCGAGTCCGGCAGCCTGCGTAAAGAGGTCAAACGCAATCAGATTCTTCTCCCTGGCTCCCAGTCCGCCAGCATCCTGATTGCCTCCAGAATCCCCGATATGAGGAGCATCAGCACCATGGCTATCACCAGGTTGGGCAGGCTGAACAGCAGAGCCAGCAGAAACAGCAGTATTGCCGTCGTTGCCCGATAGTCTATTATTTTCATTATTCTTACCATTGCTATTAATTTTTAACTGTAAACTATTAACTTTCCCACCTCTTCCGTCCACGGTCAGTCCGCGGTCCAGATACGCCTGCCTTCGCATCAGAATCTCCTTCTCGCTCAGCACGGCGCACCACATCTTCGACCTGTAGATTTCCGAGTCCTTATCGGTGAGATAAATCATTCTCTCGGGTGTGATGCAGCTCTCGTCATACGGCCCCCCCAGCGCCTCGCAATACGCCTTCTGGGTCTCCTCGATGGTCATTCCCACCGGCAGTCTGATACCGATGTGCAGCTTCTTCCGGGCACTGTAGCAGAGGTGCAGCAGCGAGCCGTTCCAGATGCTGTCAGAGCAGTTCAGCTCCCTTGCCTTCTCGATAGCCTTGTCTACATACTCCCTGTCATCCACGTCGATGATAGTCTGGAACATGAAGCTCTCGGGCTGGGCATTCTCCTGTCTGCGCACATTGTTCTTGAAGATGCCGTAGTGGGGACAGAAGAAAGGCAGTTCGCTCTTCAGCCTGTCCTGCGCCTTCTTCACCGCCTCTGCATCGTTGGCATTCACCTTCGGGATAGGCAGTTCGCCCCTAATCTGCCGAATCATCTTCCTGATTTCCGGCGATGCAATCACCTTGTCATACACCGCCATACTGTTGGAAAACACCTTCCCCTTATTGCCCTTGCGATAAGGGTTCAGTGCAATTACATGTTGTGTTTCTGTCATGTTATTTCGTTAATAAAAGATTGGTTTGTGGGGTAATCCCCTCTTCCGTTTTCACCACTCTCAGCCGTCTGTAAGGAGGAGGACTGAACACATACGCTTTCACTTTCATCATTTTAAATAATTTAGAAGATTGGGGGCTCCCACCATGGTTGATGTGCAGATACACAAAAGCCCCCGAAACTCAGACCGCATTGGTTCTGAATTCCGGGGGCAAAGGTAAGGCAAATTTCTCGCTTCTACCTAGTACGTACTATGTACGCGTACTAGTACTACCTGCCAGATTAACCTCTGATAGCAGGCATTACTTTTTCGAGGAAGGGAATCGTTTTCTTCTGATCCATTCCCCGGTTGTAGGCGGCTCTCATCGAGTTCGGATTAGGACCCCAATAATTGCCGAATACGCTCCATATATTATCGATTTTCAACTCTGTACCTATCTGGTTGGCAAGGATGGCAGTTTCGGATGAAGACAGTCCTGAAGGCATGAAATTTTCGGTTACCAAGCCTATCTCTATCAGGTTGTTCTTTATCCTCTGAGCCTTTTCTGTTTTCAGCTCAGCCGGCATCTCAGCATTTCTGCATGAGTTTTGTTCACAGGCATTGCTGCCGTAATAGTTCTCCACATGCTCGAAGTACGAGCTACCAGCGTTCATGATGATCATTCTTTGTCCAGACATTTCTCATCCTCCTTTCCCTGATAGTTGTTCATGTGCTCGATATACTGTCCACCATTCATCTGTATGGTATTGTTGATAACGATGGTAAAGTGCTTTATTACGAAGCGAATAATTTTGCCAATAAAATATATTTTCATCTTTTACAGTTTTTGTTTGTTGTTAATTGTTTACGCCTCATTTTAGCAGAGGACGTGTGTTTGCGCTAATGTTTTTAGCGTAAGCCGCTGGAGGCTGCCGAGCGCCTACTATCGTAAGGTGTGGGGGCGGGTAAGGTTGTGTTTACATTCTTTTTGTTGTTGATTATTTAATGTTAATACTAGGCTTCTGATGTTAGCATCTTGACCGGTTATTTCTTATTTAATGATTAAAATTCATCGTTTTGTCCGATTAGTTCCAAGAAGCTGATTGCTATAATACCGAAAGTCTTCTTGTATTTTTCCATGGCTTCCGTGCATTTCATTCTCTTTTTATTCAACACATCAATCTTTTTCCTTTTCAGACTTAACTTCATTTTATCATCTTCCTGGAGATTTTTCAGTTCCTTGTCACATGTTTCCTTAAGTCCATTGAGGAAACTTGCTATGATTCCCATCGTCCTAGCCATCGTTTTAACAGTTATGGTTTGATCCTTTTCACATATCCGTTTAAATGTAGTGTGATCGAAACTGAAAATCTTTTCAACGCTAGTGGGACCCATCAATTTGTCACGACACAACTCGCTTAAGAAGTCTCCTAAGCTTTCTAGGCACCTTTTCTTAACACGGTCTAGGTCCTTTTGGGTTATGTTCATCTTTTTTGGCATAGCGTTAAAATTTGCTGCAAAGGTTATAAAAAAAAGTCATATAACCAAATAGGAAGTGAGTGCTATAAGACTCACGGATTTTAACGAAATTTGTGCGTTCGTGGTATGTTTGACCGATGGAAAAAGGCTAAATGATGCAAGAAAAGAGATTTTGTTCAAATTCTGTCTGCAGCAGCACGTATGCGGTTTGAAACCTCGCATAGTGCTCCACGGAGCATATTCTTCTCTTCTTCGGTGAAACTTCCCACTCCACCATTTCCATCGATGCCGTCGAGTTTGTGATAAAGCCATGATGCTGACAACATTTGGGCACAAAAAGCCCCCGATGCGTCACGCACCAGGGGCTTAAAGAGTTCATTTAATTACTTTATGAAAACACAACCATCAAAAGACGGCTGCTTGTAAATCCGCTTTAATATTGTCCATACAGGCGTTGAGTCGTTGGTATGTTTTCTCTCCAGCGGTCTTGACTCCACTTACATACTGGCGCATGAGCGATGGGTTGATGCCTGCACGTCTGGCAATCTCGGTAGCGTTGAGAAAGGAGAACTCCTTGAAGAAAGCTTGCACGTCGTACTTATATGTAAACGTCAAGTCTTGCAAGGCCTTGTTGTTAGGGTCATCATCCCTACATTCCTGAAGAGCCTTCATGAAGTCGGCCTTGGCTTCCTCAGCGGTCGCACCATCGCCATCTATGACACCATAATTACCCAATGGCTCATCATTGTAACAAGAGTATCCGCCATTACCATATTCTAAAATCAGCACTACATTCTTTGCCATATATCTTATTTGTTTAAAATTCCCATAAAAAGAGTTCTCCACATGTCCATCACGCAACACGCTCAATTGCAAGGTTAAGGGCAGTTGCCCGGACTATTGTCCGAGCAACGTCTTTTTAATGCGTCTAAGCAACCCTGTCTTAACCTCATGGCTACCATGTCTTGGAATTCTGATTTTCATCCCATTCTTGGGATTGAACCATTCATCGTGCTCGGCACCATGTCGAGTGATAAAGCATCCCGCTTTAGTCAACTCATTGTACAATTGATTGTGTTTCATTGTTGTAATTAAACATGTAAAAGAACTCTTTGTCTGAATGACACTGCAAAGGTAGCTAAAAAGCTACAAAATACCAAATATTTAGGTAGCTTTTTCGCTACGTTAACTAAACTTTAACATTTGGGGGCAAAAAACATCTATCGCGTCAGAGAAGAAAGCGATAATCGAGTACTTTGGGTTATGGCTTGACAACGTAAAACCCGATGTCAGCGTCACGGTTCATGTCATTTTATGACCACGTGACTATCACTCCTTAAACAAGTATCGCCAACCACGTGAAAAGCGATACCTGTAACCACGCTAATGAAGCGGTATCATTTGTAATTACTCCTTTATATTCATATTTTTACCCCTTCCTTTTCCACGTTCCTGACGAAGGGTGTATTCCTATACTTTTCCCATTCCTGGGCGGTATACATCACGGGGTTGATTTCCTCGCCCAGTTCCCATCCGAGTTCGGTCAGTGGGTAGGTGATGTTGTCATAATCGTCAGCCATGAGTTTCTTCTTATCCAATATGATAAGGATATCCCAGTCACTATCCTCCCTGGCGGTACCTCTGGCTTGCGAGCCGAAAAGTATCGCCTTCCCGCTAGCCGGCAAGTTTTTCGCCAGGCATTCACGGATAGCAGCCAAAATATGTTCCTTAACATTCATAATTTATAAATGTATCCTCCGTTATTTGAATATTTTTCGGGCATCAGGAAGTTCGGCTCCTGAAGCTTCTGCCGCACGGAGTTCTTTAAAAGCCTGTGTCAGACTTTCCTTCACCACCAATCTCTGTCTCATAGCTTCAGCATCTACATCTTCCTGTAGTAAACGCTGGGTAAAAGCACTACGAACAGCTTTTGGCTGGCTTTTAAAAAGCGCCCATAACGCATCTAATGGACTTACCATCTGATTATCTATTGTTAATGTTGCCATAATCTTCTTTTTCTATTAAATTTCTCCCACAAAAGTACACTTTTTCTCTGAAAGCACCAAATTATATCTGAAAAATATGCGAAAAAAGTCTTTTTGTAAGATAAAAGGGAAAACTCAAGCCAGTCAGGTGGCAAAGGACACCTGAAGGACTTGAGTACCTGCTAATTTCTCTCTTCATCATCCGATAAGGCAAATCCCTCTATATAGAATTTCTCCTTAATATCGTTTATGATAGCTTTTTTCTGCTCCCCGCTGGAGTCTTCTTTATCGAGCGCAAGTATCAGATAATCATTGCCTTTCGTTGGAGAGAATATCTTGCCGATAAGCATCCTGAAATGCCTGTTGACGAATTCTTCTACTTGAGTATCTTCTTTCGGCGTAAGGCGATAGAACTCATATCTTTCATCCAGCATTTTCTGGATTTCATCACGGAACATCTTGCGGACTCTGTTCTTCCACGAGAATTTCTGGTGCTCGTTATGACGGGCATACAGAGATACGACATAGAGGAAGTTTACATCGTAATGGAAGATTAGAAGGGTGTCTCGATCGAACAGGCGGTTATTGAAATGCTGAGTATTGAAGCACTTATGTTCCCTGTCGGTTGACGATACCTGGTCTGAGAAAGATAGATTCTCTGCCATCTTGGCACTGATAAAGAAGTTCGGAATGATGTTGTATCCTTCCGTCAAATCATCACGGAGCTTTGGTACGTTGCCAAAGTTACGCTTGTCGTATTGAAGCTCTTCATCGTCCTTGTCATTATTCATAAAGAGGTTCAGGTTCCACTGGATGATATTTCTGGCGTACGTAAACTGCTTATATACAGATTCCTTTCCGATGGCATGGCCCAGCTTGTAATATTTGCTGTCACCGATGTAATAAACAGGCTCCTGATTTTTACTTGTAATCAGGTTCTGGTAGGTGTACAAATGGTCTATACGTTTCCCATCAGCCTGTTCTTTCAGACCAGCTGGGATGTTCTTTTCTCCCAGAAGTTCATCAATAATGGCTTCGAAAACGATATTGAAATTCTTAACCAGAAGATACTCTTTGCGTTCCTTCTGGATGTTCATGCGCTTGGCGTTGTCAAAGAAATCATAGCATAACTGCCAGAGATATAATGCTTTATCAGAAAAGTATTTGTATTTAATCTGGAGGAGTCTGGTCTTTCCTAATCCATCCAGATAAGTATTGAAGCGATGACCTTTGATCAACTGGAAATTGCAGTTGATATGATTGATGAAACCATATCTTTCGCTGATATAGTTCAGGATAGAATAGAAAATAATCAGTAACTCTTCATCGAAGTTTATCTGCTTTTTCCTGTTAACAGGATTGGTATAAACAGGACTGTTTTTGCAGACAATGGCTCTTGTGGTGGATATGGTCTTAGACCAATGAATGCGGTTGTAACCAGAATGAATGTTCTTCAGGATGAAGAAGATGAAATCCTGGTTATGCTTGTTGAAGTCGATGAGTGCTAGCAGAATATCGAGGAATGTGTTGTTGATTTGTCTGTTATTTTTTCCGAGACATGCTATTTTCTGGTGATAGACAATACCGTTTCTGGTGGTATTGTTGTAAACTTCGATGGTGCGGTATATCCAGACAGAGAACTCGTAGATAAAGTCTTTCTCGTGTTGAGAAAGAGGGTTGTTCTGGTTCAGGTTGACGATGTTTTCTGGGGCGTATTTGCCAAAAACTCTTTCGCCTTCTGGAGTATCTTCCAGCAGTACCTTTGGCAAAATAAAGACACAATCGTTCAGTTGGGTATTGTAGTAATACCCAACGTAGTTGATGCTGACGTTGCCATCGATGTCCTGCATGGCGTCGATACCGTGCAGGACATCCTTGATCTGTTCAGCCTGATACTGATGTTCTTCTATGAGGATTCTCATATTGTTTTTATTGGTCTATTTCTTCAATGTTAATACCCCAATCTTGTGCATTTACTTTTTGAATAAACTCTTTAATGCGCCCAGGATTAAATTGATTAGAGATATAAACTGTTTCATCATTTATAGTTAATTTTTTAGCCTTATCTCTAAATTTTGCATCTTTGGTGTTCTGTCCACGTCTTTCGAAGTCCTGTTCACTTTCTATAAGATGAGGTATATGTTTGATATTTAGTGATGACCATATTTTTATGATGGTTGAGGCAGGTAAAGTTGGGTGACTTGATGAGTATAGCTTAATAGCTTCATAAGGAACTGCACATTTACCATATGTTCCACTATTATTTATTGAGTATTTTTCCCTTTTTAAAGTTGGGTTTGAAATGTTGGGATTACTTGAATCTTCATTCTCTTCATCTTCATTGGCATTTATGTATTCCTCTCCTTCGTCAGAAATGAATTCATCTACTCCTAAATTCTCTAAGAATAGCTTAACGTTAGCCACGTTGATGTTAGTCACACCATTATCATCCTGATAGAATCTATCAAAAGACAATATTTTGCCTTCTTCATCCTGAAAGTCCTTATCATCGAAACCATAGTCCTTGAACACATCATTCCAGAGATAGAAGATAACCTTGCTTACAAATAAGTCTGCATCGATTTCTCCATCTTTTGCCTTGCAGAAGAAATAGCCGAGTTTCTTGTCTTCAGAATTGGTAAGTGAACCAATCAGCTTATTAACCTTGCTGATAAATGACCACCAATCATATTGCTTATCACCCGTGTTGATATACCAGTTGAGAGGAGCATTGGTTTCTTTGTCACGACCTTCACGAATAGGCACATACTTCCAATCCCAACGACGTTTAAAGGCAGAGTCGATAGGGAAGAGGCTCTGGTCGCTGGTGTTCATTGTAGCCCAAATATAGAGGTTTGAAGGCAGAACAAGGCGTTCTCCCTTCATGATGAGGTTTACCATATTGGCCTCGCCATAGAGCTGGTTGATTTCGTCTTTATTCGTAATCTCCCATCCCGCAAATTCCTTTTCGAGATACTTCTGCATATCCTTATCTGCAACGATAGGATAATCAGAAAAACCATATTCGTTGCGATCCAGCAATTGGAACAGATCACCAAAGATTTGGGCACAATTGCCTCTGTTTATTTCTTCGATAATGAGAAATTGCTTCTTGTTAGCGCCAAGTTTCTTCCACGCTTTCACATAGGCTTCGAGAAAAGCCTGAGGAATGAACTTGTAGGCAATTCTTTCTTCCTTTACGACTTCCTTTGTATCGTCATCAATGACCTTTTTCCCATAGCAATCTCGGAGATCAACTTCTTCTGTAATAGGTTTATAAGTACCTACAAAAGAGGCGTAATCAGAGTCTGGATGGAATGTAGTACGAATCACGCTCTCTTCGAAAGTCAAGTCCTTGATGGTCTTTGATTTACCTGTGCCAGGAGCACCATAGTAAATCTGCTGAAGAGTAAGATTTGAAGGGAGCTTTACTTTTTTTGCTTCGTTTGAGAAAATTTCCTTAGCGCATAGAAAACGCATGTATGTCTTTAATGCGTTAGAATACTGGTAACTACCAGTCTTCTCATACTGCTTGAATTCTTCATTGTTGTTAAGTGAATCAATGATATCTTGTAGCTCTTTGGTATGTACACAAGAGTAGATATCAAAGGAATCAACTCCTTTGATTTTGGCTATAGTTTCATTGATGCGCTTAAAGTCACTATAGTTGTTGACACTTTTTGGTGAGGTAGTGCAATTCTTAATGAAATTTTTATATTGTTCTTCTGTTGTCATATTTCTACAGTTTAGTTTGCTGCAAAAATAAGAAATATTTCTCTTTTATGCAAATTTTTGGCCTTTTTCTTTTGTGTTTTCGTGAGAAAAGATTCATTTACGGATGAAAATAGTGGATGGATTGAAGAATTCCTTTTAAAGATTGAGTAAGATGTCTGTCTATTGGTGTCCCCCATCTATCGCTCCGCTATCACTTCAATCCCATCTCTCTCAATCTCTTTGAGCAAAATGGGATTGAGGTGCTGATGCTTCCGGATAATATCAACAGGGTTGTCTAGAAGTTCTTCCAAGTATGCCTTCAGACGGACTACCAGAAAAAACTTAGGGGGCATTTTTACATAGACATCAACATCGCTTCCTTTGTGGTGCTCGTTTCTTGCAACTGAGCCAAAGAGACGCAAGGAGGTGATGCCGAAGGTGTTCTGCAGTTCTTCGGCATGAGATGTGATGAGGGCTATGTATTCTTCTCTTGTTTTCATTCTTAATATCCTTTTTTAAAAGGCTTTTGCCCTTACAGG
>ERZ1027238.349-NODE-349-length-15574-cov-16.558412_pt1 | contig 15574 bp, 6 predicted proteins | sample MGYA00519477_ERZ1027238 | MGnify/ENA primary metagenome ERZ1027238 (study PRJEB26926, sample SAMN06164638) | human gut metagenome | biome: ENVO:00009003; feature: ENVO:2100002; material: ENVO:00002003 | host: Homo sapiens | place: USA | collected 2012 ...
TCTATCCTCGTATTTACATACGTAGGTATGAAGACCAAGGAAGTAAAGATTGGTACGAAGAGAGAGTTCAAACTTACCCTCGAAGACGACAATGCCATTGGCGAAGTTGTAGTCGTTGGTTATGGTCAGCAAAAGAAGGCATCTGTCGTAGGTGCCATTACCCAGACCACAGGTAAGGTGCTGGAACGCGCAGGTGGTGTATCTGATATTGGTTCTGCCCTGACAGGTAATCTGCCTGGTGTGATTACATCATCTTCATCAGGTATGCCTGGTGATGAGGATCCTAAGATCGTGATTCGTGGTGTGAGCTCCTGGAACTCTTCCGACCCTCTCATTCTTGTGGATGGTATCGAGCGCCCTATGTCGAGTGTGGATATCCATTCCGTACAGTCTATCTCTGTATTGAAGGATGCTTCTGCCACTGCCGTGTATGGTGTGAAGGGTGCGAATGGTGTTATCCTGATTACCACCAAGCGTGGTACGGAAGGCAAGGCCAAGATTTCAGCCAGTGCAAGCACTGCTATCAAGCTGGTGTCTAAGTTGCCTGAGACCTACGGTTCTGCCGATGCGCTCTATTATGCGAACCAGGCAATCAAGCATGAGTTGGGACTCTCACCTTCAAGCTGGGGTGACATCCGCTCTACCGACTTCATCAACAAATATAATGCTCCTGCAGGCAGTATTGATCCGGAGACCGGATTCCTGATGAGCGAGCGTTATCCTGATGTAGATTGGCAGAAGGAACTCTTCAAGGACTACGCCATGTCTTACAATGCCAATGTGAATATCGCTGGTGGTACCAAGGCAGTGAAGTATTATGCAGCCATCGACTATCAGCACGAGGGTGACCTCTTCCGCGAGTGGAATAACAATCGTGGTTATACCAGTGGTTACGGATTCAACCGTATCAACGTTCGTTCCAATCTCGACTTCCAGCTCACCAAGACTACCACGCTGAAGGCAAACCTTTCGGGTAGCCATGGTATCCGCAAGTCACCTTATGGCTTGGAGAAAGGTTCATGGGCTGAGAGCCAGCTCTGGCAGGCAGCTTACTCAGCACCTCATGATAACTTCCTGCCACAGTATAGCGATGGTGTTTGGGGCTATTTCCCTAAAGATGAGCAAGGCTCTCCTAACTCTGTGACCCAGCTTGCACTTCATGGTGAGCAGTCAACCACCACAACCCGTATCAACACCGACTTTACGCTCGAGCAGGATCTTTCCTTTATTACTAAGGGATTGAAGGCATCTGCCATCGTATCTTGGGATAACGTGTTTGTGGAGGCAAGCCGAGGTATCGACGACCTCAACCATGCAGCCCAGTATAAGTATATCGACCCTGTAACGGGTGTGGTAACCTATAAGGAGAAGCCAGGCGGTAAAAATAACTTTGATTTTGTGGAGACCATCGCATGGAAGACTGATGCAGGTAAGCTCAACAACGATCTTACCCAGCGTAACCTCTTCTATCAGGCACAGCTCTATTGGGGACGCAAGTTCGGCAAGCACGATGTAACCGCCATGGGCGTGTTCAACCGCTCAGAGCGTGCTACAGGTTCTCAGTTTACCAACTACCGTGAGGACTGGGCATTCCGTACCACCTATAATTATGACGATCGCTACATGTTCGAGTATAACGGTGCCTACAACGGTTCGGAGAAGTTCTCCAAGGACAATCGTTTCGCCTTCTTCAATTCAGGTGCTATCGGTTGGAACGTAGCCAACGAGAAATGGTTCAAGCCAGTGACAGAAACAAAGGTATTCGGCAGAAACCTGGTTGATATCCTCAAGTTCCGCTACTCTTATGGAGAGATTGGTGAGGATAATGTATGGGAACGCTGGCTCTACCAGACCACTTGGGCTTACGGTGGCAAGACCCATCTTGATTCAACCAACCCAAACAACGAATCCATTTACACCTGGTATAAGGAATCGAAGGTTGGTAACCCAGATATCCATTGGGAGAAGGCCATCAAACAGAATTTCGGTATCGACTATGCTTTCCTCGGTGGTCTCGTAGCCGGTTCGCTTGAATTTTTCAATGAGAAGCGTTCCGACATCATGATTGCCGGTAACAGCCGTTCGGTGCCTTCCTATTTCGGTGCTTCTGCTCCTTACCTGAACAAGGGTAGAACCAAGACCACAGGTTATGAGCTTGAAGTTCGACTGCAGTATGACTTTGCCAACGGTATCCATGCCTATGCCAATATGAGCATGACGCATGCAAAAAATGTTGTTACCGAGCATGACGACCCAGAGTTGCTTCCTGCATACCAGAAGAACATGGGATTCTCCATCGGACAGGGCAAGAGCTATCTCGACAATGGTACAGCACAGTCTTGGGATGATGTCATCGCCATGACTCCTCACAATACCAACGACAGCCAGAAGTTGCCAGGTCAGTATATCATCACCGACTTCAATGGTGACGGTGTGATTGATACCAATGATAGTGCGCCTTATGGCTTTACAGGTACTCCTCAGAACACCTACAATGCCACTATCGGTATTGACTACAAGGGATTCAGTATCTTTGCGCAGTTCTATGGCGTAAACAACGTGAGCCGCTATGTATCATTCAACTCACTGCCTAAGCCATACCTTCACACGGTGTTCAAGGAGGGTGCTTACTGGTCACCATCAACTCCAAACGGAATTCCTTCACTCCGCATGAACTCTACTCCAAGTTACTATGAGGGTACCCGCTTCCTCTACGATGGTTCGTTCTGTCGCTTGAAGAACCTGGAGGTGGCTTATACCTGGAATGGCGGATGGATCAAGAGTCTCGGTCTCTCGATGTTGAAGGTTTATGTAAATGGTAACAACCTCTTCCTCTGGACTGATATGCCTGACGACCGTGAGTCGAACTTCGCCGGTACAGGTCTTGCTTCTCAGGGTGCATACCCTACAATGAAGCGTATCAACTTCGGTATCAAGTTAGAGTTGTAAACAGCGTTAATATAACACATTATTTATTATGACAAGAATAATTTCTAAATATAAGTCTGCCTGCCTGGCATTGGCATTGGGATGTTCTCTCGCCCTGACTACCAGCTGTACAGACTATCTTGACAAGTCACCAGAATCGGATGTATCTCCAGAGGCTGCTTTCAAGAATTTCAAGAATTTCCAGGGCTTTACAGAGGAGCTTTATCTCTGTATTCCTGACTTCTCCAAGAGTTACTGGACAACGTGCTGGAACTGGGGTGAGGATGATATCCAGGCTGTGGGTATCGACTACCTCATGGGCTACAAGGTTGACCAGGGTGACTTCTGGGGCTGGCAGCAGGAATATGACGGATGGGGTGCATGCTTCATGGACCAGGGGTCAAGTTTTTTGGATCCAAACGATGCTGGTAATAATTATCGTTTTTCTCGTGGTCTTTGGAAGGCTGCATGGTATGGCATCCGTAAGGCAAATCTGGGCCTGGAGAATATGGACCTGATGACGGCTGCCACCCAGGAGGAGAAGAATGCCATCAAGGGTCAGTTGCTCTTCTTCCGTGGATGGCTTCATTTCCAGCTGATGCAGTATTTCGGTGGTCTGCCATATATTGATCATACCCTAGCTGCCGACCAGCCAATGACTCTTCCTCGTGAAACCTGTCAGGCATGTGCCGAGAAGGCTGCTAAAGACTTCCGTGAGGCTGCAGAGCTTCTGCCTATCGACTGGGATAAGTCTTCTGTTGGTCGCAATACATTAGGCAAGAATGGCTTCCGCATCAACAAGATTACCGCACTTGCCTATGAAGGCAAATCACTCTTGTGGGCAGCTTCTCCACTGGTGAAGAACTGCGATGACAAGATGAACGTAAACGGCAATGCCAGCACCTACGATTACGATACCAACTATGCACAGCAGGCTGCCGAGGCACTTGGCGAACTCCTTACTCTTGTTGAGACAGGACAGACCCAGTACAAGCTCGTGGATTTTGCTGATTACTCAGATCTGTTCTATACCTGGAACAAGAACATGCTTCCTCCAGGTTCTACCGAGAATATTCTCCGTGATATTCCAGCCGATGCATGGCATAACTCTCACTTCGGAGTGTTCACCGAGTTTGGCGGTCAGATTCTTACAGGTGGTCAGGCTGCCTCACAGCCTACAGCCAACTACGTAAACTATTATGGTATGAAGAATGGTCTTCCTCTCGATGACCCAGAGTCTGGTTTCGACCCAACCCATCCTTGGAAGAACCGTGACCCACGTTTCTATCACGACATCGTATATGATGGAGTAAAGGTGGTAGAGGGAGACATCAAACCGGATGCCAATCGATATGCCAACCTCTATACAGGTGGTACTTACCGTGACGATATCAACGAGAGCCGCACTGGTTACCTGCTCTATAAGTTCATTCCTATGATCGCCAACAACAATGATATGGGTAGTACTTATAACAAGTTGTACATTGATGTGCCTTACCTGCGTCTTGCCGACTGTTACCTGATGTATGCCGAGGCTTGCGCAGCCGTAGGTGGAGCCACCGCTTCTGCCAAGTGCTCACTCACAGCTCTCGATGCAGTGAACAAGATTCGCGAGCGTGCCGGAGTAGCAGACGTAGCAGCCAAGTTTACAGGCAACAAGGACAAGTTCATGGATGAAGTTCGCCGCGAGCGTGCCGTAGAGCTTGCTTTCGAAGGTCACCGTTTCAATGACTTGCGTCGCTGGTTGCTTCTCGACAAGGCACCTTACAACATCAAGACATCGCAGGAGTTTGTACGTGCAGGCAAGTTTGATCCAAAGAATCCACAGAACACCGAGGTATCCGGTTTCAAGGAGAAGACCATTCTTACCCGCCACTTCACAAGCAAGCACTGGTGGATGCCTTTGAAGAAGAAAGACACCAGTATCTATCCTGAGATGTTCCAGAATCCAGGTTGGTAATAGAGTGTGAATCAAGAAAACAATTAAAAGAATAAAGAAGAAAAAATTATGAGCAACATAATTTCAAGATATAAAGCGATTCTTCCGGTTTCCCTCTTCGCTCTCTCTGCACAAGGAGTGATGGCACAGGATGCCACAGAAGCAGACACCATCAACGTGGCATTCCGCAAGGCGGATGCCCGTGATGTAATCACTCCTGTCAGCACGGTCAAGGTGAAGAATCTGCTGGAGAAGAACTACAATACCTATAGCCTCGACAATATGCAGGCTTTGGCTGCAGGTTATAACGGGTCGCTATGGAATCAGGGTGATGCACTCGTGCTGATTGACGGTGTGCCACGTGATGCAAACAATGTTTTGCCAACGGAGATTGAAGACATTACCTTCCTCAAGGGTGCTTCTGCCGTTGTTCTCTACGGTAGCCGTGCTGCAAAGGGTGTTATCCTCATCACAACAAAGCGTGGTAAGATTGAACCGCTGAAGATTACAGCCCGTGCCAACTATCAGATGAGTGTAGCGAAGTCTTATCCTACCTACCTCGATGGTGCGCAGTATATGACGCTTTACAATCAGGCACTTGCCAACGATGGTCTTTCTGCTAAATATTCAGCTGAAGACATCTATAACACGGCTGCAGGTACCAATCCTTACCGTTATCCAAACCAGCAGTTCTATAATTCTGATTATCTCAAGAAGACCAAGTCTCGCTACGATGTGACGGCTGAGTTCGAAGGTGGTGGTAAGTTTGCACAGTTCTATACCAACGTAAGCTACTACCGCGAGGGCGATTTCTTCAATTTCGGTGAAGGAAAGAACAACTATACCGACCGCCTGAACGTACGTGGTAACATCGACCTCCAGCTTGCTGACTGGGCTTCTGGTTGGGTGAATGCCAACGCTACCTATTATAACCAGCATGGTTCAAACAGCGAATTCTGGAAGGCAGCTTCTACATTGCGCCCTAACCGTGTGGCTCCATTCATCCCGCTGTCTTATCTTGACCCGATGGATGCCAATTCTCTGGCTCTCATCAATAACTCAAGAAATATCATCACCAATCCTGTGGGATTGCCAGCCGGACAGTATTTCCTGGGTGCTACACAGGAAGACCAGACCAATGCCTTTGCAGATATGTATGCTGCAGGCTACAACACCTGGACATCCCGCCAGATGCAGTTTGATACAGGTGTCAAGTTTGACCTGTCTTCTGTGCTCAAGGGATTGAGCTTCAAGACCATGTTTGCGGTTGACTATTCTACGTCATACACAACATCCTTGAACGACAGTTATGCAACCTTCGGTGTCAACTGGACACAGTTTGACGGCAAGCAGATTATCGGTTCCGTCACACAGTATGGTGAGGATAAGCATACGGGTACTTTGAACTCCAGCAACTCAGCAGAGCGCCAGACGCTTGCTTGGACCGGACAGTTTGACTACGTTAACTCCTTCGGCAATCACAATGTCAATGCCACCTTGCTTGCCAATGGTTATCAGCAGACTATCAGCGGTGAGTATCACAAGGTAAGCAATGCCAACCTGGGACTTCTCGTGTCATACAACTATGCACATAAGTACTATGCCGACTTGGCAGCCAATGTGGTACACTCGGCCAAGCTTCCTGAAGGCAACCGCAATGCCATTTCTCCATCGGCAACTCTCGGCTGGAGACTCTCTGAAGAGAATTTCCTGAAGGATGTAAACTGGCTCAATGACCTCCGTCTTACCGCAGGTTATACCGTCTTGAACCAGGATCTTGATATTTCTGAGTACTTCATGTATAAGAATATCTTCACGGCTACCGGTACATGGTGGGGATGGTCTGACGCCAACAACAGCATCCAGACTTCCGACTCTCAGCGTGGTGGCAACGACAAGCTGGGCTTCATCAAGCGCAAGGAATTCAATGTAGGTTTGAATGGTGCCTTGTTCGGCAACCGACTCAGCTTTGCCGTGAACTACTACAACACGGTGACTGATGGTTTGCTTGCTCAGCCAGATTACATCTATCCAAGCTACATGCATACCTACTGGCCTGTATCTACATTCGTGCCATACATCAACTACGGCAAGAACCGCCGCACAGGTGTTGACTTCTCTCTCGGTTACAACGACAAGGTGGGAGACTTCGAATATGGCATCCAGGCATTCGGACAGACCAACAGTTCAAAGAACCTGAAGGTTGCAGAGAATGTTGAGTATGACTACATGCGTACAGAAGGCAAGCTCATTGATGCCCTTTGGGGATATGAGTGCTTAGGCTACTACAACAGTCAGGAAGAAATTGACAATGATAAGGTCAAGAGTTCTTTCGGTACTTTGAAGCCAGGTGATTTGAGATACAAGGACCAGAATGGTGATGGTGTCATCGACAGCAAGGACCGCGTGGTTATCGGTCGCTGGAGCGCCAAGTTCACCGGTGGTATGAATCTTACCTTGAAGTACAAGAACTTCACTCTCTTCGCCATGTTGACAGGTCAGTTTGGTGGCAATGCTATCAAGGACGATACCTACAACTGGGTTTACGGTGAGCGTAAGTACAGTGATGTGGTACTCGGTGCCTGGACAGAGAATAAATACAAGAACGGAGAGTCTATCACCTATCCTCGTCTGACAACACAGAGTGGTGACAACAACTTCAATGCTTCCGACTACTGGATGTATTCAACCGACCGCATCGACTTGAGCCGCGTGCAGCTTACCTACGATTTCAACAAGACACTCTTCGGAGACAACAGTTTGGTGAAGGGCTTGCAGGTATATGTTAATGGCAGCAGCCTCCTGACGATAGCCGGTGAGCGCAAGCAGATGGAACGCAATGTAGATTCTGCTCCTCAAACCCGCAGTTTCACCATCGGTGCAAAGGTTGAGTTCTAATATAGAAAATTAAGATAACGAAAATGACAAAAGTGATGAACAACTTACTATCAAAATATAAAATTGGTGGAGTGGTGCTCGGACTGGCTCTTTCGATAGGACTGACAAGCTGCGACGATATGTTCGAGCCTGCCATCGAAAACCATCTGGGTTTCGAGTATATGTACGACCATCCTGACTATGCTGATGGTGTGCTTGGCAATGCCTATACCCGTCTGCCAAACCGCGAATACTCGTTCAACGATGTCGCTACAGACGATGCCGTGAGTAACGACGCTACCGACTCTTATCGTAAGATGACTGGCGTAGATAGCTGGACTTCAAGCAATAATCCGGTGGAAACCTGGCGCGACTGTCGTGCAGCCATCCAGTATATCAACCTCTTCCTTGCCAATGTGGATAAGGTAAACTGGAACAGCGATGAGGCTGTGCGTGCCATGTATGAACAGCGTTACATTGGTGAGGCCAAGGGTTTGAGAGCACTCTTCATGTACTATCTGCTCCGTGCCCATGGCGGTTTGGACGCCAATGGAACACTCCTCGGTGTGCCTAATATTCTTGAGCCAACGGATGTAAGCTCAGATTTCAATTCCCTGGAGGTGCGTGCTTCTTATGCCGACTGCATGAAGCAGCTCATTGCGGATGCAGAAGAGGCTGTACGCGTACTCCCTGTTGACTACAAGGATACGGATAACGAGACAATGACCGTTAGTTGCCTTGGCAAATCCTATACAGTTACAAAGGCTACTTACAATCGTGTACTTGGTGCCAACTTCGCCGGACGCTTAAGTGGTCGTATCGCCCGTGCCGTTCTTGCACAGGCTACATTGATGGCTGCATCTCCAGCTTTTGCCAGTGGCAGCGGCGTAACCTACGAGCAGGCAGCCCAATATGCCAAGGCAGTGCTCGACCTCAATGGTGGCATCTCAGGCATTGATACAAATGGTTTGGAGTGGTATGCAGACCCAAACATGAAGGATCTTACAGCGGCAGAATGTCCTAAGGAAGTACTCTGGCGTACAGAGAAGAGCGAGAGCAATGATTTGGAGACCAAGTACTATCCACCATCAATCTATGGTCAGGGTCGTATCAATCCTACCCAGAATCTTGTAGATGCATTCCCTGCAGCCAACGGTTATCCTATTACAGATGCCAATAGCGAATATGACCCAGCTAATCCATACGCAAACCGTGACCCACGTCTGGCTAAGTACATTATCTATAATGGACAGACAGCCGGTTCAGGAAATGCTGTCATCAATACACAGGCAGACAACGCAGACAATCTCGATGGTCTCAACAAGGACGTTTCCAAGTCAACCCGCACAGGTTACTATATGAAGAAGCTCCTCCGTCAGGACATCAACCTGGATCCTACGGTTAACGGCAAGGCTTATCATTACACAGCCCGCATCCGTTACACAGAGCTTTATCTGGATTATGCCGAGGCAGCCAATGAGGCTTATGGCCCTAAGGGTGGTACAGGTTACTCAGCCTACGATGTTATCAAGGCAATCCGTGAGCGTGCAGGCTTGGGAGAGTCTGGTGAAGATCCATACCTGGAAGAGTGCGCACAGAGCAAGGAAAAGATGCGTGAGTTGATTAGAAACGAGCGCCGCATAGAGCTTTGCTTCGAAGGCTTCCGCTTCTGGGATCTGCGTCGCTGGAAGGCAAACCTCACAGAGGAGGCAAAGGGTATGAGCATCACCAACGAAGAGGCAGGCAAGAAATATACTCCAATCTCAGTGGAAACACGTAATTTCAAGAAGGATGCCTTCTATGGTCCTATACCATACGACCAGATTCTTAATTTCCCATCACTCGTTCAGAACGCTGGATGGTAAAAAGAACAACATTTGGTAATAACAAGAAAAAATGAAGAAAATGAATAAAACATTCAGAAAAATAGGAACTGCAATCATGGGACTTGCCTTGGTAGCTGGTCTTTCTACCTCTTGTTCAAACGGAGATTGGGAAGATAGTCTTCAGGGAGGAACAGGCAATGGTGGCAACAACGGTAAGATATCTGTATATTTCGCTATGCAGGCACCTATCCGCGTTATCACCCTCGGCAATGACGATGATGCGGTAAATACCGACGACAATGCTCATCAGTTCAAGCTGCAGGCAACTTGGGGTGGTGGCTACAAGAATACCAAGGATTGCAAGATCAGCTATCAGATAGATCCATCTCTTCTCGAGGAAGGTAGTGGTATGGAGGTGCTCCCTTCATCCTACTATACTCTGGAGGATCCTAACACCCTGACTATCCCTAAGGGAAAAATCATTGGTGGTACAACAGTGCATCTTACTGATGCCTTCTTCAACGATCCGAAGGCTGCTACTACTCACTATGTGTTGCCAGTAAGACTTGTTTCTTCCCTCACTGGTGATTCTATCCTTGAAAAGAAGAACTATCAGATGATCTGTGTGAAGTACAAGAATCAGTACTCAGGTATGTATTGCAAGACAGGAACTACCAATATCCAGGATTTGAAGACCATCACTCACAAGAATGAGGATGACTTGGATGTGGTTTCAACTGTAGATTTCAACACATCTTCCATCACTTGCTCTTATCCTGTAAAGGAGTGGAAGCATGATGATACAACGGATAGCTGGAGTCAGATTGATGCATCGAAGGAGTTGACCATTACTCTGGCATTCAATGGTGAAAACTGTAAGGTTCTTCAGGATGGCAAGGAGATCGGTACTGGTACTTTTGCTCCTCGTGGCATTCAGGATTTCAGCGACAAGAACCGCATGGCTGATTGTCTGAAGATCAAGTTTAATGCTACTGTAGTGACCAATGCTGGTGATGTAGAGCACGAGAAAACATGGAACATCTCTGCCGACTATGTGATGTCTATGATGAGTCGTGGCAACAAGCGTGAGTCATGGAAGTAATTTCGTAACAAACTAATGAAAATGAATTTAGTAGTATGAATGTAAATAAATATATTATATCTGCACTGGTCTGCCCATTTGTTTTGGGCAGCTGTGCAGACTGGGATGACTGGAAATATGATGTAGAGAAGCCTCAGACCATCGCTCAGTATGAGTATCTCAACGACTATGCGCCATTGAAGGAGTATCTGGATCGTAATGCTCATCCTGGCTTTAAGGTAAGTGCTGCACTTGGCGTGGACGAGTTCAACCAGCAGGGTCCTCTCTTCCGTCTTGCAGCCCATAACTTTGATGAGATTGTTGCAGGCAATGCCATGAAGATGGCTTCCTGTGTCAACGACCAGGGTGTGATGGATTTCAGTAAGGTATCTTCTTTTGTTTCCGCAGCAGAGGATGCAGGGTTAACAGTTTATGGTCATACGCTTGCATGGCATGCTCAGCAGCCTAGGAAATGGCTTGAGAAACTTATTGCAGATAAGGAACTGGATGTAGATCCTGGTCAGAAGACTTTCAAGGAACTTTATCGTCAGACTTATCAGGATGGTCCATTCCCTTACACTCAGATGGGCTGTGCTCCTGATATCATTAATGGTTCCATTCATTTCGTACCAACAGGTGAATGGTCTCAGTTCTTCTGCATGCCGGGCCATAGTATGAAGGCTGGCAACTATGTTGCTATCTTGCATATCAAGTCAACCAAAGATGGTAAGATTTCACTCGTCGCACAGAATGGTTGGGGTGCTGAAGCTCAGAAAATCACTCAGAAGTTTACCGTTAAGGCTAACGAATGGGTTGATGCCGAGGTTGCTCTTAATGACATCAAGGGTGGAAACTATGATTTCATCCTGTGGCCTGAGACTTTTGATGGTACACTTGATCTGCAGTCTGTCACTATCGGTCAGTATGAGTCACCTGCCATTGAGGTGGAGCAGGAGGTAAAACATCAGACTTATCAGGATGGTAAGTTCCCTTTCTATGTGATGGGCTGTGCTCCTGATGTCATTAATGGTTCTATTCACTTTGTGCCAACAAGCGACTGGTCTCAGTTCTTCTGTGTTTCCGGTTTGGCTCTCACTCCAGGTAATTATGCTGTTGATGTAGAGATTAAGTCAACCAAGGCAGGAAACATCAAGATGAAGGTTCAGAATGGTTGGGACCCTAAAAACGAGAGTTGCGATGGCATTGTAGCTCTGAAGGAAGGCTGGACAACAGCCCGATTCAAGATGACTCTTGAGCAGGGTGGTAATTACGATTTCATCCTGCAGCCAGAGACATTCGATGCAACACTCGACTTGAAGTCTGTTACCGTAAAGAAGATTGTCAAGACGAACTCTATCCCTCTCACTCCTAAGGAGAAATCAGATACTCTTACCTGGGCGATGAACAAATGGATAAGTGGCATGATGCAGGCCACTGAAGGCAAGGTGAAGGCTTGGGATCTCATCAACGAGGCTATCTCAGGTGGTGGCAATGTGAATGGCTTCTATGCTCTTCAGACTGAGGCTACCAGTGAGCATAATCCACAAGATTTCTACTGGCAGGATTACTTCACACCAGAGATGTATGGTCCTATCGTAGAGAAGGCGGCTCGTGATGCTTATGCTGCGGTAGAGGGTACAAACCCTGCAGACCTCAAGCTCTTCATCAACGATTACAACCTGGAGTCTGACTGGGACAACAACCAGAAGGTGAAGTCGCTCGTTTACTGGATTGGCGTATGGGAAAAGAAGGGTAAGGAACTCGGCTGGAACACCAAGATTGATGGTATCGGAACACAGATGCACATCGACTACTACGAGAATCCAAAGACTCTGGAAAGCAAGAAGAAGGGCATCGAGAACATGCTCAAGATCATGGCAGAGACTGGCAAGCTCGTCCGTATCTCAGAGATCGATATGGGCTATGTAGATAAAGATGGCAAAGATGTTACTACTGCTCAGCTGGAGAAGCTTCCAATTGATGAGCGTGTGGCTAAGGAAAAGGCTATGGCTGAACACTACAAGTGGATTATCGAGCAGTATTTCAAAATCGTTCCTGTCAAACAGCAGTATGGTATCTGCCAGTGGTGTCTCACCGATGCACCAACAAACAGCGGTTGGCGCCCTGGAAAGCCTGTAGGTCTCTGGAACCTGAACTATCAGCGCAAGCCTGCTTACGGTGGTTTTGCTGATGGTTTGAGTGAGAAGTAATCTTATATATTAAGGTGTTACAATAAACATACATACAATGAACAAGTTATCAATCTTTGCATCAATGATGATGATGATGTGCCTTCCGATGATGGCACAGAAGAATGGTAGCAAGGCACAAGTAAAACCTGATCCGAACTTCCAAATTTATCTCTGTTTCGGACAGTCGAACATGGAGGGCAATGCCGCCATCGAAGACATCGACCGGACAGGAGTAAATCCAAGATTCATGGCAATGTATGCCGTGGATGATGAGAAGGCAGGATGGAAAAAGGGACAGTGGCATACCGCTGTCCCTCCCCAGGCTCGTCCTAGTACTGGCCTTACTCCTATAGATTATTTCGGAAGAAAGATGGTGGATAACCTGCCAGACAGCATCAAGGTGGGAACCATCACCGTGGCTGTGGGTGGCGCCAGCATCGACCTCTTCGACAAGCGTACCTATAAGGCGTATCTGAAGAAGCAGCCCGACTGGATGAAGAACTTCGCTTCCCAGTATAACGGCAATCCATACGCCCGACTCATCGAGTTGGCCAAGATAGCTCAGAAGCAGGGTGTCATCAAGGGTATCCTGCTGCATCAGGGAGAAACCAACAATGGTGATGCCAACTGGCCCAACCGGGTGAAGACCGTGTATAACGATATTCTGAAAGAGTTGCACCTGAAGGCAGAAGATGTACCTTTGCTCGTGGGCGAAACCGTTCAGAAAGACCAGGGCGGCAGCTGCTGGCAGCATATCGCCATTGTGGATGATATCGCAAAGACCATCCCTACTGCCCACGTCATCTCTTCCAAGGGTTGTCCGCAGCGTGGCGACGGATTGCATTTCATTGCCGAAAGCTATCGCACCATGGGTAAGCGTTATGCCAACATGATGCTCTCGCTGCTCGGCATCATTCCGGATGCCAACTATCCGCGTGTGGACAAAGACCATCGTGCCTATGTCAAGCTACATGCACCGGAAGCAAAGCAGGTTATCTTCGACATCTGCGGAAAGAAGTATCCTATGAAGAAGGATTTGGATGGCGACTGGTATGGTGTTTCAGACCCATTGGTAGTAGGCTTCCACTATTATTTCCTGAATGTGGATGGGGTACAGGTAGTAGATCCTGCCAGCGAAACTTATTTCGGCTGCTGCCGAGAGGCGAGTGGGCTGGAGGTTCCTGAGGGAGCCGAAGGCAACTATTATCGTCCTCAGCAGGGAGTAGCACAGGGTCAGGTTCGTTCGGTATCTTACTATGCTGCATCTCAGGGCAAGTTCCGCAGAGCCATGGTTTATACGCCTGCAGAATATGAAACCAATCTGAGCAAGCGCTATCCAGTGCTCTATCTGCAGCACGGAATGGGTGAGGATGAGACGGGCTGGAGCCATCAGGGCTATATGCAGCACATCATGGACAACCTTATTGCCGAAGGCAAGGCTGAGCCTATGATTGTGGTGATGGAGAGCGGCGATGTAAAGCAGCCTTTCGTGCCACGTCCGGGCAAGGATGTGGATGAGGAGCGCAAGCTCTATGGCGCATCTTTCTACGATGTGATTATCAAGGATCTGATTCCGATGGTAGATAAGAAGTTCCGAACCTATACCGACAGAGAGCATCGTGCGATGGCTGGTTTGTCGTGGGGCGGTTGCCAGACTTTCAACACCGTGTTGCCGAACTTGGATAAGTTCTCTGCCCTGGGAACCTTCAGCGGTGCACTTTTCGGTGTGGATGTCAAGACCTGCTTCAACGGCGTCTTTGCCGATGCAGAGAAGTTCAACAGCCAGATAAACTATATGTTCATGGGCTGCGGTTCAGAAGAGAACTTCGGCACGGAGAAGATGGCGAAGGAATTGAAGGACCTGGGCATCAAGCTTGATGTCTATGTTTCTCCTGGCACTCATCATGAGTGGCTTACCTGGCGCCGCTGTCTGAAGGAATTTGTGCCACATCTGTTCAAGTAACAAGACAGGAAATCAATAATATAACAAAAAGAAATCCCGACACTGCCTGGCAGTTTCGGGATTTCTTTTTGTTATATTTCTAATATCTTATGTTTCTTTTTGTTTTTTTATTATGTTTCGCAAAGTAATTGTAACATGAGAGAAAGTCATTTCACGAAATAAATCTTAATTTTGCAGCGTGCTTTGCAAAAGAATGTTTTTACTGAACACGTACACAATCATAAACTGATAAAATAAATAATTTAATCTATTTTCTTATGAGGAACTTAAGAAAGATTGAAAAGCCGTTAGCGTTGCTATCCTTTCTCTGTTTATTCCCTGCAGGAATGTCGGCTCAGAGTATTGTAAAAGGAGTAGTTACAGACCAAAGTGGTGAACCTGTCATTGGTGCTACAGTGAAGGCTGCTGGCAGCAAGCAAGGTGTGGTTACTGATTTGGATGGTAAGTTTAGCATTGATGCTGCGCCTGATGCAACATTGACGATTACCTATATAGGTATGGAGTCTAAGACCGTAAAAGCTCAGGCTGGTAAAACGCTTACCATTACCTTGAAGGATGATTCTAAAGTTCTGAATGATGTCGTTGTCATCGGTTATGGCGTTCAGAAGAAGAGCGACCTGACAGGTGCAGTTGCATCTATCAAGAGCGATGACATCAAGGGCTTGTCAGCTACCGATGCCGGTGCTGCCCTCCAGGGTAAGGCTGCCGGTGTACAGATTATCAACTCGGGTGGTCCGGGTGAGGCTGCCGATATCCGTATCCGTGGTT
>ERZ1027238.366-NODE-366-length-15127-cov-10.253981_pt1 | contig 15127 bp, 13 predicted proteins | sample MGYA00519477_ERZ1027238 | MGnify/ENA primary metagenome ERZ1027238 (study PRJEB26926, sample SAMN06164638) | human gut metagenome | biome: ENVO:00009003; feature: ENVO:2100002; material: ENVO:00002003 | host: Homo sapiens | place: USA | collected 2012 ...
CCTCGCGGAGCGTTTTTTACTTTACAGGAAAGCAATTTCCTGTAAAGTAAAAAAAGGCACTTACCGATTGGTAAGCGCCTTCGCTTTTGTTTGTCTATTATTTTGAACAGTTATACAATATCACGTCTTTTTTGCTCTGTCAATATTTTTTTACAAAAAGTTGCATTTTCCTGTTTTTTCTGCTTTTTTCAGTCTATTCGTGAGAATTAATAGAATATATTGTATGTTTTTGTGTATTATAATGCACATTTGTATTATCCATTCGTACACTATAGTATCGTTTTGACTTTATACACTCTCCGCTCCGATATAAGCTTCGATTCTATCCCGCTGTAAATGCTCTCCGATTACAATAATAACTTTCTGGCCTTCCTGAATCGGTTCCATCCGCACTCCGTTATGGGTAGCATTAAGTTGTATCCAGGAATTATCTTCTGCTTTTATAAATCCCTTAATCCGAAATACTGCTCCGCAGGAACTGTCTTCTAAGATTTCTTTTGCAACCTTCTGCATTTTTTCTGCCGTCATAGGTACATTCATAAAATACTGGGACTCGAAACCGGAGTGTTCCTCCAGATCCATTTTCTCATAATTTTCCATCACATAGCCGCTGCTCATAATCTGGTGTAAATCTTCCGAAGTAAGCTGTGGTGTACTCTTATGCAGAATCTCTTTTCCCAGTCTTCTCTTACAGTGAATCTTCTCCAAGGCTTCGTTGATGTGTGCAACCGTTGCATCCATTTCTTCTGCTGTAGCTTCATCAGCATGGCTTAATAGAATGCAGCCTGCATCTGCCACTTCTGATGCCAGAATGAAATCTGCCTCATCAGACAGCTCTTTTTCCAGCTTGGCATCTACGATTGCAATTACATTTCCAATCTCATACCACTGATCCAGCGGTTCTTCCCGCAATGCATCAAAGAATTCGTCCACATCAAAAATTCCGGATGGCTCCACCAGCACCCTGTCATATCCGCACATGCCCATGGCGATTAGCTTTGTCTTAAAACGTCTTCTGTGGCAGTCCTTATCACAGCCTCCGGCTACCATTTCCAGCTCACAGTTATCTCCCATCAAATCCTGCAGCAGCATCATGTCCACATTTACTGCGCCATAGTCATTCTCCAAGATTCCAATATTCATGCCCTGTTCCATCAGATACTGGGCGTATTTTCTTATAAATGTTGTTTTACCGGAACCTAAAAAGCCGGTAATTAAGTCGATTTTTACCATGTTTGTCTTCCTCCTTCTCAGATATCCCGCTCCAGCCGCCGTAAGAGCTCCTGGTATGCCTCCATTACTTTATCATGATGACTTCGGATATAATCCGTATCCGGAATGTCATGATTCTTGATGGCATACTCTAATCCCTTAAACTGCTCAGACAACTCCATGGCTCCGATATTCGCAGACACATTTTTCAGTCCATGCACATGAATCTGATACTGCGCCCAGTCTTTTTCTTCATAATCCTGCCGCAGGGTATCCACCATCTCATCTTTCAGATAAACTTTTAATATCTTAAGATAAAAATCTTCGTCTTCCATGCATACGGACATTCCCTGCTCAGTATCAAGGTATGGAAAACGCTCCTGTAATGATTTCTTATTTTCTTCTGCTCCACCGTCAGGATTTTTCTTTTCCACTTCCTCTGTCTGCTTGTCCGCCAGAAAACGTTCCAGTATCTTCCACATCTTCTCTTCAAAAATTGGCTTCGAAATATAATCGGCAAATCCATGCTGCAGATACATTTCCTTTGCTCCTTTTACCGCATTGGCTGTCATGGCAATTACCGGTGTAGTTTTATTCTGATGATTCATTCGCTTCATTTCCTCAAAGGTGGCAATGCCATCCATATCCGGCATCATCTGATCCATGAAAATAAGATCATAGTGCTGCTCTTTCATCAGAGTCAGCCCTTCTTCTCCACTGCCTGCCACATCCACGATTGCACCAGTCTGCAGCAGCATCTCTTTTGCCACAATGCGGTTCATTTCCATATCGTCTACCACAAGGATATGCACGCCGGCAAACTGAGGTACCGGCATCATAGCACCGACAGAAAGCTCATAGTTTTCGAAAATCTGCTTCATATCACCAATGCCATCTTCGCAGATGACCTTCTGCGGTATGATTGCCGTAAATGTTGAGCCTTCACCATACTGGCTTTCTACCTGTACTTCTCCGTGCATCATATCTACCAGACGTTTCGTCAGGCTCAGTCCCAGTCCGGTTCCTTCGATATTGCGGTTTTTATGCTCTTCTAATCTTGTGAAATTCTGGAAAAGGTTCTCCATATCCTTCTTCTGGATTCCAATTCCGCTGTCTTTTACATCAATGCGCAGGTTGATATTATCCTCGTCTATCCTGCTATAAGAAATTTTTAAAATTACATGACCACGCTTGGTATATTTTACCGCATTAGACAGAAAATTATTTACTATCTGGCGGATACGGACATCATCTCCATATAAAATGGATGGAAGATTTTCATCAATTTCCATATACAGATCCAGATTCTTTTTCTTGCAGTTAGAGGCAACTATCGTATAGCAGTCGTTAATGAGGGAAGCCAGCTCATAACCCTCGCAAAGCAGCTCCATCTTTCCGGATTCAATTTTGGAAATGTCCAAAATGTCATTTACAATAGCAAGCAAGGTTCTGCTGGCCCGCTGCATATTTCCTGCATACTCTGCAATCTTCTCCCTTGGCAGCGTATCAATCTGCCGGAGCAGGATACTGTTCATTCCCATAATACCGTTGATTGGCGTACGGATTTCATGGGACATATTCGTAAGAAAATCGGTCTTCGCCCGGTCTGACACCCGGAGCCGCTCTAAAAGTTCTTCTTCGTAAGTAATATCCACCAGTGTTACGATAGTGTTCTGCATCTCGCCATATTCATCGCAGACCATCGAAGACGTTACCGATAAAATCTGATTGCCCTGCAGGCATTTCACCTTGCAGTGCTCTAATTTTCCCTGATAAAGCTGTTCTGCAAATTCTTCCTTATTGCACTCGCAGGTTACCAGTTCTTCAAAAGGCTGTTCCACATCTGCACCAAACAACACTTCTGCATTTGTATTATGTAAAATATGTGTTCTCTGATAATCATATACCATCACACCATAGTCAATCTGATTAAACAGATAATCTGAAACTGTTAATTTTGATATTCCAAAAGTATCATACCGGATACTAAAAAATACAGTCATTAAAAATGAAACTGTTACACCATAAACCGAACTGGGATAAGATTTAATTCCATAAAATGGCAACACCGTATCCGGAATTGCCGAAAGAAGCATAATTGTATTTCCCAGAATGATATATGCCACATATTTTCTCTGACTTTTACGCATAATTTTCTTCGACCAATATAGTACAATATAGATGCAGCACAAAAAGCAAAGCATAATATACATCCAGTGATAAAACACGCTGCCATGAAATTCTGTGGTAAAGCAGGTTCTTCCATTGACCCTGTAAAAATGGCGGATCCGCATACTTCCAAAAGAAACACCATCCACCAGAGATGTCAGTATTCCTAATCCAACCATCAGGCCATACCCCTTTATTTTTACACCAGTCAGACACGCCACATAAATTACAATCGCAATGACATATAAATTAAAGCCCACAATTGTCATGCAAAAGAAATCCTGTGCCAATCTGTCATCCGTACAATTTCCATACAATGCTGAACCCAGTGCCCAGATTCCTCCTCCTATTCCCAGAAGCAGGATACAAATCCGCCCCTTGTTTTTCGTATTATTAATAAAAAAATAAAAGATACCAACGCCAATACATATAGTTGCACATGCTACCAAAAGCACTGTTGTAATCATTCCTGCTTCCATCAATTTTTCTCCCGAGTTGTTTTACTTCATTATATATAAAATCCAGTTTATTCGCAATAAAACAATCCCTGTGGAAGCTGCCACCAGCATTTTCTTATTGCCGCAAAAAAGCAGGAGCTCCGTTCCAGTTTCGGTGTTCCTGCTTTTTTCTGTCTTTTTCTAATTTTCCAACTCTGTTCCTACTTTGAACTTTTATTTCAAACTTTTTACTTCAAACTCTTATCCCAAACTCTTATTTTAATTCTCCTGCCGGATGTATCATATCCGGTGTAATCAGCTCTTTGATAATCAGGTACTGCTCAATGGTTTTTACACAATTCTGCACGCCAACCCGCTCACTGTTTAATGTCATGTCATAATTGACCGGGTTTGTCCAGTAATTTCCATGGGTGTAATATTCATAATAATCTGCCCGGAATTTATCCGTCCGCTCTATGGTTGCATTAGCAACCTCTTCGGTCACGCCCATATTTTCCATGGTACGGTTCACGCAGAATGCTCTCGGTGCCTCAATATAGATGCTCACCACATTTGGTTTGCCCTTCAGTACATAATCGGCACATTTTCCGACGATGACGCAGGACTCTTTTTCTGCCAGATCTTTGATAATTTCACTCTGATATTCAAACAGCTTGTCATCCGATACGAATTTTTCATTTCTGGAAATGTAACGTCTTGACCGTGGCAGCCCTCTTAAAAAGCTGGAAAATCCACTGGTCTCCCTCATTTTTTCATTTACTTCCTGAAAAATATTCTCATCCAGTCCACTGAGCTGGCTTGCCAGCGTTAAGATTCGGTTTTCATAACAGTGAATACCTAACTCCTTTGCCAGCTGGGAAGCAATCGCCTTTCCGCCTGTTCCGAATCCTCTTGCAAAGGTTATTACAAAATTCTCCATATTTTCTGTCCTCCTTTAACCTGCTAAATAACGACTTAAGAATTCCCGTGTTCTCGGATTTTTCGGATTGGTAAACAGTTCGGATGGAGCCGCATCCTCTGCCACATAGCCGGAATCCATGAAAATGGTTCTGGTGGACACATCCCTTGCAAATGCCATCTCATGAGTAACAATAATCATGGTAAGTCCCGTCTTGGCAAGCTCTTTCATAACATTTAATACTTCTCCTACCATTTCCGGGTCCAGTGCAGAAGTCGGCTCATCGAAAAGAAGTACTTCCGGATTCATGCAAAGAGACCTTGCAATGGCAACCCTCTGTTTCTGTCCTCCGGAAAGCTGTGATGGTTTTGCATTGATATAAGGAGCCATTCCTACATCCTTTAAATGTGTAATTGCCCGGTTAAATGCCTCTTCTTTGGAAATATGAAGCACCTTTCTGGTGCAGAGCATGCAGTTCTGCAATACAGTCATATTGTTAAATAGGTTAAAGGACTGAAATACCATTCCCACCCTGGAGCGGTATTCATTGATGTCCTTCTGTACATTCCGGACTTCCTTATCATGGTAAAGGATTTTACCAGAGGTCTGCCGCTCCAGTTTATTGATACACCGCAGCAGCGTTGACTTTCCGGAACCGGAAGAACCAACTATACAGATAATTTCTCCTGCTTCTATATCAATATCTATTTTTCTTAAAACCTCATGATTCCCAAATGATTTGCTCAAATCCTTGATTGAAATTACTGTCTCTCCCATATCCGTTCCTCCTACTGATTATCCATATACTCAATTGCCAGTGCGTAATCTGTCTTGCCCTGCATTTTCTTTTCAATAAATTTGAAAATCTTATCAAAGACAAAGCACAATACAAAGTAAATCACTGCAATTACCAGGTATGACTCGAAGTATTTGTAATAATTTCCTCCGACTGTTTTTGCAGCCATGAAAAGTTCCTGTACTGCAATTACATTTAATACGGATGTCATCTTCAGGTTTGTCAGGAAAGTATTTGCCATCTCCGGGATAATATTTTTAAATGCCTGTGGCAATACCACATACAACATTGTCTTAAATGGCGACATTCCCATTGCCCATGCGCCTTCACGCTGGCCCATATCAATGGAGCCGATTCCGGCACGTACTGTCTCACCCATGTAAGCTCCGGTATTTAAGACAGTTACCACAATACCTGCAAATACCGGTGTCATTTCTACTCCCAGCATTTTTATTCCATAGTATACAATCATTGCCTGAACAATCATTGGAGTGTCACGGAAGATTTCTACATATACGGTAAAAATAATTTTCAAAAGCCGCATCAGAAGCTTCTTGAAAACATTATCACCCTCGCTGATTTTTGCATCATTTACAAGTCCGACAATATAGCCTAACACAAAACCAACCAGCGTTCCGATTACAGCAATTTCCAGCGTAAGCCAGGTTCCTTTGATAAACATACTTGCATATTTCTGGGCTAAAAATATCATCCACTCTAACGAATTACTCGGATTTTCTACTAACATATTTCTCTACCTCACTTTATCTGTTACTCAGCTCACGCTTGAAATATTTCTAGTTTGCTGCCGGCTGCTGTGTCAGAACAGTATCCATCAGCTCATCCATTTTGGCTTTATCATTCCAGCCAATGGCATCCATCGCATCCTGGATTTTATCTCTTAATGCGGTATCATCTTTTCTGGTAGCGATACATACATTTACCATTTCATCATCACCGGTGAAAGAATCATCTGCATCTAACTGAATAATCACAAGGTCATCATTGGTAAGTGCTGCTGACTGTGCGGTTGGCAAATCTACGACACATACATCTGCAACACCATTGGATATTGCCATGAAACATTCGGATGTTGTCTCATAATTTCCTGACTGCTCTGCACCTTCAATCTGATCCAAAAGAGGTACCCAGCCGGTTCCTAACTGTGTTGTTACTTTACAGCCGGTTCCTGCCAGATCAGAAAGTCCTTTTACATTTTCATAAGCACTTCCCTTTTTTACTACGATACAGTTATCTCTGTAATAATATGGTTCTGTAAATGAATAAGAAGCTTCTCTTTCTGCTGTTTTTCCCATTCCTGCGATGATTACATCATAATCTCCTGCATCTAATGAGATTCCAATGGAAGACCATTCTACTTTATGAACCTCTAAATCCATTCCCATCTCATCAGCAAGCTTCTGGGCTACTGCCACATCATATCCATATGCATAATAGTCAGATCCATAAATCGGAACCGCCTTGCTTCCATCCGGTGTTGTATCACTGTCCTGTGTCCAGTTAAATGGAGCATATGCACATTCCATTCCAACTCTTAATACATTCTTATCAGATGTCTCTGCTGTCTCTGAGGTTTTCACATCTATATCGGATGTTTTTGTATCTGATGAACCACATCCTGTCAATGTAGATATTGCCATAACTCCTGTCAGTACCAATGCTAATAATTTTCTTTTATTCATAATATGTTCCTCCTTAAATGCAAATGTGAAGCCGACTTTTTGTTTCTCTAGAGTATCAAAAAAGACGCTTGAGATTTCTTTCTCTCAAAGCGTCTTTGCTGATAGACAGTATAGTATACTTTCTTTTTCTTCTTTTCAACTTTCAAATTGCACAATTTGATTGTGCATTTTGCACAGTATCTTAATTAAACATCAATCTTTTTACCAGAATACAGTTTACAATATCGAGATATTCCATGGAATCTTCCAGGTCAACCTCCAATATTTCTTCTATCTTCTTCAGGCGGTACTGCAGGGAATTCCGATGGATATACAAAGCCTCTGCTGTCTTTCCCACATTAAATCCACTCATATAATATGTCAGCAGTGTCTCCACCAGAAACGCCCCGTTGGTCTGGTCATACATCTCAAGCTTCTTTAATTTGTCATTGCAGTAGTCCAATATCTCCTGCTGATTTCCATTGTTAAACATATATTTATAAATGCCCATGGAACTGGCACTAAGCACTTTTTTATTAGTAGGATTCGGCAGATAATCTTTCTTTGGGATCAGATTTTTTGCTTCCTGATAGCTCTTGCCAAATTCAGACGGATCCGTATAGGCTGCGCCTAAAATACAGGTACTGTGTATCAGCCCGGCGAACTGCGGGCGGCTGTCCAGTTTCTTTAGCAATTGTTCAATCTGCCGTTCTGTCTCCTTATCCTCCGTTGCCTCAAACAGCAGCACAAATTTATTTAAGAATCGCATATACATCGGACGATTTTCCATATGCATTACTTCCCGGTTCAGACAGTCCGTATAATAGAGATAAGTATGCTCATCCTGCTCCAGGTTAATTCCATATTTCCGGTCAATTACAATGATTCCAACACGATATGCCCGGTCAAAAGCCAGTCCAAACTGGCTGGATATTTTTTCAATATATTTATCATTTACTTCATATCCAAACAGTAGATTATATAAATAGTCCCCGGTACGCTTATTTGTAATATTGGTTTCCAGTATCAGCTGCCCGATACTCTGTGCAATATCCACGAAGGTTGCGCCTTCCCAGCGGACATAGAACAGTGGCAATTTCAATTCAACCGCCTTGTCTATCATTTTCTGTGGAATCTTCTCCCGGTCATCCACAATCGATATTGCAAGCCCGGAAATTCCCAGTGCATTCAGTTCTACCATTGTTTCAAAGGTCTTCTCGATGTCAAACCGCAGATAATCCACTACAATCAGTGCGAAGTTACCAGGATTCATATGCTCTTCATAGGGCTTCGTCTGCACAAAATATGTCCAGGACACCACTCTGTCCAGCCCTACTTCCCCTGTCAGCAGTTCTACTCCATCCAGATCCAAATTATTGACGTCTCTACAAGTAACCATAATGTCTCCCTCTGTTGGTTGTGTATGAGTTGCAAAAAACCCGGAGAAGTGCGAACACTCTCCGGGTTAATTTTACTTATTTTAGCAATTCATTGCAAGAGCAAAGATTACTCGATAACTGTAGCAACACGTCCTGAACCTACAGTACGTCCACCTTCACGGATAGCGAAAGTAAGACCCTGCTCCATAGCTACTGGATGGATCAGTTCGATAGTCATTTCTACGTTATCACCAGGCATACACATCTCTGTACCTGCTGGTAATTCACAAACACCAGTTACGTCAGTTGTTCTGAAGTAGAACTGTGGTCTGTAGTTATTGAAGAAAGGTGTATGACGTCCACCCTCATCTTTTGTTAAAACGTAAACCTGAGCTGTGAATTTTCTGTGGCAAGTAACAGTACCTGGTTTAGCAAGAACCTGTCCACGAACGATCTGGTCACGGTTAACACCACGAAGAAGTGCACCGATGTTATCACCAGCCTGAGCCTCGTCTAACTGCTTACGGAACATCTCGATACCAGTTACAACTGTCTTCTGAACATCTTCCTTAACACCAAGGATTTCAAGTTCGTCATTCAGATGTAATGTTCCTCTTTCTACTCTACCTGTTGCAACAGTACCACGACCTGTGATTGTGAATACGTCCTCAACTGGCATTAAGAAAGGTTTATCTGTATCACGCTGTGGATCTGGGATATAGCTATCTACAGTATCCATTAATTCCATGATCTTGTCGCCCCATGGTCCGTTAGGATCTTCAAGAGCTTTAAGAGCAGAACCCTGGATGATTGGGCAGCCTTCAAAACCATATTCCTCTAACTGCTCTGTAACTTCCATTTCTACTAACTCGATTAACTCTGGGTCGTCTACCATATCACATTTGTTTAAGAAAACAACGATGTAAGGTACACCTACCTGACGAGACAGAAGGATGTGCTCCTTTGTCTGAGCCATAACACCATCAGTTGCAGCAACAACAAGGATAGCGCCGTCCATCTGAGCTGCTCCGGTAATCATGTTCTTTACGTAGTCAGCATGTCCAGGACAGTCAACGTGTGCGTAATGTCTCTTCTCTGTTTCATACTCAACGTGAGCTGTAGAGATAGTGATACCTCTTTCTCTCTCTTCTGGAGCTTTATCGATGTTAGCGAAATCTGTAGCTGTATTACCTGCAACTCTTGCTGCTAAAACTGCTGTAATAGCTGCTGTTAAAGTTGTTTTACCATGGTCTACGTGACCAATGGTTCCGATATTACAATGTGGTTTGGTTCTTTCAAACTTAGCTTTTGCCATTTTAAAACGTCCTCCTTAATTTTATGCCCTTTCTGGGCGCTTATTTTTACATTTTAATAAGTCACTCGGCTATTTCTGATTATATAAAAAACTTGCGAGTTTTTCAAGCATTTTTATTATTTTGCTTTAGATGCAACAATCTTGTCCTGTACAGACTTCGGAACCTGCTCATATTTCTCGAAAAACATTGAGTAGTTACCACGTCCCTGAGTTCTGGAACGTAAGTCTGTTGAGTATCCAAACATCTCAGCAAGTGGAACATATGCTTTAACCATTTTTCCACCACCGATGTCATCCATACCTTCGATACGTCCACGACGAGAGTTAATGTCACCAATAACATCTCCCATGTACTCTTCCGGCATAGTAACTTCAACTTTCATGATTGGCTCAAGAATTACAGGAGCTGCTTTTGCCATAGCCTCTTTGAAAGCCATGGATCCGGCAATGTGGAATGCCATCTCAGATGAATCGACCTCATGGTAAGATCCATCATATACGGTAGCATGAACACCTACTACTGGGAATCCTGCAAGGATACCAGCTTTGGTAGCTTCTTCGATACCTTCGCCTACTGCAGGGATGTATTCCTTAGGAATAGCACCACCAACAACTGCAGAATCAAACTTGAAGAGTTCATCTCCGTTGGCATCCATCGGCTCGAATTTAACTTTACAGTGTCCGTACTGTCCACGTCCACCAGACTGTTTTGCATATTTGTATTCCTGATCAACTGGCTTTGTAAATGTCTCTTTGTAAGCAACCTGTGGAGCACCTACGTTTGCTTCTACGTGGAATTCACGAAGCAGACGGTCAACGATGATTTCCAGATGGAGCTCACCCATACCAGCGATGATGGTCTGTCCTGTTTCTGTATTTGTATGAGCACGGAAAGTAGGATCTTCTTCTGCAAGTTTTGCAAGAGCTTCACCCATCTTACCCTGTCCAGCTTTTGTCTTAGGCTCGATAGCAAGCTCGATAACTGGCTCTGGGAATTCCATGGACTCTAAGATAACCGGATGCTGTTCATCACAGATGGTATCACCAGTAGTTGTAAACTTAAATCCAACGGCTGCTGCAATATCTCCAGAGTAAACTTTTTCAAGCTCTGCTCTCTTGTTTGCATGCATCTGAAGGATACGGCCTACACGTTCTTTTTTATCTTTTGTTGCATTCAGTACGTAAGATCCGGAGTTCATTACACCAGAGTAAACACGGAAGAATGCAAGTTTTCCTACGAATGGGTCAGTCATAATCTTGAATGCAAGAGCGGAGAATGGTTCATCATCAGATGAATGTCTCTCTACTTCATTTCCTTCAAGGTCAACACCCTTAATAGCTGGGATGTCTGTTGGAGCTGGCATATATTCTACGATAGCATCCAATAATTTCTGAACACCCTTGTTACGGTAAGCAGAACCACAACATACCGGAACTGCTGTACACTCGCAGGTACCTTTTCTGAGGGCAGCCTTCATATCTTCAACAGATGGCTCTTCTCCCTCTAAATACTGCATCATAAGGTCATCATCTAACTCGCAGATTTTTTCAACCAGTTCGGTATGATATAATTCTGCATCGTCTTTCATATCATCCGGGATGTCTGTTACAGAGATATCATCTCCCTTATCATCATTGTAGATGTAAGCTTTCATCTCAAACAAATCAATAATTCCCTTAAAATCATCTTCTTTACCGATTGGTAACTGAAGAACAATTGCATTTTTACCTAATCTTGTACGAATCTGATCAACAGCTCCGTAGAAGTTTGCACCCAAGATATCCATTTTGTTAATGAATGCCATTCTAGGTACGTTGTATGTGTCAGCCTGACGCCATACATTTTCTGACTGAGGCTCTACTCCACCTTTTGCACAGAACACGCCGACAGCGCCGTCCAGTACACGAAGTGAACGCTCAACCTCAACCGTAAAGTCTACGTGTCCAGGAGTATCAATGATATTGATACGATGCTCTAAAGCACCTTTCTTCGGCTTTGTAAACTCTTCCAAAGTCCAGTGACATGTCGTAGCGGCTGAAGTAATGGTAATACCTCTTTCCTGCTCCTGCTCCATCCAGTCCATGGTAGCAGTACCTTCATGAGTATCACCAATCTTATAGTTAACACCGGTATAATAAAGGATACGCTCTGTCAATGTTGTTTTACCAGCATCGATGTGCGCCATAATACCAATGTTTCTGGTTCTCTCTAACGGATATTCTCTTCCAGCCAAGGTTTTTTCCTCCTAATTTTCTTAACCGAAAAAATATGCTCTCATTCTGATTAGAAACGATAGTGTGCGAAAGCTTTGTTTGCTTCTGCCATCTTGTGCATATCTTCTTTTTTCTTTACAGATGCACCAGTATTGTTTGCTGCATCCATGATCTCATTTGCCAGTCTTTCTTCCATTGTCTTCTCGCCTCTCTTGCGTGAAAACAGTGTAAGCCAACGAAGAGCCAGAGCCTGACGACGGTCCGGTCTAACTTCGATAGGCACCTGGTAAGTTGCTCCACCGATACGTCTAGCCTTTACCTCAAGTACTGGCATAACGTTGTTCATAGCTTCCTCGAATACTTCAAGAGCTGGTCTTTCAGTCTTCTCTGCAACTCTGTCAAATGCACCGTATACAATCTTCTGTGCAATACCTTTCTTACCATCTAACATAATGTTGTTGATAAGCTTGGTAACCACTTTGTTATTGTACATCGGATCTGCTAATACGTCTCTTTTCTGAGTATGTCCTTTACGTGGCACGTTACTTCCCTCCTTAATCATGTTTTGCATCACAGGTCATTGTGCCTGTCATGTAGTATTTGTTTCGATTAATTCAACGGTACTCACATGTGTCTCTCTAAAATGTGTTCGTGCGGAAATATATCGTATGTGACAATAATTCCAACACTTACCTTTAGCTCTGTTTGTGATACTATTGGTGTACGCTAAGCTTATTTAGCGTCTTTTGGTCTCTTAGCGCCGTATTTGGAACGAGCCTGTTTTCTGTTAGCGACTCCTGCTGTATCAAGAGTTCCACGGATAATATGGTATCTTGTACCTGGTAAGTCCTTAACACGACCACCACGGATAAGAACAACGCTATGTTCCTGTAAGTTGTGTCCCTCTCCTGGAATGTAGCTTGTTACTTCGATTCCGTTGGAAAGACGAACTCTGGCGATCTTTCTAAGAGCTGAGTTAGGTTTTTTAGGTGTAGCTGTCTTAACAGCGGTACAAACACCTCTCTTCTGAGGAGCAGAAGTATCAGTTGCTTTCTTCTTTAAAGAATTGTAGCCCTTCTGAAGTGCAGGTGCAGTAGACTTCTTAACAGATGTCTGACGTCCTTTTCTTACTAACTGGTTAAATGTTGGCATTATTTTCACCTCCTGTGCTATTATTTGATAAATGTGCATTTGTATGCACACTAATTCAGTATATAAGCCGATTCGTCACTTGTCAAGCAAATTTTTCGTGCAAGCTACGAGAAACGCAAAGAAAGTTTCAGCCAGCGACTGGATACTTGTATCCTAGTCGCTGGCTGAGGCTTTCTGATGATGTGGCGACAGCCACGACTGAGATGGAGCGCAGCGGAATCGAAGTTGCGGTTCTCGGTCTTTTGCCTGATTCTTTCCGTTCATGTGGCGACAGCCACGACTGAGATGGAGCGCAGCGGAATCGAAGTTCTCTGGCTCGCCGGCTAAATCTTTCCTTCCAACCTCACCGGCTTCCTTACCTCTATCAGATTTCTATCTAAATCATAGAAGCGCACTACCTTTTCTTTATACCACATTTTTTACTCCCGCTGCTCCACTACTCTGAGGCTGTCCTTTTCCACCTTGCACATAAGAAACAATACTTTTACGCCTGCTGCCCGTGCTTCTTCTAACGCATCTTTAAACTCCGGGTGTGTCTCTTCATTTGCCCGGACTTCCGTTACGCCTTCCATCTGAATCACAAATGCCACAGCACATTCATAACCGGCTTTTTTTGCCCCAATCAATTCCCGTAAATGCTTTACCCCCCGCTCTGTTGGTGCATCGGGAAAATAACCAATTCCCTGCCGTTCTAAGGTACAGCCCTTTACTTCCATCAGATATTCCTGCTGTCCTTTCTTCATATAGAAATCAATTCTGGAATTTCCATATTTATACTCCGGTTTCACCACATCATAATTCTGCGTTTCAAGCCATTCCTTTGCCACCTTATTCGGTGCCTGGCTGTCCATATTAATTAAACCAAAATTTTCTTTATAGACCCCAATCAAATCATAGGCTGTCTTTCGTGCCGGATTGTCCGCCACTTCCAGATAAACTTCTGCATCCGGAAGCAGCAGCTCCCGGCACCGCCCGGTATTCTTTACATGTACCGTCTGAATCTCACCGTTAATCTTAACATGGGCAATAAAGCGATTCGGGCGGTCCACAAAGCTTCCTTTTACCACTTCTTTATATTTCAAAATTCTGCCTCATTTCGTTTTTATAAGATATTCCATTTTTAGAAAGTCAGGCGCATCTGGTTCCACACCACATCTCCATGGGTAGATTCTGATACGCCTTCATTTTCAAATCCAAATTTCGCATAGTAACGTATCAGCTTATCCTTGCAGGTAAGCACCAGCCCTTTTCTTCCCTGGGCTTTTGCATCTGCAATAGCTCTTTTTAATAGCTGCTCTGCCAGACCGCATCTTCGATATGCCGGGATGGTATTCACACCGAAAATCATCTGCCAGTCACCCTGTTCCTCATGCAGTTCTGCTTTTACATACATTTCATCTGTAAGGTCTTTCTGATTACTCACCATGCCATCTACAAATGCCACCAGATGTTCCTCATCAAACATCAGCCAGAAATGGTCTTTATAATATTTTAAACGTTCTGCGAATTCTTCTTTTGTTGCTGCTTCTGCCGGCGGGAAACATTCTGTCTCCACCGCTGTAATTGCATCAATATCTTCCAGCTGTGCGGTACGAATTGTCATTTTGAGTACTCCTTTTATAAGTTTTTATAACCTTTTATATTCTTTTATAAGTCTTTATAACTTTTTATAACTTCTCACATCCACTGCAATTGTACCATAATCTTTTCTTAAATCAATGCGAACTTCTCCCATTGTTATAATGCTTTCCAAATACATCGGATAAGAATATATTTTTTCACTATTCGCATAAGCACAGTCGCCGCCACCCCTAAAAGGGGTGGCTCGGGACGCTGGCTAAAAGCCCTTGGT
>ERZ1027238.367-NODE-367-length-15062-cov-38.967415_pt1 | contig 15062 bp, 7 predicted proteins | sample MGYA00519477_ERZ1027238 | MGnify/ENA primary metagenome ERZ1027238 (study PRJEB26926, sample SAMN06164638) | human gut metagenome | biome: ENVO:00009003; feature: ENVO:2100002; material: ENVO:00002003 | host: Homo sapiens | place: USA | collected 2012 ...
TCTATCCTCGTATTTACATACGTAGGTATGAAGACCAAGGAAGTAAAGATTGGTAAGAAGAGAGATTTCAAACTCTCAATGGAAGACGACAATGCCATCGGCGAAGTTGTAGTCGTTGGTTATGGTCAGCAGAAGAAGGCTTCTGTCGTAGGTTCTATTGCACAGACCACAGGTGAGGTGCTGGAACGTGCTGCCGGTGTCAGCGACATTGGTGCTGCCTTAACTGGTAACCTTCCTGGTGTGGTAACTGTTCAGGGCAATGGTATGCCTGGTGAGGAGGAGCCACAGATCATCATTCGTGGTGCTAGTTCTTGGAACAGCAGTGACCCTCTCGTCCTAGTCGATGGTATCGAGCGTCCTATGAGCAGCGTGGACATCTCTTCTGTAGAGAGCATCTCCGTATTGAAGGATGCATCTGCCACTGCCGTTTATGGTGTGAAGGGTGCCAATGGTGTCATCTTGATTACTACCAAGCGTGGTAAGGAAGGCAAGGCTAAGATTGATGTGGGCTTCAATGCTACATTGAAGGCTCCTTCTAAGTTGCCTAACAAGTATGATTCATACGATGCCTTGATGTTCCGCAACAGGGCAGTGGAGCATGAGTTGGGTGTTTCTCCTGAATCTTGGTCTTACATCCGTCCTCAATCATTTATTGAGAACTATCGTAACCAGACTACGGATGAGCAGCGTGAGCGTTATGCTAACGTGGATTGGCAGGATGCCCTCTTCAAGAAGAGCGCCATGTCATATAATGCCAATGTCAATGTGAGCGGTGGTACAAGCTTCGTGAAGTATTTTGCTTCTGCCGACTTTGTACACGAGGGTGACCTCTTCCGTGAGTATGATAACGGACGTAACTATAACTCTGGCTATGGATACAATCGTATCAATGTGCGCAGTAACTTGGACTTCTCTATCACTAAAACTACTACATTAAAGGTAAATGTATCTGGTTCTAATGGTGTGCGCAAGGCTCCTTGGAGCAACATGAGTAATAGCGAGTGGCAGATAGGACAGCAGTGGGCTGGTGCTTATAACATCGCTCCAGATGTATTCTTGCCTCAGTATAGCGATGGATCTTGGGGTTATTATCCAAATGCGTCTAACGTAAGTAACTCTGCTCAGAATCTCGCCATCGGTGGTACAGCGCAGGCTACTACTACTCGTATCAATACCGACTTTACCTTGGAGCAGAAACTCGACTTCATCACCAAGGGCTTGAACTTGCGTGGTACCGTTTCTTGGGACAACGTGTTTGTTGAGACGAGCCGTGGTATCAATGACTTGAACAATACAGCTCAGACCAAGTATGTTGATCCGGAGACTGGCAATATAACATATGGTCAGGTATATGAGTCAAACAATAAGTTCGACTGGAAACAGGGCGTTAACTGGAGTACTTCAGGTGGTTCGGTTGATAACAACCAGACTGTTCGCAATCTTTACTATCAGTTGCAGCTCAACTGGGCTCGCAAGTTCGGACAGCATGATGTTACAGCCATGGGCTTGTTCTCTCGTCAGGAGAATGCACGTGGTAGTGTGATGCCTACTTACCGTGAGGACTGGGCGTTCCGTGCTACTTATAGCTATGCTGGTCGTTACAACATCGAGTATAACGGTGCTTACAACGGATCAGAAAAGTTTAGCAAGGACAATCGCTTCGCCTTCTTCAATTCTGGAGCTATCGGTTGGACCATCACTGAGGAAAACTTCATGAAGTATCTTCGTGACAAGCACATCATTGATATGTTGAAGTTCCGTGCATCTTACGGTGAGATTGGTGATGATAACCTGGGCGATCCATTCGACTCTTCTCGTCGTTGGCTTTACATGAACCAGTGGGCATACGGAGGCAACACAGTGATGGATCTTGACCATACCAACAGTATCTACACATGGTATCGCCAGAATACATTGGGTAATAAAGATGTGAAGTGGGAGACTGTGAAGAAGACCAACTTCGGTATTGATTATGGTTTCTTGGGTGGTTTGATTACCGGTTCGCTCGATTTCTTCTGCGACCGTCGTAACGACATTTTGATCTTTGGTGATAACCGCTCCATCCCATCTTACTTTGGTACTACAGCTCCTACTATCAATAAGGGTAAGGTTCGTACCAGTGGTTACGAGTTGGAGTTGAAGCTCAACAAGAAATTTGCCAATGGCATCCGCCTCTGGGGTAACATCAATATGACCCATGCCAAGAATAAGGTAATTTTGAAGGATGACGCTCAGCTCACTCCTAACTATCAGAAGGAGGCAGGCTACTCTATGGGTCAGTATCACTCATACATTGATCGTGGCTTTATCAACGACATCGATGACTTGATAGGTTCTCCAGCTCATGAGTCTAACGACAACCACCGCTTGGTAGGCGATTACTACATCGTAGACTTCAATGGTGATGGTGTGGTAGATAGCAAGGACTCAGCTCCAGTAGGTTATAGCTCAAGCCCTCAGAATACATACAATGCCACTATCGGTATCGAGTATAAGGGCTTCTCTGCTTTCGCTCAGTTCTATGGTGTAACCAATGTAACTCGTGACGTAACCTTGACAAGCTTTGGCAATAAGTTGGACAATGTTTATGACACTGGTACTTGGTGGGACAAGAATGAGTCTTCTCCAGAATCTATCATTCCTCGTTGGGGTGCTACCCAGTCTGATTACAGCAATGGTACTCAGTTCCTCTATGATGGTTCATACATCCGTCTGAAGAACGTAGAGATTGCTTATACTTGGACCAAGGGATGGATCAAGGCTCTCGGTATGAACTACCTCAAGGTATACTTGAATGGTAACAACCTCTGGCTTTGGACTCGTATGCCTGATGACCGTGAGGCTAACCTCGGTGGTGGCGGTTTCCTTGGAGCATATCCTACAGTACGCCGCTTCAACTTAGGTGTTAAATTCTCATTGTAATATTAAAATGAACATTCAAATGAAAAATAAGATAAAGAATTTTTTGTTGATGGGATGCGTCTCGCTGGCTCTCGGCACCTCGCTCAACTCTTGCCAGGACTATCTTGACAAGGAGGCAGATTCTACAGTCTCAGAAAATGACGCATTTGTAAACTTCCGTAACTTTCAGGGTTATGTAGAGGAGATTTACAACTGTATCCCTGATAAGGAAAAATGTAACTGGTGTCCTTCTTGGAACTGGGGTGATGATGAAATCTTCAACCCAGAGGCTGATGGCCGTATGACACACCAGGTAGACTTGGGCAACTTCCGTGCTTGGCAGACCACTGGTAACTGGCTTTACAAGGATGGCAGCAACCCTACATCTACAGATAAGTTCAACCACTCACTTTGGCCACATGCTTGGTATTGCATTCGTAAGGCTAACCAGGGCTTGGCTAATCTCGATAAGTTGGTAGCTAGCAAGGCAGAGAAAGACCTCATTGCTGGTCAGCTTTACTTCTTCCGTGCATGGTGGCACACTGAGTTGATGCAGTACTTTGGTGGTTTGCCATACATTGATACCTATTTGGATCTCAATTCAGAGCTCAATTTGCCTCGTCTCTCTTATCAGGAGTGTGCAAAGAAGGCTGCTGCTGATTATCGCAAGGCTGCCGATCTGTTGCCTATCAACTGGGACAATGAGTATGATGGTGCTGCCACACAGGGCAAGAACGACCTTCGTATCAACAAGATCATGGCACTCGGTTATCTGGGCAAGACTTATCTCTGGGCTGCCAGCCCATTGATGAAGGATGGCGCACAGGTAGGAGCTAGCAAGAATGGCAAGACATACGACTATGATGAGGAGTTTGCCAAGAAGGCAGCTGAGGTCTTCGGTGAGTTGCTCACATTGGTTGAGGGGGGCCAGACACAGTATGGGTTGGCTGAGTTCAAATATAAGGACGTCTACAATCATGAGCGTTCTGCCGATGCTAACTCTTGCTTCTCTGATATCTTCTATACCAAGAAGCAGAACTGGAAAATGCCTGGATCTATTGAGGCTATCTTCCGTGGTCCATCTGCAGACTTCAACGGCTCTAACTGGAATACCTCTAAGGTGTTTGGTCCTAAGGTTGACAAAGTGGTTGGACATGACAATGTGATTCACCAGCCTACAGCAAACTTGATAGCTGCTTACGGTATGGCTAATGGTGAGCCCGCTTACATCGTAGAGAATGGCAAGTTGGTTCCTAACATAGCAGGTGGTTTCGATCCTACTCATCCATATAAAAACCGTGACCCACGCTTCTATCACGACATCGTGTTTGATGGCTTCAAGTATCTGAATGGTACTCCTGGTCAGTGGGCTAACTTGCAGTACTGCCAGTTGTATACAGGTGGCAATATGCGTCCAGTGGCTAATGGCAGCCGTACAGGTTACTTCATCCAGAAGTTGGTGCCTCATACATGTAATGAGGTGGATCGCGACTACGATTGGGGTTCAGCATTCCACTGTTACTTGCCATATATGCGTCTGGCTGACATCTATCTGATGTATGCTGAGGCTTGTGCTGCGTTTGGTGGTGCTTCTGGCAAGGCTACTAACTTTAGCAAGACTGCTGAGGATGCCATCAATACCCTTCGTGATCGTTGTGGCGCTGGTCATGTGGCTCCAGAGTATGTAGCTGATCCACATAAGTTCATGGACGAGGTTCGCCGTGAGCGTGAGGTGGAACTTGCTTTCGAGGGCTTCCGTTTCAACGACTTGCAGCGCTGGTTGCTCCTGACCGAGGCTCCTTACAATGTAAAGTACTCTGATGAGTTTGACCGTGTGGAGAATGCCGATTTCTACAAGAATAATGACCCAGCTAAAGCTCAGGTGGCTAACTTCCACCAGGAAGCGATCTTGACTCGTCACTTCACAGCCAAGCACTATTGGTTCCCATTGCCTATCAAGGATGTTTATCTCTATCAAGAGCTTAGTCAGAATCCTGGTTGGTAAAATAACATTATATAGTAATACTAAAATAAGAATGATAGTATGAATTCAAAATTCAAATCATATAATTCAAAGTTCCTGTTGGCAGGTCTTGTGTCATTGGCTCCTATGGCTGCCGATGCCAAAACTGCTGCTGAGAACGAAACCGATACCGTTGCTGCCGACAAGGAGATGGTCAATGTGGCTTATCGCAAGGTAGCCAAGGGTGACATCTTGGGCGGCGTTTCGGTAGTCGATGTAGAGGGATTGATGAAGAAAAACTACCACACTTATAGCCTTGACAACATGCAGGGCTACGTGGGTGGTTGGAATGGCAACTCTCTCTGGGGTATGGATGCTGACAATGCAGGATACTTGGTATTGGTAGATGGTGTGCCTCGTGAGGCAACCAACGTGATGCCTAGCGAGATTGACCAGATTACATTCCTCAAGGGTGCGCAAGCTGTAGTGCTCTATGGTAGCAAGGCAGCTAAGGGTGCTGTGCTCATCACCACCAAGCGTGGCAAGAACGATGGCTTGAAGGTTGAGGTGCAGGCTAACGCTGGTCTCAATGTGGCTAAGTCATTCCCAGAGTATCTGGGCTCTGCTGAGTATATGACTCTCTACAACGAGGCTCGTGCCAATGACGGTTTGACTCCTCTCTACTCTGCTGAGGATATCTACAATCATGGCTTGGGCACCAACCCATATCGTTATCCTAATCTCGATATGTACTCTTCTGACTATCTTCGCAAGATGAATAGTCGCTACGAGGCTACTGCTGAGATTAGTGGTGGTGGTAAGCGTGCTCACTTCTATAGCAACATCAACTATTATCGCCAGGGCGACTTCCTGAAGTTTGGTGAGGCTAAGAACAATAACACTCAGCGTTTCAGTGTACGTGGTAATGTAGATGTCAACATCACAGATGACATCAAGGCTTGGGTCAACTCCAATGCCACATTCTATGATTCACATTCTGCTATTGGTGATTATTGGAATGCAGCTGCTACTTGGCGTCCTAACTTCCCACAGAATGCTAGCCCATTGATCTCTACAGACATGATAGCTCCTAATGCCAAGGCTGCTTGGGACTTGATGAGTGTGGCTAAGCTGGTGGATGGCAAGTACTTCTTGGCTGGTACACAGGCTAACTCTTCTAACATCTTCGCAGATTACTATGCTGCTGGTAAGAGCAAGTATACTAGCCGCCAGTTCCAGTTTGATACAGGTGTTAACATTAATCTGCACAAGTTGTTGCAGGGCTTGTCTTTCGAGACTCGTTTCGCAGTAGACTATGCTACCTCTTACACCACATCTTTCAATAATAGCTATGCCATCTATATCCCAACATGGTCAAACATCGACGGCAAGGATATGATCGTAGCTTTGAAGAAGGAAGGTGAGGATAAGAAGTCTGGTGTACAGAACATCGCTAATAGTGTGGACAATCAGACCATGCTCTTCTCTGCTCAGTTCAATTACGCCAATACATTTAATAAGGTACATAACCTCTCTGCGATGTTGATTGCCTCTGGCTATCAGCAGTCTAAATCAGGTGAGTATCACAAGACATCAAGTGCTAATCTTGCCTTGGATGCATCTTATGATTACGCCAAGACTTATTATGCAGACTTCGGCTTGGCAGCTATCCACTCTGCACAGTTGGCTCCAGGTCATCGTGTAGGCTTCTCTCCTTCACTTTCATTGGGTTGGAGACTCAAGAACGAGAACTTCTTGAAGAACAGCAAGGTGGTAGACGATATGATGATCAGTGTATCTGGTAGCATCATCAACGAGGATATTGACTTGGCAGTAAATGACAACAGATACTATCTCTATGACACCAACTGGCAGACAGCTGATGGTTATGGATGGTATGATGGTTCTGCTGGCAAGTACACATTCTCTAAGCGTTCTGCCAACAAGGATCTCGACTTCATCAAACGTAAGGAACTTTCTGTCAACTTCAAGACTTCCTTGTGGCAGCAGATGGTAACATTGGATGCTAGCTTCTTCGTTAACTCGATGGAGGGTTATCTGATTTCTACTCCAACGTTCTATCCTTCTCACTTTAAGCCAGGCTATCCTGATGCTTCATTCATGCCTGTGCTCAACTTTAACAATAATCGCCGCATCGGTTTCGACTTCGCAGCTAACTTCAATAAGAAGGTGGGTGATGTAGACTTGCAGCTCGGCGTAACAGGTACTTATTATAACACCAAGGCTACCAAGCGTGATGAGATGAACGCATGGGATTACCAAAACCGTGAGGGCAAGGCTCTCGATGGTATCTGGGGTTATAAGTTTGCTGGCTTCTTCCAAAGTGAGGAAGAAATCAAGAACTCTCCAGACCAGAGCCGCTTGGGTAGTGACGTGAAGCCTGGCGATATGAAGTATGTGGATGTAAACGGTGATGGCAAGATCGACTCTTACGACCAGGTGTTCCTGGGCAAGGGTGGTTGGTATGGCTCTCCATTCACATTGGGTGTAAACCTCACTGCTAAGTGGAAGAACTTCACATTCTTCGCCCTCGGTACTGGCAACTTCGGTGCTTATGGCTTGAAGAACAATTCTTACTGGTGGGTAAATGGTGACGGCAAGTACTCAGCTGTGGTTCGCAATCGCTGGACTGAAGCAACCAAGGAGACTGCTACTTATCCACGTCTTACCACACTCTCAGGTAGCAACAACTATCAGACATCAGACTTCTGGATGTACAGCACAGACGCTTTCCGCTTGGCTAAGGTACAGATTACATACGACCTGCCTAGCACGCTCTTCCAGAAGACTTGGGTTAAGGGCTTGTCTGCTTTTGTAAGCGGTGCCAACTTGCTCACTATCTCTAAGAACCGTGAAGTATTGGAGATGAACATAGGTAGTGCTCCTCAGACACGCTATTATAATATAGGTGTGAAGGCTACATTCTAATCATTATTAAATGTATACAGAAATGAAAATTAATAAGTTATTTATATTAGCTGCATTGTCACTCTCGTTGGTGTCTTGCTCAGATCTCTTTGAGCCTGCACAGGAAAACAACCGTAGCTTGGACGAGATTTACGAAGAGCCTACTTATGCTCAGGGACTTCTCGGCTATGCTTATGCCATGCTTCCTTATAATACCAAAAGTGTAACTGATGTGGCAACCGATGATGCTGTAAGCAATGATTTGTCTAACAGCTACCTGAAAATGGCTACTGGTTCTTGGGCTGCCAATAATGACCCTATGAACAAGTGGACTAGCTGTCGTGCTAGCATCCAGTACTTGAACATCTTCCTTCAGGAAGTGGACAAGGTAGACTGGGCTAAGGACAAGGGTGCGCAGCAGATGTTCTGTGAGAGCCGTAAGGGTGAGGCTTATGCCTTGAGAGCTCTCAATATGTATTATCTCTTGATGAACCATGGTGGTTGGACTGAGGATGGTCAGCTCCTGGGTGTGCCAAACTTGACAAAGCCAGAGGATACTTCTTCTGATTTCAATCAGCCACGTGCCACATTCCAAGCTTGCTTGGATCAAATCTATAGCGACTTGGACCAGGCTGAGCAGTTGCTGCCTTTGGACTACAATGATTTGACTAAGTCAGATCCTGTGCCAGAAAAATACACTGCTATGGGTGTGGACAACTATCAGGACTATAACCGTGTATTGGGTTCTCTGATGCGTGGTCGTGTGAGCGGTCGTATCGCCAAGGCTATCCGTGCACAGGTTTCTCTCCTTGCTGCCAGCCCTGCTTTTAATAAAGGTACCAATGTGGATTATAAGCGTGCTGCTGATGATGCAGCCAGCTTGCTCGACTTGATTGGTGGTGTAAGCGGCTTGTCTAAAACAGGTAATTCTTGGTATGCTCAGACTGCGGAAATCGGCCAGCTGCAGTCTGGTGAATGTCCTAAGGAAATCATCTGGCGTGGTAATAAGACTAATGGTGCAGATGATTGGGACCTCGGTTTGAACCAGGAGGCTGATAACTTCCCTCCATCTCTCTATGGTAAGGGACGTATCAATCCTACCCAGAATTTGGTAGATGCTTTCCCTGCTGCCAATGGTTATCCTATCACAGATGAGCGCAGTGAGTATGATGACTTGGATCCTTATAGTAATCGTGATCCACGCTTGGATCTCTACATTATCTATAATGGCTGCAAGTATAAGGGTGCAACCATCAATACCGACATCACCACTGCCAACAATGACAATGGACTGAATAAGATTGGTAACTCTACGCGTACTGGTTACTATATGAAGAAGCTTCTTCGTGAGGATTGTAATCCTAATCCAAATGCCAAGAACGCACAGTATCACTATCCTGTGTATATCCGCTATACCGAGATCTTCTTGGATTATGCTGAGGCTGCCAATGAGGCTTGGGGACCTAAGGGCAATGGCACACATGCTTATTCTGCATACGATGTGATCAAGGCTATCCGTCATCGTGCAGGCATCACAGATGATTCTTATCTTGATGAGTGCGCTAACGACCAGAATAAAATGCGTGAGTTGATTCGCAATGAGCGTCGTATTGAGCTCTGCTTCGAGAACAAGCGCTTCAATGACCTCCGCCGCTGGAAGGCTCCTATCAATGAGGCTGTTCATGGCGTGGAGATTTCTACAGAGGCTGGTATTCCACAGTTCAAGGATATCACAGTAGAGGAAAGAAAATACGACGACTATATGTATTACGGTCCTGTGCCACAGACTGAAATCCTCAAGTGGGATCAGCTGAAGCAGAATGCAGGATGGAAATTACAAACGACTAACATTTTATAATGATGAAAACTATGAAGATGAATAAATATTTCTCAATGGCTGCACTCGGAGCCTTGGCTCTGACTTTCGGCTCTTGTGAGAACGGCACGCCTGAGTTTGACGACTACGAGGGTGGCACATCAGTCTACTTCGCCCACCAAAACGTGGAGCGTATATTGGTGTTGGGCAATGACGAGAATCGTGACAATACCAAGGACAACGAGCATATTATCAACATCGTGTCTACCATGGGTGGTGCTTACAATGGTAAGGACATCACACTGGATGTGGCTGTAGATAATTCGCTTTGTGACAACCTCTATTTCTCTGATGGCATATCTCCTGTAAAGCCTATGCCTGCAGAGTATTACACCTTGGCAGGTAACACCATCTCTTATGGTGGCAACTTGCAGGGAAAATTACAGGTGAAGCTCAACGATGCTTTCTTCGCTGATCCTGCCTCTGTAAAGAATACTTATGTCATCCCTCTGATCATCAAAGATCAGAAGGGTGCTGGCAAGATCTTGACGGGTACTCCTTTCCAGGAGGGTGAAACTCCTGCGCTGACCAATAGCGATGCGTGGAAGATATTGCCTAAGAACTATGTGCTCTATTGTGTGAAATACATGAACCCTTGGGCTGGATTCTATCTGCGCCGTGGTACAGATAGGATTACTGAGAATGGTCAGACCACAGAAGAGAAGCGTGAGGGTGCAACTATTGAGAAGGACGAGGTTTGCCAGATTACTACCAAGAGCCTTACAGAGGCTATCTATCCTCTCACAGTCAAGAGAGTTGTGGGCAAGGATGCTGAGGGTAAGGATATCCTCAAGTCTTATACTTGCAACTTGAAGCTTACCTTTGCTAACGATGGTACTTGCTCTGTTTCTTCCGAGACTGAGGGCGTAACTGCTACTGGTACAGGTAAGTTTGTGGAGAAGGGCGCTAAGCTGGCTTGGGGCAACAAGGATCGTGACATCCTGACTCTCCAGTATACCGTAGACTTCGGTGCTGTCAAGGTAGAGACAACCGACCAGTTTGTAGCTCAAACTCGTGGTAATACCAATGGTATATTAATTTTCGATACTCAGTATATCGTAAAGTAAGCTGCGGTAATTATCAATTAAGTATCATCTAATAATAGGTAGATTATTATGAAATTGAAAAATATTAATTTTGGTTTAGGCTTGGTAGCTCTCTTGGCTTTGTCATCATGTGCTGATGACAAGTTCTCGGAGTACAGAACTGATATGACCAAGAACTTGAAGGAATATCAGTATCTTAACAACTATGAGCCTTTGAAGAAATATGTCGAAGACATGAAGGCTTCTGGCAAGTGCAATCCCGACTTTAAGTTGGGTATTGCACTGGCTGCGCCCGACTTCAACAAACAGGAGCTTGTATATTGCTTGGCTGGTAGCAACTTCGAGGAGATGACAGCAGGCAACGCCATGAAGTATGCTTCTTGTGTAAAAAATGATGGAACCTTTGACTTTAATACTGTTAAGGATTTCGTTACAAATGCACAGGATGCAGGTTTGACTATCTATGGTCATACGCTTGCTTGGCATTCTCAGCAGAACAAGAAGTATCTTAGTAAACTTATTGCAAATAAGGAAATTCAGGTAGACCCTAGTCAGAAAGTTGATAAGGTAGATGCTTATACCGACTTTTCTAAAATGAATAGTTTCCCTTTTTATGTAATGGACTATACTCCTGAAATCAAAGATGGAATTTTGATTAGCAAATATCCTGGAAAATGGTATCAGTATTTTGTAGTTGACAATTATCCTGTAGATGTTGATGCCAAGAGAGAATATAAGGTAACAGCTATGATCAAGGCTTCAGAAGATGGACAGATTGATGTGCAGACGGGTAACTGGGGAGCAACAACATCCCAGAAAATGTCTGTTTCTACACAGTGGAAAGAGCAATCTGTAACATTTAGTGGATTAACAACAGAAAAAGCTTTTGTCGTTTTCCAACCAGGAGATTTTGCAGGAGACATTTCTTGTAAGTGGGTAAAAGTTACTCATTCTGAGGCTCCGGTAATGGAAATCGAGACCGAGGTTCATAAGGAAACTTATACTGATGGTGATTTCCCATTCTATGCTATGGGTTGTACACCTCCTGTTATTAATGGAGCTATCCACTTTGTTCCTACAGGCGATTGGTCTCAATTCTTTGTTATGCCAGGTGGCGATAATGAATTAGATGAAGGTGACTATGTTGTTTATTTAGACCTTACTTCTGATAAGGATGCAAGTGGTGTAGATCTCACCATGCAAAATGGTTGGGGTGGCACAGCTCAAGCTATTACAGCCAAAGTGCCTGTAGCTGCAGGTCGTCATTCGGTAAAAATCGAAATGCCTAAAGTAGAAGGTGGTAATTATGACATCATTCTTAAGCCTCAGACAGCTGATGCTACTTTGGATGTTCATTCTGTTAGAGTTTGCAAGATTACTAAGTCTAATTCTATTCCTCTTACGGACGAAGAGAAGAAATCTCTTCTTACTGATGCTATGGGCAAGTGGATTGATGGTATGATGGAGGCTACTAATGGTTATGTTACATCTTGGGAAGTTGTGAACGAGGCCCTTTCTGGTGCCGATAAAGATGGTGATGGCAAGTACGACTTGCAGTCTGCTAAACGAGGCAACGTTTCAGCTGACGATGCAAAGAACAATTTCTACTGGCAGGATTACCTGGGTGACATTGATTATGTTCGCACTGCTGTAGCTGCTGCTCGCAAGGGCTTTGCTGATGCTGGTGGAAATCCTGAGGAGTTGAAGCTCTTCATCAATGATTATAACCTCGAAACTGCTAACGACGATAACAAGAAGCTCAAGAGCTTGATTCACTGGATTGAGGAGTGGGAAGCTGATGGCGTGACCAAGATTGATGGTATTGGCAGTCAGATGCACGTTACTTGCAGCATGGATCCTGTTCAGCAGAAGAAAAATGAGGATGCTTACGTGAACATGCTCAACCTGATGGTTGATTCACATAAGTTGGTTCGTATCTCTGAGTTGGATATGGGCTTGGCGGATAAGGACGGCAACCTTGTAAATACTACTGATATGACCGAGGAACAGCACAAGGCAATGCGTGCTTACTACGAGTTTATTGTCAAGAATTATCTTAAGATTGTTCCTAAGGATCAGCAGTGGGGTATCTGCCAGTGGTGTGCTACTGACAGTCCTGCCAATAGTGGTTGGCGTGCTGGTTTGCCAGTAGGCCTCTGGGATTCGGATTATTATCGCAAGCACACCTATGGTGGCTTTGCAGCAGGTCTTGGCGCTCCAGAATATTGGAAGGAAGCCAAGTAATTACTCTAAAAGACATTAGTTTTAGGTTTATCATACAAAGATTAACCGAAAAAAGATGTTAGTCGTTAAGGTTGGCTGTGTTGTGATGACACGGTCAACCTTTTTGCTTTGTAACATTTGTCTTTCAATATGTTAAATGTGAGTCAGTAAATAAAAAATAATTCTGATTTTTGAGGTTGTATCACTTCTTTTTTGTATCTTTGCGCTTAAATATCACTATACTGATATATAATGGCTATTTTATGGCTTAATGTTCACTTAAATGATAGTTAAGTATATGAAAGATTTGTATGAATATTCTACTCCGGAACTGGTGAGATTGCTGGGAAATCGCTTTAGGGAATACAGAATGCGATGCAATTTGACACAGAAGGAAGTGGCAGAACTGACAGGCATTGGTATGACTACTATCCACAAGTTTGAGAATGGATGTGCTAGAAACATATCACTTTCTACATTGATTCTCTTGCTCAAGGTGGTGGGACAGATCAATGCGCTTGATAACTTAATGCCCGAATTGCCACCATCCCCTTACTTGATGACCAAGGGAGATAAAAAGGTACAAAGAATTAGACACTGATAATAGCGAATGATTTATGGTTAAGACTTTAAAAGTAATCTTGTGGGATGAGGAAGTTGGTAGGTTGTCGTGGGACGACAAAAGGCAAATGTCCTATTTCACTTATAATCCAACTTTTGTGCATAGGGGTATTGATATATCTCCTCTATGGGCATCCATACGCAACAATAGAGGACTTATGCCTATTTGGGGAGAGGAACAGAGAATTTATCAAAAACTTCCTGCTTTCCTGGCTGACTCATTGCCTGATTCTTGGGGCAATCAGTTGTTTGATCTTTGGAGACAGCAGAATCATCTCTCCAATACGGAAATTTCTCCTCTTGATAAGTTGTCATTTATCGGTAGAAGAGGAATGGGTGCTTTGGAGTTTGTCCCAGAGTATGAGAGGAGTAAGAAATCAGAGAGGATTGATGTCAATTCCTTGGTTGCACTTGCTGAACGCATATTTACTGAACGAGAGGAGGCTCAGATTTTACCAGAGGAATCTCTTACCATGCAGTCGCTCTTGACTGTGGGAACTTCTGCTGGTGGCAGGCAGCCTAAGGCTGTTATTGCTATCAATTCGGCTGATGGTGAGATAAGAAGTGGACAAATCTCGGATCTTGATGGATATGATTACTACTTGTTGAAGTTTGGAAATGCTGATTTCAACTCTGCCGAACTAGAAATGACATACTACGATCTTGCCATCAAGGCTGGCATCAATATGATGCATTCTGAACTCTTGACGGTTGATGGCAGCAAGCACTTCATGACGCAGAGATTTGATAGAAAAGATGGGAAGAAGCTTCATACTCAAACTTTGGCGGCTATGTATCCTGAGGCAAATAGTTATGAGCAACTTATTTCTGTTTGCAGGTCGCTCCATTTGCCAGAGGCTGATTGTGAAGAGGTTTATAGAAGAATGATATTCAACGTGCTGGCAAACAATACTGATGATCACAACAAAAACTTCTCCTTCATGATGGATAGGATGGGTAATTGGCGGTTATCACCTGCTTATGATCTTACCTATATCCTCAATATGGGTGGAGTGCAGCCCAATCAAGACCACTGTATGTTTATCAGGTCCAAACTGCGTAATATTTCAAAAGAGGATGTCTTGCAATTTGCATTCGATAATGGTATTCGAAAGCCAGAGAGTATTATAGGTGATGTAAAGAATGCTTTGTTGCAATTTAGGACTGTGGCTGTAAAATATGCAGTGGATGAAAAATGGATAGGCAGAGTGGAGGCTACCATCCTTTCTCATCTGAAAGAATGGGGTGAGTATGAAGATGATAAACCGACGTTATCTGTAGAGATTAATGGTCATCAAGTGACTGATGTACATATAGAGCAAGCCTACAAGGGCAACTTTCATTTATGTGCAAAGATAGATGGCAGGGAAAAGAAGTTTGTGATAAGCAAAAACAAGAATGAGTTTTCCCTTATAGAGAGTCTCGGAATCGCTAATCTTACAGAGAAACAAGGGGGTGTAATTTAAACTGTGTCAAGGCTTGTTCTTAACTTTCATTCCCACTC
>ERZ1027238.374-NODE-374-length-14900-cov-26.984304_pt1 | contig 14900 bp, 7 predicted proteins | sample MGYA00519477_ERZ1027238 | MGnify/ENA primary metagenome ERZ1027238 (study PRJEB26926, sample SAMN06164638) | human gut metagenome | biome: ENVO:00009003; feature: ENVO:2100002; material: ENVO:00002003 | host: Homo sapiens | place: USA | collected 2012 ...
CGCTCAGTGTCTCGTGGGCTCGGAGATGTGTATAAGAGACAGCTTCTACCAATTCATAATTCTTAAGAGCACAGAATCCCCTGTCAAGAACGTATAGATTGATATGATTCGGGTCACTCTTAATCAGTTCTTGCACAACAGCCGGCATAGCTATGTCTTCGCTAAGATATTCTGGTTTAGAAAATACTTCAGCAAGTTTAGCAGAAAATCCATCATAAGCTACCGTATACTTTATTTGTTTGCGTTCTGCTTTATTTGATGCTTTTTTACCAACAGTAAATCCTTTTTTCAGTTTGTTACAGGTCTCTGCCACCATGGAACTATCTACACGAACTATATTTTTATCCTGCAATTCTTTTTCTGTATATAGCTGAGACAGACGGTTATACAATAAATCAAAAGCCTTCTCAAAGAAGTCGAGATTTACATTAGCCAAACGGGTAGATATGGATCCGTGTGTTACGGTAGCATCCAATGCAACATTGAACAAAGTTTTATACGTAGGATTATTGAAGATCGACTCAAGTCTTCTTTGACTAACATGGTCGGCAGACAAGAAAGCGAAGACAAGAAGGTAGAAAAGGCGCTCACCGGTTAATACCTTGGCGCAATAATCCACCTTCGTGTCTTTTGCTATTTTTGCGATTTCTTCATCTGGAATCATTCTAAGAATATCCCATGCATGTACCTTTATTTTGCTCATATTTGCTATTTTCTATTGTTTCTATCTACCTACAAAGGTACAAAAAATAATTGAAATACGCAAATAAATAGCTGATTATTAAGTGGTTATAGGCGTTAAAATCTATTAACCACTTATGATTGCAAATCCGCCGGAACGCCTAACGGAGGAAAGGACATATCCGGCACTACGGACCTATTCCTTGATAATCCAATCACCTATCGTCCGCTGTGTGCTGTCATAATTTACACCAATCTTAAACAGGCGCTTACCATCGGCAGAATATGGAATCAGATATCCCTTTTCATCTATCTGTCTGATAGCTTCCTCGGCAGAACCATCATATTTCAACTCGAAAACAAATACGGCATCAGGCATATACACAACGGCATCAGCCCTGCCTATCGCACTATCCTCCTCTACCCTCATGTGTGCTCCCATCAGGTTAAAGATAAGATAGAACACCGTCTGGAAATCCCGTTCACTCTTGTTACTCAATCGGTTGGAAATGCTGGCAAGATAAGCCTTCAGGCGCACCATCGCTCCCTCAACGTCTGCCTCATAGAGCATTTCCAGGAAATCACCTACCAGACTGTTATTATCCAGTGATATTGGCGAGAGATAGTTGGGTGCAAGACTCTTGAGCATGCCAATCTTAACCTCTCTGTTAGGATATTCCAAGGTATAACGTTGCAGCATCGGGTTATACTTCTTGATGGTGAGATAACCACTCTGATAGAGCAACGGAAGCGCAGAAGTCATCATTTCCGGCGAAACATCAAAGTCATCCACATCACATGATTTCTTCTCAATATCCATCACATTGACGTGATACTTCTGCAGCGTCTTGATAAGATAAGTCGGCGTACCCGAGCCAAACCAGTAAGGAGCAATCTTGCGTGCATTCAGCGCCTTTACCAGACTGAACGGATTGAAAACATCCTCTGATTTCTCACTGAAATGATAGCCGTCGTAGAATCTTGTCAGCTCTGCCAGGCACTCCTCATACGTCATACCCAGGTCTTCTCCCAATGCCTCAATATCCGGTTTCATCTGAGTGGTAAGTTCCTTCTTGCTGATACCGCAGATAGCCGAATACTGGTCGAACATACTGATGTTATCGAGGTTATTCAGTTCGCTGAAGATGCTGAGCTGCGAGAACTTGGTGATACCCGTGATAAAGGTAAACTCCAGATATGGGTCGAGCTTTTTCAGAGGACTGTAGAAGTTCTGCATGATGCGGCGGAGGGGCTGCAGGTTCTCCTTCTCATGTACCACATCCAGCAAAGGGGCATCATATTCATCGATGATGACAACCGCCTTTTCGCCCGTTTGCTCATAAGCACGCTTTACGATACCATCCAGTCTTTCATTAGGATATTTTTCACCTTCTCCCTTACCGTATAGCTTTTCATAGGGCAAAAGCTGTAGATTCAGATAACTGTTCAAGGCATCAGCATCAAAGTGCTTGGCACCGCTCATATCAAAATGAAGCACAGGATGCTTCACCCAATCCTTCTCATAATCAGCTATTGCCAATCCCTCGAAGAGTTCCTTTCTACCCTCGAAATAAGCTTGAAGAGTAGAGGCAAAGAGCGACTTTCCGAATCGTCTTGGACGATTCAGAAAGACATACGACATCTGTTTTTCTCTGAAATCCACGATATATTGGGTCTTATCTACATAGAGATAACCTTTCTCACGGAGTTTTTCGAATGTCTGTATCCCCACAGGGTATTTATTTACTATTTTTGCCATAATCTTACAAACTTTACGTTTTGCGCGGCTAAATTACAAAGAAAATCTGAATTAACCAAAGAAAAAATCAAATAACTTAACTTTCACTTATCAAGAAATGAAAGGAGATAAGGAAGTACTGTAAAGATAGCAAGAGGGTGCACCATAACTTATGACGCACCCTCTATATACCTTATAATGAAAGATAAGGAGAATTAATCCCAAAGACTGCCGTTGCTTGGACGGGCAAGAACAGCATTTGCATCATCAATGGTTTCATCAGATAGCTTAGGATTTGGAGTTCCACTACCTGCCAAAATAACACCAACCTCAACTTCTGTAATTTCCATAACTGGCTTAATATATTTTTTCATCTTTATTTTCTTTTAAAATTCAACGTGTTTGTTATAATAGTAAAGTTTAGTAAATAGCAAAGGCGATTACTTCTTGATCATCTTCTTGCCGTTGCAGATAACAATGCCCTTGTAGTTCGCGCCAACCTTCTGACCAGAAAGAGAGTACATGATGCCGTCTGCCTTTACACCATTCTGCTGGATAGCCTGAATGCCGGTAGTGTTTCCACCAATACCGATGGAATAATACTTAGCAGGGGTTGTTACAGGAGTACCAATCTCCAAATATGCCTTGTTTGCAGGAATTGTAACACTAGATGAAACCTGATAGAAACCTACGCCATTAGAAGCCTTATTTGCCAAGCAGTAAATGTTTCCATCACCTGTGGTTTCCCCATCAGCAACCTTCAAATCAGTATCAACATTTGTAGCCTCTCCCTTAGCTGCAGTCAAAGTATACTCCTTTGCTTCGCCCTTTAAAAGTACAGCTGTATTTGCAGGTACGATACCATCGATTTTATTATAAGTAAGGGTGCCATTTGTATACTTTACGGCATAAGCCTCCAAGCCATCAGTTCTGTTTGAGTAATCTACAGCAAATTTAGAAGCATGAGTTGCGAAACCAGCTTCGCCTATTGTAACCGATGAATACTTGCTCTCATCTGCATATTCTACCTTAATAACAACACAAATTTGCTTATATCCATTATCAGTAAAAGTTACTCTTTTCAAGTAATTAACATCAAAAGAGATAGCATCTGGGTTAGTCATATTCACAGCTTTATTACATTGCATCTTTGTTGCTGTTTCTTCATTATATATCTGTCCAGCAAACTCCTTCCAGTAAAGAGCTTTTGTTGCTACCGCCTTATCATTGTAAAAACTATACAAAGTAATTTTTGTAGCAGGCGCAGGAAGTTCTAAGATTGTTTGTAAACCTTTAGACAACTTTATTGTTTGTTTTTCTACCCCGTCAACCGTAATATTTTCAGATTTATCAAATTTCTTTACACTAGTACCAACCTTAGCTGTAGACAACTTTAAAACAGCACCATCTGAAAAAGTCAAAGAAGGAAGTCCATCAGAAGACGTTCCCACTGTACCATCAGTAAAACTATAAGTTACAGTTTTCTGCGCATACACACTCGTCGCCATAAACAATGCGACAATAAAAGTAAATAAGTTCTTCATCTTTTAATAGTTTTAATTGATATATTAATATAATTTGGTTTGAAATTCGTTTGTTTTCGCCTGCAAAAGTACGACTTAATTCTCATTTGGCAAAAGGAAAGAGAGATAAAAAGGCGGAAATGTACGAAAACGATTGCGTAGCTTTTACAAGAAATTCGTAACAAAAAGCTCTCAAATAGAAATAATAAGTGTAATTTTGCACCAATAAAATAAAAGAAGTAAACAATAAAATAAAGTATAACAACCTAAAAGGCAAACAAATGAAAAAAGATCTACTAAGATTAGGGCTTCTCAGCCTGCTGCTTGTCTTTGCTTTCATTGCAAAGGCGCAAAATGTCACTGCTGTTTGGGACTTTCAGAAAAATCTTCCTGAGGGTATCAACACAGCAGCTAACTTCCAAAGTAATGAGGGCGACCTCGCTTCTACCGTAGAAGGCATCACCATGCACGTCAACGCTACACAACAGGGTAAGTTGAAGGGCAGAACATCTGATGCACAGTATAACGTAGGAACCATCCTGCAGATTCCGGTAAAATCAGCCAAAGATGTAGTTACCGTAACAACTTATCCAAACTACCACAACCTTACCGTAGGCGGAAAGGCAGCTACTGCAGACGTAACAGAATACAACGCAACATCTGCCGAAGTAGCTAAGGGATATGTAGAAGTTGTTGCTACAGGGCAAAGCTACCTTTATCAGATTAAGGTGGTACACGTAAGCGCCATCCAGGAGAAGGCACTCTACACTACCGACTTCACCAATTGGAAGAAGGTAGATGGCAAAACAGCCAACAACACTTTGGTAGACCTCAAAACTCTCTATAGTAAAGAGGCATTTACCATGACTCTTAATGGCATTGAGATAAATCCAACAGGAACAAACGCTAAGTTCGCTGACCGTACCGGTTATATGAAGACCCTAAAGTACACTGGCGAATACTCTACAGCTGAACCAAGCGCAGTAACCTCTCCATTGGCAAGCATCACCAAGATTACCCTCCATCAGGCAGCTACAGGTGGTACACGTGGCATCAAAGTATCTGTAAAGGGCGACGGCGATGCAGACTGGGTAGCTATCCACAACGTATCCATTGTAACCACAAGCGGAGAAGATCTGACACTCGACGTAAACCGTACCAACTGCCAGATTAAGTTCGAGAACTTCAAACTCAACCAGAACGCATACGTTACCGATCTCGCCATCTACGGAAATGTAGATATGAGCAAGACTCCAATGCTCGGCACTTTCAGCCTCAACGGCACCAACTATTCAGCCGTTGACATCTTCAATGAAGACGCATCAGGCAAGCAGCTCGCTACCCTTCTCGTTTCAAAGAAGGCAAACCTCATCAGCGAGACCAATCCGCTGACAGACATCGTTGCTGCTAACGGAACCATCAAGAGCACGACCTATACTACCACCGGCGAAGGTGCAGACCAGAAGACCGTGGTAACCATCGTTGTAGAATCTAACGGAGATGAGGTAACTTACGAGCTCACCGTAGCCTTCAAACCAGACTTCACCCTCACCTATTATAATATAGACGGCACAACAGCTATCGGAACCCAGAAGGTGGAGCAGGATGCCAACATAGAGAAATTCCAGGAAGGCATGGAAGAGAAAGTAACCGTAGCCGAAGGAAAGAAATTCCGCGGTTGGGCTACCGGCCTGAAGAAAGACAGCAAGAAGTTCACCACCTCTTCTGTCATTACAGCAGATACTAACCTCTATGCCGTCGTTACAGATATTGAGACCGCAAGTGAAACAGCCCGTTACGATTACGACCTCCAAAAGGAAGGTTTCGACATCAACGACCACGAGGCAATCTCTGTAGAAGGCAAAGGCAAGTGGCATGATACCACACACGGCTGGACTTTTACTGCTGGCGACAAGATAAAGATTCTGATGGGCGGCAAGGGTTACATCAAGATGAATCTCTGCCAGTATTCTAAGTCGGGCGACATCACACTGACTGCCCCTGATGGCACTACGATAGCAAGTGTAGATGCCATGACAAGCACAGATGGTATCAGCACAATTCTGCAGAACACCTCTACAGCAAGCGGCGAGTACACACTTACCTTCGCAGCCAACGCTTACCTCCATAGTCTCAGCATCGTGAACATGACAGAACCAGCCTATACCCAAGAAGGCAACTGGTACACAGTAAAGGCTGGCGATGCACAGAGCTTCATCACAACGCTTGAAACCGTCAATGCAGCTAATGCAGCAGCAGATGCTCCACGCTCTTACATCTTCTTACCAAACGGCACATACGATTTGGGCGACAAGTGCCTCACTCTGATTAGCGGCAACAATATCTCTATCATAGGCGAAAGCATGGACAACACCATCATCGTCAACAAGCCAGCTATAGAGAATGAAGGCATTGGCACCACAGCCACCCTCCTCAACCAGAGCAACAACCTCTATCTTCAGGACATCACCCTGAAAGATGCGCTCGATTACTATAAGACAGGAGCAGCCGGTCGTGCAGTCTGTCTTCAGGATCGTGGTACAAAGACCATCTGCAAGAATGTGAAGATGCTATCTTACCAGGATACCTACTACAGCAACGAACCAAACGGCAAGGGACAGTTCTACTTTGAAGACTCAGAGATTCACGGAACAGTAGACTACATTTGCGGTGGTGGTGATGTATATTTCAACCGCGTACTCTTCGTCAACGAAAGCCGCAAGGAAAACGAGAAGAATGGTACTGACGTAATTGCTGCACCTAACAGCAAGAGCGAATGGGGATACATCTTCAAAGACTGTACCATCGAAAACAAGGCTGCAAACTTCAGTCTCGGCCGTTCATGGAACAACATTGCCCGACTCACCTGGCTCAATACAACCATCAACCAGAAGGATGAAATCCTGAACGATGGCACGAAGTACACTTACTTCAACATCGCAGCTATGGAGACAGCTATTGCTGACAAGTTCCGCCTCGATGTGTTGAAAGATGCAGAGGGCAACACCTTCTCTCCTGCTGAAAAGATGGTACTTTTCAAAGATAAAAACGGAAAAGCAAAAGAAGCAGAGGAGAACATCATTCTGACTGCAGAAGAAGCTGCAACATACACCCTCGATGCTGTATTCGGTGACTGGAAGCCAGCCAACCTCTCTGCTCAGACAGCGGCTACAGCGGCTACATTGAGCAACGACAAGCTTTCATGGACAGGTGATGCCCAGATGTATCTCGTAGCAAAAGACGGCAAGTTCTTTGCCCTGACCACAGAGAAGTCAGTAAACCTCAACGGCGAGAAGGGAACATTCACCGTACGTGCAGCCAACCAGATGGGAGGTTTCGGTGCAACAGCCAATTCAGTAAGCACCGGCATCCGCAACATCACCTCAGCTACAGATGCAACAGTCATCAAGACCGCCATCTATGCAGCCGACGGCACCCAGCTCTCAAATCTTCAGAAGGGTATCAACATCATTGTGAAGACCCTGGCAGATGGCAGCAAGAAGACAAGCAAGGTCATCGTAAAGTAAAGAAACAGAGACTTTAAGTAAATTGATTGACAGATAACATTCGGAGTGCAATATCCCCATCCTCATTCAGAAGGGTGCCGGATATTGCACTTTTTTGTTCCCTCAACTCCCGAAACAGCAGAAACGGGAACTGAGAAAAAACAGACCGTCGAAATGAAAAAAACAGAGTATTTACGCCAAAATCTGTAAACGTTTACGTAATTTTTTACCCCAAACATACCTATATTCTCATATTTTTTATATACTTTTGCAACAAGAAAACCAAGACTCAGCTAACGCTATGCATCAAGGTTGCCCTACTCGGAGCCTTCGGGAACCAAGAGGAACAGCCATGATAAAGCAACTGCTCAGGACTGGAATTCTACTTAAAAACATTTCAAAAACATTAGAAAATTAGATATTTAGAATAAGTTTTATTTAAACCTAAAGTGTATGTCTGGTAAATACAAGAATCTAAAATTTGCGCTTGTTGCCGCAACCTTGACTATGTCAGCCAATGGTTTTGCGCAAACAGTGATTAAGGGTACAGTAACCGACAATACAGGCGAACCAGTAATTGGTGCTTCAGTCCTCGAACAGGGTACTAGCAGTAATGGTGGTGTAACCGATATTGATGGAAACTTTACTATCACTCTGAAAGGCAATAGTAAAAAATTGAAGGTATCTTACGTAGGTATGAAACCTCAGGTTGTTAATGTATCTGGCAAGTCTGTCATCAACATTAAGTTGGAAGACGACGCAACATCTCTCAACGATGTCGTTGTTATCGGTTATGGTTCGGTCAAGAAAAAGGACCTTACAGGTTCTGTTGCCACAGTAGGCAGCAAAGCTTTGACAGAGGTTCCAGTAGCTTCAGCCTCAGAAGCTTTGACAGGTAAGATGGCTGGTGTGCAGGTCACAACATCCGAGGGTTCACCTGATGCAGAAGTAAAGATTCGCGTGCGCGGTGGTGGTTCTATCACCCAGAGCAACGATCCTCTTTATATTGTAGATGGTTTCCCTGTAGATGGTATTGGTGATATCCCAGCTACCGACATTGAGGACATCACCGTCTTGAAGGATGCTTCTTCTACAGCAATCTATGGTAGCCGTGGTGCTAATGGTGTAATCCTCGTTACCACTAAGAGCGGTAAGAGTGGTAAGGTAAACGTTAGCTACAACGCTTACTATAGCGTAAAGAAGATTGCAAAGACTATGGATTTGCTCACTCCTTATGATTATGCTAAGTGGCAGTATGAGCTTGCTTTGCTTAAGAATCAGAAGGACATTACTTCTTACACAGATTACTTTGGTAACTACCAGGACATGGACATGTATAAAGATGTAGCTGCAAACGATTGGCAGGACATCGTTTATGGTCGCACAGGTCACACCTTCAATCATAACTTGAACATCAATGGCGGTTCTGAGACCATTAAGTATGCATTCAGCTATGCCCACATGAACGACAAGGCTATCCAGATTGGCTCTAACTTCAAGCGCGACAACTTCAGCTTGAAATTGAACACTAAGCCAACCAAGAACACTACCCTCGACTTCCAGGTTCGCTATAGCGACACCGATATCCGTGGCGGTGGTGCTAACGATGCTACAGGTTCTATGGATACCGACCGTCGTTTGAAGTATGCTCTTTATTATTATCCTATGCCTCTCTCTAACCTCGACGAGAGCGCAGGTAGCGATGATGATGAACTTGGTAACCTCTACAACCCTGTTGTTTCTCAGTATGACAACGACCGTGTAAAGGAGCGTAAGCAGTTGAACTTTGCTGGTGCTTTCGGTTGGGAAATCATCAAGAATTTGAAGGCTAAGGTAGAATTTGGCTACGATGACTACAATCAGTATGATCAGCGTTACTATGGTAAGACTACTTATCAGGCTCGTAACAGCTTCTCTGACTACCCAGGCTTGCCTGGTATCACTCTCGAGGATACAAATCGCAACAAGTTCCGCAACACCAATACTGTTAGCTACGACTTCAAGAAGCTCTTGAAGAGCAAGAAGCACAGTCTCAACATGATGGTTGGTCATGAGTATATCATTACCAAGAAGCGTACTCACTCTGATGAGATTCACGGTTTCCCTTCAGACTTCGATTCTAACACAGCTTGGAAGCTTACAGGTCAGGGACACCCAGTAAAGGTTAACGATATCTACTCAGCAGACGACAAGCTTTTGTCTTTCTTCACTCGTGCTAACTACAACTATGAGGATAAGTATTTGTTGAGTTTCACATTCCGTGCCGATGCTTCTTCTAAGTTCTCTAAGGACAACCGTTGGGGTTACTTCCCATCAGCAGCTGCAGCATGGCGTATCTCTTCTGAGCCTTTCATGAAGGGCACCCAGAAGTGGCTCGACGACTTGAAGCTCCGTGTATCTTTCGGTACTGCAGGTAACAACAATATTCCTGTAGGTCAGCTCACACAGGAGTATCAGGCTGTAACTGGCGACCCTACTCTTTGGGTTAATGGTTTCAACACAATGTGGGCACCATCTTCAACAATGGCTAACCCTAACTTGAAGTGGGAAACTACTATCACACGTAACCTTGGTCTTGACTTCACCGTATTTGATGGTAAGTTGAGCGGTTCGGTTGAAGGATATATCAACACCACTAAGGACCTTCTCATCAAGTTCCCTGTAAGCGGTACAGGTTATACCTCACAGTATCGTAACATGGGTGAGACAGAGAACAAGGGTCTTGAGGCTACATTGACATGGCATGCCGTAAACAAGAAAGATTGGGGCATTGACTTCTCTGGTAACATTGGTTTCAACAAGGGTAAGATCAAGTCGCTCGGTGGTATGCAGGAGTTTGGTGCTGAAACACGTTGGGCTTCTTCAGAAATCGGTAATGAGTACGTAATCGCAGTAGGCGGTCAGGTAGGTCAGATTCGCGGTTATCGTAGCGCAGGTCGCTATGAGGTTAGCGACTTCAAGGGCTACAACGAGAAGACAGGTCTTTGGGAGCTCAAGGATGGTGTAGCTGATGCTACAGCTGTAGTTGGTACAATCCGTCCAGGTTCTATGAAACTTCAGGATATGCCAGGCGAAGATGGTACAGCTAATGGTACTATCGGCGACGAAGACAAGTGCATCATTGGTAATGTAAACCCTGACTTCACTGGTGGTTTCTCTATCAACGCACGTGCTTATGGCTTCGACCTCAGCGCAAACTTCAACTTCAGCGTAGGCAACGATATCTACAATGCTAACAAGATTGAAGGTACAATGACTGGTAAGTATCAGTATCGTAACATGCTCGACATCATGGGCGATGGCAAGCGTTGGACTAACCTCAACGAGGATGGTACACTCTGCAACGACCCTGTAAAGCTCGAGGAGATGAATGCGAATACTACTCTATGGTCACCTTATACAAAGCAGATGATTCTTACAGACTGGGCTATCGAGGATGCTTCATTCCTCCGTTTGAACACTTTGTCTCTTGGCTACACATTGCCTAAGAACATCGTTAAGAAGTTGGGCATTAACAGCCTCCGCTTCTACTGCACAATGTATAATGTGTTCACCATTACTGGTTACAAGGGCTTCGACCCAGAGTCTGACTGTATCAAGAAATCTGGTCAGGAGAGCCTCACACCTGGTTGTGACTACTCTGGTTACCCACGCAGCCGCCAGTATGTATTTGGTTTGAACTTGAATTTCTAAACATTCCTTTACAAGACCAAACAATGAAAAAAATATTTAAACTTTCAATAATGTCCATAGCTCTTGCTGGTGTAGTTACATCATGCGATATGGACGCCCCAACACAGTCTACTCTCGATGAGACTTCTGTGTTTTCACAGTATTCGTTGGCTGAGTCAGAGATTATGTCTATACACGTATCATTCTGTCAGACAAACTCTTACCGCGGACGTTTCCTACCTTATTATGGTCTTAACAGCGACCTTGAAACTGGTAGTGGAACACAGCCTTCATATTCAAAGGCTATGTCGTACGACGATAAAAACAGCCTTTGGGCATACAACACACTGGCTACCAACGGTCAGATGAATACCGATAATAATGCCTATGCTATGTTTTACGAGGGTATCGAGCGTGCAAACCTTGCTATCCAGGGCATTCGCAAGTATGGCAATATCGAGAACAACCGCGATATGGCACAGCTTCTTGGTGAGGCTTTGACATTGCGTGCTCTCATCTACAACGACCTTATCAAGGCTTGGGGTGATGTTCCTGCACGTTTGCAGCCAAACAATGCTGACAATGTATATATGCCACGTTGCAATCGTGACTCTATATATAAGGTATTGCTCGCTGACCTTAAGGAAGCAGAAGACTACTGCTACTGGCCAAACGAGAATGTTATCACAAAGAGCACAGAGCGAGTAAGCAAGAGCTTCGTTAAGGGTCTCCGCGCTCGTATCGCTCTCTATGCAGGTGGCTACGGTCTTCGTGGCGATGGCTATCGCAAGAGCAAGGATCCTGAGTTGGCATCTGACAAGATGTATGCTATTGCTAAGCAGGAGTGTATCGACATCATCAACAAGCATTGCAACACTCTTGGTAGCTTCGAAGAGAACTTCAAGAAGCTTTGCCAGGACAATGTAGCTGCAGGTGGTGAATCGTTGTGGGAAATTCCATTCTCTTCTGGTCGTGGTCGTGTAGTTTATACTTTCGGTATTAAGCATCAGGCTGCAGACCAGTATACATCACAGGCTCAGGGTGGTGCTAATGGTCCTCTTCCATATCTATATTATGACTATGACAAGGATGATATCCGTCGCGATATTACTTGTATTCCTTATGAGTGGAGCAAGGAGCTTGTTGATGGCAAGTCATATCAGCAACTTCGTGGTATCAACAAATGGTGCTTCGGTAAGCTTCGCTACGAGTGGATGAAGTCAGAGCGTGCTCTTAGCCTTGGTAAGAATGATGATGGTGTAAACTGGCAGTACATGCGTTTGGCTGACGTTTACCTCATGGCAGCAGAGGCTATCAACGCATTGGACAACGACCAGCAGACAGCTTGGAACTACATGAAACCTGTCCTCGACCGTGCTCTTCCTGCAGCCAAGGTTGAAGCTTTGAAGGCTAAGTATACAGCTAGCCAGGAAGCTTTCTTCAATGGTATCGTAGAGCAGCGTGGATTTGAGTTTGCTGGCGAAATGCTTCGTAAGGCAGACCTCGTACGTTGGGGAATCATCGACGAGAAGATGGCAGAGGCTAAGCAGAAACTTACTGACCTTTCTAACCGCGCAGGTAGATACGCAGACCTTCCTCTTAAGCTTTACTTCAAGAACGAAGGCGAAAATATCGTAATATATGGATTGAACCATGGTGATACTGACGCAGAAGGTGCAGCTCTCGAGGGCTACAGTTCAAAGCAGTGGTTCGTAGACTCTAAGACAAATACCAACCTCTTGACCGAAGATTACATCAATGGTTTGTATGTAGGAAAGCCAAGCTTGAACTGCTTGTGGCCTATCTGGCAGACATTCATTGAGAAGAGCAATGGTCTGCTCAACAATGATGGCAACTACGGTCAGCTCTCTGATTAAGAATATTATTAGTTGGCAGATATAGCAATCTGCTGTATCTGCCAACAGATAATCTTTACAAAATACAATTCATAAATTGAACAATATGAAAAAATCAATCATAAACGCTTGCATCCTTGGTCTCGGCTTATTGTCGATGACTGCATGTAGCGATCCAATGGACGAGATTACAAGCCTTATCGTAGGCCGCAACTTCTCGCCTGTTAACTTTGATACTAAAGATATAACTAAGGAGAGTGCTTCGTTCCAGTGGGCTGCAGTTAGCGGTGCTACGAGCTACGAGCTCCAACTCTTCGCAGATAAAGACCTTGACTTTAGTGGTGAACCAACATTTGTATTCAAGAACATCTCTAAAGATGACATTCCTTACGCAGTAAGCGGTTTGATGTACGACACCCAATATTCTGCACGTGTTATGGCTGTTGATGATAACGATGCAACTCGTAACTCTAAGTGGAGCGAAATTTCATTCCGCACCAACGCACAGCAGATTTTCAAGTCAGTATCAAACTCTGATATCGCAGACCGCAGCGTTGTAATGAACTGGCCAGAAGGTGAAGAAGTTACGACTATCTATGCTGTAGCTTCAGAAACAGGTGACACCGTTACAACAAAAACGCTTACCGAAGCTGAGATTGCGGCTGGTAAGGCTTTAGTAGATGGTTTGCAACCAGAAACAAAGTATGACGTATACCTCTACAATGGTAGCAAGAAGCGCGGTACAAAGACATTCAAGACTATTGCCGACCTTAATGGTGCTATCGTAGTTCGTCCTGGCGACGACTTCGCTTCATTGATTAAGAATGCTGAGGAAGGTTCTGTATTCGCTTTGATGCCTGGCACATTCAAGATTATGTCTGAGGATGAAACTGGTACAAGCGCTGTAGCAATCTCTAAGAGTATCGAGATCAAGGGTATCTACCCTACTGCATCTCCTGTTATCCAGGGTCGCTTCGAGATTAATGATGGTGCTTCTGTTTCTATCGACAACGTAGTTCTCGATGGGTCTGCAAACGTTTCTGCCGACCAGGCTTTCAACTTCAAAACTGCAGATGCTACATACGCAAATGTTATCATCAAGAACTCTGAAATCAAGAACTTTGGTAAGGGTGTATTCTATGTAAACGTAGCTTGTACTATTAACGAGATTACTTTCAAGAATTGTTTGATTCACGACATTGAGTGCGATGGTGGTGATATGTTCGACTGTCGTAAGGGTCGTATAGACAACTTCAACCTCCTTGAATCTACAATCTACAACAGCGCTGCTAGCCGCGACTTCATCCGTATGGACGATGCTTCAGCACTTGGTGGCGCACCTGTTATCACAGTAAACAAGTGTACTATCGATGGAGCATCTAACAAAGGTAAGCGTTTGCTCTATGTTCGCTATGTAGGCAACGTAATCAACTGGACAAACAACATCGTTTCAAATACTGGTGCTGTATGGTCTAACCAGTCAAAGACTGGCGTTCCAACATTCCAGAACAACGTATACTTCAACTGCGCTAAGCTCAATGTAGCAGACGTAGAGGGTAAGACTAACATGTTTGCTGACGAGGCAGGCAAGGTTGCTGACCCTGAGTATAAGGATGCCGCTAAGGGCGACTTCACTATCGGTAACGAGAGTGTTAAGAAGCTCGGTGTTGGTGACCCAAGATGGTAATCACCTAAAAACATGGATATATTTAAATAAAGTGCAATGCCCACACTGGGCGTTGCACTTTTTTGTTTCTCTCTCCCTCTCCCCCACACCCACAAAAACTTTTTTTGTTAATTTCTTGGAAGTTACGAAAGAAAAGCGTATCTTTGCAGCGTAATATTAAGAAATAAAAGAAAAGAGAATGAACGGAGAAAACTATATAAGATTTGACTGGGCGATGAAACGCCTGCTGCGCAACAA
>ERZ1027238.389-NODE-389-length-14429-cov-49.364408_pt1 | contig 14429 bp, 10 predicted proteins | sample MGYA00519477_ERZ1027238 | MGnify/ENA primary metagenome ERZ1027238 (study PRJEB26926, sample SAMN06164638) | human gut metagenome | biome: ENVO:00009003; feature: ENVO:2100002; material: ENVO:00002003 | host: Homo sapiens | place: USA | collected 2012 ...
TGCCGAGTACGAGGTTTACACCGTTCTCCTTAGCCTTCTTGATTACGTCGAGAGCAACGTCGAGCTTGTCATCCTCGCAGATAGACATACCGATCTTGCCACCGAGAGCCTTAGAGAATGTATAAGTCATACCACCGCAGAGAATCAGGTTGTCAACCTTAGTCAACAGGTTCTCGATGATACCGATCTTAGTAGAAACCTTAGAACCACCCATGATAGCTGTGAATGGGCGCTTGATGTTGCCGAGAACTGCGTCAACAGCCTTAACTTCCTTCTCCATCAAGAAGCCGAGCATCTTGTGATCCTTGTCGAAAGAATCAGCGATGACAGCTGTAGAAGCGTGCTTGCGGTGAGCTGTACCGAATGCGTCCATTACATATACGTCAGCGTAAGAAGCCAACTTGGCAGCGAACTTCTTCTGACGCTCCTTCATCTCAGCCTTAGCAGCATCGAATTCTGGAGTACCCTTCTCAACGCCAACTGGCTTGCCTTCCTCTTCTGGATAGAAGCGGAGGTTCTCGAGCAAGAGAGCCTCACCTGGCTTCAAGGCAGCTGCCTCAGCATCAGCGTTACCGCAGTCCTTAGCGAACTTAACGTCTACGCCGAGAGCGTCTGATACGTTCTTAACAATCTGTGAGAGAGAAAGCTCTGGTTTAACCTTGCCCTTTGGCTTACCCATGTGGCTCATCATGATGAGCGCACCGCCGTCTGCAAGTACCTTCTTCAATGTAGGAAGGGCACCGCGGATACGAGTGTCGTCTGTTACATTACCATTTTCATCCAATGGCACGTTGAAGTCAACGCGCACGATTGCCTTGTGACCGGCAAAGTTAAAATCTTCAATTTTCATTTTACCTAAATTTTATTTAGTTTATGTACTAATTTATTGTTCTAAACCTTTCTGCTGGTTTCAAAAACCGAAGGCAAAGATACAAATTATATTTGAATCAGCAAAATATAGTAGCGGTTTTTATGATTTTTAGTAGATGAAATCGTCTGTTTGCTATATCGGGTTTGCAAAATTCGTGTTTTGCGCTTCCTTCTGCCTGATTTGTTAAACAAAATGGAGAGAAATGAAATATATTCTTAACAAATTACTTTTTTTTTGGATTTTTCGATAATAAATAGTACCTTTGTGCGCAGTTAAAACGTTATTACATATAAATGAGATAAAATGGCGAAAGATAAAATTGCTTTTGTGTGCAGCAATTGCGGACAGGAAAGTGCCAAATGGATGGGCAAATGTCCTAGCTGCGGACAATGGAATACATTTAAGGAAATTCGTATTGCTGCTGATTCCGGATCGCAGGCTGCGAAGAACGCCGGAATGACCATGCGTCATGGTGGGGCTGCCACGATGTTTGGCGGGCAGCACAGCGAGCATGATGCTGCGCCGATGAAGCTTCGCGATATTTCTGCGATTGATGAACCGCGCATCGATATGAGGGACGAGGAGCTGAATCGTGTGCTGGGTGGCGGAATGGTTCCTGGCAGCATTACGCTCCTGGGCGGTGAACCGGGAATCGGTAAGAGTACGCTCACCTTGCAGACTATTCTGAACATGACTGACCGCCGCATCCTGTATGTGAGCGGAGAGGAAAGTGCCCATCAGATTAAACTCCGTGCCGACCGGTTGGCTAAAGGACAGGCGATGCTCAGAGAGGGTTCTTCTGCAGACATTCTGAAAACGGCTTCTCTTTCATCAGAAGGAGCCTTTGATCATATTACGGTCCTCTGTGAAACGCAGTTGGAGAAAATCTTCAGCCATATTCAGGAAGTGGCTCCACAACTGATAGTTATAGATTCTATCCAAACTATTGCTACGGAAGAAGTAGACAGTTCGCCGGGTTCTGTTTCCCAAGTTCGTGAGTGTGCAGCCTCCCTGCTCCGTTTTGCCAAGACGAGTGGCATTCCGGTTATTCTGATAGGACATATTAATAAGGAGGGAACGCTTGCCGGACCAAAGATTCTGGAGCACATCGTAGATACGGTGATTCAGTTTGAGGGCGACCAGCATTACATGTACCGCATCTTGAGAAGCATCAAAAACCGATTCGGAAGTACTTCTGAGTTGGGAATCTATGAGATGATGCAAGGCGGACTCCGACAGGTGAGCAATCCTTCAGAGTTGCTGCTTACTGAAGATCATGACGGGCTTTCGGGTGTTGCCATCAGCGCAGCCATCGAGGGTGTCCGTCCGTTTCTGGTAGAGACGCAGGCTTTGGTTTCAACAGCAGCCTATGGAACTCCGCAGCGTTCGGCAACTGGTTTTGACCAGCGCCGTTTGAACATGCTCCTGGCGGTTCTAGAGAAACGTGTGGGGTTCAAACTGATGCAGAAGGACGTGTTCCTGAATATTGCCGGAGGATTGAGAGTAACCGATCCTGCCATGGACTTGAGTGTATTGGCAGCCGTATTAAGCAGCAATGTTGACACGCCTATCGAGCAAGGTTGGTGTATGGCAGGCGAGGTAGGTCTGAGCGGTGAGGTTCGTCCGGTGAGCCGTATCGAGCAGCGTATTGCTGAGGCCGAGAAACTGGGATTCCAGCACATCATCATTCCGAAGTACAACAATCATGGTTTCGACCATAAGAAATATAAGATAGAAATTCATCCCGTAAGGAAGGTGGAAGAAGCATTCCGCTGCCTGTTCGGGTGAAGTAATAGTAATCAAACAGTTCAAATTTCAAAATTCAAAGTTCAAAGTAAAATGAAGGATTCAGTAATCATTGTGAGCGGCGGCATGGATAGCATCACGCTGCTCTATGACAAGAAGGACGAGATAGCCCTGGGTATCAGTTTTAACTATGGAAGTAATCATAACGAGCGTGAAATTCCTTTCGCCAAGATGCATTGTGAGCGTTTGGGAATCAAGCATATTACGATAGATTTGGGTTTCATGCATCAGTATTTCAAGAGTTCTCTTCTTGAAGGTGCCGATGCGATTCCTGAAGGTCATTATGCTGATGATAATATGAAGAGTACGGTGGTTCCTTTCCGTAATGGAATCATGCTGAGCATTGCCATCGGCATTGCTGAGAGTAATAATCTGAAGAAAGTTTTCATCGCTAACCATGGTGGCGATCATACGATTTACCCAGACTGCCGTCCGGAGTTTATCAAGGCGATAGATGAGGCTGCTGAAGCAGGAACGTTCGTTGATGTGCGCGTGGTGGCTCCTTATACGAATATTACCAAAGGGCAGATTGCGGAGATAGGTAAGAAGTTGGGCATTGACTATGCTGAAACCTGGAGCTGCTATAAAGGCGGAGAGAAGCATTGTGGCAAATGCGGAACCTGCGTTGAGCGCAAGGAGGCTTTGGCCGAGGCGGGTATTGAGGATACTACCGAGTATGAAGAATAAGGATGACGACGAACCAGGCGTTCTTCGTTCCCTATATATAATAAGGTGTAATCAGAATAAATATAATAAAAGAAAAATGAAAACAGCGATTTTATCTGCGGCGTTGATGCTTGCATCAACTGTTGCAATGGCTCAGAAGAGCAACTTCCAGTTGAAGGTGGATTTGAAGAATTTCAATTCCGATTCTGTACTTGTTTACAAGGGCAGAAATGTTAAGATGGATACGGTTTTGGTGAAGAATGGCAAGTTTACCTATTCTGCAAACCTTGATAAGGCAGCCGGATACGTTTTCCTCTCACCTGAAGCTTATCGTGGTGCAGGTCAGTTTATGTTCAACCTGCCTTGTGTTCCTGGCGAGAAGGCTGAAGTTAAGGGCGATGCAAAGACCCGCTTCGATATTTCGGGTTCTAAGTTCTATCAGCAGTATCATGAAGTAGATGTTCTGCTGGAGAATGCTAATAAGGAGTTGAGAGATTACGAAGCTTCCCTGAACCAGAGAATCAAGAATGGTGAGACCCAGCAGACCATCATGGCAGAATATGAGCAGAAGGCTCCTGCCCTGCAAAAGGCAAAGGACGATAAGATTTTCGATTTCGTAAAACAGCATCCTGATTATGAGGCTTGTGCTACTATCTTCGAGCAGTTTGATGATGTCAGCAAGATGGAGAAACTGCTGGGCTTGCTCTCTGAGAATGTGAAGAACGGCAGAATGAAGGCTTTCTACCAGCCAATGATTGATATGGCTAAGAAGCGTGCTGAGGCTGAGGAGAAGGCAAAGAAGGTGCAGGCTGCCGGTGTTGAGGCTCCTGACTTCACGCTGAAGGATATTAAAGGAAATGATTTCAAACTTTCTAGCCTTCGCGGCAAGATTGTAGTTCTCGACTTTTGGGGTTCATGGTGCGGATGGTGCATCAAGGGAATGCCTAAGATGAAGGAGTATTACGAGAAGTACAAGGGTAAGTTTGAAATTCTTGGTGTAGATTGTAATGATACAGAGGCTAAGTGGAAGGCTGCTGTTGAGAAGCACCAGTTGCCATGGATTCATGTTTACAATCCGAAGGACAGCAAGGTTCTCAGCGATTACGCTGTTCAGGGTTTCCCTACAAAGATTGTGATTGATGCTAACGGTAAGATTATCAAGACTATTGTTGGTGAGGATCCTGCTTTCTACACTTTGCTTGATGAAGTGTTGAGCAAGTAATGATAACATAAAACAATGTCGCCCTGTAAGTGCAAAATTACATTTGCTCTTACAGGGCGATTTTTTGTTTTGTATTTTTTATTTCTTTTTCTTCTTCAATTCCAGTTTCGGAATCTTGATTTTCTGTCCGGCTTTTACGGTGTTTTTACCATTCAGGGCTTCTACGTAGCATTCCATGCCGGAACCTAAATAGCGGGTGCTGATCTGTTCGAGGGTCTGACCGGCGCCAACCGTAACGGTTTGGGCAACTCCTATGATTCGGTAAGCTCCCGTGCGTACGCGAGCATCCTTATCATACTGGGATGATGCTATTTTCGAAGCAGCCTTTTCTTCGGTTTTATCTTTAGCCTTTTCTTTCGCTTCAGCCTTAGCTTTTGCTTCAGTCTGCTTAGCTTTTTCAGCGCTAGCACTTTCCTCATCCGAATTTTCTGCCAGTTTTACTGCTTCTGCAGTTTTAGCCATACGGATGCTGTCTTCCATCGCTTTCTGGCGGAGTTTCTGTTCCTGAGAGAGTGGGGCGGCAGCTGGTTTGGCTGGGACTTTCTTGGCTGGAGCCTGATGATACTGGTTTAGCTGCATGGCTAGATGATCACGCTGGGCAGTCATCTGACCATAGTTGAAGGCAAACCATCCCATTCCGCCAATCAAAGCTACTACGATGAGACAGACTGCAACGACCAGATAGCGAGGAATAACAATATGATGAGAATTGGAAGATTCTTCTTCCTCCTCTTCTTCTTCAGATTCATCTGATGCAGGTACTGCAGGTTCAACAACTGCTTTCTGGGCTTGCTGTTGCTGGGTTAATTCAAGCTTCTCTTGCTCCAGTCTTTCCTGCTCAAGCCTTTCTTGCTCCAGTCTTTCCTGCTCCAGTCTTTCCTGTTCAAGTTTCTCCTGCTCAAGTCTTTCCTGTTCCAGCCTTTCCTGCTCTTGCTTTTCTTTCTGTATTCTTTCCTGCTCCAGTTGAGCTTGTTTTAATCTTTCCAGTTTAGCTTGTTCAATAGCAATTTGCTTTGCCAGTTCGTCTTCGGCTTCTTTTTCCTTTTCCTTTTCAGATCCGTTTACGACAGCCTCCGGATTTGGAGTTGCAGTTTTTTCTTCGTCCAGAAAATCGATTACTTGTGCAGGAGCATCTTCTGTCTGTTCTTCTCCAAACTTCTCATCTATTTCATCGAAATCTACGCCGTCATTTACCACCACCGTTTCAAATTGGGCGAATGGCTTGTTCACGATTTCTTTCAGAATGTTGTCTGGCGTGAAGGTGAGTTTGTCTCTGCCTTCAATGGTGAAGCGCTCGCCCGTGTTCACATTGATGCTTTCACGGTCTTTCGTGGCCTGTACCTTAAAGGTACCCAGCCATTTTATCTTCACCTGCTTGTCGGCATCGAGTCCCTGGTTGCACACATCAAACATCTTCCGGATGAAGAGTTCTGCTTCCACCTGGCTCAGACCGCTCTTATCAGCAAGCAGTTTTCCGAGTGTATTTAAACTGAATTTGCTCATTGCTCATCCCCTCCATTCTTTAGTTTTTCCTTGACCGAAGCAACCGGTCGGAAACCCAACACCAACTTAGGCGGCACCAGCTGGCGCTTCTTGGTAGTAGGATTAACCACCACTCGCTCCATGCGCTTCTTCACTTCGAAGGTGCCAAAATTGGGGATAGAGACAGCTTCTCCATCCTCAAACTCGGCAATCATAGCGTCTATCGCCTTGCGCACCAACTTTTGGGTGTCTTCCTGCGAATAGCCGGTTTGCTGAGCCAGTTCAGCGATGTATTCCTTATTGTTCATATTTATTTAATATGTAGTCAAAATTTCTAAAACTCCAGGCTATGGGGGAGAGAATGATTATTTCACCACCTTACCATAGAGGTCAAATTCCTCGCTTGCAGTAATTTCTACCTGATAGAAACAACCAACGCGCAGACGCTTCTCATCAGCACGTATCAGAACCTCAGGGTCTACTTCAGGAGAGCAGAATTCTGTTCGTCCGATGTAGTAATCGCCTTCCTTGCGGTCGATGATAACGGTCATGATTTTGCCCACTTTATCAGCCTCAATCTCAGAGCTGATGTCTTGCTGCAGAATCATCAGTTCGTCCAGTCGGCGCTGTTTTACCTCGGCAGGCACGTTGTCTTCGTAGTGGGTGGCGCTGTAGGTTCCTTCTTCCTCAGAGTAGGCAAAGGCGCCCATGCGCTCAAATCTCTGTTCGCGTACGAAGTCGAGGAGCTCGTGGAAATCCTCATCTGTCTCGCCTGGGAAACCAACCATCAGCGTAGTGCGGATGTGAATGCCTGGCACGCGTTCGCGGATGGCCTTCAGCAGATTGATGGTTTCCTGCTTCGTTACGTGGCGATGCATGCTGGTGAGCATGTGGTCGCTGATGTGCTGGAGGGCAATGTCGAGATATTTGCATACGTTTGGCTTCTCGCGCATCACGTCCAGAAGATCCATAGGGAACTGGTTTGGATAAGCGTAATGCAGGCGAATCCATTTCACGCCCGGAATATCAGCCATCTCGCTGATGAGTTCGGTAATATGATGCTTGCCGTCAATATCTACGCCGTAGTAGGTGAGTTCCTGAGCGATAATCTGAAACTCCTTCACGCCTTCTGCCACCAGTTCGCGCACCTCCTGCAGAATCTCTTCCTTCGGACGGGAAACGTGCTTGCCGGTGATGATAGGAATGGCGCAGTAGGCACAGTGGCGGTTGCAGCCCTCAGCTATCTTGATGTAGGCATAATGGCGCGGAGTGGTGAGATGACGCTGGCCGTTGCAGGATGAAACTTCCGCCTTGCCGAGTTCCTGCAGGAGCTGCTTGTAGTTGAATTTGCCGTAGAACTTATCCACTTCAGGCATTTCTTCTTCCAGTTCCTTCTGGTAGCGCTGCGAGAGGCAGCCCATTACGTAGAGCTTTCTGAGTCGGCCTTCTTCCTTAGCCTGGATAAACTCCAGGATGGTGTCGATGCTTTCCTGCTTTGCATCCTCGATGAATCCGCACGTATTGATGACGGCTATCTCGCCCTGAGGGCGCTTGGAATCGTGAACGCAATGGTAGCCGTTTGCCTCAAACTGCTTCATCAGCAACTCGCTGTCTACGAGATTCTTCGAGCAGCCCAGGGTAATAATATCTATCTGATTTTTCTTCATTTTCTAATTTTTAAAGAGCGAGTCTACGAATTCTGTCTTGTTGAAGAGCTGCAGATCTTCCATACCTTCGCCCAGTCCGATGTATTTTACAGGCACCTTGAGCTGGTCGCTGATGCCGATGACAACGCCGCCCTTAGCGGTTCCGTCGAGCTTGGTGATGGCGAGCGAGGAGATGTTGGTTACGGCAGAGAACTGCTTAGCCTGTTCGAATGCATTCTGTCCGGTACTTCCGTCGAGCACGAGCATTACCTCGTCTGGTGCTTCAGGCATTACCTTCTTCATCACGTCCTTTATTTTCTTGAGCTCATTCATCAGGTTCACCTTGTTGTGCAGTCGGCCTGCCGTATCGATGAGCACCACGTCGGCGCCGTTTGCCTTGGCGCTCTGCAGGGTGTCGAACGCCACGCTTGCCGGGTCGCTTCCCATCTGCTGTTTCACTACAGGCACGCCCACGCGCTCGCCCCAGATGCAAATCTGCTCTACGGCAGCGGCACGGAAGGTGTCGGCAGCTCCCAGAACAACTTTCTTGCCAGCCATCTTAAACTGGTAAGCCAGCTTGCCGATGGTGGTTGTCTTGCCCACGCCGTTTACGCCTACTACGAGGATAACGTAAGGCTTATGGTCGGCAGGAAGTTCCCAGTCTGCCAGGTCATCGCTGTGATTCTCGGAGAGGAGAATGGCGATTTCCTCGCGCAGAATGCGGTTGAGCTCGCTGGTTGAAACATATTTATCGCGGGCCACACGTTCTTCGATGCGGCGGATAATCTTGACCGTGGTTTCTACACCTACGTCTGAAGTGATGAGTACCTCTTCGAGATCGTCGAGCACATCATCATCGACGGTAGACTTTCCGGCAACGGCGCGCGCCAGTTTGCCAAACACACTCTCCTTGGTTTTTTCAAGTCCCTTATCGAGAGTTTCCTTCTTTTTGTTGCTGAATAATCCGAATAATCCCATAATCTTGTTTTTATTTTCTGCAAAGATACTCATTTTTTTTTATTTTATGGCTTTTTCACTTGCTTTTTCGCCCTTTTCAAGAAAAAAAGTAAAGATTTAGAGGGTTTTATGTCATGACAGAAGGGTTTTTACTGATAATGTGGGTTAATTAAGGTTTAATAAATAATGTTGTCTGCTACAAAAAACAAATCGCCCTGCAAAGGGCAGAAGCGGTTCTGCTTCTGGATCCCTGCAGGGCGTTCTGTTTATTTCTTCATCATTTCCTTTACGGCTCTTTCGAGCTGGGTATCATGGCCATTGATGAAATCTTCCGGACTGTTGTAAACCTCGATGTCTGGGTTCAGCTGGGTGTTCTCGCCGAACACGCCACGCATGTCGCGGCAGCCTACCTGAGGAATACCGAATACCAGCGTGTTGTCCATCAGCGTTTCCCACCATACGGCTGTCATGGTTCCTGCTACAGGAGCACCAATCAGCTTGCCGATTCCGAGTTCCTTGTAAACCCATGGGAAACCGTGACCGTTGCTGTAATCGTTCTCGCAGATCATGACGCAAGATGGCTTCACCCATTTGTTGAATGGATCGCGGCCAACGACCTTACCGTGAGGTACAAACTCCTGATACTGCTTGCCGTTGAGCAGGGTGCAGAGATCATCGTGCAACCAGCCGCCACCATTATGGCGCTCGTCTACGATTACAGCGTCTCTGTTTCGGTTCTTGTCGCTCAGCAGTTCGCTGTAAACGGTGTGGAAACTCTCCGAATTCATCGCCTTAACGTGAACATAAGCGATGCGTCCGCCTGAAATGCTGTCAACGAAAGCGCGGTTGCGGTCTACCCAGCGCTTGTAGAGCAGGTTGTTGAGTTTGCCCTGAGAGATAGCCTTCACTGTAACCTCCATCTTCTTGCCCTTGGCGTTTCTGATGCCGAGTCGTACATTCTTGCCAACCTTTCCGTCTAGCAATGGGAAGTAGTCCATTCCGGCTTTAATCTCCTCGCCGTCGATGCTCTCGATGATGCTGCCGGCTGTTACGCCCGTATTCTTCACATCGAAAGGACCACGCTTGATAATCTCCTGAATCTTCAGGCCGTCGCCCTGATACTGAGGGTCGAAGAATACTCCCAGGTTGGCGGTGGTAAGCGCGCTGTTCGAAGCGTAGTAGCGGGCTCCTGTATGCGAAGCGTTCAGCTCGCCAAGCATTTCGCTCAACATCTCCTGGAAGTCGAAATTGTTGTTGATATAAGGCAGGAACTTCTCGTAGGTCTTGCGGTAACCTTCCCAGTCAACACCATGAATCTTAGGGTCATAGAACTTGTCTTTCACCTGTCGCCATATGTGGTCGAAGAGATACTGTCGCTCCTCGGCTGGCTTATAGTTGAAGTTAGCCTCAAAGCTGATGTCCTTGGTGCTGAATCCGCTCAGATCCACCTTCTTGATGCTGCTTCCGTTGCAGATGAAGAGGTTCTTCACATCCTTGTCGGTCTGCAGGTTGCCCTGGCCTACGCCCTTCATCACGAGCTTGGTAGAGCCGTCCTTCAGGTCGTGCTGCCAGAGGTCATAATCATCCTCGAAGGCTGCCTGGTAGTAGAGCTTGTCGCCGTCTTTAGAGAGCACAGCATCGCCCATGTGCGAAGAGTTTGCGGTGAGGCGTACAATTCTGTCGCGGCAGTTTTCGATGTCCAGCTCCAGTGGCTTCACTTTTTCCACCTCTATCTTTCCGGTCTTCTTCTGCTTTTCGTCAGCCTTCTTTTTAGCCTCTTCCTTCTTCTCGTCTTCCTTCTTCTCCTTTTCGTCCTTATTGGCGTCAGCCAGTTCTATCTCTTCCTTGCTCATGTTGAAGCGGTTGTAGGCGTCCAGGTCGAAGAACATGATGTAGGCATCGTCTTCTGCTCCCCAGCTTCCATGACTGCGGTAGCCGGCTCTGTCGCTCTGGAAGAGCATTGCCTTGCCGTCGAGCACCCATTTGCCGTTGCTGTCGCTGTAGCCTGAATTGGTCAGGTTGTGAACCTCTTTGCCGTCAGCCTTTACCAGCGCAATATCCTGGTTGTTCCAGCCGCCGTTGCCGATATAGGTTGAAAGGAGCCATTTGCTGTCTGGTGACCATTCGAAAGCAATGTCTCCATCGCTGTAAGAGTAGACGTATTTGCCATCGAGCACGGTGCGGATTTCCTTCGATTTCAGATTGATGATGCGAAGTGCTGCACGGTCTTCGAAGAAAGCCACTTCCTTGCCGTCAGGAGAGTATTGCGGATACTGCGATGTAATGCCTGTTTTCACGAGCTGCTCTTCCTCGATATCGGTAGCGTAGGTGAAGTTCTTCTCTTTCTCATTCTTGATCTTAGACTGGTAAATCTGCCATACGCCGTTGCGCTCGGCTGCATAGACCAGGGCTCTGCCGTCTGGCGAGAAACTCAGGTCGCGCTCCTGCTGCGGTGTGTCGGTAATGCGCTTGGTAGTGGTATATTCTACAGAAGTTACGTATACGTCGCCATGCATCACGAAAGCCACTTCCTTGGCGTCTGGCGAAACGGAAATCTCTGTTGCTCCCCAGCTTTTAATCTGACGTACGAGGCTTGGAGCATCGTTATCTGTTGTAATGGAGATGTTCACCTTCTGAGGCTCTCCACCTTCTTTCACGGTGTAGATTTCGCCATCATATCCGTAGCAGAGCAGGTCGGCGCTGGATGCAGTGAGGAATCTTACCGGATTGCCTTTGTGGTGGGTAATCTGCTTGTCACTTGAACTGTTGAGGCTGCGGCGGTAGATATTGAATGTGCCGTCCTGCTCGCTCAGATAGAAGAATGATTTCTCGTCTGATGTCCATACTGGCGAACGGTCTTCGCCGGCAAAGGTAGTCTGCTTGGCAAACTTTCCGTTGCTCTTCAGCCAGATGTCGCGAGCGATAGGTGATTTCTGGTGTTTGCGCCAAGGGTCTTCGTATCCCTTTTTGTCGTGGTAGAGAATGTCGCCGTTCTTGGCGATGCTGATATTCTCCATGGTGAGGGTAGAGAAGAGTTCCGGTCTTCCGCCCTTGGTGCTTACCTTATATACTTGTGGAAATGTGTTGTCGCCGAAGATGATGCTCTGGGCTGTAGGCTGCAGACTGGCTGAGTAGAGCACATGGTCGTTGTCTGCAAAGGCGATAGGTGTTTCGCTGCCGCTGTTGGTGGTGAGTCGGGTAGGAGCACCGCCCTTTGCATCGATTACGAAGATGTCGAGACTTCCTTCGCGGTTAGACTGGAAGGCAATTTTCTTGCTGTCAGGGCTCCATACAGGATGCGAATCGAAGGCTGCATGGGTTGTGAGCTGTCGTGCTTCACCGCCGTTGACAGAAACACTGTAGAGGTCGCCCTTATAAGCGAAGGCAATAGTTGTGCCATCGGGCGAGATGGCAGGGTAGCGCATCCAGAGCGGATGGTCTTCTGCGCTGGCAGAGAGTGCTGCCGAGAACAGAGCTACCGAAAAGATTAACTTTTTCATTTGCGTATGTTTTATGTTTGAATATGCGTTATAAAAATCTCTTCTCTTTCGGGGTCAGAATGCTGTTTCTTGCTCCTAACGGATGCAAAGGTAGTTATTTTTTGCGATATTTAAGCATAAAAAAAGAAAAAAGTGAGAAAAAGTTTGGTGTATTCAAAAAATATATGTACCTTTGCAGCCGCAAATAAGAAAAGTGGCTGATTGCGTTATTGGTTAGCTGGTTTGCGTTTTGAAAAGTGTTGGTTCCGTAGCTCAGTTGGATTAGAGCAACAGCCTTCTAAGCTGTGGGTCTTGGGTTCGAACCCCAACGGAATCACTATAATAGGCAAAATGAAACTTATTTGTACAAAAATAGCGTGAGAGAACAATGGCAGTAAGTTACTTATTCATAGGTACTTATCTCTGTTGTTCTTTTTTGATTTTAAATATATTTTATCACTTATTCCTCTTTTTATGTACTCTTTTTGTAAATAGCTGTTAGTCAATATGTTATGAATTTGATGTATTGAGAAATCATCCATATGTGTTACAAATGTGTTATCAAAAAGCGCTAATGTGTTACAAGAATAGAGTAGTTGAAATCCTTAATGACCTTAATGACCATGACCTTAATGACCGGAAAATGGCCCTAAACATTTATTTGTTTTTCTGATGAAATTCCTTCCTTGTCTTAGCCATTGCTTCCGTAGCCCTATCGTGGGTCTCTATCAGCAATGGGCTCTTGTGATATTGTACAATCTTGACTCCGACTGAGTTGTGCCTTTTCTTTTCCTCGATGCATTGTATGATCAAATCTGGATTGGCTGATTTAGCCGTTGGAGTCTTGTCAAAGTTCTGAATATAGGCAGCGTTGGTCAGGAAGAGAATGTCGGAACCTTCCGGTATTTCCTGCATTACCTTGATCATGAGGGTTAGCATCATGCGGAATTCCGTGGTGTGTAGGTCGCTGATTACATCACGGCTGATGATGTTGCCGTTATGCTCAATCACAACGGCAGCACCACCAGCTCGCTCTTTATGGCCATAATCACATGAACCACCTATCCAAACGTAATATGTAGATGTGTCTTGTGTCATAATTATTCTTTACTTACAGTTTCATTTGTAGATAATTTCCCAGGATGTTGCCAACACGCAATTGTCGGGCATAATCCATTAGTTTACTGATATTTCTTCCTGGTCTGGAAAGATAGTTATCGATGATTTCAGAACAGACATCAATGCCCACCTTATTGCGGAACTTTACTGCATCGCATACGCATCGTTCTACATCATATACCTTTACCTTAAATCCATCTATGACTTTCTCCATCACGCCGATTTCAAGAATGTTGGAAGTATAGTGATGGAGCTCTATCTTTGGGAATGAAGGAACTTTTACTTTTCTATCCCTTTTGATAGCGACATGATAAGCTTGCGGCATGGATGTCGTAAGCTGATGGATATTCCAGGCAGACCAAAGGCAGAGGATTCCGCTGGGAACAATAGACTCAATATCAACCATACATGCTGACAATTGGTCTATGTTAGCATATACGCCACGGCAAACCTGAATCAGTTCACCTTGATGAACGGCTTCCAGCATCTTGTAGTAAGCTGTTCGTCCTTGTACTTTGACACTTGCAGATGATATGAATGAATTCTTTGTTTCCATAATTGTTCTCCTAATTTTGGTACAAAAGTACCACAAATATTGCTAAGTGTGGTAGTTTTGTACAGGATATTAAAAAGGCTCTTTCTCCAATGTATGGTTATTCGTTTTCTAAATTTTTCCTTTTATTTTATCTTCAACGTCCGTAGGTATTCCTTCTGCTCAGGCGAGATTCTGTAGCTCTCGATTGCTTTCTGGATGGTCTTGTTGTGCGTCCAGGGAGCAAGACGGTTTTGCTCGATGTAGGGAATCGTTGCGTCCCATTGCTTGGCAAGGACTGTGGCAAAGAACCAGGCTATCATCATTTTTACGTAATACACTTCGCTCCTTGCTGATGCAGGAATTTCAAGATATTCTGCCTTGAAGTCTTTATCCAGGTAATGAGACATAAGTGTCTCTATTCCAAAGCGGCAAGTATAAATGTGTGACGATTTACTCCAAGTCTTGATCTTCGCCAACAGTTCCTCCTTGTGTTTGGCAAACACCTTCGGCGACATGATGTCGCAAACTGCCCAGTTGTCCACGAATGGCAGGAAGCTGTCTGTCAGACGAATGCATTCCTCGTAGTCCTTTACCTCGGAAATGAGGCTGTCTCTTATACACATCTCCGAGCCCACGAGACACTGAG
>ERZ1027238.393-NODE-393-length-14368-cov-8.652344_pt1 | contig 14368 bp, 20 predicted proteins | sample MGYA00519477_ERZ1027238 | MGnify/ENA primary metagenome ERZ1027238 (study PRJEB26926, sample SAMN06164638) | human gut metagenome | biome: ENVO:00009003; feature: ENVO:2100002; material: ENVO:00002003 | host: Homo sapiens | place: USA | collected 2012 ...
AATTGCTAGAGCCTCAGGAAGTGGAATGGACAACAGGACGATTCCACGCTTTTTTGTGTCGAAATTTAACGGATTTCTGTTTAGAAAAAAGTTAGCACCGATATGAAAGTCGATGAATGTACACCAATAGATGTACACACCGTTGGAGGTGGTGAATTCCCTCCTTGCGCTGGACTTACCTCCAACGCCCTCCCCGAAACTCAAAGCACTGTTTCCGCTGAGAGTTCACAAACAGGGGTGTCCACCAGAAATGCGCTTTTGAAAAAAAACATCAAGAGGCAACATGCAGAAAAAGTCCCCCATTGGTATGCCCTACGCTGCACATACGGTAGGGAGAAAGTAGCATACGACTATTTGGTGAATAATGGCATCACCGCTTTCCACCCGACTACACATGTTGTAAAACTCATAAATGGCAAACGCAAAGTTGTTACCGAATCACGTTTGCCCAACATTTTCTTTGCATTCGGTACTGAAGAACAAATCAAAAGTTTTGTTTACGACAACGTAAACCTCCCCCATCTCCGTTTTTATTATCGCCACGAGCATATCGGAAGCAGAATCAAAAAGACTCCGTTGGTTGTACCTAACGATCAGATAAAGAGTTTGAAGATTATCTGTGCAGCTGATGCAAGTGACATTATCGTTTCATTGTCAAGTGTGCCTAATTTTCAGGCAGGCCAGTTGGTGCGTGTCATTGAGGGAACATTCAAGGGAGTTGTTGGAAGAGTGAAAAGATGGCAAGGACAACAGAGAGTGGGCGTTATAATCGGTGACATGGCAACATTTGCAACTGCATACGTGCCGAGTGCGTTTTTGGAGAAAATCGATTAGACTTATGGAAATCAAAAAGATATATACGGAAGACTTGCAAATAGCCCAAGCTCTTATACAAAGGGATAATACGGTTACGCGCAAGTACTTTTACCAACATTGCTTCCCTCTTTTCAAGTCCATATACGACAACTACTATACGGATTGCACAGACTACAAGGAGTTTATTGATGAGATTTATATCGTTGTGTTAACTCCAAGCAAGGCTACAGGACGATGCCAAATGGAGAATTTCAGAGGCGAAAGTACTTTGGCCAGTTGGATAAAAACCGCTTGCCTATACTATTGCTATAAGAAGTTTGAGAGTAAAGAGAAAATGCCTAAATATGAGCAATTGCAAAATTCTACTGTAAAAGATAACGATGACAGTGATAGAACTGATGCTATCTATGGCTCTATGGAAATAGATTTCAGCAGTCTCAACCGCCAAGATGCTCTGACTATCTTGAAGCAGATGCCCAACAAACGCTATGCGGAATTGATACGTCTGAAATATTTGGAGTTGAAAACAAACAAAGAGACTGCAATAGCATTAGGTATGACAATGGACAATTATTATAATAAACATAAACTCGCGAAGGAACAATACGAGCGCATCTTCAGAAAGGAGGTTCGCCATGCATAAGGATTTTATGCCACCTGTAAGCATCGAGGAGTTTGCCGCCTATCTTGATGGCAATCTATCAGATGACGAGATGAAAGCAGTTTCGTCTGTGATAGCGAATGATGATGCGATGCAAGACATTGTTCTTAACAGCCAAACGATAGACGAGACTTTGTCCAATTGCGAGCCTTTGGATTTGATGTTACCAGATAATTTGTCATCTGTTGATTTCGAATTTCCACAGTTTGAGGACACTAATGACGATAATTGGAAGCAATTAGAAGTAGCAGCGTATGCCCCAGATGTGCCATACTTTGATACATCTATTGAGGATGATGATTCTACAACAGATTATGATGACAATGATTTCTTGCATCATACCAATATTGACGATACTCTAAACGATATCAATAATGACTATTCGCAAGAGCATAATGCTATTGAAGATAGCATTCCAGATATAACTGAATAATAAACAAGAATAATATGCAAGCATGCTTTAGCCCATATATGTTGATTAGCTCAACACTGCAATCCGTCTTTTCTTACGACAGAAGAAAAGACCAAGAAAAGCAAGCCGATATATCCCAACAGCACCAGTTGGAGCTACGCAAGGCAAGGGAGGAATTTCAAGACGAACTTGAAGCTCAGAAGATTGCCGATATGCGAGCAAAAATGGCTGTTGCTCGTCGTTATCGTGCTGAAGAGAAATTCGACCAAACTGTATTGCAACATAGGACGGAAGAGTTGAAAATGTATTTTATGCGTTGTCTTCCCATCAAGCAACAAGCTATACCTATTATGCTTGAAGATGCAAAAAAATACAAGGAATTAGGTTATGACAGCACTTGTCCACTTAACGTTGTGCTACTTCATACAAAGCAAGCGATTCTAAGTTATGATGACATTTTTAATGAATTGGATAAGAGTCAAGTACAATTAGGAAATCTTAAATTCCGTAGATGGTGTGATAAAGATGTAGCTCACAATTCTGCTATATTGAATCTCCATGCCATTATGAGCAACATCCCGACATTGGTTATTTCTCCTTATTTCCAAGGTGGATCTATTCATTATACGGCATCCATGTGGGAAGCGCAATCTGAAGCCAAACCTATGATTCGTCCTCTGTTCTCATATCAATGTCCTATGGAGTATCTATTGCCTGGGCAAAAGTTTTCAGAAGAAGGTAAGAAAGCTATTCAAGCACAGATGGCTTTGGTTTCTACAATCGTTTCGGGGTGTGCAAGGGATAGTTATATGCTGATGACACAAGGAAGCATACCTACTTTGCCTAATTTTTTGAAAAACAATCCACATGTATTGAATAGCTTATTGAAACAGGAGAATAGTCAATTATGTTCCTTCATGCTCAACGAGTATAATATGATGAATGATTTGCTTGATAAGAGCGATTGCCCATCACACTTGTTGTCGAAGGAGGATATGAAGCGATTGGCTAACGTTGCAGCAGAAGCGACCAAGGAATTGCAATGTTTAACCCATAAATCTATTGAAGCATAGTATGGATCCTATTACAATGATGGTGGCAAGTATTGGGATGCAATTCTTCAATAACTATGCCAATAGTAAAAAGAATGAAGAGATTCAAGAAAAACAACGTGAGTTTCAAAGGGCAGCTGCAGAGCATGACTTTGAGCGTATGCGCAAGCTTCAAACTGAGTCTGCCAAACTTGCTTTGGAGTTGGAAGCAGAAGTACACAAGGAACGTGTAGAAGACATCAACAGCAACTACGATGCTTTGTTAGACAACTTTGCACATAGTTTTGCCATACAGAACTGGCCTCTGAATGTATTGCCGTTTGTTATGAAAGGCGAGTCGTTTGGTACCCTTTTCAACGGCACTAAATCCATCAATCTGCATTGTATTCTTACACCTTCCAACTGCGATTGGTTCAACAAGAATTTTTATGACGACATCGATTTGCGCTTGGAGGCAGAAATGAACAACAACTGGAATGCTCAAAGCACACACCCTGTTGTTTATTATGGAGGAGCTTGGAATCGTAGATCTATGGTAAAGGGAATCTCTGTTCCTAATATCGTTGACTTGGATGACATTGAGCTTCTCAGAGTAAAACTGAAGGATGTCCCTGTCGTTGTTATTACTCCTTATTTTGACCCTTGGCTTCATTTCAAAGTGAAATTATGGGGAATGGGAAAAGATGCTGAAGCTCCATACAGAATAGACATTCCTCATGGTGATGAAGTCGAGTTCTCTCAAAGAATATTCTCTTATGACTACAACAAAGATGAAGTTGATATAACAGAGGACTTTGAAAATACTACAGTAGAGGAATTTGTTCCTTATCTGGAATGCTTGGTTGGATTTATTGCGGATAAGTATTTTTGGAGTATGTACAATGTCTTGCCGAAATTACCTTCAATATATAGAAAATAGTTTGCGGAGTTTCGAACCATTCTATATTGAACGTTATAAAGTCCTTCCTTGCGAGGGAAAAGATGATATTTTGTCTGTAAACAAAAATCTGAGATACATAGAAGGGGAAGCACGTATTTACACAGTTCAAGAAAAAAACGAAGCTTTATATAGACTTCATGAAAAATTTATCAGCATTATTGGAGGTAAAGAAAACTTAGTACTTTCCAACTTGAAATTTTTAAAGGCTTTAAAAAAAACGAATACAGATTCATCGCTATATTATAAAATTCAAGAAGAAATAGATTTTATATCAAGCAATGAAAATATAGAAGTTTGGTTTTGTGCAAGTCGAAATGAGTTATTGCAAAGAATCATAAACGCACACAAAAAATACGACATTGACGCAATGTATTTTCGTGTTGATAAGAATAATCAATTTGTTTCTATTGGTACATTTTTTAATGTTCAAAATGAAATTGTATATTCTACAGAAAATATAGGAAACTATATAATTCTTATGGATAATCATCATTCTGAAGAATCATATATAATTGATATGTCAACATTAGCGTCTCAATCATATAGACCGGAGCATATTTTCAGTAAACTTGATTATTCGCAATTGAAAAAAATATATAATGCTAAACAATGTTGGTTGAACAAACTAATAGACCAGCATAGAGATATCAATAATATTGTTATGGGGTATTTAGCCGAAGCACCAGTACGGAATGTAACTTACAAAGATTTACAAAAGTGGAGCTTAAGCAATGAAGAAACTTCTGTGAATGTGAATTTTGTAATTGGCTATAACCCCAAAATTGAAAGATACTATATAGTTGGGCTTACGTCAAACAGAAAATCTGTTTATGCTTCATATTGCAATACTTTAGACGAAAGTCTAATAAAACAATTTGGAAATAACTTAATATTAACAATAAAAACAAAAAACAATGGGATTTAAATTATCAGATTTTTCCTTTGAAGCTTTAGGAAAGAGCATGGATAAAGACATCCGTGAATTCAAACAGGCATTAGGTGGAATTACACCAACACCTTCAGGAGAGAAAAAAGAAGTCTCCATGGGAGACATCGTAAGGGAATTGCTCAAACGAGCAGGACAAGATGTGACAATCCAGTCTATCGGAAAGGATTTTGAATACAATGATCTTATCGGATGGGTTCGTGAGAATGCTGTTGGCAATAAATTATATGTTGTTAAGGGGAGATTGGAGAACTCTTCAGACGGTATTTTGTGTGTATTCTTCGCTAAGGATGAGACAATGCTGACCAGTGAGTCTTATCCAAAAGTTTGTTATGTGTTCAAAGAGCTAAACCCTACTATTGAGGATCTATTCGCCAATGGTAAGGACATCTATGTAAAACCAATAAAAATTGTTTAAGATGAGCGTAATTCAAGATATATGGAGTGGAGTTAAATCCATTATTAGTGGCGGTGTAAAAATTGCTGTTGCTACAGGAAAAGCCGCATGGGCCATGCTCAAATTTGCTTGCAAAGTAGCACTTTGGATTGTTGCCGGAGTCTTTACAATGGCTGCGGCTGGGGTGGATTATGTGATAAGTACCATAAAACCTTTCTTTAAGCCCGGAGAAGTAATTGTTGTTGGCACCAATCAAAACGACGCATTTGCGGAATTTATCGGTAACAAAATCGCAAATGGTGATTGTACCAAAGATGAAGAAGAGCTATTGGTAGATATGAAAAATCGTTGTGAACAAGCCTACTACAATGACGAAATATTAATTGTAGCTAAGGGAGTTGATGATAGTGGTAATGAAACCTTGGCAGAGCCAAAATTTGTCAAGGCGGATGATTACGATGAGAAGATTAAAGATGCCGATGATAGTGGCAAAATTTATATCAAGAAAGTCAAAATAGCAGGTTAGGAAATGGAAGAATTTATGAAAAATCCTTGGTTTTATATCGGTGGTGGCATTGCGTTTGTTTGCGCTGCAAGTTATATTTTTTATAAAAGGTTTTTTAATGTAGTCATTGTTGAAAAAGATCCAGCAAGACCTATAAAATGTGATCTTAAGAAACATATTGAATCTTTGTCATACGAATATCTTGTAGAGGAAGCTAAGATGATGGTCTCAAAACTTGGTCCAACAAAAATTAATGATAATTCTGTTTTAAGTCTGGCTGTTGTTCCTAATAAATTGGCTTTGCAATTTTTATCTCAGCCAAATTCACAAGAATGGTTGGGAGATATAGAAGTAACAGAAGATGAAAAACAAAGAATGGTTATTTTGTCAATAAAAGATACAGACAAGATGCTTCTTTCGGAAATTCTTATTGCAGATCGGATAATGGATGACTTTTATGATTTTGTTCCAAATGACAAAATCTATGTCAAGAAAATTGTTTTGAAGAAATGATAATAAGTTTTTTGGTAGGTTATGCCATCGGTTATGCCATCGGTTGTATCATAACAGAAATATGCATTAGAATTTCGAGCTATTGGAATGCTAAAGAGGAAATAAAGAAAAAAGCATCTTCTGAGATCGATAAACCAATATCAGTTTTTGAGGTGTTTGTTAAAGAGGCAGGTAAAGCCGTTGATGAGGAAGAACTAGTTGTAAAGGCTTTTGATTCCAATCATAATGAGATCGCTAAGATAAAAGTGACCGCAGAGAATGGTACAAATTTAAGAGTTGGTCAAAGATTTTATTAATATGAAGATTATACCTGAAATTATAGTAACAAATCCAAATGACGTATCTAAAGAATGTCAGGATTTCGCTAATAAAATACTCGCTGTAGTTCAGCAAAGAATATTGGTAGATAGTAAGACGTATAAAAACATTGAAGCGAATCTTTATATTTACATTGGCATCAATGTTAATGTAAACAAAGAATTGCTGAAGCCTATAAATGAGAATTTCTATTATGGTTCTGATGACTCTCTGCGTCTGATATCTGAAACTGTCAATTTAAATTCCACAGTACGTCAAGCTTTAAAAAATCGTGTTGAAATTATAGGCGAAATAAAAGAATGCTTTGTGTATTTATCACTTTCGCCTATAGACAAAAAGAAACTTACTTCTGACAATAGCGAGAAAGAAGAGAATATTGTATATCATAGTATAGATCCCATATTTACGTTAGATGAAGTTGTAATGAATCAAGACGAAAGAGATGCTATTATGAGAGCAATTTCTTTAGTCAAAGAAAAGGATTTGGTTTATAACAAATGGGGGTTTAGCAAAGTTGATAAACATACAAAATCCGTATTGTGTTTTCATGGAGTTCCTGGAACGGGTAAGACGATGGCAGCTCATGGCGTTGCAAGTTTTCTTGGTAAGAAAATTCTCATAGGAAGTTACGCTCAGATAGAATCTGAATTCGTTGGAGTTGGGGCGAAGAATTTGAAAGCGTTTTTTGATTGTGCAGCCCAACAAGATGCTGTACTTTTTATAGACGAAGCAGATACATTTCTAAGCAAAAGGTTGCCGAGTTCCAATGACAGTGCAAAACATTACAATAGCATGTCTAACGAACTTTACCAACTTGTGGAAAGCTTTGATGGTTGTATAATCTTCGCATCAAATCACATCAAAGATTTTGACCCAGCTATTATCTCAAGAATAATAGAGCCAATAGAGTTCAAATTACCCGATTTAAATGCAAGAAAGAAAATATTAAGTAATCTTCTTCAAGACGAATTTCCAATAGAAGGTGGAAAGACTGAGGATTTGATAACAGAACTTGCCGAGATTACAGATGGATTCTCTGGTCGAGATATACGTAAGGCTTTGTTGATTTGTAATGCAGATGCCGCTTACAAGTTGAAAATTAAATCTGCGATAGAAGCAGACAACATTATCGTACCTATCAATATGATAAGAGATTGTTTCGACAGTGTAAGAAAAGCCAAAAACAAATTAGATGAAGCTTTAGGTAAAAAGACAACGGGTAATCTCATTTCTGAATTTACAGAAAATAACCAAAGAAAAACTCGTTATATGCAAATGGCTGCACATACATTATTAGCGGATGAGATCATAGAATCAAGAGAGAAAATGCTCTATGAAACACTTTCTAAAACAATGGGAGTGAAGGTTCCTCTTGAAAAAGATTCGCTGCCATCTGTAGAAGATATTTGTTCAAAGGTTAGTTCTGTAGAAGAAAAAATGCAAATCTTTGATGTCGTGACACGTATGGCGGCATGTGATGAGAATGTTCCTGAAAATGAAATGAATTTCGTTATCAAGGCAGTTAATTTGTTAGGCTTGGGATGTGCTTATGATGAAACTGTTGTCAAATACACACAAGGATTGGCTGATTCATATCGTCGAATGGCATTACTAAAAGATAAATTTGGCAAAAGTGATATGGATATTTTACTTGAACTTAAAAAGGAATACTCCGAAGGTGCAGCTTATTATCATTTAGCAGAGATGTATCGAGATGGAAGTAATTTAATGGGTGGAATTGAAAGAAATGAGACCAAAGCAATTTATTATTTCAAATTAGCAGCAGAAAATGATTATAGACCAATTTGACTCGGAAGAATTTAAAGAATTTATAGAAAATCATTCCGTAGAAGATGAAGGATTCTCCTCTGAAGAATTGAATATTACTGATTTCATTCCTTTAGATGCTTGGAAACAATTACCGAATCGTGCTAAGGATATTTTAATAAAAGCAGGTTACAAGAATTTGGATAATGTTATAATTATAGGGTAGTATATGCTAACATTCGGTCCAAAAGTAACTCAGACTGAGTTTGACACCAATATCTTTCAAGGTCACGACCCTATTTGTGCAATTCGTTGCCAAGAGATGATATTGCGTGATTATGGTATACAGATTCCAAAGGAAGAGTTGACAGCATACGCAACAGAGCAAGGCTGGTATCACGGAAGTGGTACCAAGCCAAGCGATGTTGGAAATCTACTTGAAACTTGTAATATAGGGATACACTCTCAACATTGCGATTCAGTGTATGACCTTATCAATGAATTAAAGGACGGACATCGGGTAATTGTTGGTGTTGATTCGCATGAGTTATGGGCAGAACCTGGCTCAGAAGAGTATGAGTTCTATCGTAATCTGACGAATGCAGACCATGCACTGATTGTCACAAGTGTCAATATAGACCCAAACAATCCAGAGAACTCAACAATTGTGTTGACTGACCCTGGAAATGGTTCTATCATGGAGTATGACTTTGAGAGGTTCGCCCATTCATGGAAAGACTCGAACTTCTTTATGATGGCTACAGACGAACCTGCCCCTTATCAGTATAATGCCGAAACGCGAAGTATGGAGGTCTCAAACTTTGCAACTGACTATACACTACAGGAATTTCCTTTCCACAATGAATTTACAGACATCTGGCAAGTGGATGAGTTAGGGTATGTTCCGTATTATTCGGATGGGCATTTGTTGAGCATAACAGATGATTTGTCATACGATGATTTCGTTTATGCTTACGACGGTGATAGTTTTGACACAATAGATGACTCTCTACACATGTACGACGCAGATGAGGGGTGGTCGCATATAGACTATTCTGGCAATGATAGCATTTCAGAAGTAATGCCAATGGATAATATGTTTGATTATGGCTCAGATGCTATGGCAGACAATATGCCATTGGATAGTTAATAACAATCAAAAACATAAATGCTATGGACTATATGGATTTAAATGATGGCATGATGCCTTCAACAGACGGATTGGTTGATCCAAATGAAGACTTGTTGGGAGCTTCCCACAATAGTCCGTATGACTCAGGGTTTGATGCAGAGCATCCTTTCCCTACTTATGAACAGTTGCGTAATGCAGGTTTCAGTTCAGAAGTTGCTCATAATATGATAGATGGCCTTGACCACGCATATTCGCGGAAGGAACTTTATCATGTACTTTATGAGTCAGATGACCCATTGACGGCTTATAATGAGATGATGGACGAGAAAGTGCAAGCTACTTGTGATAAAATCGACAAGATGATTGATGATGTTGAGAATAGTGGTTTGTTGGGCAACTCTACAACAGAGTTACAGCCGAACGATGAAGTTTCTCACTATAATCAACCAAGTACCGTAGAGACTGATGATGATGACAAGGAATTAGGTTCTTGTGATTGTCGTTCAGAATGTAAATACAATACAGGCAGTACCTTTAAATATGCTGATTACGGTTATTCGGATTAAAAAGTATGCATAAATTCAATACGTCATCAGGAAAACACCTGTGGTATAATGTGACTAACAACAGGATAAGCCTTTATTCTAAAGAAAAAGAGAGTAAGACCTGTCCTGTTGTGCATTTCAATCAACCTACAAATATAGACGGCAGTAAGATAACAATGTTCACCATAGAGATGACGCAACAATGCAACCTCAGATGTTCCTACTGCTGCTATTCAGGCAAGTACCGAGACAGGAGGCAGCATAATGAAAAAGAAATTTCTTATGATACACTTCGTGATGTAGTTGGACTTATAGAAAAGCATGCAGATAAAGATGCTGCGGAGATAACCGTTTGCTTTTATGGAGGTGAAGCGTTATTAGCGAGGAAAAAGATAGAATGGCTCATTGAAACTCTGAGTACTATCTATGGTGAGAGAATAAGGTTTTCGCTCTCGACAAATGGCTTGGCACTTACTGAAAGCATTATTGATTGGATTGCATCATTTGAGAATTTTCTTGTCAATGTCACCATTGATGGAAATAAGATGATGCACGACAGATGCAGAAAGACAATAACAGGAAAAGGGTCTTATGATACGATTTTCAAGAACTTGGAAGTATTTAAAAAGAAATATCCGAGAGTTTTTGATGAAAGAGTAAGATTTCTTTCAACTGTATATTCTTGGAAAGACGTAATGAAACTTGCAGAAGTGTGGGATAAGCAACCAATATTGAAAGGACACTATCCTGTACATATTTCTCATATCCTTCCAGATTTTAATGACACTACACGAACCTATGATACATGGGAAACAAAGGATGAATTTTACAGAGAGGCTTTCTTGGCTTATATAAATGGTGAGAAAGGCATTATGTCGGGGGCTTTTCAAAAACTGATAAACATCGTTGATAAAAGGAAATTTCATAAATTACCTAATGGCCTCAATATCATGACATGCTTTCAAGAACTTTATTCTTGCTTCGTCAATATAGATGGTGACTTGTATTCGTGCGAGAAATTCTGTGACGCAGCAAAGATAGGCAATGTAAAGTATGGATTTGATGAGCACTTGGCATATCCTCTTTTGCAAAAGTTCACTGAAAGGAAAAATCTTTTATGTTCTTCTTGTTGGGCGCAGCGTTTTTGTCGTATGTGCATGACGAGTTTGAACTATGAGGAAGATGAAATAAGGAAGATGTGTGACATGGAGCGTGGCACCATTGACTTGGCATTGAAATACTATTGTGATTTAAAGGACTGGGAACTAACAAAAAATAAAAAGATATGGAAATGAGCACATTATCAATATTTTCAAACGTCGGTGAGGGTGATACTATGTATATAGTTATTGCTGTTGTTGTAATACTCCTTCTTTGGGGCATTACAAAGGTGATAAATAAAAAGAATTAACAAATGGGATTATTGTCTGACATATTCGATTTTTTGTCTTCTTTTGCTGATGGTTCATACATAGAGGATGCGAAAGATTGGGGAGATAAGGTATGGAATAGTTCTTCCAACAAAAAGTCTGGAACATTATCCATGTATCTTGTAAATGACCGCTTGTATAAGCGGATGCGCATTGTCTTTAACGATGGCAATATAGCAAATATTACCAATGGGGATGATAGAGGTTGGAGTTATTCGGAAAACAAACTGACTCGTTCTCAGAAAAGGCAATTGGGTAAAGAAGGATTTGTTGAGATAAAAATATATAAATATTGACTTTCATGGTATTCGATGATTTCTTCGTTCCTCCAATAATCTCTGGTATTTTTGTTGCCCCTAATAAGAGCAATAATAAAATAACAGCTGTATCAAAAAGTGAAATAGCGGATAGTGAAATAAAATCACCCGTAATTGGAATAGAAAGACATAGATTACTGACTGATGGAGAAGGAATTACTACATTAGTAGGTTTTCAAGGTTGTTCTCTTCGATGTAAATATTGTATAAACAAACAATGTTGGGAACAAAAATGCGCAACTTATTATACTCCAGAACAATTGTATGAAGAGGTTAAAAAAGATAATCTCTATTTCCTTTATACTCACGGAGGTATAACATTTGGTGGTGGAGAGCCTGGACTTTACCCCGATTTCATTCAAACATTCAAGAAGGCATGTCATCCAAATTGGAAAATCTATATGGAAACTTCATTGAATTTCTCGATAGAAAGTCTACAAAAGTTGCTACCGATTATCGATTGTTGGATTGTTGATATAAAAGATTTAGATGAGACAATTTATAAGGAATATACAGAGTGTAGTAATGAGCAAGTCCTTTTCAATCTGATATATATATCAGAGCATGGTTATACTGATAAAGTTCAGATACGCCTTCCTCTAATTCCTGCCTATAATACTAATGGTGATAGAGAGATCTCAGAAAACAGATTACGAGAAATGGGGTTTGCTAACTTTGACAAGTTTGCCTATAAAACAGAAGTTAAAGCAACTTCATTATCTAATGCTAATCATCATGATATTAACTATGGGAAGGCAGTATGTGAGGTGTTGAAACAAGCGAGAATAGGATTAGCAAAAGAGTTCTCTATAAAATATGAGCCACATCATTGCAACCATTTACAATGTAAAACAGGTTCGTGCCCTGTATGTGAAAAAGAATTGTCATGGCTAGAAAGTCAAATAGAAAAATTTTAGGATTTATGGATTGTATAAATATATTAGACGCAAAACAAGCAATTATTAAATTGCTAAAGGACTATGACAGAAATAATAGAAAAGAACGTTGTTCTGACGTACTAGTCAAAAATAGTAATAAACGGTTTTATCCTACAGCATTGCGAGTAACATTATCGCCTAATGTTGAAGACGATGCTGAGAGTGTGATTGTTGACGTTGTTTGCCTCATTCTTAATAATTGGGAAGAACCACAATTTAATCGTTATGCATTGGGAACCACTATATCTGAGTTATGCGCTAATAGCGAAGATACGTCTAAGTTGGAAAGATGGCTATGTAATGATAAATCAAATAGTTTCGGATTTTCTGAGAAAGATTTGATTATAGAAGATTCAACTATGAAAGAGTATTCTGATGAAGAAATCATCACCTTATTTGATAAGGTTGATGAATCATATCAAATGTTTTTAAGTGAAGAAACTAAAGATGTTGATTCTGAAGATTTATCTTTATCCAAAGATGAAATGGACTCCCTATTTAATGATATAATAAGTGAACTAACAAAATAAATTACATTATGTTTAAGGAAATTGGAGCTTTGATTGATGCGGCAGGTAAAGCTGCTGCAGAAGGTTTGAGAGTATCAGCAAATGCTGTAAGAAAAGCCTTGTCGGATGAGGACGATAATGATGGACGTACTATGGGTATTTTGACACCTGATCCCAAAGAACTGGAGGAGGAGATATCATTGTTAATCGGAGATAAAACAATGAGAAATAAAACAATAAAAGTAAAATTAGACGAAAATGGTGAACCAACAGATATATTAGATGAAGATGATGAACCAATAGATATTCAATATTTATAATACTTTTTGTTTCAGCCATTCAAAAAGCAGCCGTCCGAGGCATCATTCTTCTTACGATGATGATGACAACGATTATGAAGATACTCAGTCGCAGGCTTATTATGCCACATGTCCATATTGTAATGGCGGTGGTATAAATTATGCCACTGATATGTATGGAAATGTATTGGTTGATTATTATGGCAATCCACAAACTATAACATGTGGTAATTGTGGCGGTAGTGGACAAGTAATCGTTTATCAATAAGATTGTTCCTATTTCTAAAATATTGGTATCTGCCATAGAAAAAATGGAAAACAATAATACAAGCAAGAGCATTATAGGTTGCTACCTTTGCGACGACCTGAGCATATCATACTGTCTCAACAAAGACAAACATGCGATAGGACTAATTTTTGATGTTGACAAGTCGAATGGTAATGTATGGGTGATGGCTCTTAAAGACAGCGACTGCATTGGCGTACATACACCCAACGAACTACCTAAGACGGATGCTGACTTCGAAAAACCTGGCTATAACAGACTTGAATGGATTGTTGCAGAGTGCAGACATTGGGAGAAAATGCTTATCAATGTGTGCGGATGTTGCTTAGAAAAAATTGTTGACGGCTTTGAGGAACACTGCAGAGGGTATTCGTTTGATGCGGACAAGGCAAATAAAACGCTTTCAAAAATAGGAATTGACATAGGCGAGAACGGCTATATCTATTGGACTTCTACAATGGAGAGTAATGGTTGGGCTGAGGTAGTTGGTTGTGGCGAGATTATAGAAGACCCTATGCCTTATACTGATAACGAAATTTCTGAATGTAGAATGCGTTTCGTTGGACGTTTGGATATCAAAGAACT
>ERZ1027238.420-NODE-420-length-13748-cov-8.492660_pt1 | contig 13748 bp, 10 predicted proteins | sample MGYA00519477_ERZ1027238 | MGnify/ENA primary metagenome ERZ1027238 (study PRJEB26926, sample SAMN06164638) | human gut metagenome | biome: ENVO:00009003; feature: ENVO:2100002; material: ENVO:00002003 | host: Homo sapiens | place: USA | collected 2012 ...
TCGCTCAGTGTCTCGTGGGCTCGGAGATGTGTATAAGAGACAGCCTGAGCTTCCTCGCCTACCCGCAGACCCTCGCTGCCGCGCCGGTGCTGATGCTGGCGCTGCTCCTGCTGGGCCGCGGCAGTGCCGACAAATGCCGCGGTCTCTGGACATTTGTGCTGACCTGTGCCGTCTGCGGCGGTGCGTTTGTCGTGTATGTTTTGCAGGGCATGGGCTTTGATTTCGCCGCCCTGCTCGCACGCGCCGACCTAATTTTACACGACCCACAGTATGATTTTACCACAGCGGACCGTCTTGCCATGCTCCGTTCCAAGCTTTCCGCCGTCATCGGCAACTGCTGGCTGTCGGCCCTGGCCGGTGTGGCGCTGGCCGCCGCCGGGATGCTCTTTGGCGAGCGCCGCGGCTTTGCCCGCAGCCTTGAAAAGGCGCTTTGGTACACAGCGTTCTTCCTCTCTCTCTGGTGCACGGCCTACTGTCTGCGCGCGCAGGAGCTGGATTTCCGCTACATGTGCCCGGCGTTCGCGCTGGCCGGCGGCTGGACGTTCTGGTGTGACCGGCGCGAGGCCGACCACCGCCCCCTGCGCCACCTGCTGTTCTGGCTGGGCTGGCTGCCCGGCATAGCGGCGTACCTGTTTATCCTGCGCTCCACGCTGATCGCGCTGCCAACGACCTTTATGTACCTGTTCTGGCCCGCGGTCTGCGGAACGGCAGCGCTGCTGCTCAAGCCCCGCCCGACCCGGCGGCACCGCGCCGCGGCGGCATTGCTGGCAACCGGGCTCCTGCTGGCCTGTGCCGTGCCGAAGCTCTGCCTTGTGCTGGAGACCGGCTGGCACTGTGAGCCGATCACGGCCATCCAGCCCGAAAGGATCACCCGCGGCCCCGCCGCCGGGACCTGGGCCGACACCAAGGCCGCCGACATGCAGGAATGCCTGTATGAAGCCCTCGCCCCCTATGCGGGCAAGAGCGTGCTCCAGGCCATCGGTGAGCAGCACGGCCTCGGCTTTCTGATGGCAGACGGCACGCTGACCGTCGCGCAGGCGTCCGTCATCTCGGGCACCGACAGCGACCCGCGTTTTGAACAGTACTATGCGCTTTTACCGGAGAAGCAGCCCGACGTCATCCTCTACGATGATGCCGAGGTCCGCGACATGGCCGAATTCCACGCCTGGATCGAGCAGCACTTTACCATCACAGACCGCTACACCGTGCAGCACGGCACGGCCAGTCTGCAGGTGCTCGTCGTCGGGTAATTTTGCGGAATTTTACAACCGGGAACGGTTGTCATCCTGCTTTCGGATGTGGTATACTGTTATCAAATCGTCATACTTTGCAAGGAGGCGCCCCCATGGGCCTGATTACCACCATCCAGAACAAAACCGAACAAGCCCGCGCAAAGGAACGCATCCGCCCGCTGCTGGAGAGCCGCATGATGCGCGACATCCTGCTGGAGATCGGCCAGCGCGGCACCGAGAAGCTCGACCCCCAGAGCGTGCCGCTGGATCAGCGCCCACTTGCATCGAAGCGCGCCGCCGAGCTGCTGCAATTGGAACAGCTGGCCGCAGAGCTGCAGCAGCGCAGCGAGGAAATGCAGACGCAGCTGCTGCGCACCCCCCGCATCGTGGGCCCGCGCCGTATGCTGCGTGCCTACCCGAAGCTCCGGCACGGCAGCAAGCTGCGCAGTCTGCCCACATTGCGGGAGATGCTGCGCCGCGCCGAACAGGAAAACAAGGACGACAACAAGAATACCAAATGACCCCGAATGCCGCACCGGCTCCGCCGTGTGTGGCATTTTTGTTGCACTTCGCTCGAATAATGTTGTTAAAAAGTGTGAAAAAACTATTTCAAAACGACTTAAACCGTGTTATACTGATTATAAAGTATACAAACCGACCGCAATCGGCTTATCCGTATTGAAACTATCCAAATTGTGAGGAATCGTTATGTCAGAGGAACGAAAGACCAAAACAGATGCCGCCGCACCGGCATCTGCTGCGTTGGGGCGGATCGACCGCAAGGACGCATTTTTACAGGCCCTGCATACATTCCTGACCGCGCATCAGGGAACAGAATGGGCTGTTGCCGCTGTGGATATCCAGCACTTCAAGCTTTATAACGAGCTTTACGGCACCGAAAAGGGCGATGCTCTGCTGGAAACCGTGGCAAACTGTCTGCTGGGTTACAGCAGGCAGACCGGCTATCCTGTGGGCTATTTTGGAAACGATGACTTTTTCCTGTGCCTGCCGGACGAAAAGGCCGAGCAGACCGCTGTGCTTGCCACGCTGCAGGCCTGCATGGCTGCCGGAAGGCAGGATGTCACCTTCTTTATGGTAATGGGCGTGTGCCCCGTGCAGGCAAACCCCGGTGCAGATGCCGCCACCCTGTGCAACTACGCGCAGATTGCCGGTGTGACGACCGACAGCGGCTACCTGCACCGCTTTGAGCCCACCATGCTCAACGAGCTGAAAGAACAGCAGCAGCTGCTGGGCGAGCTGGAGCGCGCACTGGATAACCACGAATTCTGCTTCTTTTTGCAGCCCAAGTGCAACAGCATCACCCGCGCCATCGTGGGCATGGAGGCGCTGGTGCGCTGGAACCACCCCACCCGGGGCTGTGTTCCCCCTGCCGAGTTCATGCCGCTGCTGGAGCGCACCGGCCTTGTAACGAGGCTGGACCAGTACATCTGGGAATCCGTCTGCCAGACCCTGCAGAAGTGGCAGGAGAGCGGCAGCAACCTTGTGCCGGTGTCGGTGAACGTTTCGGTGCAGGATATCCTGAACCTGGATGTGCCGCAGATCTTTGCAGATCTGGTGGAAAAATATAAGCTGGAGCCCAAACTCCTGCTGGCTGAGATCACCGAGACCATGGTGGCCGAGGACACCCAGATGGTGGAAAACGCCATTCAGGGCCTGCACCGCAAGGGCTTTGCGGTGATGATGGACGACTTCGGCAGCGGGTATTCCTCGCTGAATATGCTCAAGGATACCAACGTCGATGCCATCAAGCTGGACATGAAGCTCATCGACATGAATCAGGAGAACCGCAGCAAGGGCGTGCAGATCGTGGAGTCGGTGGTGGATATGGCACACCGGCTGAACCTGCCCATCATCGCCGAGGGTGTGGAGACCCCGGAGCAGGTGTCCATGCTGCAGGCCGCAGACTGCCTGTACTCGCAGGGCTACTACTTCTTCAAGCCCATGCCGGTGGAAAACGCCGAAAAACTGCTGGCAGATCCCACCAATCAGGATTACTGGGATCTGCGCCGCGACCTGATGCGCCGTGACCGCCGGGTGGAGAACCCGGGCACCGAAAAGACTGCGCTGGCCTTGCAGGCCTACCAGATCTTTACCGATAACGTGCTGGTGATCGCGCTGCTGAACCTTGCCACCGGTGCGTACCGGGTGATCAAGCGGGACGCCCGCCTGCTGGGTGCAGATCTGGAAAAAGAAGAAGATTTTGTCAACTACTGCGACCGTCTGGTGAACGAGAAGATCGTGCACGAGGAGGACGCAGACCTGTTCTTGGAGCAGACCGATCTGGAGGCCTTGCGCTCTGTGCTGTACCACGCCACTGCGCCGGAGTTCTACCGCTACCGCGAGAACGTGTCCGGCCAGTATATCTGGGTCACCACAGAGGTGCTGCCCTGCCGGGGCTGCTGCGCCCAGAACCCGTGGGCGACCGTGCTGGTGCGCAACGACGCACAGGCCGACCAGCTCAGCGAGGAGCTGGACTTCTCTTACAGCCACGATACCCTGACCGGCCTTGCCAACCGCAGCCGGTACGAAGCCGACCTGCGGGAGCTGCCCAACAGCGGGTACGAATCCGTGGTGTGCACCTACATTGATGTGGTCGGGATGCACGAGGTAAACGAGCATCTGGGTCACCGCAGCGGCGACACCCTGCTGTGCTGTCTGGCAAATGCCGCCCGCAAGTTCTTTGCCACCAGCCGGGTGTACCGCATCGGCAGCGATGAATTCATCATCCTTACCCCCAACGAGCCGCCTTACAGCGTGTGGAGCACCGTGGACCGGATGCGCGCCTTCCTGAAGGAAAAGGACTACGCCATCTCGGTAGGCATCCAGCAGACCGCTGACCTGCGCCATCTGGACGAAGCTGTCGCCAAGGCCGAGGCTGCCATGCGGCAGGACCGGCAGGCTTACTACGACCACAACGGCCGCGCCCGCCAGCTGGAAGGCCTGAACGAAAAGATGGAGCGCACCCTGCAGGAAAAGCGGGATGCCGAACACTTTTTAAAGGTGCTTGCCCCCAAATACAAGACAGTAATCGTGGTGGACTTGCAGGAGGACACCGTGCGCCCCGTTATTGTGCCGGACGACTTCCAGTCCGTTCTGGACACCTGCGGCGGCTCTTTCCGCGCTGCGTTGACCAACTACCGCGACAAGCTGGTAGCGCCCGAGGACAGAGAAAACTTTGCAAAGTTGTTCGATTTCGGCTTTGTGCGCAGCACCGTGTTCAGCAGCAACCTGCTGGAGCACCGCTACCGCAAGACGGATGGCCGCAGCTTCTGCATCCGTGTGACCCCCTACTCCCGCAGCGGCTCCCATATCAACGAGGTGCTGTGGATCTTCGCGGATGAAGAGGTAGAGTAAAATATTTTTATAAGCATAAAAGCAGCCAGACCGCCCGGTCTGGCTGCTTTTGCGTTTGACGCAACTCCCTCAGTCAAAGCCTGCGGCTTTGCCAGCTCCCCCTCCCATCGTCCCGCAGCAGCGCGGCTCAGTGGTAGAAGGTGTCAAAGTTCACCTGACGGTAGAATCGCTGCTGCAGCTGGTCAAAGCTTTCGCAGTTCTGCGCCAGCAGCCACATACTTTTGGTCACCACGGCCTCGATGGTCATATCGTGGGCCTCTAAGAAGCGGAAGCGGTTGCGCACCCGCTTGCCCACTTCGTACACGCCCACGTCGCTGCCCTCGTAGGTGACTTGCGTGGTCATGATGAGCACTTTGTGGGTGGTCTCGTAGTCGCCCAGCCCGGCGGCAAAGGCGTCCATCAGCTGCTGCGGGATGCCGCCCACGCCGAAACTTTCCACGATGACGCAGTCGTACAGGTGGAAGATCTCCGGGATGAGCGCCGGGGACATGCCCGGGGTCAGCTTGAGCAGGAACACCCGGCTGTCCAGCGTGCGGCTGAACTCCACCGGGCCGGTGGGCCACGGCGAGGGGATGTACCGCACCAGCCGGTCGCCCTGCACCAGCGCCAATTCCGGGAAGTTGACCGACGCAAAGGCGTCGTAGCTGATGGTCTTGTTCTTCTTGGCGCGGGTGCCCGCGATGACGTGCCCGCCAAACACCACCATCACGCCCCGGCTGCCCGGGTCGATGGCGCAGACCACGCTGTCCCGCAGGTTTTTCTTGGCGTCGGTGATCTCGTTGGAGATGGGCTGCTGCGCGCCGGTAAGGATGATGGGCTTATCCGCATTCTGGATGAGATAAGAGAGCGCCGCCGCAGAGTACGCCAGCGTATCCGTGCCGTGGCAGATGATAAAGCCATCGTACAAGGCGTAGTTTTCCTGAATGGCGCGTGCCATCATGAGCCAGTGCTCCTGCCCGAGGTCGGTGCTGTCGATGCTGCACAGCGCCAGCGTTTCCGGGCAGCACAGCTCCTTCAGTTCCGGCAGATGGGCAAGCAGCTCCTCGCTGGAAAGCACGGGCTTCAGCCCCTGCTGGGTGCGCACGCTGGCAATGGTGCCGCCGGTGGTGATGAAAAGCAGACGTTGTTTGGACATAAAGCAAAAGCCCCCTGTGGCAGAAATTTTAACATGACAACAGTATAGCACACGCCCCGGAGCTTGAACAGTGCCCGCCGCCCAAAAAGTTTTTGCGACCCGGTCACAGAAAACTGCGCGGCTTTGGTGTATAATAAGGGCAATGAACCATGCAAAGGAGCAACACCATGTCTAACATCGTCATCGTAGGTTCCGGCCCGGCGGGGGTGTCCGCCGCTTTGTACGCCGTGCGCGCCGGGGTGCAGACCACCGTGCTGACCAAGGGCTCCGGGGCGCTGGCACGCGCCGAAAAAATCGAAAATTATTACGGCTTCGCCCAGCCGGTCTCCGGGCCGGAGCTGGAACGCCGCAGCATCGAGAACGCCCGGCGGCTGGGGGTGCAATTCGTGCAGACCGAGGCCGTGGGGCTGACATGGACCGACCGTCTGACCGTGGAAACGCTGGCGGGCGCATACCCGGCAGATGCGGTCATTCTGGCAACGGGTGCTTCCCGCGCGGTGCCCCGCATTCCGGGGCTGACCGGGCTGGAAGGCCACGGCGTAAGCTGGTGCGCCGCCTGCGACGCCTTTTTCTACCGCGGAAAGGATGTGGCGGTGCTGGGCAGCGGCGAGTACGCCCTGCATGAGGTGCAGGCGCTTTTGCCGGTGGTAAAAAGCGTCACTCTGCTGACGAACGGCGCAGCCCTGACCGCAGACTTCCCGCCCGAGGTGACCGTCTGCACCCAGAAGGTGGAAGCCATTCTGGGCGAGCAGACCGTCACCGGCGTGCAGCTGGCGGACGGCGCGGTGCGGGAAGTATCCGGCGTATTTGTGGCGCTGGGCGTGGCGGGCAGTACCGCACTGGCCCGAAAGCTGGGCGCTGCCGTAGAGGGCAGCCGCATCGTGGTGGACGACAAAATGCAGACCACCGTGCCCGGCCTGTACGCCGCCGGGGATTGCACCGGCGGGCTGTTGCAGGTGGCAAAGGCCGTTTACGAGGGCGCACTGGCGGGCACGGAAGCCGCCAAGGCGCTGCGAAAGGGGTGAGCCGTATGGCCGAAACATCTCCGCACGCCCGGTGCTTGGCCTGTGCGTTTCCGTTCTGGGAGCAGCTGACCCCGGAAGAACAGGAGCGGCTGTGCCGCTTTACCCGCCCGGTGCACTACGCCAAGGGCGCCCGGGTGCACAGCCCGCTGGAAAGCTGTGTGGGCATCCTTTTGCTGCGCAGCGGGCAGCTGCGCTCCTATCTGCTATCCGAGGACGGCAGGGACGTGACACTGTACCGCCTGTTCGGTGGGGAGGTGTGCATCCTGTCTGCCTCCTGCGTGATGGACGCGGTGAACATCGACCTTTACATCGACGCGGAGGAGGACACCGAAGCGCTGTGCATCAGCGCGGGCATCTTCCGGCAGCTGATGCAGGAAAACGTCTATGTGCGCTGCTACGCCTACCAGATGACGGCAGAGCGCTTTTCTGATACCATGTGGACGATGCAGCAGATTCTGTTCATGAGTGCTGACCGGCGGCTGGCCATTTTTCTGACCGACGAGCTTGCCAAGACCGGCGGCGCGGACGTCCGCATGACCCACGACCAGATGGCAAAGTACATGGGCTCTGCCCGCGAGGTGGTGAGCCGGATGCTCAAATACTTTGCGCAGGAGGGCTGGGTGCGGCTGTACCGCGGCGGCGTGCAGGTGCTGGACAAGCAAAAGCTGCAGGCGCTGGCAAGGGGAGAATAAGAGATAAAAAACAACACCGGAGCGTCCGAAGATGCTCCGGTGTTGTTCTGCTTATGCTCAGGAAATCGCGTCCACGTCCCACTTCATGCGGACGGCGTCGGCACCGTCCAGCTTGATGTGCAGCGCACCGGCGTTGTCCAGTACCTGCTCCGGCTTGCGGGCACCGCACAGAACGTGCAGCCCCGGGATCATGCGGGCGGTCATGGCGATGACCAGCTGCGCCATGGTGCAGTCGTACTTCTCGGTCAAATCGCCCCACTTTGCCAGCAGTTCCAGCGCCTGTGCCCGGCGGGTGGGCTGGAAGCAGGGGTTCGTGTTGCGGGTGCTGCCCTCCGGGTAGGTGGTGTCCATGGTCACCTTGCCGGTCAGAAGCCCCTGCTCCAGCGGGGAATACGCCTGTACCGAAACGCCCAGCTCCTTGCAGGTGGGCAGCAGCTGCTTTTCAATGCGGCGGGTCAGCAGGCTGTACTTTTCCTGAATGACGTCCAGCTGGCCGTAGCGGCAGTAGCCCCGGATGATATCGGAGGTGACGTTGGAAGCACCGATGGCGCGGATCTTGCCCTGCTCTTTCAGCTTCATCATGGCTTCCATGGTCTCTTCCAGCGGATACACGCCGAAATCCGGGCTCTGCCAGTGGGTGTACAGCACGTCCAGATGGTCGGTGTGCAGACGGCGCAGGCTGTCCTCCACGTCCTCGATGATGCTCTTGGCGGAGAGGTCGCGGTACACCTGTACCCCGTCCACCACCTTGTGCAGGATGGGGGTCTCGTGCCGCCACTCCAGACCGCACTTGGTGGAAAGCACCACCTTGTCGCGGTCGATGTGCTTCATGGCCTCGCCCACCACTTCCTCGCTGTGGTACAGCCCGTAGATGGGTGCAGTGTCGATCCACTGGATGCCCTGCTCCACGGCGGTCTGGATGGCCTTTACGGACAGTGCATCGTCGTTATCGCCCCACCATGCACCGCCGCCGATGGCCCATGTACCCATGCCCAGAAAGGGCACGGCAATACCGCTTTTGCCAATATTGATATTCTGCATATACTTTACCCTCCGTGCCAGCAGTGTTCCCCGCAATGGGAACCCTCATTCCAATGTCTGGCATACTTTGTTGTGTTTTTTATTCTATAAAAAAGAACTGCGGAGCGCAGGTGCACTCCGCAGCGCTCTTTTATCAGATGTTGCCGAACTCGCTCAGCTGCAAGCTCTCGTTGTGGGTCTCGGCCCAGCGCACCGCCCAGTCGGAGGTGAACAGCAGCAGACGGTTGCCCTTCATGTCCTCCACAGCCTTGGTGTCGCTGGTCAGGTCCAGATCCCGCAGGTTGTAGGTGTCGGGGTCGTTCTGCACCCAGCGCAGCTGCTCAAAGGGCAGCTGCTGCATCCGAATCTCCACGTTGTATTCGGTGTTCAGACGGTACTCCAGCACTTCCAGCTGCAGCACGCCGACCACGCCGACCACCACTTCTTCCATGCCGCCGCCCACTTCGCGGAAGATCTGGATGGCGCCTTCCTGCGCGATCTGCTCCATACCCTTCACGAACTGCTTGCGCTTCATGGTGTCCTTCTGCTCAATGCGGGCAAAGTGCTCCGGGGAGAAGGTGGGGATGCCCGCGAACTGGACCTTCTTTTTGCCGGTGCACAGGGTGTCGCCGATGGAGAAGATGCCCGGGTCAAACAGGCCGATGATATCGCCGGCGTAAGCCTCGTCCACGATGGCGCGATCCTGCGCCATCAGCTGAGTGCCGGTGGCCAGCTTGATGTTCTTGCCCTCCTGCACATGGTAGGCTTCCATGCCGCGCTCGAACTTGCCGGAGCAGATGCGCATAAAGGCAATACGGTCGCGGTGGGCCTTGTTCATGTTGGCCTGAATTTTAAAGATAAAGGCGGAGAACTCGTCCCGGCAGGGGTCCACCGGCTCGCCGGTCAGGCTGTCCACGCGGGCCAGCGGGGCGGAGGTGAGCCGCAGGAAGTTTTCAAGGAAGGGCTCCACGCCGAAGTTGGTCAATGCAGAGCCGAAGAACACGGGGCTCAGCTCACCGCGCAGCACCTTGTCCAGATCAAACTCCTCGGCAGCGCCGTCCAGCAGCTCGATCTCGTCCACCAGCTGCTGGTGCAGGTAGGGGGTCAGCAGCTCGTCCAGTGCGGGGTCGCCCAGCTCGGCCTCGGTCTCGCTGACCTTCTTCACGCCGTTGGCGCGGCCGTCGCTGGAAAAAGCCAGCACCTTGCGCGCGTTGCGGTCGAACACGCCCTTGAACTCCTTGCCGCAGCCGATGGGCCAGTTCATGGGGTAGGTCTTGATGCCCAGAATTTCCTCGATGTTCTCCATCAGCTCAAAGGGGTCGCGGGCTTCGCGGTCCATCTTGTTGATGAAGGTAAAAATGGGGATATGGCGCAGGGTGCACACCTTGAACAGCTTGATGGTCTGCGCCTCAACGCCCTTTGCGGCGTCGATGACCATGACGGCAGAGTCTGCCGCCATCAGGGTGCGGTAGGTATCCTCCGAGAAGTCCTGATGGCCGGGGGTGTCCAGAATGTTCACGCACTTACCGGCGTAGTTGAACTGCAGCACCGAAGAGGTGACCGAGATACCACGCTGCTTTTCAATGTCCATCCAGTCGGACACGGCGTGCTTGGCGCTCTGCTTGCCCTTGACGGAACCAGCCTGATTGATGGCTCCACCGTACAGCAGCAGCTTTTCGGTAAGGGTGGTCTTACCTGCGTCGGGATGGCTGATGATGGCGAACGTCCTGCGGCGTTCGATCTCTTCACGATTTGTCATAGATGATATTTCTCCTGAAATGGATGGAACTTCTTCCGGCATCGCGCAGCGATGCCGGAAGAAGCATTTTTACACATACGCACCTTATTCTATACGAAAACGCGTGATAATGCAAGGGTTTTCGTTATTTTTTCAGGATCAGGCAGGGCAGAGGGGCAGTTTCGGCCCAATTGGCAAAATCACACACCAGAACGGTGAAACTTTTCAGTGGAAGTGCCCGCAGAAAACGCAGCACCGCCTGTTTTTCGTCCGAGCCGATGACTGCCCCGCTGTACAGGATGGCGCTCACGATGCCGCCGGGGCGCACCGCCTGCAGCGCCGCCTGCAAGGCGGGGATGCTGCTCTGCGTGGTGGAGAATACCGCATGGTCCGCCCCCGGCAGCCAGCCAAAGTTGAACATGACTGCATCGGCAGTGCCGGGCTGCACATACTGTAATAAGTCGGCGTGGCTGCCGCAGATGAGCTCGTACCGCTCGGCGGGCACATTTGCCTGTTCCAGCCGGGTGCGGGTGGAGCGGATGGCTTCGGGCTGCACGTCAAAGGCCAGCACCCGCCCGGTGGGGGCGGTCAGATTGCACAGAAAGGCGGTGTCGCCGCCGTTGCCGCAGGTGGCGTCCACGCACAGCTGCGGGTGCACCAGCCGGGCGGCTAAAAAGTCCTGCACAAATTTTACTGCCGTTAAGTCCGGGGTGCGGCGGCGCACCAGCTGCCCGCCCTCGGCGGCAAAGCCGAATTTGCCCCAGAAGGCAAGCTCGGCGGCGTTTTCCGGCAGCGGGGCAGTAAACACGGTGGCGGTTTCCCGGTCATAGCCGCCAAAGCTGCGCAATACTTCTTTTAACAGGTAGGAGCCGTAGCCCTTGCGCCGCCACCGGGGCAGGATGCACAGGGCGGCAAGCTGTGCGCCCTTGGGGGCGGGGGAGAGGGTGCACTCTCCGATGCAGTCCTTTTCTTTATACAGGGCAAACCCCTGTTCGGTGCGGCGCAGTTCCATAAAAAGCTCCTCCTTGACGGGTCGATGTTCTTCCCTTACAATAGCAAGCGGAAACGCTGCTGTCAAGGGCAGAAAAACAGGACCGCATTTCACATATTCTTCACGGCGCAAGCGATTCATTTTCACATTTGACAGTTACAATAGGGACAGTTCAAAGGAACAGATGTCCCTGCGGACCGGCCTTTGAGGGAAGGATGTAGTAACATGGAAAACGAGAACAAGTGGGAATACGATTATTCCGCTTCCAATAACGAGACCGGCTACCCCAACGTGGGCAGCAGCGGCATGAACACGGCGAACCAGTATAACGAGCCGGAAGCGCAGCCAGCGCGCCCGGCCGATACCGCCCCGGCAGACGGCGGCAGCGTGCCGCCCACCCCGCCGGAGCAGCCGCAGTACAGCGCCCCGGCGCAGCCGGAAAAGCCTCGCCGCAAGAAGTTCAACGGCAAAAAGCTGGCACGCAGCGCCGTGGCGCTGGTGCTGGCAGCAGCTATGGGCTTTGCAGGCGGCTTTGTGGGTGCAAAATACGGCGGCGGCAGCAAGGTGGTCATCCAGCAGGTGGAGCGCCCGGCCAGCTCTGACAGCAGCACCGACAGCACCGGCAATTCCATCAGTGCCACCAGCGGCACCGGCCTGAGCACCGCACAGGTAGCCGAGATGGTCAGCCCCAGCGTGGTGGTCATCACCACCGAGCAGGTGGTCTACTCCCAGTGGTCGTGGTACGGCCAGAGTCAGGTAGAGAGCGGCGCGGGCAGCGGCGTCATCATCAGCTCGGACGGCTATATCCTCACCTGCGCCCATGTGGTGAGCGGCGCTTCCAACATCACCGTGAGCATCGGCGACAAGGATTACCCCGCTACGCTGGTGGGCGAGGATACCACCAGTGATATCGCCGTGGTGAAGGTCGATGCTACCGGCCTGACCCCCGCCACCGTGGGTGACAGCGACAACCTGAAGGTGGGCGAGAGCGTCATGGCTGTTGGCAACCCGCTGGGTGAGCTGGGCGGCACCGTGACCAGCGGCATCGTCAGCGCACTGAACCGCAGCGTCAGCATTCAGGGCTCCAGCTCTGTCAACACCATGTCCCTGATCCAGATGGATGCCTCCGTCAGCCCCGGCAACTCCGGCGGCGGCCTGTTCAACATGAACGGCGAGCTGGTGGGCATCGTCAATGCAAAGTCCTCCGACAGCGATGCCGAGGGTCTGGGCTTTGCCATCCCGGTGAATGACGCCGTCAAGGTGGCACAGGAGCTGCTGGAAAACGGCTATGTGACCGGCCGTCCCTATCTGGGCATCAGCTACTATGCCGTGACCGATGCTCAGACCGCCGCCCAGCTGGGCGTGAACGCCTATGGTGTCTACATCGTGGAAGTGGTCAAGGGCGGCCCTGCCGACAAGGCGGGCCTGCAGGCCGGTGACCGCATCGTGAGCGTAGACGGCAGCGAGGTGGCCACCCAGAGCGACCTTGGCACCCTGATGCAGAACCACAAGGCCGGTGACGCCATCGAGATCACCGTCGCCCGCGGCGGTCAGATGCAGACCGTTAACGTCACCCTTGGCGAAAAGGGCGCAGATAACAGCTGAAAATAGTATAAAGAAAGCGAGAGCCGGTGGCCTGTAAGCCGCCGGCTCTCGTTTTGGTTTAAGCATATAAAAAAGAGAATGTCAAAAACAGAGGAGTGATTCAGAAGTAATACTCGCTGGAACCGCTGAAAGGCACGCGATTCCAGTTCTCGTCCTGCAGCACGCCCTGTACGGTCAGGATTAAACGGGCAGGATCGGTGGTCGATTCATAAACAGAACATTGCGCATGTTCTACATACCAATGGGGAACCGCTTCCTGCTGTGCGGCCAGAAGGGTGGCATTGCGGTTCGGCTTTGCCTGTACGCTGAACCAATCCGCTGTGGTTTCGTACTGCGTACTGCCATCCGGCAGCTTTTTCAGGATGATCGGCAGATGGGCTTCAAAAGAAGCGTTTTCAACTTCAAAGGAAAATGCCAACGTGCCATATTGCCTCTGTGTGCCATCCGCAGTGATCTCGGTGCGGGATTCGATAAACTGCGCGGTCTGCACGCCAAAGGACACCGTGGCAGAGGAAGGGTTTGTGCTTTGCGGCTCTTTTGCGGCAAAAGCATAAACGGAAAACGATGCCAGCAAAAGCGCACTGCACAGTATCAAACCAATAGCCTGTTTTAGAATAGAATTATGCATCGCGTTTCCTCCGTTGCAGAACAAGAAGATTATAGATCATAGGCATTAGCATTGGAAACATCAAGACTTCTGCATGGGAATCCCTCTTTTCTGTAAAATGTTTTTACTGTATCAAAAATAGCAGGACTATTTATATTTGTCAATCATGCTTTTTGGTGAATAGTATTTGCAACAAATAACTTTGTAGATATAATCAAAAAACCAATACCGGAATTGGAGAAAATGCCATGGGGGTCTCTGAAAATTTATAGAAGTTTGCGTTTTTAATGCACAAGCAACATCCGCAAACTGCATATCGCAAATATGC
>ERZ1027238.422-NODE-422-length-13721-cov-22.976877_pt1 | contig 13721 bp, 10 predicted proteins | sample MGYA00519477_ERZ1027238 | MGnify/ENA primary metagenome ERZ1027238 (study PRJEB26926, sample SAMN06164638) | human gut metagenome | biome: ENVO:00009003; feature: ENVO:2100002; material: ENVO:00002003 | host: Homo sapiens | place: USA | collected 2012 ...
CCAAGCCATTCATCTCTGATATCCGTATCAACTACGAGAAGTATTTCTATCGCAAAGGTGGTATAGCTAAAGTTTCAGAAAAAGATAAGATTGTTGTGGAGTTCATGACAAAGTTCTAGTCAAGATAAAACTTGTTTTTGGATGTAATAAGTAGTACGCCCTGAAAGGGCAGAAACTCCTAGCCCAGGGTAACACCCTGGGTATATAATGGGATAAAGAAGTCGCCCTGTAAGGGCAAAAGCTTTGTATTTGAGAAGCTTTTGCCCTTACAGGGCGTCTTTCTTGCTTATGCGTAACCCAGGGTGTTACCCTGGGCTAGGAGCTTCTGCCCTTTCAGGGCGTATGGATGTAATCCAAAGGCTTATTCCTTCAGCCATCCACCTATCAAGTCGATGATTTCCTGTCTGGTAGGCTCAGGGAACGACAAGATGCGGGTGAGATGTGAACCGCCATGACACATATAGACATGCAGGTTCTTCTTGTTCTTGGTGAAAGGCAGACCATAGATGCCCGATGCACCCCATGGGTCGATATCACCATAAATATACACCATCTTCGGATCATTCCTGGTCAGGAAATCCACGGTATAATTGTAAAGCTTTGGCGAGAACTCCACGTTCTCGGCACCCTTAGGCACCATCAGCTTCTTCAAATAACCCTTTGCCGACTTGATGCTCAGGTATCTCTTGAATGGCTTGGTGTAATATCCGTAATATCCCAACTCTTTGGCAGCCTGTACATCGAAAGATGCAGTGGCATTGTAGTTGGTGAAATACTCCGGCTCACACATGTTGATCCAGTATTTGAACACCTGGTCGTCGGTGGTATCATTCGTAGGAATCTTCTTGATGTCCTCCCCCACTGCCAGAAGGCGAAGGCATACTCAAACACCGAGTAATCGAAAATCTCGGCGATAGGCGCATTGAAGCGATACTGCTTCTCGCTACAGTACTTCTCGAACATCGGCAGCAGCGCAGCCTTGCGCTTGAAGAGCAGCAGCTGGAAGTTGAGCACCTTCTGTCGGTTCTCCTTGGTAGAAACCTCATGCTGCAGGAACTTCTCGTGTCTGCCATCCTCCACACCCTTGTTCAGTGGTGCAACGTATGGCACGGAGATGTCCACATCATTTGGGAAGTAAGCGCGGTAGAACATCGTAGTTTGTCCGCCCTTGCTGATGCCCGTGGCAATCCACTTGCCCTTGTACATCGCATGCAGGGTCTGGTTGACGTGGTGCAGATCGTAGAGCGAGTTCTCTACGGTGAGGTAATCCCAGTTGCAAGGACTAGGCATCGACTTGTCGAAATAGCGGTATTCCACGGTGATGATGTTGGTATCGAAGAGCTTGGAAAGTTCCTCGATGTATCCCTCGCGCAATGCATACTTGGCGTTGTAGCCTTCAGTTACGAGCACGGTAGGACGGTCGAATCCTCTGTGGCAGAGTATCACTCGCTGCTCAAAGCTGCCCTTGGAAGCATCCTTGGCATCCAGTTGCTGCTTGATGAAGAACACATACTTTTCAGGGAAATGCGTACTTTTCAGCGTTTCCACGTCACTCACTCCAGGCAGCGTCGCCAACAGCTTGCCCGCCTCTCCCAGTTCTGCCGCCAGCATCTGCAAAGGCAGAATGAAGAGCAGCAGCATCAATTTCAAGAATCTCAATTTCATTTTCGTCTCTCTTTTATATTTTCTCTTTTTAAACTTTCGTCGGTAATCTCCACATGCTTTAAATGCTATGCAAAGGTAAGGATTTATTTTCATCCGGCAAAGAGAAACGACATCTTATTAGCATTTTTAAGATAAATTCCCGTCGGTTAAAGCCCGCTAGGCGCTCCGACGGATTTGAAATCCGTCGTCAAAAAATGACCTAACCTCTTTAGGCTCTGCGGATTTGCAATCCGCAGCAAGCAAGATTGCAAATCCTTTTTTGCCCATCCAGGTGAGGCGGATTGCAAATCCGCCATACCCAAAATGGTCGAACATTCCCTATGCCGGATTGCAAATCCGGCAGGACGCCTAGCGGATTTAAAATTCTAATGATAATCCTTTCTTTCTATCCTCCTGGCTCGCATGTTCAGCTTACGAGGGTCTTGACGCAAATCCCAGAGATCCACCAGCCAGAGGATATCTTTCTCTTCATTGTAGAAATAGATAATCTTGAAGTTCTTCATGATGATGGCACCACGATACTTTCTCCATTTCTGCAGTTCAGGCACAAACGGATAACTCTCAGGCATCATTTTCAACCGATGCATGATACGAGATATCTGCTCTTGCCATCTCCCAACCGTCTTCTTTCCAAACACTTCTAATGCAAAAACAAGACATTTCTGAAATTCCTGCATGAAGACCTCATCCTGTCTTACAACCATCCTGGAATCGTTTTACGTAAATGAGCATTAAATTCCTCCCACGACATTCCATAGTTCGGGTCATCCAAGTGCTTGTCTATTTCTGCGCAATGCTCCATCACCTGCTCCAGCGAGCGCCCCATAGGATAGGAATCAGTGTCGTAAGCCTCATCCCATAATTCGGATGATACTGATGCTGCCATAGAACGACAGGCAGGCGATGGCTCACAGACCTTATCCCCTGCAATCTTGAATTCCTCGATATGATATTTCTTTTCCTCCATATTTCTTTCGTTTTTAAAGTTCCACGATTCTTATATAAAGATGATGCAAAGTTACAAAGAAAGATTGGAAACCGCAAGAAAATCTGAAAGAAAATGGCAGAGAACACTGAATTTTAATGGATTATGCGGATAAATTCCTCACGCAAAAAAAAAAACAAAGCCAGCCTTCTCCTGCGAAAAGGCTGGCTTTCTTTAACATTATTACAGTAATAGCTTTATTATTACAGCAAATGCTTTATTCATAGCATTTGCCCTTTACATATCAAACAGATTGCCCGTTGCCACTGAATACGAAACCTTACACATATTGCAGATATCAGTAATCGTAGCACCACTTCCACTCAACGAATAGAACACGCTCTCGCCTACCAATACATACTCCCAGGTGCGATTCATCCTATCCTCAGGCTCCAAGGCATTGATTTTCTTAATCCACTCAATGGTAGCCGTCTGTTTCTGACGCACGTTCACGTCGTCCACCTTGTCGTCGCCCTTGGTCTCAATCAGATAAACCTTATCAGCCGTAGCCACGATGAAGTCAGGATGATACGTTGCCATCAAGCCATCCTTCCTCACATAGAAGATGATGGCGAAAGAATGGCCATTCTCATTAATCTTCAGGAATCTTTCCACCTCGGCATCCCTATCCAGAAACTCAATGAATGCCTTTTCCAATCCTCCGCCATGAGAAGGATAACCCAGTCGGGGATAGATACACTTCTGTACCTCCATCGAGTAAGACTCTCTCATCTTGATGGCTCTGAGCGAAGAGAAATCCGTATGACTCACCTCGGCATTGATTGTTGTCAGGCGGTTCTGCATCTTATAGATGGCCACGGCAAACTGCTCCACGATATGCTTCGTCACGATGCCATCTTTAGCCAGCAATATCTTCCAGTCGTTGCCCTGGAACGGATTGAAAGGTACGGAGAAAAGCTTTTCACGGATGTACCAGTCCATCACCTGTACCGTTTGGGCACCATTAATCTGAATGGTCGGGAACCCCTGGCGGCGACAGTTCTCAAAGCGCAGGGTTACTACCCTCAGCAATTTCTGCAGATACTCATTATATCCGCTGGCATTGAAGAGATTGGCCGTCACCTTATACTTACCAAAGGTAGTCTTGGTCAGAGATTCCTGCGATACGAAGGTCTCGCCCTCTTTTGCCAGGAACTTGCGGAGCAAAGGCAGCGGATACATCGTAAACGGCTCTAAATCATCCAGATCTATCTCTGCATCCTCAAATTCATCGATGGAATCATGCAGGATAACCGGCCATTGGAAATCATACTTCCCGTAATCCTCACGAAGTCCCACGGTAAGGATATCGCCTGTGGCTCCTCCGACACCCACATCGCCTTCATCCACAGCCACCAAGCCCTGATTCTGCAAATCATCATAGAACTTGATGAAAGCCGGATGCTCCACGATAGACAAGGTATCGATATAGGTGCGGGGAGGCTGATGATTCTTCAACACCCTCAGGCGGTCTTCACGCTTGATGTCGATGTAATCAGACTCTCGCCACATCAGTCGCAAACCTCTACCCACCAACTGCTCCAGCAGGATTGGCGCCTGCGAAGAACGCAGCGGAACGAGCACGCAGATATTGTTGACGTCGAAGCCCTCACGGAGCATCAGCACCGAGATGACCACCTTCGGACTCTTATACCTATCTATGTCGAAGAGCTTCTTCTTGATTTCCTGCCATTCCTCATCCTTCACCTCGCCCTGCTTGTTGCTGTCGATGGTAACGATGTCTTCATCTTCCAGACCTTCCGACTTCAGAAACTCTTCTACAAAAGGAGATACCGTGGTATCCTGGCAGACGATGAGCATCTTCGGGTTCTTAGACGCATCATTCTTCAGGAATTCTTCTTCCAGCTTGTTCAGCTTGGTCAATCCGGCACGGAGCATCATGCGCTGGCCTTCGCTCAGCCCCACTACCTTTCCCTGCTCATCACGCTCGGCGTTGTAATCCAGGTTCTCCAGGTCGGTGAGTTCCTGCCGACGGTCGAGCAGCAGCAGCTTCACCAGTCCCTGCTTCATCGCCATCGGCAAGTCGAAATCAACGATGATATGCGGGAAGAAGAGTTTCACCTGCTTCTCTCCCGTTCCCTTCGTATCAAAAGGGGTAGCCGAGAAGTCCACCTGTATGAAACGGGTGCCCTTGGTGGCGCTGATGGCATTCAAGCCTCTTTGCCATTCCACCTCCTCGGTTTCGCCATTACGCTTGATTTCGTGGATATGATGAGCCTCATCATTGATTACCATCAAATCCTTTAAACCAGCCAGATATTCCAGTTCTGTGCCACCCAGGGCACGGCGGTCGAGCATGCCGAGGTCGTTGCCCGCCGATTTACCCGGTCGGATAGGCAACAGGTCGCTGATGATTTCAGCAGGTGTCACCGTGCTGGAATCGTCCACATCCTCATCCTGTTCCTTCTCTTCCATCTGATTTTCAAACAGATGCCAGTTGGTCAGGGCAATCAGTCCCTCTCCGGTGGTCTTCCTGCCGATGCCATCTTCCTTGGTCACCACATTGTTCTGGATGAACGAAAACACCTCGTCACGATAACGCTCGGGAATGAACACCTCCTGGTTCATGTAGTAGTCGTTGGTCTGAGGGTCACGATATTCCTCATCGCGCTTCTTTCTGCCGCAGAAGGCATCCAGCAGACGGTCGTAAACAATCAGACCCGGAGCCACAACCAGGAACTTCTGCGTAAATCGTCCGCTCTCCACATCCTCGTGCCGGGCATTCAGCATCTGCCAGATTATCAGGGCATGCATCACCCACGTCTTTCCCGTGCCCGTTGCCATCTTTACTGCATACTTAGGCATCTGATATTTAGGCTTGGCAAGCTGAGCCAGGTCGGCCCTATCCATCAGTTCCGGGATGATGCCCTGGTAAGCATCCATCACGCAGTTTTCTCCCATCACTTCGTGCAGATAGATAATGTTGAGGATAGCCTGACGCTGACCCTCATGGAAATTTCTCACACGCTCGTTGCAGAAGCCCTCTCCAAACCAGTAGTTCAAGAGCGAAGCGGTGGTTGGGGTCACCTTCTCCAGCATCTCCCCACTCTTCCAGGCGGCATTGACCACATCGGTGAGTCGATGCGCCAATTCCAAAGATATATTACATGAATTGATAGCCATAGTCGTAATCTCCTATTCGTTCTTCATACTAACACTTCACATCCAGGATAACCTGACTCTCGAATCCGAACACATCCACCGCCTTGACGCAGACTTTTCGCTCGTCCTTATGCGGCATGGCAATTCGGGTGGAATATACGCAGTGCAGCGGGTCGCTGTCGTTATCCACGTTCTCACGATAATCCTGCCAGGTGCTGCGGAATGTCTCGCCGTCATAATCAGGGTCGATGCTCCAATATTCTATCAGCGAGAGAGGATCCTGCTCCATCACCTGCAGCAGTTTCTCCTTGTCCTTATCATCCAGCGGAATATTATCTGGCGAAAGCAGCACATAGTTGTTGAGACTGACGTTGAGTTCATCCTCGCCATTGCCGTTCATAGTTACTTCTACTGGATTTACCACGAGATACTGCAAAGAAGAGAAGCGCACAGTTTTATCGTTGATAAGCTTCTTGAAGCCCTTCTTGGATAGCTTGTCGAGCAGATCGGGCGGAATCACCAGCACCTCTACATTGCTGTTCTTATATTTCTCGATGGCTTGCGAGATGTCGAAGGCGAAGTTCCAGCCGAGCACGATGACTTTATCCCAGTCGCCGCCAAGCAGAGAAGCCTTGGCTTCCACGGCACGGCGAACGGTAGCAGCAGTGGTCAGGCGGTTAGGACTATCCACCATCACCAGGTTTCGTGTGCCCTTGACGTAGCCAAAGTTTCTGTCGCTCACCTGCTCTGGGGAGAATGGTAAGGCACCGAAGAGGCCTAAGACTACCTGAGAGAGATCGCCCACTCTGCGGAGTTTCTTGTTGTTATGGAAAGCCTCTTTCTGATAGTCGCCGATGCTCTGATAGAGGAACGGATTTACTTCCTGGTCAATGAAACGCTTGCGCATGACGAGGGATGCCGGCTTGCCGATGTCGCAAGTAATCCAGCGACGGCCAAGTCTTTCGGCTACAGCTGCCGTGGTGCCGCTGCCACCGAAGAAATCGCAGACGAGGTCGCCTTCGTTGGAAGATGCCTTGATGATACGTTCGAGGAGGGATGCTGGCTTTTGAGTAGAATAACCTGTTTTTTCATTTAATAATCTAAAGACAGCAGGACAATCATCCCATACATCATCAACAAGAGCGCCCTCAAAACGATAAATTACATCTTCATCTTTAGGCTCTCGTTTATTTTGAGAGATAAATCTTTTTACATACATATCAAATTTTACCTTATCTGTACGTGGAAAATTCTTATATGTAATAGTCTCCCCATCCTCACTATATTTTATCCATCGACTATACAAAGAATTATCTTCGATGCCTTTTCTCTGATTGTTAAAAACATAATTATTTGTTTTAGAATAACAATAGATACAATCATGCTTACGAGGAAAATAATGAGGAACAGCTTTGATACCTCCAGGATAATACCAAATTATTTGATCTCTAAAATTATCCTTGCCGAATATATCATCAAGCATTATCTTTACATAAGAATCAATATGCCAATCTATGTGAACATAGACAGTACCTGTGTCAGACAATAATTCTTTCATCAGAATAAGTCTTTTATATATCATCTTTAGATAAGAGATTGTCCCTTCTTCCCAGGTATCAGCATAGGCAAACTGTTCAACTACAGTTGGCTTTTGTTGAATATCAACACCGGGTAAAACAACCTTCGTTCTATAATCCGCCTTAGAATCAAACGGCGGGTCGATGTAGATCAAATCCACTTTGCCTCTTAATGAAGGCAAGCCCGTCTGAGGGTCTCCGGCAAGCAGCGCCTGCATGGTCAGGAGATTATCACCATACACCAGACGGTTCATCCAACTCCCCCCATCCAGGGCGGCATTGAATGCATTAGGGATATTGGGAACTTGTCCACGGAAGAATCCGGAGACATCCTTGCGAGGCAACACCAGCTCATTGGTTTGCAACCCAATGCGTGTGCCACTGCTCAATCGCTCGATGATGCGCTGAGCCTCTTGCCTACCTTCGCTTGCAATGCGAGGTAGCTCTTCAATCAATGATTTTGCCATAGCATTAAAGCTTAAATATAGTTTTAATGCGTAGCATGCTATTCTTTAAAACGAAGACTCCACCAAATACCCAAACGCAAGAACGTGGACAGTTCAACTCATCCACGTTCAGAGGTACTTGGCGGAAACCTATGTATACAGATAAGTCGAACGCCCACGTATATCGCAGGCGCTCGCACATTTATTCATGTATACATTCTTTCCACCGCCAAGTTTCCTGAACGTTTATCGAATAAACAGCAAACGCTATTATTTTAACCCACAAAAACAGACGTCATCACCCTAGAGCGAATCAATCCGAATGCAAAGTAAATGCAAACGAGCGCAATGAAAGCTTGCTTTCAAATTGCCGAGTGCAGCTTTGCTTCTGCAAAGATACTGCAAAAATCAGAGATAACAAAAAGATTCGCCATCTTTTTTATATTATCCCCCATTTTTTCTTGCGAAATCAAAATATTCGTCGTATCTTTGCAAAAAGATTCAGTTACAAAAAGAAGCGTTATGGACAAGCAGATCAATGAACTCCTAGAGGTTCTGAAAGAATACCAGGAGCTGGGAATATCTGAGCAGATAGACTATCAGAAGTTCTATCTCTACTCTATCATCACCCACTCCACCGCCATCGAAGGCTCCACCGTGACCGAGATTGAGAACCAGCTTCTCTTCGACGAAGGCATCACGGCTAAAGGCAAACCGATGGTGGAACAACTCATGAACCTCGACCTGAAGAGAGCTTACGAGCAATCCATCAGATGGGCAAGAGAACACAAGCCATTCACCGTGGAAATGCTCAAGAACCTCTCCGCCCTGGTAATGAGGAATACGGGCAGCCACTACAGCACCTTGATGGGTGAATTCGACTCATCAAAAGGTGACCTGCGCCTTGTTGGCGTTACGGCAGGAGCAGGCGGGCGCTCCTATATGGACTACCGCAAAGTTCCGATGAAACTGGAAGAACTCTGCAACCACATCAACCAGCGGAGAGAAGCGCTCATCAAAAGTCCCAACGCCATAGATGCCTACCTGCTAAGTTTCGATGCCCACAACATTCTCGTTACTATTCACCCATGGGTGGATGGCAACGGCAGAATGTCGCGCCTCATCATGAATCACCTGCAGTTTGAATTCGGACTGGTACCTGCTAAAATCATCAAAGAAGATAAAGCGCAGTATATCGAAGCCCTCAATGAATCGAGAGAAGAAGAGGCAATGGCACCCTTCCAGGAATTCATGCTGAAAGAGCACACGCAAAACCTGAGAAACGAGATTCTTGAATACAGGAAATCTATGGAAGAAGATATTGCGATAGCTGATATCAAAGTGCAGATGGAAGGAGGAAACAAGATGGAAAAGGAGAAGCAGGAGGTGGTCCAGAAAGGTGGTCCAGAAAACAAGGAAGTGGTCCAGAAAGGTGGTCCAGAAACGAGAAATGCCATTTTGCACCTTATCGCCAGCAATGGGAATATCACTTCTCGAGAGATTGCTAACACTCTGAACATCAATAGAAGTGCCATCCTTAAGCATCTCAAGAAGATGCAGGAAGATCATATCATCCGCAGAGAAGGCTCGCAGAAATCAGGCAAATGGGTTGTCATATCATAATCCTGACCGATAAATATTATGTGGAAGCAAACACGGAAATACTCTTCACTCTTCACCAAACCCTCCGGAATACCGATAAACAGGGAGGTTAGCGGGGGTGAAGAGTTTACGGCAGCTCTTCACCCACTCTTCACCACTCTTCACCTGTATACTTTTCTAAGAATCCGACTGAAAAGAAAAGATTACAGTTGGATAAACACCATAAGAGATAAAACAACCCGCCGATTTAAGCATTGTCAAGAATACTGAAAAAGTCAAAGATAACAAAAAGAATCGCCACCTTTTTATAATATCCTCTATTTTTCTTGCAAAATCAAAATATTCATCGTATCTTTGCAGAAAGAATTTATGGAAAGAGGATAGCTCGCAAAAGTTGTTCTGAAAACATAGGAGATTTGATTATGACAGAAATGAACGATAGAAGATTGCCCGTAGGTATCCAGTCTTTTGAAAAAATTAGAAAGGAAGGATACCTATATGTTGACAAGACTGATATGATATGGAGACTTGCCAACAGAAATAAAACGTATAATTACCTAAGCCGCCCACGCCGCTTTGGCAAGTCGATTCTCGTGGATACACTCCAGGCTTACTTCGAGGGGAAAAAGGAACTCTTCGAAGGATTGAAGGTGATGAAACTGGAGAAAGAATGGACCTGCTATCCCGTCATTCGACTCGACATGAGTTGCGGAGGTGCTGCACCAGAAGAACTCAACTCCTATCTCGACGATGCCTTCTATAAATACGAACAGAAGTATGAAGTAGCCGTACGCCCGGAGGCTTCCCTTGCCGTCCGCTTCCAGAACATCATCGAAACGATGTTTCAAAAGACCGGAAAACAGGCGGTTATCCTCATCGATGAGTATGATTCTCCATTGCAGCACTCCTGGAAGACTCCTCAGCATGATGCCTGCACAGCCATCTACAAGTCCGTGTTTGCCGTCTTGAAAAAAGAAGACGAACACGAGCGTTTCGTCTTCATCACGGGCATCACCAAGTTCACCCAGATCTCCCTCTTCTCCGTGCTCAACAACCTGAGCAACATCAGTTTTGATGCACCCTACGCCACCATCTGCGGTATTTCAAAGCAGGAAGCTGCCGAAAACTTCATACCTGAGATTGAGGCAATGGGAGAAGAAAATGGATGGACTCCAGAGGAGACTCTGAAGCAGCTCACGGCTTATTACGACGGATATCATTTCTGCCACAGAAACATGGTAGATATTTTCAATCCATTCAGCCTCATCAACGCCCTAGCGGATAGGGAATTAAGAAATTACTGGGCTTCATCAGGTGCCACTTCCCTATTGCCAAAGTTCGTGGATAATATGGAGATGAAGATGGAATACTTTGACCATTGCTTCATCGAGGGCGATACCCTGGAGACATCGGATGTGGTGAATGGCGGAGCCGAGCTCTTCCTTTACCAGTCGGGGTATCTCACTATCAAGGGGTACGACGATGGCGTTTACATCCTGGGCTTCCCTAACTTTGAGGTTCGCAAGGCATTATACCGGGTAGTGGTTCCTGCCTTGACCATGAAGTCAAATTCGGAAGTGGTTTCTGCGCAGAGCTTCCTCAGAAAAATGATGCAGGACGGCAATGCCGCTGAAGCCAAGAAGGCATTAAAGGCTCTTATCGCCGATGTTCCATACAGCAACAAGAAAATGGCGAGCATGGATATGGAGGAGCGTTACCGGCTGATAATGAGCACGATATTCAGAGCCTTGGGCTTTAGGGTGGAAGTAGAGAGAATGCTGGCTACTGGCAGGATAGACATGATAGTGGAGGTTCCATCCTACATCTACGTCATGGAGCTGAAACTATCTAACAATGGCGGCATTTCTGCTGCTGAGAGCCAGATAAAGGAAAAGAGATACACCGAGCCCTTCAAAGCCGATAAACGCAAAATCATCGCCCTGGCAGTGGAACTCGATGAAACAGGCAAAGGATTGATAGATTGGAAAGAAGTGGATGAGTCTTTGTAATCAAGATAAAACTCTTCACCCTACCCCGAATAAACAGGGAAGTTGGCTAGGGTGAAGAGTGGTGAAGAGTGGGTGAAGAGTTGCTGATGACTCTTCACCTCCCGAAATGCCGATAAACACAGGGGATTTGGGAGGAAAGGTGAAGAGTGAAGAGATTTTTGCAGAATGCTAAACATAAATCATATTGATAGGATTGGGAAATCTGTTTCCCCGTCTGAGATGACTGTCTCATAGGAACAGCCGACTATTCCCTATTCCGCTAGTAGGCTGTTCGCCCCAAACAGCCTACTGACCATACGCAAACAGCACACTTATCTTTCGGAGATAAATACCAGAACATCGGAAATTTATCTGCCAAAAACAGCCATATCAAAACAAAAAAGGAATGAAACTTCCCTGAAATTTGGAGGGTAAAAAAAAATATATTACCTTTGCACCCGCAAAAAAATAAGATTATGAACGGATTGTATACTATATTATTATTGGTGCTGAGCAACATCTTCATGACGCTGGCTTGGTACGGACACCTCAAGTTGCAACAAACGGGCGTGAGCAGCAACTGGCCTCTTATCGGTGTCATCGCCTTCAGTTGGGCCATCGCCTTCTTCGAATATTGCTGTCAGGTACCAGCCAACCGCATCGGTTTCGTGGATAATGGCGGACCGTTTAATCTGGTCCAGCTCAAGGTGATACAGGAATGCGTATCGCTTATCGTTTTCGCCATCATCGCCAATATCCTCTTCCAGGGACAGGGATTGCACTGGAATCATTTCGCAGCCTTCTGCTGCCTGATTGCAGCCGTTTATTTCGTATTCATGAAATAGCCGGATAAGGAGTTAACTCAATATAACTCCTTATCCGGCTACCTTTTTAGTTTTATACCTGCCCTACACCAGCTTATAGATTTCGCTCGGCGTCTTGCGCTTCAATACTTCCAGCTGGAAGTCCTTGCCGGCTATGATGCCTTTGCTGCGCAGGATCTGCTCCACGGTTTTGCGTGCCAGCTCAGGATGGTTGTTCTCCTCGCTGAGATGACAGAGCCAGACGTGATGAAGCTCCGGTGTAGCATAATTGGCAAGCGCCTCGCCACAATCGTCGTTGCTTAGATGACCGTTATCTCCCAGAATGCGCTCCTTCAGATACTGGGGATAATGACCCTGCTGGAGCATCTCTACACTATGGTTCGCCTCGAGCACAAGATAGTTGGCACGGCCGATAAAGTCGTGCATCTCTTCAGTAATATGCCCCACATCGGTGATGAGGCAGAAGTTCACACCTCCGCACTCCACGAAATAGCCAACATTGTCGGTACTGTCATGGGGTACGCCGAACGGAGTAATCTTAAACTCGCCCAGTGTGAAAGTTACGTTCTTCTCTATCACATGAGCATGGTTAGGCTCTATCTTCTTTCGAACACAATAGTTGCGCTCGATGCCTTGATGTACTTTACGGGTCGTATATACCGGTAGATGATAGTCAGTACTCAGACTCCCCACCGACTTTACATGGTCGGCGTGGTCATGGGTGATGAGGACGTGATGCACATCCTCGAAGCGAAGTCCATAGTTATGGAAATGCTTCTTCAATATTCTTATTCCTACTCCTACGTCTATCAGTATCGAATCCGTATCAGTGTAAAGATAATAGCAATTGCCACTACTTCCACTGCCAAAGGATATAAATTTCAGCATTTTAATTGTTATTTTCCATGCAAAGTTAGCAAAAAAGATTCTTATTACAAAGTTTTTTACTATCTTTGTGCCGAAATATCGCAAAAAAATAGAATTTTTAAGATTTGAGAATCATGATGAAGAAGTCGATGATAGGTTTATGCATAGCTGTGGCATGCATGAGCGCAAGTATATTCAGCCTTTCGGGATGTGAACCTCACGAAGGCAGCGAGGACCAGCTGAAGGCTGATGTTGATTCGTTTGCCAACAATTATTTCAACTGGCATTTCCCGAAAGCCGTGAAGTATTGCACCCAGGAATCGGAGCGCTGGCTGCGCTATGCTGCAAGTAATGTGAACGAGACCGACGTGGAACTGCTGCGCCAGAAACCGGAGGATGCCAGCATCGAGATTACGGATATTGATTTCGGTGACGATGAAACAAGTGCCACCATAACCCTTACGGTTCATAATTTTCTGCAGATGGACAGCATCGGGCAGGATCCGCAGCTCATAGAACAGGCCGATTTCCAACTGCCGATGTGTATGGAAAAGGGGCTCTGGAAGATTAAGTTGGAAAAATTGCCTTGAAAAAAGCACTGTCTCTTATACACATCTCCGAGCCCACGAGACACTGAGCGATCT
>ERZ1027238.423-NODE-423-length-13668-cov-5.477852_pt1 | contig 13668 bp, 24 predicted proteins | sample MGYA00519477_ERZ1027238 | MGnify/ENA primary metagenome ERZ1027238 (study PRJEB26926, sample SAMN06164638) | human gut metagenome | biome: ENVO:00009003; feature: ENVO:2100002; material: ENVO:00002003 | host: Homo sapiens | place: USA | collected 2012 ...
GCAGCGTCAGATGTGTATAAGAGACAGGTGCTTCGATATCTTGAGAAAGCTCTTAACCCAAGCACCAGATCCAACAACACGCTGCTCATCAAATATGAACACATGATCGCTGTAGTCAGCAAACTTCGAGACATTGTTCCAGCTTTCGATCGTCACATCATCGCAGTTGGCACCAAGCGCGGCAAACTCGCCCTCCCATTCGAAAGAGTCTCGCTTCCGCGCAGTGGTGATCACTATGATCTTCTGTGGGCTCGCCTGCGAAAGGGCCCATGAGGCCCCCACACGGGACTTTCCCGAGCCGACACCGCCGACTAGTACTTGTCCACTGTGCAGGAGCCTCAGGGCCTCTTCCTGATGGGAATATAGACTATTCGCCATGGGGGTCAAATGTGGAGACTCGTCGTTCGCCAGTAATCTTCATCGTTTCAGAAGAGCTCAAAGCGTAAGACACGTCCGTCACATTTTGGTAGTAGTACCGATCCCTTTCAGGCCGATTCAGTTCGATGTTATAGTCGTCATCGTCATCCGGAACGATCGTTTCAAACCAGTTACTCATAGAGTCAACTCACCTTCCTCTTGCAAGCGCGCCCAGATAATGTCATCTCGACGTCGCTGTGATTTCAGAGCATCAGCTCGACTACCAAGGAACAGGTTATCGAGCTTGTTGTTCGCAATATCGCCATCTAAATGGCATACATACAAACCTGTAGGCCAGCGCTTATAAAACGCCGCCCACACCACCGATGCGACCGACTTTTCGCGAGCCTCACCGGGAGTCGTGTACAAGCGTACGTACTGCGTACTGGTGCGCCTTCGTGTAAACGGCTTCAGGATGTTGCCAGTATCCACTCGCTGAATCATCCCGAGGCGGTTTGCTTTGTAATGGGGGAACCCAGGAACAGTTGCCCAGTTCTCAGCATCTTCAACGTACACTATATGCTCCTTTCATCTAAGACGGGGGCAGACCTTTTACCGCCTACCCCCGTCTTAAAACATGATCAGTCGAGATCCGCGTACTTCGACGCGAACGAAGCTGATTCGTCGTCCATCACGACATACAGCTCCTTCACGTAGGCACTGATGCCCTGCTGACCACGGACATCGTAGACCGACGGGTGGATAACCACGTCTGCGGTCTTGATCGTGATGTTATCGAGGGTCCCGACCGTATCTTCGGTCATGAGCTGCTTTCGTCCAGCAGCGACTAGCCAGATGGCCGGTGCCTTGAACTTATAGGACACCTTGACTCCGAGGTAAGGACGCTCGGGGTCAAATTCCCCATCAGCGTTCTTACGGAATTTGACGTTCCACCCATCTCGTTCGAGGTCCTCGACGAGGTTAAGCGGCAGGGCGACCGAGAATTCTCGCTTGCCGCCTTCGCTGTTGTATCGCGTGGGAGATCCGGCAAAGTTTGTGAAGAGAAGCTTCGCGTCCTCGATCATGAGGTCAGAAGGGTTGTTGCGGTTGTTGAATGCCATGATGTTTTCCTTTCAGCGGCAGAATTCGTCGAGATCGATATACTCTTCGATCGCTTGCTTCGCCTTATCGGCGATCGTCTCGGAGTAAGATGTATCCACATCCTGCTCCTGATGCATGTATTTGACCATATCAGCCTCTTTCCAGAAGAAGCCTTTGGCCCCAACGACGGCGTCTTTGATCTCGCCCTCGCTGTTCATCCGAAGCAGTTCGCCGCCACCTCGTTCCGGCTTGATCGGCACAAATGAACCGACCTTACCCACGAAGTGAGGTTCTTGATTCGGAAACGCCAGATACATCGCAGTTTTCACCTGCTTCGTCTGTACGTAGTCATTGAATTCAATAGGCTCCTTGGTAAAGAGCTTCTTGAAGACGTACGGTTCCTGGAACTGCTTGCCAGTAGCCGTCCACTCACCTTCGTGAGGGAACGCGTACTTGGCAATGTATACGGCCTTGTTCACGAGCACCATCTTGGCATAGGTGGCCTCGTGTTCAAAATCGTAGCCATATCGCTTCCCGAAGCTAATAACCTTCTGAATATCATCAGGTGTGGCGTTCGGGATTTTGATCGAATCTGTCTTGATGTGCGCCACTGTCAGACCGAGCTCATCTTGCACATAGTGCTTAAGATCGATCATGAACAGCGCGCCCCTCTTCGCGACAATATTGTCGACATTACGAGGATCCCATGCAGGATTGTCAAACTTGGCGCTCGTCAGTCCATACATGGAGTTGATCGGAATCTTCAATGCCTTTCCGAGTTCATCGAGATTGTAATTCTCAGCAATCTCGACAAGACGGCCGTCAAAGAGTTTACTCAATGCGTCCATGTCCTTATGCTTAATGGCTATACGAGCCTGCTTAAGCTCACTATAGCGCTTCGTATAAGGACCGAACAGGTTGAGCTGTTCAATCGATGTCGGGTGCATTGAAGCGACGTCGAGGAGGACGACGTCTTCATAGTATCCCGGTTCGGAATATACGTAGCCACCCTCCCCCGGGTTTTCGCCTCGATACGAGCTGCCTTTGAATTTGTCAAAGGTGTAGCCTGGGAACATCTCACTGAGGTCAGTATAGACGAACTGACTCTTATCCGGACGCCGGTCTTTGCCGAATACCAGAGCACATGTGTGCTGGTTAGTGGTGTCATTAACACTCAGACCCGAGAGCTCAGCAAGGATCTTGCGAGCGCCCCAATCACTGGCCAGATGATCAAATACCGCCTCGGTGGCCTTGACGTCATTAGAGCAGTACGTGATCACGTCGTTCCAATGAGACTCCGGAACAGGTTCATCCCAAGGAAAATCGGACTCGAGGTGCTTAATCCCGAGCTCGATCTCCCACTTCTTGAGGCTCTGTTTCTTTGTTGAGAAGTCGTAAATATCCGTGTAGGAGAGGTTGTACGCCTCCCTAAACGTAGCGTTCTTCTCGTTGTTGATGATCCGCTTAGACACCTCATATAGCTCAGCATTGGAATATCCAAGACTCGCCGCATACATGATGTGGTTGTCATATTTCCTATTATTGAAGCCAATAAGCCTCAGTTCGAATAGCGACTTCACCTCCTGGGCTGAAGGATTAGTCCGGAAATGGACAACGTCTTCACCCGGGAACTTGTAGCAGATAACGAAGAGATTTGGAAACACTTCAACATCGTAAAACGCGATGCGACCGTCTCCGTCTTCCTGAACCTCCATCTTGTCTTCCGACTGGAAGCGCATCTGCTGGACCATCTTGAGACAGCGCTCCGACTGATTCGTCGACTTCATCGCGAATGCAGTTACGGCATTCCGAGCGTCCGTTACATCATATGTAATCCCAGACTCGTAAGCCTCGTCCAAGATCTTCTTGATGAAGTCAACATTCGGCGCCGTATTCGCGTGCACCTCTTTACGAAGTGCTTTCGCGATGAGAGATCTTAGATGATTCTCATCCTTGACGTGCTGCTCGTTGATCATCTTGAAGGCCTTTGCTGGGAGGTCTCCCGGATAATCCTCGATACCTCTGTCGTTGTGAATGGACAATCGTCTCCGTAGAGACGCCTTCCCTCGGAATCGCTTGATTTCAATTCCAGGCGAATATTCAGCCAAGGTATCCTTATTGACAGGATATCGATAGATGAGGTGGAGTCCACCGCCACTTTTCGACGTCTCCGCATACGTCGGAGGCCAAGCAGAAGCAGCGCGCAGATTAGCATTGAGGTCTTTTTCACCGTTTTCTCCTTTCAGGTCGAAGTCAATGCAAATATACTCTTCAGGCATGAGTACATAGTGCTCTTCAGTTGGAGCGATATCTCGAAGTGTAGTATCCACACGATCCCACGCCTTCTGGGGTGCCCCCATCTTTGACGAATACTGAGCCTTACATCCAGCAAAGTGTTCGTCAAATACTGATTGCGAACCAGGTTGCAGGTCTAGCCATGATTCACGCTTAACTGGCGCTGGAGTATTTTCACGGCTTTCAAATTTATCGTCTCGAAAACCGATGAATAGACTTCGATACGGCACTCCGTCGATCATAGCCCGTTCATGAAACTCTCGAAAATATCGATTAAGTTCAGTCTTGAACCTGTACCGAGGCATTTGGTATTGAATCCCGGTCTCCTCTACATAATCCTTATAGTCAGAATATGCTTTCGCGAGGGTAATCTTATCGTCAGCGCCCCAACCCGAATACAATTCCATAACGAAGTTATACACTGGGTTGGTTTCAGAGATCATAGTTCGAGATCTATAATCACGATAATAATCGGGACCAAGGTTGGAGTATACATCTATGCAGAGCTGGGCTATCTGGCCGAGTTCGTGATATACTCCATCCATGACTGATCGATACTCCGCCACCGGTAGACGATTACCAGAAGGATACACATCAAGCAAGCGCCTGGGGATACCAGAGTTCGCGTCAGTGATCTTGACTGGATTGTTAGATGCCATGACTAGCATAGTTGAGATACGCATAGATCGCGGCTTCTTGAACTTCTCGTTGACCAGCTGCACTTCATTTGAAATGATCGAATTTAGACGAGTGTTTGTTTCGATCCTACTCAAGTCACCATCATGTTCGATGGCTACCAAAGGATCGTCGGCAAATGCACTCAACGCAAATGAATTATTGCGCTGGGCTAGCGACTCTGAGTCGAACGGTACACAGAACTCTCCGAATAGCTTCTGCATGATATTCAAGATGGTGGATTTACCAGAACCGGGATCACCATAGAAGACCAGAAACTTATCGATGTTTCGACAGTCTCCAGTGAGAACAGATCCGATAGCCCATTCGATCTTCCGTCGCTCTGATGGTTCGTACAGAGTATCGGCTAGCTTTGTCCAATTGACCGGGGTCCCGCGTTCGAGAGAATATGAAAGACGATACGAGACGTGGTCTTCTTGACGAATTGGGGTGTCTGCAAACACCGGCATTCGGTCCAAAGGACAGTCTGTGTTTACCATATTCTTCGTCCACTGGCGGTACCGTTTCCAAACGCCGTCTCTATCGTTTACGCAGAGTCGGGGGATCAGGTTCGGGATCTGTGTGTTCTCGACGTAGTTTCGGACGTCACCGTCAACTAGATCTACAACATCGAATTCATTCTTCGACCATAGTCCCGTCTTGTGATTCCAAATAGCGACAAAATCACCATCGCGTAACATTATGTCACGTGAATTCGTATTATGGAACCACGGAGCTGCCTCGAGCATCCCCGGACGACCCCGCGCCGGATTGGTTTCGATCGTGTAAAAGTCCACCTCCATCGGCCTCCTTAGTGATACGGATCATACAAGTTCGCCCACATAATCATTTGGGACGTGATAGGGGTCTCGAGAATATCGGATCCGGGGATCCTGAATAGTCCACCGGAACCATTTCGTCCGTAGGTCCTGTACATCACTCGTTCGGCGATAACCAGGGCTTCCTCATGAATTTCCGAAGGTAAGCGCCCATCGTCAGAGTACGAATAGGCGCCCATATTCAGAAGAATAGACTTCGTGAACTTTTCCCGATCCTGATACAGCATGGCCGTAAGAGAATCGGTAATGCTCACAAAGACCTCAAGGAACGAGGCGGGAGCCTGCCTCGGCGAGGGCATCGACGTTTCGTAGCAGTATTCATCCCGCATCCGAAGAGCCTGAGTGGCTTTATCTTCATCTTCAGGAATATACCACATGAAATCGAGTTCATCCCACACCGAGGCAAGCTCTGTATAGTTCTCGAGACACCCTCGTTGAATCAACCAGGGTGTGTACAACATCTTAGATACGATCCCAAATCACACCGTCGACATTGAAGTCGACAATGAAGTTCGAGTCAACGCGAGTGTAGTCATCACTCGGGACTCGGTAGATGGACGCATCGAAATCTCCGAAAGAGACATAGTTGTCCCCCTCGCCGTTCTTCAGCCATCCGACGACAGCACCCTCACGAGTACGGCTCAGACCGAGCTGATCGAAGACCTCGTTGAGGAACAAATGCCCCTTACGCTCGAGTCGACGATTGGCCCACAGCTGAATAGCTGCAAGGTTCTGAGAAGTGTAATCCTCATTAGGATCCCAACAAGTAGAAGACTCTTCAGCGATGATTCGTGCGTAGGGCGAAAGAGCCTTGAGCGAGTTCACAACTGCATCAGACACGTTAGCAGCATCCGACTTGTTGTCCGACGACAGAATCTCCTCAGCAGACTTACCGACGTTAGGCAGCTTCGGCTTGAGGATCTTATCGACCGACTCCTCACCAAGCGCCTCGACCATAGTACGCTTATAGCCGTCAAATGCGGTCTGCAAGGTCGCGTAAGCGGCGCCCATCGCGGCCAGACGCTTCTTCGAAATCGAGTTCGAGAAGTAGATCATCGTGATGGTGGCGGCGCCTACGATAGCCGCAGGCGCAATAGTGCGAACCGTATCCAGAATAAAGAGGATACGATTCTTACGCTCAATCTTCGGGACATCCTCGTCAGGGATTGTGTCCGCATTTCGGAGGCACTCCTTGCGGCGATCCCAGTCGCGACCCTCGACATCCTCAAATCGAGTGCCGGCCTTCCAGGCCAAATATCCCGTAGCGATGACACCGGCAGATGCAGTAACGGACAGAATTGTGGGGGCGTGCTTCGAAATACGAGCAACCCCCGTGTAGAAAGCGGTCGTGATAGACATTTGAAATATGCTCCTTTCAGGGCAGAAGATTACTTAATTGGTTCGGGACGGTCAGCAGACACGAGCCAACCTTCCCGGATTTGACGAAGCTCGAAAGCGTCAGTAGACGTCCAGCCCCAGCGTTCGTCAGTGTATCGGGGCTGGATGCCGACAGAAGACATCAGATCTGCAACTGAGACCTGACCGTATTGCTCGATTGTGTCAGCAATATACTCGATGACGTCGACAGCTTCACCCCGTGTATCGAACACGAGGTCGTCAACGCTTGTCGGCTTAGGTTGACGTGGTGCGCGATCTCGTTCGCGCGGACGGTAGTTAGATCCTCCGTAACTTACGCGGGAGGAACTAGAATATGACGTGTAACCTGTAGTCGGACGACGCCGGTCAACCTGACCATACAGCAGCTGCTGAATGCCCTGTGTCACCATATCGGTGATGGCGTTCTTTGCTGCCGGAATAGCGACATCCACTACGAGATGCTCAGCAATCTCCGGGAGATCCTGAGCGAAGAAGGTCGCAAGAGCCTCTTTGATACGAGACTTCTTTGCAACCTTGGCTTTAGCGACAACCTTCTTCTCGGGGGAGGCCCCCTCCTTGGCCTTGTCGGAGTTGCCAGGGAGGGAGACCTCAGGTCGAGTAGGCTCGATGGGGACGATGTCTGCCATCGGTTTTTCCTCAGTTTGCCTCGGCGAGCTTCTTGAGCTCTTCGAGAGAAGCGTTCGGGTGTTCGTCGATCAGCTTCTTCGCCTTGCCCATGATGTCCTCAGGGAAGAGACCAGCAAGGAATCCGGTAGAGAACTTGGGGTCGGAAGACAGCTTATCCAGAAGGGCGTCGAACGCGGGCGAAGCCATGAAGGCCTTCGTCGCACGATCGTCCTTGAAGAAACGTCGACCATCTTCAGACCTCTCACCGTAGGCCTTCGAGACAAACTCACAGAGGAGCTTGTACGCATCCATGGCCGAAGCTTCTCCACCATTCACGATTGCGATCTTGGCCGAAAGCGGCGTACGCTGAAGTTCCATATCCATGAGCTCACCCTTGCTCAAGTGGAAGTGGAGCTGTTCCTCGACCTGCTCACCGAAGAAGTTCGTGTACTTGACGTTGACAGTCTGCATTTCAGTTGTTTTCCTTTCGAGAGATGGAGAAGATGTAGATAACCGCGCCGATCGCGGCAACCGTGATAACCAGAACAGCAGCGATTTCTGCATTAGTTCCGGTCTTAGCAAGCTTGGTTGGCTTACTTGGCTGAGTTTCAGGAGCCTTTGCAACGGGGGTAGTCGTCGGCTTCTGAGTGGGAACCTGCTCCAGCGGGACAGGCTCCGTTGTAGTGGGGTTAGGTGCCGGAGTAGTCGTGGTGACAGAAGGCTTCGGCGAGGGCTTCGGGGTTTCAGTCGTAGGCGTTGGAGTAGGAACCTGCGCGGGGGCAGGTGCGGTTCCGTCACCGCTGGTACCACCGTCAATCTTAACGTCGAGCATACGCTCCAGCTTGAGGCCGTTGACTGTTGCAACGTTTGCTACAGTCTTAGCACCGGCCGGCGTCGGCATAGGCTCAGGTGTATACGTAACACACGTCTTCACACCTTCGGGAGCTGTGAATTCGATAGTATAATCATCAATCGGAATCGCCGTGATATATACAGTCGTCGAAGGGTCCCAAGTATCGCCCTTGGCGCATTTAACTGAAGTACTCAGCTTGGTGTACCCGTCATTGATGGTATATTTGGTGCCGGGCTCCGCGATGAAGGTAATCATCCATGACGTCGATCCATCAGGATTAAACCAGCCCCACTTCGAATTCTCAGGCTTAGCGTCCTCGTAGTGACCGCCATTGCAGTCATTGTCGCAGGCGCTATCCCAGTTCTTGTCACCGAAGGCGAACGGGTAGGCACGCTTGCCAATGAGAATCTCACCGGTCTTCTTTCCGACGACAGACTCCTGAAGGCGAGCAGTGGTCCACCAGGTGCCTGAAAGATCGGTCTTGGTTGCGAGGGACTCGGGGACGTTATCCACCGTGCAAGTGAGAACGCCCTTATCAGCCTTGCAGTCGCCGATCTTGTCGCCAGAGTCCACTGTGAAGGGGAAGTCGTACGCCCAGTTGATAACGTCAGACGTAACCTTGAACGTCTGTCCGACTTCAAGCTTCTTGGTAGACCAAGTTCCCTTGACCGTCACAGGAGACGAGACCTGGGACGATCCCGAGGAAATGGAGGTGATGTTTGCGTTAATCGGCTCTCCCTCGGCAAGGGCTGGAGCCGCGGTACCGCAGATAAGAGCTGCTGCAATACCAATGGATGCGAGTGATCGCTTCATGATCAGTTTTCCTTCCAAATAGTTAAGTTTCGGGCGGTTACTTGTTCTGGCGGTTGCGGTACTCCTCGATGTACTTCTCAAGCTTCGGGCCGAAGGCTTTGAGAAGGAGGAAGCCGACAAAGCCGGTAGCCGCGATCTTGCCGGTACCACCGCCGAGGATCTTGGTGATCGCGTTGATAATCATCATGAAGGTGACGAAGGCGAGAATGATGATGAGCATAATAATGGAGCCGAAGGTTTCCATTGTAGTGACTGCCTTTCAGTTCAGACAAAGCCTATAACCCGTGTTAGGGGTTATAGGTGAGACGTAGTCAGCGTGAAGAGTTCTTCTGTTGCTTCTTGCGAAGACGAACGGGGTCAAGGGCGTAATTAACGCCGAGGAAACCGAGCAGAATTCCAAGAGAGAACATGACGAGTCCTTTCGTGTGTGGTTAGTTCTCACTAGGATCAGTGTTTTTCCTGCTCGGCCAGAATTTCGGAGGATCGCCGTATTCAATTGGCTCGTCCGTGAAAGTGACCTCAGTCACGTCTCTTCAACCGATCTTGAACCAATTCGGTTGAGGGGCCGGGTTCAGAGCGACCTCGACAGCTGGCGAACCGGAGGGCAGGAGCACCGGACGGAACTCAGGCTTGACGGTGACACCACCATCCCAACCTAGCTCGTCGCCGATGCCCGTCTCACCAATGTGAATCTGCGCGTAGAAGTCATTTAGAGGGCACGGCCCGAAGTTCAGCAGGTCCTCCGAGATGTTGTTGCAGTAGGCACGGATCTTCTCCGCGGTCGAACGGAAGGTACGTCCGGTGATTGCGTCCTTGCAGAGGACCTCCTCGTCGCCGAAAATAACCATCGAGCCCTCGGGCAGCTCCTTCTGAGCAGCCTTCTTATCAGCAGGCTTGCCGCCCTCCTTGATGACCTTGACCTGCTCCACGACCTTCTCACGAAGCTCAGTCAGGTTCATCTGAGAAACGGAGTACGCAGCCGCGAGAGCCTGGTACTTCTTGTACGAGACATTGTGCAGGGAGACAATCGCGAAGATCGTAACACCCAGCGAAATAGCGGCCGGTACATAGGTCATCCAGTTGCGCTTGGTGAAATCAAGCAGGTTCTTGGACACACCGTTATCGTTGGCAATGGCCTTGGCGTGTGCCTTACCCGAAGTGATGGCCGTTGCTACTGAGGCTGCGATACCCAAACCCGTGATGAGGATCTGCGGGTGGGTCTTAACCCAGTTAAGGGCAAACTTGATGGTGTTCTTGATGGACATGGTTGTGCTTCTTTCTTGATCAGAGTGCGTAGATGTACTTGATAAGGTCGAGTCCGAGAATAGAGCTCGCCGCGACGGGGATAAAGTTGGGGTCAGAGCCGACTGCAAGAGAGTCGACGATAATGGTCGGATCGCGTCGCTCGAGATCATCAACAATGACGATGTTCTTTGCGAACGCTCGGCGACGGTCCGTCATGACAAACCGGAATGGGACAATCGCATACTGGGATTCAGGCTTGTCAGCCTCATCTCGAGTGATCGTCACACGCTTACCTGCGCCATTTACGAAGGTAATATCCTCGTGATATGTTAGGGTCTTTTCAATCAGCCTAACAGGGACTCCGTCGAAGTACTTGCCAATGAGCACACCGAGCGCAGTCGTCTCGATCTGGTTCGGGCGGACGGGCGCGGAGTGAGCCAGCGAAATGGAGATGAGGCCCCCGTCAGGGACGGAGAGATCAACATCTTCAACGTCAAGAATAAGTCGTTCGGTCATGATTGCTTCCTTTCAAAGACCTATACACCGTGTATGGTGTATAGGGTTGAGATCAGTTCTCGTCGGGGTACTGTACCTTGAGGTGCAGCTTACGACAAAGAGTCTTGGTAGCCTTATCGACTTCAGCGGGATCGTCGGAAGTGTATGACGTACGGAAGAGGTGCTTGTAGTGATTAGTAGCACCGGTGAATCCGAGGTAGTAACCTCCAGCGAGCGCGATGAGAGCGCAGGTGACAAGATCAGTGATATTGATGAGCTTGACGGACATGGGAGTTCCTTTCAGAGTTGTTAGTTCTCATTAGGATCTGAGTAAAATATGTCAAAGCCTATAACCCGTGTTAGGGGTTATAGGTGAGAGTGTTCTCAGAGGAGTGTGTCACTCGTCGTCGGAGGAGTCCGAGGGCGCACGCAGACCAGCAATGGTCATAGCGCCAAAGAAGATAGCGACGGAGCTCAAGGCAGCAACCTTGGCAACCGGGATGCTCTTTTCGGCGACCGACTTAATGCGGTCCGAGAGAGGGGCCTTCGGGGTGGTCTCTTCGATTTCGGTCGAGTTGGACATGGTGAGTTCCTTTCTTGAGGGTTAGTTCTCATTAGTATGCGAGTACTTTTTGCGGTACTCTTCAACTAATTCAATCACAGGATTCTCTGAGTATTCTGCGATGAGTGAAAACACACCTAATACGAATACAACGGCAACGGGCACCAGTATAATCGCGACCATCACGATTGCAGCAGACATAATGACTCCTATTTTGAATGCAAAGCCCATAACCCGTGTATGGGCTATGGGGGTTGAGATTCAGTTTTCTTCGAGGTCGGGGGTATGGAAGCGAATTCCGAGATCCTTGCGCAGGAGCTCCTTGCAGAGTTCGCGGAGCATCTGGTTCTTGCCGTAGCAGGAGTAGTTGAACAGCTTCTTGTAGAAAGCGGTCCGATCTTTCCTGCCGAGGTTGTAGAAAACAGGTGCAGCGATCGCAAGAGTAGCAGCGGCAACGAAGGAGTAGGTGTACTTCGACATGAGAGTGGTCCTTTCAAAGAGGGTTGATATTTCTCATTAGTAGCCGCGTAAAATATGTGAAAACCAATAACCCGTGTTAGGGGGTTATTGGGTGAGAAGTCTACATTATCGATTGTAGATCTTCTTGTACTTTTCTTCGACCGTCAAGTTGTCGTCGTGGTAGATGCTCATCTCACGGTCGTAGCGAATTCGCGCGAGGCAACAAAGCCTCCACAATTCGGAGGTTTCGTTCCTAGCCTGGCGAACTTTGTGCCATAGGAGAGTGAGCGTGCACGACAAAACAAACGTTGAAACGAGTGCGAGAATGAACATGATGAGTCCTTTCAGAGTTGTGTAACTTCTCATTATAGGACGTGTTTCAAATACAAAAGCCTATAACCCGTGTTAGGGGTTATAGGTGAGAGTCACTCATTCTCGGGGTATCGGTATTTAAAATATCCGTAGATGAGCTTTCGATCCATGTCTCGTAGTTCATCACTGAGCCTTTCCGTTTCTTTCACCGCATTTCGGTGATCGATAATGGTCAGGTAGTAGTAATAAACGATGAGCAGGATGTTGAGCACAACGAGGATAGCAGGGATGATAAACATTGCGAGTCCTTTCAGAGTTGGTAGTTCTCATTATAAGGACTGTAAAATATGGGTAAAGCCTATAACCCAAGTATGGGCTATAGAGCTTTTGAGGTTGAATCTTGAAGGTTTGATGTTGATCTGGGCGTGCCAGGATTCAGGTCACTTCGCCCCGAACAGGCGTGCGTAGTACAGCACGGAAGATGCGAGGAGGAAGGTGATTCCGAAAGCGATGGCGAGAGCCTGGATAGCGAACATGATGGTTCCTTTCAGAGTTGTTAGTTCTCATTAGAAACCAGGTAAAGTTTGTGTAAAATAAAGCCTATACACCGTGTATGGTGTATAGGGTAGAGGGATCAGTCATTGAGGTCGTGATCAAGGTCACGCATGAGAGTGTCGAGCACCTCAGCCTTGGATGCGCCTTCAGCGAGGTCGCGGTAGGTGCGCCAGTACGAGGCGACCATCTTCTTGATGGTGTTCTCGTAGCGGTCAGCAACATAGGCGAGCCAGATGTTGTAGGTGAAAGAGAGGGCGAGGAGGATGCAAACGACGATGGTGAGTGCGTTGAACATGATAGTTCCTTTCAAAGAGGGTTGATATTTCTCATTATTCGCCTCGTAGTTTTTGTGCATATTAAAGCCTATAACCCGTGTTAGGGGTTATAGGGTTGAGAGTAAGATCAGTCGTAGAGGGAGTGCCAGATCTTACGCATGAGGTTATCGAGGGTCTCGGTCGCAGTAGCGTTCGAGTCCATATCATCGAAGACTGCCCAGGTAGACTTCTGGATCTTTTCGATCTGAGTCTTGTATTGAGCAGCCTTCGCAATGGAGACGAGGCTAACGATGGCGAGGACGATGGTCAGCGTAGGGAACATGGTGTTTTCCTTTCAAAGAGAGTTGATAGTTCTCATTATGACGCGCGTAAAATATGACAGGGGTAAAAAGTCTATAATCCTAGGTTTTTAGGATTATAGACTTCTGAGAAGTTCTACTTACGGAACTTCAACATCGAAAATGCCTTTGAGGCAAGAACGTGTGTCTGTTCGTAGTTGAGGACCGCCATAAGACCAAGCAAGTACACCACGCCGTTGGCAATCGTTTCGGACGAAGGCATGAGCTTCGCTTTAAGGTCAGAGTCCTTAGCGAGCTTGTGCAGTCGTTCGAGATTGCCAACAGCGGTGGTGTATTCACCGGTCGACGGGTCCTCTCCACCGAGCCAGTTAAGCACCTCGTTCTCGAGGTCCTCAGGTTCGTAGAGGCGTTCGACGTTAGACATGGTGAGTCCTTTCGTAGAGAGGGATATTTCTCACTATGTCCTGTGTTTTTATTCTGTCGGCCTGTCTCTTATACACATCTCCGAGCCCACGAGACACTGAGCGAT
>ERZ1027238.443-NODE-443-length-13192-cov-6.620690_pt1 | contig 13192 bp, 12 predicted proteins | sample MGYA00519477_ERZ1027238 | MGnify/ENA primary metagenome ERZ1027238 (study PRJEB26926, sample SAMN06164638) | human gut metagenome | biome: ENVO:00009003; feature: ENVO:2100002; material: ENVO:00002003 | host: Homo sapiens | place: USA | collected 2012 ...
AGATGTGTATAAGAGACAGCTGCCCCCAAAGCAGCGCGATTTGATGCGAGCTACTTTGGGGGCAGTCTGTTTGATATAAAAATATTTCACTATGGCCCCGCATGGAAAGGTTCTTGTAAACGCGTCCATACGGCATCATCTATGCAAGAATGATTCCTCTCACCTCTCCAAAGCTTCCAGAAAACAGAGCAAAAAGAAAGTCCAACAATCATTCGAATCAACGAACAATTCTGAGATTTTCAATGTCTCCGGCGGGGGCAACCCCATACTCTGCCTTCAGAAAGTGATTTTAAGTCCCTCGTGTCTGCCAGCCTTCGGCAAAGTCGATTTTCGTTCGTTGTATCGTTTAATTTCTCATTGCGAGAGAGATTTTTCCTTCGCGAGCGAGAGGGATTCGCACTTTTTTGATAAGACGATATTACCACATTTTTCGCCCCATGTCAACCATGTAAAATTGTTTCATCTTGTCGTGCTTGATCCTCGGAGCGTCCGGGACCCGGGGCTTCCGCCCTGCCCAGATGCGCTCCTCAGGGTGGGTGATGATAGGGTTGTATAGTGCTTTGATTGGTGTATTGATGGACGGAATTGAGTGATAGGTTTCCTCTGATTTTTGAAGAGATTGAAGCTGTTTTGATGGGCAGATGGACTTGATTATTTCTTGTCTGTGATGTTCCTTGCTGTTTATTTGCTCAGTCCCTACTTTGCCTGTGCTCTCCCATGCTGTTCTTTTGCTGAAATTTCACCGGATGTGATTTTGAAGGATGGAGTGAGAAACGGATATATTTGTTTGTTATAAAACAATCATCCTATTATAAAACCGCGTGGACGGGATTTTGTAACCACACCCATACGGTTTTGGATTTTGAAAAGATTATTTTAGTTTTGCGAGGATCTCGTCTGCGCTTACACCGCTTGCCAACAGCTTTTTCAGCACGTCCTCCGCTTCAGCTTTCTTTGCGGATTCCGTTGCTTTAGTTTCAGCTTTGACCTTTTTAGCTTCGATTCTGGCGATTTCCTTGTCGATAGATTTCAATTCTGCCTTCTTGGTTTTCAGGTCAGCTTTCAGAGTATCGATGTTTGCGGTAATGGATGCAATTTCAGCGGCAACGGCTTCCTTTGCGGACTGCTTTTCTGCAAGCTGTGTTGCAAAATCAGCGGTCACAGTTTTGGGCTTATTCTTGCTACCTTTTGTTCTGGGCATAGGACACAAACCTCTTTCCTGTTATGATGGTTCAAGTATATCACAGGTCTGAAAACAAATCAGCCTTGTACACACCATTCTTCAGCATCTTCTTGAAGCTATCCTTTACAGCTGCAACGTCTTCGTGATAGGTCATTCCGTACCAGGTGTCGTTAGTCCTCAGAACCTTTACGGACATTTTTCCCTGCTCCAACAGTTCACCGATGAAGCTAGGAATCAGATACTCTGCCTTCAGCGGATTGCCGGGTACTTCTTTCGTCGTAATCTTGATATTCGTCTGAATACTGTATGCCTGATATAAGGTATCTTCGCCTGATAACAGTACCTAACACATAGCCAATCACCCCTCTTGCATAAAACGCTCTTAAATTGACCACATTGATTCCTGACGCGCAACCACACCGTACCCGATACCACCAAATCATTTTAGCTTTTTTATAAGCGGATTTTCGAGCAACTTAATTCTGCAAATGTCGATTACCGTGCATACCGCATAAATCAGTATTACACTTACAACAGCATGAATCACTACATTTCCCGATTCATAAGTGCCAACATTTTTAAACGTATCCTGCCACAGCCATCTCCGCATAGTATTGCTATTAGCGTGTATCAACAGCACTCCAAATGTAGAGGCAGCAATGGTATTAATAACCTTGCTGTGACCAATGTTTACATTTTTGAAAAATAGGAATGCACTAACACCTGTCGCTAAAGCCAATATCTTATTAGAGTCCGATACAAAGAAATAGCTAATTCCGATGTTTTTCTCAACCATGCGGCTAAGAGTAGCTAACGCTACAACACTCGCCCACGATAAGACCAATGACACAGCCATCAGTATCCCGGTTATTTTTATATTACCAAACCAATCTTTCGGATAAAGACGGATATATAGAGCGATGTTTCAGATGCTTCGTCAACAACCTCATATCCAAATTTTCTATACAAATTTTGTGCAGCTGTATTGTGCTTTCTGACTTCAAGTTTTACATAGCCCAGTCTATTTTGAACTGCATAATCTTCAAACTCAGCCAATAGCGAAGATGCCAGTTTCTTACCCTGATATTCCTTTGCAACTGCAAGCATTGAAAGATATGCGGTTTGGGAAGTCGTGTCATTAAAATAACCTGCAATTATTGATACAGGCCTTCCCATATCATAATGGCACCAAACCTTTCCACAGGTGTTTAACTTCGCAGCATACTGAGACAAATTCACGCCTCGCTCTGTCAGTGACGGAACCAACATCTTTTCCAACTGTACGACTGCTTCTTCAGCAGCATTATTATCAGAAACTTCTCGCAGCTGGATTCCTTTCATATAATCAAAAAATAATGGAGTTCCACCAGTGTGAATAAACAGCACCCGTTTCCCCATGATACCGTTTTGCTTTAGATAATCCTGCATTCCCCAGAAAGCTTTTCCTGTATATGTAGGGTCTAATGGCATTCCATTGCAGGTAAATTGTTGGTGGATTGTCTTCTCTATCTGACGGTTATATGTTCCATATCCATCACACAGATATGCATCCTCCACATTGATTTCACATTTTCCAAGTTTTTGGATTCTTTCGCTGAAACACTCTAACGATTTTCGCAGTACCTCTGTTTCCTGTGCCGCTGATCTGGCAACAGAGATTCCAATAATTTTCTCTGTACCGTTATTTATTGCCTTTCCTGCTAGGAGTCCCCCCTGTGTCATCCCTGTTCCCGTTGCAAGAAATATGTAGTCATACTGATTCTTTATTTCTTCGTATACTTTTGTATATGCAAGCAACAGCCAAACACAAACAGAAAAAAACTAATGCTAACACGATTTTGAATGGCCTCCGCTGCCGCTCTGGCCATTGTTCAAGGAAAGTATATTTTAATATTTGAGATTCTGAAACGCCTGCGGGCGTTTCAGAACCTCTTTTTCACAGAAGGGGTCGTAACTGGAAACGGCTGCTGTAACCTCTTACGTCCTCTCCCGTGAAAATGGGATGACGGAGCATCCGCAGACGCTCCCGTTATCCCAAAATAATAAATCATAATTCCGCTGAATATGGCCAAAGCGCAGCGGAGGCCATTTGAAATCGTCCTGCACAAAAAGAGCCACCGCACAAGGCTGTGCGATGGCTCTTGAGATAGTGTTTCAGGTTTTGCTTAGCCGAAGATGTTGATCAGGATACCAGCAGCAACGGCAGAACCGATAACGCCGGCCACGTTGGGGCCCATGGCGTGCATCAGCAGGAAGTTGGAGGGGTTCTCGCTCTGGCCGACCTTCTGGGAAACACGAGCGGCCATAGGCACGGCGGAAACGCCGGCAGAACCGATCAGGGGGTTCACCTGACCACCGGTCAGCTTGTACATGACCTTGCCACACAGCACACCGGCTGCGGTGCCGAAGGAGAAGGCGATCAGACCCAGCACGATGATGAACAGAGTGCGGGTGTTCAGGAAGGTGTTTGCACTGGTGGTGCAGCCAACAGACAGAGCCAGGAAGATGGTGATGATGTTCATCAGCTCATTACCGGCGGTCTTCTGGATACGATCCACAACGCCGCACTCCTTCATCAGGTTGCCCAGCATCAGCATACCGACCAGAACGGCGGCATCCGGCACGATGAGGGAAACAATGATAGCGACCATGATGGGGAAGATGATCCTCTCGGTCTTGGAGACGGTGCGCAGCTGCTTCATGACCACAGAGCGCTCCTTGGAGGTGGTCAGCGCCTTCATAATGGGCGGCTGGATAACGGGCACCAGTGCCATGTAGCTGTACGCTGCCACAGCGATGCTGCCCAGCAGCTCAGGTGCCAGACGGGAGGTAACGAAGATAGCGGTGGGGCCGTCGGCACCGCCGATGATGGAGATGGCAGCGGACTGCTTCTGGGTGAAGTCCACCAGACCGGTAGCGGCCAGCAGACGAGCGCCCATGTAAGTACCGAAGATACCGAACTGTGCGGCAGCGCCCAGCAGCAGGCTCTTGGGGTTGGAGATCAGGGGTGCAAAGTCGGTCATGGTGCCGATGCCGAGGAAAATCAGCGGCGGGTAGATGCCCAGCTTAACGCCCATGTAGAGCATATCGGCCAGACCGCCGTTGTTCAGGATCTCGACCCACATGGGGTGCTCCAGACCGTCACCAACGAAGTACTGCATGTGAATGATGCCGCTGCCGGGGAGGTTGGCAAGGATCATGCCAAAGGCCATGGGCAGCAGGATCAGGGGTTCGAACTCCTTGACGATGGCGAGGTACAGCAGAAAGCAGCCCACGCAGATCATCACGGCGTACAGCCAGCCGCCGGGCTGGCCAAACTGTGCAAAGCCGGAACTTTGGAAAATACCGACCAGAGTATCAATAAACTGTGTCATGCTCTTCCTCCTGTGTTAAAACGGGGCCGTGGTGTCGTTCACGCCGGCCTTGCCCCAGCCATTTTTGCCACGACGCACTGCCTTAAGGGTGTACTTGCCGTTGCCCATTGCATGGATAGCAGCCATAATGGCGGCCACCACATCACCGGGGATGCCCTCCTCTACCTGAGGAGCAGGCGCAGCCTGCTGTACCGGAGCGGCAGCGGGCTTTGCGGCAGGTGCCTGTGCAGCAGTCTTGGCGGCCTTCTTCTTGGCATTCATCGAGTCGAAGATCTTGCCCTCCAGCGTGATGATAGCCATCAGCAGCACGAGGATCAGGAACACCAGCACGATACCAGTAATGGTAACGACCACATCGAAACCTAAGTCCATGGTTTTTCCTCCTGTTTGTTGGATACTGCAAGCGATACAACATCGTTAGCAGAAAATCAATTTGGGTATAGTATACCGTATTTTGCCATTCATTTCAACAAAAATTAACAAATTTTATTTTTGCTGCTTTGTGATATGACATGGACAAAACGAACCAAGCTTAGCGGCGGCCGATGCGCGGAGTAGCATCCGTAAAGCCGGTTTCCAGCTTATCACCGATGGAAAGGCTCTGTGCCGTGCCCAGTGCAACGCAGTTTACGGGGTCCGGCGAGACTGTGACCTCCACCTTCAGTTCTTGGCTCAGATATTCGGTCAGGCCGTGCAGCTGGGCGCCGCCGCCGGTCAGCATGACGCCGTTGCGGTAGATATCGCCTGCCAGCTCCGGCGGGGTCTTTTCCAGCACCTGATGGGCTGCGGTGCCGATCTGCTCGCTGAGCATCATCACCGGCTCGTACAGATCATCGGTGGAAACGGTCACGCGCACCGGCAGACCGGTGAGCAGGCTGCGGCCCTTGATCTCCATGCTCTCATGGAAATCGGTCTTTTGGGGGCAGCAGGCAACGTGCTTTTTCAATTCTTCAGCGGTGCGCTGGCCGATGGCGATGCTGTATTTGTTGCGGACGTGCTTGAGGATCTCCTCATCGTAGTGGTTACCGGCCACGCGCACACTGGTGGCCTTGACCTTGCCGCCAAGGCTCAGCACGGCGATATCCGTGGTGCCGCCGCCGATATCAATGATCATGCGGCCGTCCGGCAGGGTGATGTCGATGCCGGAGCCGAGAGCAGCGGCGATAGGCTCATCGATCAGGTACACCTGACGGGCACCGGCTGCCACCACAGCCTCCACCACGGCATCGCTCTCAATGCCGGTAATGGCGGCGGGCACGCACACTGCCACCCGGGGCTTGACCATGTGGGAGCTGTACACCTGCTTGACAAAGCGGCAGATCAGCTCCCGGGTCATGGTGTGGTCACTGATGACGCCATCCTTCAGCGGGAAGATGGCGGAGATATAGTTGGGCGTGCGTCCCACCATGGCCAGTGCCTTGTCGCCGGCCTCCAACACGGTGTTCTTGCGGGTATCCATTGCCACAACGCTGGGCTGGTTGAGCACCACGCCCTTGCCCTCCTGCGCGATGATGATGGTAGTAGTACCAAGGTCGATGCCGATATCATTCTGTGCCATAATTGCCTGAATCCTTTCTCTGCGTTCCTCTATCATGTATGTAACGCCCGCAGCGGCGGGCAAAAAACAAAGACTGCTTTAGTATAACATAGTTGCGGCAAAAAGTATACAAGCTTTGCCGCTGTTCTGCGCGGTTTTATCAGGGGCTTTCCCCTTCTGTGCTGAGCTGCTCCGACGGCTGTCCGGCCTGCAGCAGAGCGCACAGGCCGCTGTAACGCAGATTCTGCCGGATGTTGCTCATCATGCTGTTCACCACGTCCCTGCGGCCCGCCACAACGCACAGCCTGCGCGCGCGGGTGACACCGGTGTAGAACAAGTTGCGGTAACACAGCCTTGGCGGCACCTGTGCCACCGGCAGGATCACCGCCGGGAACTCACTGCCCTGACTTTTGTGCACCGTGATGGCGTAGGCGATCTCCAGTTCGTTCAGGTTTTCTGCCGGGTAGAGCAGCCGCCGGTCGTCCATACGCACCACCATGGAGCGCTCCCGCAGGTTGATGCTTTCCACGATACCGATATCGCCGTTGTAGGCACCTACGCCCTGCTCACCGCCGATGCGGTTCCAGACGATCTCGTAGTTGTTACGCACCTGCATCACCTTGTCCCCCACCCGGAACACCCGGGCGGCGCTTTGCAGCTGGGGCTTGCCTTTCTGGGGCGGGTTGAGCAGGTTTTGCAGCTCCACGTTCAGCGCCTGCGTGCCGGTAGGGCCAAGCTTTGTGGGACACAGCACCTGAATATCCCGGATGGGGTCAAAGCCGTAGCTCCGGGGCAACCGGGTGGTAACAAGGTCGCACACCAGACGCTGCGCAGCCTCGCCGTCCGTTTCCAGGAAGAAGAAGTCGTCGGTCTTGCTGCCCTTTTGCAGCGGCTCGCCGGAGATGATATGGTGCGCGTTTTCCACGATGAGACTGCGTTTTGCCTGCCGGAAGATCTCGTTCAGGCAGACAGTTGGCACGCAGCCGGAGCGGATGACCTCGCTGAGGATGTTGCCCGCGCCTACGCTGGGCAGCTGGTCGGCATCGCCTACCATAATAATACGGCAGGTGTAGCGCAGTGCCGCAATGAGTGCCTGAAACAGCTTGACGTCCACCATGCTCATCTCATCCAGAATGACCACGTCACACTTGAGCAGGTTTTTGTCGTTGTGGATAAAGCTGACCACGCCGCCGGTGTAGTCCACCTCCAACAGACGGTGGATGGTGCTGGCCTTGCGGCCGGTCAGCTCGCTGAGCCGTTTGGCGGCGCGGCCGGTGGGGGCGCACAGGGCTACCCGCTCGGCCTGATTTTCCAGCAGCTGCAAAATAGCGTTGACCGTGGTGGTCTTGCCAGTGCCGGGGCCGCCGGTGAGCACAAGGCAGTTCTCCGTCATAGCCTTGCGGATGGCTTCCCTTTGCAGAGGAGCATAGGCAAACCCTTGGGTCAGCTCTAAGATCTGAATGTTTTTATCCAGCTCCCGCACGGTATTTTTGCCGCGCTTTGCCAGCAGATTCAGCCGGTCGGCAATGTCCTGCTCCGCAGCCAACAGATCCGGCAGGTAAATATAAGGTACCGCATCGAACATTTTCACGCACAGTTCTTCCGTTTCGATGCAATGATCCAGTGCACGGGCCAGCTTTTCCGGCGGCTGATGGATGAAGTTGGAGGCGGTCGTCAGCAGCTGTGCCCGGGGCAGACAAGTGTGGCCGTTGCCCGCGTTGTGGCGTAAGGTGCGCAGCAGGGCCGCTTCCAGCCGCTGGGCACAGTCCCCTTCCATGTGGTAATACTGGGCGATGCTGTCCGCGTGGCGGAAGTCCAGCTGCAGCGGCTCGCCGCACAGCAGATAGGGGTTTGACGCGATGGCCTGCATTGCTCCCACGCCAAAGGCCTTGAACACCTCCATGGCCTTGCGGGGGCTGATCTCGAACTGCGCCAGATAGGCGATGAGCTCCCGCATGCCGAACATCCGCTTGAACTCCTGCTGGATGCGATCGGCTTTATCCGGCGAGATACCCGGGATCTTGGTCAGCCGGGCGGGGTCGTTGGCGATGACCTCCAGCGCCTCGGCACCAAACATATCAATGATCTTATCCGCAGTTTTTGCCCCGATATATGGCAGGGAGCGGCTGGCCAGAAAGGCATATACCGCTTCCAAATCCTTGGGCATATCGGTTTCGCATTCCTGCGCGTGGAACTGGCGGCCATAGGTGGCGTGGTTTTCGTACCGGCCGCGGCAGATGACGCTTTCCCCTGCGTGCAGCTCGCCTACGATGCCGCAGACCACCGTGAGTACCCCGCCGCCGGAGATTTCGAACACCACATAGCCGTTATCCTCGTTCTCGTAGATGATATCCTCCACGACGCCTTCGATCTGTTCCAACTGCTCGTCCACCAGCTCCACCTCCTTTTGCACAGATATTATAAGTATAGCCCTTTTGGCGGGATTTGTAAATTGTAGAATCCGTAAAATACCCCGGCGGCTCTCGCCTTTTTCCGGCGGTTGTGCTATACTGGGCGCAAACACTACGTCACGAAATGAGGAGCAACAATGGAGATCATCATTCATCAGGCCATTCTACACGTTCTGGATACCACCATGGATGCGCCGGTGCTCAGCGGCGGGCCCATGGAGCTGACCGCCGAAAAAAATGCCTACCTGCAGAACCACATTGAAAAGCTGCTGGCCAGCGACGACATCCGCCAGTGCCGCCCGCTGCCGGATTCGGCCTTTAAAAATGAGCTGGAGCACAATCAGGACTTTGTGGATCTTTCCTGCCGCATTGCCGGGGTGTTGTTCGACTATATGCACGCCCACACCACCATCCCCGGGGCAGACCTTGCCGTGGTGGATTTTACCCGGGACGGCGCGCCTTGGCTGGGCATCCTGAAGCTGAACTACAAAAACGGTTACACTCACTACACGGAAACCGTAGAGGGTGCCCCGGTGAACTCCATCATCCAGCAGCGCGCCTGCCTGCCTACCCAGAGCGGCAAGGTGGAGGAGGGCGCGCTGGTAGACCTGACCGATTACTCCATGCGGCTGCTGGAAAAGAAGTACGATATTGACGGCCACAAGGAGTTTTACCTTTCCACCGTGGTGTTCCAGTACACCACCGCCCAGCCGGAAAAGAAAAAACTGCAGGCCATTCAGGAAGCCGCTGTGCAGGCTGTGCAGGAAAACTACGCCGAAACGCCCCATGTGGAGGCACAGGTGGCCATGATGATCGCCAATCAGGCCGCCGACAACGACAATCAGGTGTCCATTCAGCAGGTGCGCCAGCAGCTGGAAGAGGAATATCCTCTCGCCGCCGTGCCCTTTGATGACTATGTGGAAAAGAGCGATGTCCTTGACAGCGCCGCCCAGCCGGTGACCGTGACCCCCGCCCGCATCCGCCGGATGGAGAGCCGCAGCCTGCGCACCGCCAACGGCATTGAGGTAAAGATCCCCACTGAGCTGTTGAACGCCGAATCGGAGGTAGAATTCCTGCACGCCGATGACGGCAGCATTTCCCTGCTGATCAAAAATGTCATTTTGTAAGCCATAACTGCAAAATCTTGCAAAGCCCTGCGTTTAGCCTTGCTATCCGCAGGGTTTTGTGCTATACCTGTGTTGTATCTTTCGTGGTATACGCGTTACGGCCCAAAGGAGGAAATTTTATGGAACTGGCTCTCATCACCGCGCAGCAGGTCGTGGTCTTGTTCCTGCTGATCGGCACAGGCATGGTGGCGGTCAAAACCGGCGTGCTCAAGCTGGAAAACAAACAGGCACTTTCCAATCTGCTGGTATACATCATCGTACCGGCCATGGTGGTTAACTCTTACCGCATGGAGTTCAGCGCCCAGATCCTGCGCAATCTGCTGGCGGCTTTCGGCATGAGCGTCCTGTCCGTGCTGCTGGGCACCGTGATCACCCTGCTGCTCACGGCACGCAAGACCGGCAGCCGGATGCCCATTTTCCGGTTTGCCTGCATTTTTTCCAACGCAGCATACATGGGCTTCCCGCTTATTTCGGCGTTGTTCGGCGCTGAGGGGCTTTTGTACGCCAGCGCCTACGTTACTGTGTTCAACATTCTGCTGTGGACGCTGGGTTATGGCCTTGTCAGCGGCGGTTCCAGCGTAAAAGAGGTTGCCCGCAGTCTGGTGCGCACCCCGGTGCTGTACGCCATTGTGGTGGGTCTGGGCATCTATCTGCTGCAGATCCCGCTGCCTGCCTTGATCACCCAGCCGCTGGAACTGCTGGCCGGGGTGAACACCCCGCTGTCCATGCTCATCACCGGTATGCTGATCGCCGCCGGTGACGTGCGCAGCATCGTGACTGACAAGCACATTTGGAAGCTTGCGTCCGTGCGTATGCTGCTGATCCCGGCGGCTACGCTGGCGCTATTCGGGGTGCTGGGCTTCCACGGCACTGCTGCACAGGTGGTCACGCTGCTGGAATGCTGCCCGGCTGCCGCCATCACCTCGGTATTTGCGGTGCAGTTCGGCCACGATGAGCACTTTGCCGCCGGCAGCGTGGTGCTGACTACCCTGCTCAGCGTCGTTACCCTGCCGCTTTGTGCGCTGATCATCACCATGGTGATGTAAGCAGAGCCGCCGCCCAGTAGCGGTATATTTATATTGTAAGAAGGACGATTTAAAATGCCTTCCGCTTACGCTCTGGGCATAGTCAGCAGAAATAGTATTTTAGATTTCGGAGTAGCGGAACGCCTGCGGGCGTTCCGCTACTCCTTTTTCACAGGTGGGGTCGTTATGGAAAACGGCAACTACAGCGCCACTTCCTGCGGAAGCGCGGCGCTGCGGGCATTCCCGGCCATCACTTCATAAAACAAAAAAGCCATCGCTTTTGCATTTCTGCATCAACGATGGCTTCGTATTGGAGCGGCCGACGAGGCTCGAACTCGCTACCTCCACCTTGGCAAGGTGGCGCTCTACCAGATGAGCTACGGCCGCACATTCCATTTGTTTTTGCCGGTCTGTTGTCCGGCGACGTTGGTTATTATACCGCACACTCCGGCAGTTGTCAACCACAAATTTACATTTTTTTGAAAAAGAATGTCTTTTAACTCTGATACGTTCTTTTTATTTTTCATACGGCGATTACACTCCCCCTTTTCGCTCTATTTCGCACGGCTGTGTGCACGAACAAAATACAGTTGCTTTCTATTTCACAAACTATTATAATAAAGAGGACACTTTGTCAAACGGAAAACGCACCCGCGCGGGTGCAGCTTCCATTTATAGAAAAGAAAAAGGAATTGCCAGCAAAAAGGAGCTAACGCAATGTATAAGATCACTGAAAAGGTCGCGCTGAACCCCACCGTGACAAAGATGGTCATCGAAGCCCCGCTGATCGCCAAAAAGGCAAAGCCGGGCCAGTTTATCATTGTGCGCCCGTTTGAGGACAGCGAGCGCATCCCCCTGACCGTGGCCGGTTACGACCGCGAAAAGGGCACTGTGGACATCATTTTTCAGATCGTGGGTGGTACCACCATGGAGCTGAACAGCCTGAACGCAGGCGATTGTGTCCACGATTTTGTCGGCCCGCTGGGCCGCGCCACCGAGACCGAGGGTCTGAAGAAGGTGTGCGTCGTGGGCGGCGGCGTGGGCTGCGCCATTGCACTGCCCATTGCCAAGGAGCTGCACGATCAGGGCTGTGTGGTGCACAGTGTGGTCGGCTTCCGCAATAAGGATCTGCTGATCCTTGAGGACGAGTTCAACGCCTGCAGCGACGAGCTGCGCATCATGACCGATGACGGCAGCTACGGCACCAAGGGCGTGGTCACCGCTGCACTGGACGAGCTGGTGGCTGCCGGCAACCAGTATGATCTGGTCATCACCATCGGCCCGCTGATCATGATGAAGTTTGTGGTCAAGACCTGCCAGAAGCACGGCCTGAAGAGCATCGTTTCCATGAACCCCATTATGATCGACGGCACCGGCATGTGTGGCGGCTGCCGCTTGACCGTGGGCGGTCAGACCAAGTTTGCCTGCGTGGACGGCCCGGACTTTGACGGCGATCTGGTGGATTTTGACGAGGCAATGGCGCGCGGCACCATGTACCGTCCGTTTGAGGCACACGCCCGTGAGGCAGCCTGCAACCTGTTCAAGACTCAGGAGGGAATGTAAAATGGCTTTCAATATGGATCCCAAAAAGTGCCCCATGCCCACGCAGGACCCCAACGTCCGCAACAAAAACTTTAAGGAAGTTGCTCTGGGCTACACCGCCGAGATGGCTGTGAACGAGGCCAAGCGCTGCATCGGCTGCAAGAACAAGCCCTGCCAGTCCGGCTGCCCCGTGGGCATCGATATCCCGGAGTTCATCGCCCATGTGGCCGAGGGCGACTTTGAGGCCGCCTATCAGGTGATCAACCGCTCCTCTTCCCTGCCTGCCGTCTGTGGTCGTGTCTGCCCGCAGGAGAGCCAGTGCGAGGGCAAGTGCACCCGCGGCATCAAGAACGAGCCCGTGGGCATCGGCCGTCTGGAGCGCTTCGTGGCCGACTGGCACCGTGAGAATGTCCACACTGCCCCCGTCGTGCCTGAGTCCAACGGCCACAAGGTCGCCATCATCGGCGCGGGCCCTGCGGGACTTGCCTGCGCGGGCGATCTGGTAAACAAGGGCTATGAAGTCACCGTTTACGAAGCGTTGCACAAGACCGGCGGCGTACTGGTTTACGGCATCCCGCAGTTCCGGCGCATCCCGTTCTGCGGCGGCGAGATGGCCTATGCACTCTCCATCGTCAAGCAGCTCTGCGGCCACATCGGCCGGAACGTGACCTTTACCATCGACGGCGAGGAGCTGACGGTGGACTGCCTGATGTGTGCCGTCTGCAATGGCCGCACCTATGGCGGTGGTTTCCGTGCAGCGCCGGAAGCCCAGCCGGACGACGGCTGGCTGGATGTGTATATCATCCGCAAGGTGAGCCGCGTGACCATTGCAAAGCTGCTGGGAATGTACAAGAGCGGCAAGCACTTCCAGAACGGTCAGCTCGTCAGGGCTGCAGAGCCGTACTTCATTTACCGCCGCGCAAAACAGGTGAGCCTGCGCGCTGCGGATGGCCGCGGGCCGATCGTTGCCACGGCAGACGGTGAATGCGCACC